>Ga0207428_10000069_pt1 | contig 149507 bp, 149 predicted proteins | sample RhiMethybrSRZTD1_FD_187600 | JGI IMG/M metagenome (GOLD analysis project Ga0207428, IMG submission 187600) | Populus rhizosphere microbial communities from Tennessee, USA - Rhizosphere MetaG P. TD hybrid SRZTD1 (SPAdes) (version 3) | ecosystem: Host-associated > Plants > Roots > Rhizosphere >... | reverse complement strand
AAGCTGGCGAGCCTGCTGCCGGCTCCGGCGGCATAACCCATGGTCACGCTCTCTGCAGCTCACCGCAGGCCGGGGGTCAATCTTGACGAGACTCAACAGGCAGGTGTTGACCGGGTTGTAGCAGGCCAATCCGCGGTATATCTTATCCGCCAATTCTCGAGGCAGGGTCGGGCAGCCCGGAATGGCCCGAGCAGGCCCGGACCCACCAAGACCCGTCCTGGACCGATTCGATCGAGGTAAGGATGTTCGAATCGCGCTCGACGTGGCCCTCGAATCCCGCCCACTCCAGGTCTGTTCACAAGAAGAGGAGAAATCCATGGCACGGCCGATCCGGCTCTGCTTGTTCTCGCTGCTGATTCTCGTCGTGGCGTTCGGGGTCTGCGGTCTCTTCGCGCCCTCGATCGCGGAGGCCAAGAAAGTCGTCAACATCGCCGCCAAGGAGCCCGACACGCTCGACCCTCACACGAGCACGCTCGGTCAGAGTCAGGCGATCAGCCGGTTCATGTTTCGCGGGCTCACGCGGTTCGCCATCAAGAACGGCAAGGTGACGACGGCCGAGGTGGAGCCCGACCTGGCCGAGAGCTGGACGCTCTCGCCCGAGGGCACCATCTGGACCATGAAGCTCAGGAAGGGCGTGCAATTTCACAAAGGCTACGGCGAGCTGACCGCCGAGGACGTCAAGTTCAGCTTCGAGCGCCAGATCAACAAGGCGCCGGGCACCCGCTACGGCGTGAACCTCGACGTGATCAAGTCGATCGAGGTCGTGAATCCCTACACGATCCAGATCGCGCTCAAGTCGTTCGATCCGATCTTCCTGCTGCGCATGGTCGGTTATCAGCAGGGCTACATCATCTCGAAGAAGGCAGCCGAGAAGCTCGGCGACGGGTTCAAATGGAACCCGGTCGGCACCGGACCGTTCTATTTCGACCGCCACTCGCCGCGCGAGAAGATCGTGCTCAAGGCCTTCGACAAGTTCGCCGGCGGCCGGCCGCAGATCGACGAGGTGCACTGGTTCGACGTGCCGGAGGACGCGACCAAGCTGATCGGGCTCGAGAAGGGGACGTTCGATCTGCTCTATCCCGAGGCGGTCACCGCCGACTTCGCCGACCAGGTGAAGAAGATGGGCTCGGTCATCGACCGGCGCGGGCCGGGCGGGCAGGAGCGCTTCTACATCAACATGACCGCGAAGCCGTTCGACGATATCCGCGTGCGAAAGGCCTTCATGCACGCGATCGATCGCAAGGCGATCAAGGAAACGATGTATCCGGGCGGCCTCGCGCGCGTGGCGACGAGCTGCTTACCCGACGGCTACTTCGGTCACGTCGCGATGGAGTTTCCCGAGCACAACCCTGAGCTCGCCAAGAAGCTCCTGGCCGAGGCGGGCCACCCGAACGGCTTCACGATCAAGAACTTCTTCATCAGCAAATCGTTCTTCTACCCGAAGGTGCTGACCTTGGCGCAGGAGCAGCTCCGCAAGGTCGGCATCAATGTGGAGCTACAGGTCGTCGAGCACGCGACCTATCACGAGAACATCAGAAAGAACCTCGACCCGTTCGTGCTCTACGGCGGCACGCGCATCACCGACGCCGACCCGTGGCTCTCGCTGTTCTTCGACTCCAAGGAGATCCCCGATCCGGCCACCGGCAACAAGGGCACCAACTTCGCGCACTACCAGGGGATGGACGACCTCCTGACCGCGGGGCGGGTCGAACGCGACGTGAAGAAGCGCGCCGCGATCTACGCAGAGGCGCAAAAGCGCCTCCAGAAGGACCTGGTGTGCCTGCCGATCAGCGACGTGCCGAGCCAGTGGGCGCGCAACCCCAAGCGCGTGAGCACGCCGTTCGATCCGGAGTACGGCGAGTTCTCGCTGCACTACAGCTACAACTATCCCGAGCTGCTCAAGGTGCTCAACTGAACCGGCGCCGAGGATAGCGCCATGTTCCAGTACATCACGCGGCGGCTCCTGGTCGCGATTCCGATGCTGCTCGGGGCGATGAGCATCGTGTTCTTCGCGATGCGCGTGCTGCCCGGCGATCCGTGCGTGGCCATGATGGGCGATCAGGCCACGGGCGGCGCGCTGGCGGACTGCAGCAAGAACCTCGGGCTCGATCGGCCCCTGGCCGTGCAGTACGTCGATTATCTGTGGCGGTCGGTGCGATTCGACTTCGGCAATTCGTTCCGCCAGGGCTATCCCGTCAGCGACTACATCACCCGCATGTTCCCGCACACCTTCATCCTGGTCATGGCCAGCGCGGTGGTGGCCGCGCTGGTCGGGATCCCGATCGGGATCGTCTCGGCGCTCAAGCGCCGCAATCCGCTGATCGACTATCCGCTGCGGATCATCGCGCTGCTCGGGCTCTCGATGCCGGTCTTCTGGCTCGGTATCTTGCTGCTCATCGTGTTCTCGCTCCGCCTCGATCTGTTCCCGCTGATCGGCGGCGGCGATCTCGACGGCGTGCTCTCGATGATCCGCTCGGGCGAGATGTTCACCGAGCCGCGCGACTTCGTGGCCGGGGTGGGGGACGTGCTGCACCACCTGGCTCTTCCGGCCCTGGCGCTCGGCTTCACCCTGGCCGCGACGGTGAGCCGGCTGTCGCGCTCGGCGATGCTCGAGGTGATCAGCCAGGACTACATCCGCACCGCGCGCGCCAAGGGCCAGCGCGAGCGTCACGTCGTCTACAAGCACGCGCTGCGCAACATGATGGTGCCGCTGCTCACGATCATCGGGATTTTCGTCGCGATCGCGCTCACCGGCACCGTGCTCACCGAGACGGTGTTCACGCGGCCGGGCCTCGGCAAGATGCTGGTCGATGCGATCGGCGCGCGCGACTACCCGCTGGCCCAGGGCGCCATCACGATCTTCACGATGATCATCATCGTCGTCAACCTGGCGGTCGACATGCTCTATGCGGTCGTCGACCCCCGGATCACCTACCGGTAGGCGGAGGACGCCATGGCGCTCGTTCGCCGAGCCGATCCAAGGGATCTGGCCGTACCAGGAGTCGCAGACGAGTCTCGCGCCGCCAGCCGGGGACGTCTCAGGCGGTGGCTACCTGTTGGCATCGGGCTCTTTATGGCCGTGATCATGATCGTGGTCGCGACGGCCGCACCCCTCATCGCGCCGCTGAGCCCGTCGGCGCAATTCGCGGATTCGGTGCTCAAGGGGCCGGGCGCGATCGAGCGCCATCTGCTGGGCACCGACGAGTTCGGGCGCGACATCCTGAGCCGCATCATCTGGGGCGCGCGCGTTTCCCTCGAGGTCGGCCTGGCGTCGGTCCTGTTCGCGTTCGTCTTCGGCGTGCCGCTCGGCATCGTCGCGGGAGTCTGTGGCGGCCGGATAGAAATGCTGATCATGCGCTGCGCCGACATGCTGATGGCGTTTCCCACCTTGCTGCTGGCGCTGATCATCGTGGCGGCACTGGGCGGCTCGTTGATCAATGAGATCCTCGCGATCGGCGTGGCGCTCACGCCCAACTTCCTGCGGCTGGCGCGGAGCCTCACGCTAACGATCCGCGAGCAGGACTACATCGTGGCGGCGCGCGCCCTCGGCAGCGGGCAGCTCCGCGTGATGGCACGCCACGTGTTCCCGAACACGCTCTACGCGCTGGTGGTGGTGGCCACGCTCTACATCGCCACCGCGATTCGCACCGAGGCGAGCCTGTCGTTCCTCGGCCTCGGCATTCCGCCGCCGACGCCGAGCTGGGGCAACATCCTCAGCGAGGGGCGCCAGTACATCAAGTGCTGCCCGTGGATCACGACCTTCTCCGGGCTCGCGATCATGGTGGCCGTGCTGGCGTTCAATCTGGTCGGCGACGCCCTGCGCGATCTACTCGATCCGCGGCTCAAGGGCGAGTAGCCGTCAGGGCCGCGCGCGGCGCTCGAGACGCTGCCGCTCGTCTTCCGTCCACGGCACGTCCTCTTGCGCCGCGCGCACGCACCAGGTGTGCTGGAAGTCGCACGCCTGACGGAACGCCTGCTTGGCGGCCTCGAGCCGCCCGGCGCGGCGCGCGACGGTCCCGACGGCATACCGCCGGGCGCCGCACGGCCCTGGGTCGGACGCCACCGGGCACAGCTCAGCGTCGAGCACGCGCGCCGCGCGATCTTCCCATCCCGTCGGCGGCGCCGTAGGCGTGCGCTCGGCGGACTCGATCAGCCGAGTGGCGACCTGCTGACAGGCCAGCTCGTTGCCGAGGCGACACGGCCGAAGCACCCCGTCGTCGCCGGACAGCCAGATCGCTCCTAGAGTCAGCGCGCCGGTCAATCCGGCGATCGGCACGATGTCGATCGGACCGAAGCTCGAGCGACTGGGCACGCGCCGCACCAGCAGGAATACGGCGGCCAGGGCCGCGGCGGCCAGGGCGAAGCCGAGCAGGCGGACGTATTGCACGAGGCCTTCGTCGGTGCTTGCCGGTCCCGACCTGAGCCAGCCGGTCACGATCATCCCGCCGACCACGAGCAAGCCCGCCGCGATCCCGACGCGCGAGGCGAGAACGGCGGTGCGCGAGCGGCCGAAGAGCCCGATCCCGATCGTGACCAGCATGACGCCTACCGCGAGGAACGGCGGCTCACGCTCGAACGCGGCGGCGCCCTGCACGACGTAGGCGACGGCGCCCGCGCCGACGAGCACCAGGATTAGGCCGGCGAGGATATGCATTCGCGAGATTATCGCCTACGCGCGGTCATCGCTTACAGTGGACGTGCATGCGTTTCAGCGCCGCGATGACCCTCGCCGTCACCGTCGCGCTCCTTTCAGCCGGCTGCGCGGAGAGCCCGCCGCCCGTCACGGCCCAGAAAGTCCTCGATGTGCCTGGTATCGAGCCGGTCGTGAACGCCGTCGCGCTGAGCGCGGACGGCAGTATCGTCGCTGTCGGGGACATGGACGGCGGGCTGGTCGTGCGCGAGCTGCCGTCCGGGACCGAGCGCTGGCGGGGCCGTGTCGGGGCGCGCCGGGTCGACGGGCTCTCCTTCTCGGGCGACGGCTCGCTCCTGGCCACGACCGCGCACGAGTCGCGCACGATGGAGGTGTGGCAGGTCCTGACGGGTCGTCAGGCCACCGTGCTCGACATCTACGACAGCCGCGCGGTCGCCTTCCATCCCACCGAGCCCGCGCTGATCGTGGGCGCGGGCGGCAACCTCCACGTTGTCGACACCGAGCGCGGCCGGATCGCCCGCACACTCCCGAACGCGCACGCGGGCGACCGTGTGTACGCCGCGGCGTTTTCGTCGGATGGCCGGCTCCTGGTGACGGCATCCCACGACGGCACGCTCAAGCTATGGGCGTGGCCCGGGCTCACCCTGCGCGGGTCGGTGGCCATGTCGAAGTCGCTCGAGGCGATGGCACCGGTATCGCTGGTGATCGGCCGTCAGGGGACGCTGGCTGCGGCGAACGGCCTTCTCGGGCGCGTGCACATCGTGGATCTCGCGAAGGAGCGAGAGGACCGCACCTTCGACAACACGCCGGAGGCGCCGGGGCACGGGATGCATGCCGAGATGCGCAGCTCGCTGGCCTTCAGCCATGACGGGGAGTGGCTGTTCGCTCCCGACATGCACGACGGCGGCGTCCGCATCCTGCATCTCGGCAGCGGCAAGAGCCACCCCGTCTTTCGGGGCCAGGCGCCCTTCTACAAGGCGATGTCGGTCTCGGTCCCGTCGAGCCTGGTGGCGCTGCTGCGCCCGGGCGACGTACAAGGCCGCGGGCCGTACGGTCTCGAGGTGTGGCGCTTGACCTACGCGACGCGGTAGCTACACCGCGGCCGGCGCGCTCCCGGTCACGAGCCGCTCGTGCAGCGCGCTGATGATCTCGGCCACGCCGGCACGCGCCCACACATCGAAGAACGGCGACTCGAGCAAGGTCGCAATCTCTCGCCCGCCGCGCGCCTTCGTCTCGTCCTCGCTCTCGCCCGGCCGGGCTTTGCGCAGGGCGCCGAGCACGCGGTCTTTTCGGTAGATGGCCGGATACTCGATGTACCGGTAGAGCTCCACGAAGTCGCGTGTGAAGAACACGGCGACCGGCACCGTCGCGAACTTCTGGCCGTTCTTGTCGTTGGCGTATTCGCGCACGAGATCGGCATTGGGATGCGAGCCGGGCTCGGGCAGCCCCTGGCGATGCATCGTCTCGGCGTCGCGGTTGAAGATCCGAAGCTCGAGGCCGCCGGCCTCGGCGAGGCGCGCCAGGTATGGCAGGTCGCGCCGGCAGTCCGACGACCAGTCTTCCGCGATCACCAGCACCTTCGCGGGCCCGCCGGGCTGGGCGGCCAGCCATTTGATCGCGCCCGTCTGCTCGTCGCTGAGCCGCGCCTTCGCGTAGCGCTCGCGCAGATACGCGCTCCAGTCCACGCGCGGCTTGACCAGGCTGAAGCGCCGGATGTCGAAGCCCTCCCGGCCGAGGTTCTCCGGGGAGCCGATGAACTTCACGTAGTCGTCGAAGACCATGCCTTTGGCGAAGCGTTCGGGCGTCATGGGCATCAGCCTTTCTAGAGCTTCAGCAGCGACTCGAGATTACGCCAGAGGATCTGCTCCTTCTCGGCCTGCGTCAGCGTCGTGAGCCCCTGCACCCAGGTGACCGGCGAGGGATGCCATGGCACGAAGGGCCAGTCGCTGCCGAGCACCACGCGGTCGACGCCGACCTCGTCGATGAGGAAGCGAAGCGCCTTCTCGCTGCCGACGACGGTGTCGTAGTACAGGCGCCGCTGATACGAGCTCGGCGGCTGCGGGATGCTGCGCCGCTCGGCCGGCGTGCCCTGCCAGCCGCGATCGAGACGCCCCATCGCGTAGCAGGCGGGGCCGCCGCCGTGCGCGATGCAGACCTTGAGATTAGCGCAGGCTTCGAGGACGCCGAAGATCAGGATCGCGACGACGATCGCGTCGTCGAGGACGACGCCGAGGCTGTTGAAGAGCCCGTACTTGGTCGTGCGCTGCATCAGGAAGTTGTGCTGCGGCTGGGGATGGAAGAAGAGCACGGCGCCCAGCGACTCGGCCGCCTTGAACAGCGGCAGGAACTTCGGCTCGTCCCACTGCTCGCCGTGCGCCATCGTGTCGAGCTCGGCGCCCTTCAATCCGAGCACGGTCACGGCGCGCTCGAGCTCGTCGATCGCTGCCTTGACGTCCTGGACGGGCAGGGTGGCGAGGCCCGCGAAGCGCTGCGGCCATTGCTTGGCCATGCCGGCGATCTCGTCGTTCACCTCGCGCGCCAGTGCCTTGCCCTGCGCCGGGTCGAGGTGATAGCCGAAGAACGGCGTGTGGATCGAGACGACCTGGACGTCGACGCCCTGCGCGTCCATGTCCTTCAGCCGCTCCTCCGGCGTGAACCGCACCTTGGGCGAGCTGAACGTGATCCTCCGCCCGCCGCCCACCATGACGCCGAGGCCCTCGCCGGGCTCGTGTCGATAGCCGTGCCACTCGCGCCCGGCTTCCGCGGCCTGCCAGACAGATCTGGGGACGAGGTGAGCGTGGATGTCGATGGTCTTCATGCGCGTGTTCTCCTCTCGCGGCTACAGATCCAGAAGCCGTCGGGTCGTCGCCTCGATCCACTTCTGCTGCGGGTCCTCGTCGAAGACCAGCTTCTCGTCGGCGGGGGCGACGCCCCAGGCGCCGGTCAGCATCTCGGCGTCGAGCTGACCCGGTCCCCAGCCGGCGTAGCCCAGGCAGAACAGCGCACGTCGCGGGCCGGTCTTGTTGGCGATCGCCTGCAGCGCCTTGGGATCATCGGTGATCGCGAACTGATCGTCGAGCACCGTCGTGCCCTCCCCGCTCCAGTCCCGCGAGTGCAGGACGAAGCCGCGCCGCTCCTCGACCGGACCGCCGTAGTAGACGCGGACGTTCCCGCTGCCCGGCGGGACCTCGAGGCCGAAGGGCTTGAGCGCGAGCTCGAACGGGACCTCGCCCATCGGGAGGTTGACGACGAGCCCGAAGGCGCCCTCCGGGCGATGACGCACGACGTAGATCACGGACTTCGCGAACCGCGGATCGCGCATGGTGTCGGTGGCCACGAGCAAGCGTCCGGTGAGCGGCCGCCGGCTCAGTGACTGGGCCAGCCCATCCGCCGCCGCGGTCACGACGAGCAACGCGGCGAGGAGGAGTGGCGCCAACGCCCGACTACTTCTTGAACAGGTTGTCGAAGCCGCGACGGATGTCGCTGGGGCGCGTCGAGTCGGGAGAGGCGTCGCGCTCGATCGTGACGCGCAGCGAGAACGCGGCGCAGTCGTTCTTCGCGTTCTTGTCGGCGATGCGCTCGGAAATCGGCTCGGTGCACTCGAAGCGCCGGCTCGGCTCGAAGTGCGTGCATTGCCGGCAGGCGTGGAGCGCCGCCCGGCAATTGGGGCACTGTTCCAGCGACGAGTTCGCGATCGGCAGGACCGCGCCGCAGGCGCCGCACCGCGAGACCGTGCGCTTGGCGAGCATGTCGCCGCCGCGCGGCGCGTCGGCCGGGCGCGGCGGTGGCGGGGAGGGTCTGGGCGGCTCGGAGCCCGAGCGGCCCGAGCTCCGGTAACCCTGCTGGCGGTATTTTCGATCGCTCATGACCGATAAGATCGCAGGGTCACGCGCGTCAGGTCAAGCGCGCGGGCCTGCCGTTGTATCGTAGGCAAGGTGCCCTCGCTCGATTCCGCAGCGCTCGCCCTTCTGGCCGCGAAGATCGTCGTGTGCGTCGGCTTCGTGCTCATCGGGACCGCCGCGGCCGAGCGCCTGGGCCCGCGGCTGGGTGGGCTCTTCGCCTCGACCCCGCAGATGTCCGTGGTCTCGCTCATCTTCTTCGCCATCGAGCAGGGCCACGCCTTCGCCGCCGAGAGCTCGTTCTGGAGCATCCGGGGGATGTGCTCGACGATCCCGGTGCTGCTGGTCTACCTGGCCGCCACCCGATTCGTGCCCGCGCCGCGCGCCGCGTCGGTCGCGATCGGCACGCTTCTGGGCGCCGCCAGCTTCGTCGTCGCCGCAAGCGTGTTCGGCGCGATCCCGCTGGGGCGCGCCGGCGTCATCCCGTTCGCCGCGGCGGTGTGCGTCGTCGCAAGCTTACTGGTGTGGCGCCTGCCCGAGACGGCCGAGCTGCGGCGCGTGCCCACGTCGCCGGTGCTGCTCGCGGCCCGCGCCACTGCCTCGGCGCTGACGGTTGTCGTCGTGACCTCGCTCGCGCATCTGCTCGGACCGAAGTGGTCGGGCCTCATCGTGGCGTTTCCGGTCAACACGCTGCCGGTGATCGTGATCCTGCACTGGCACTACGGCAGCGACGTGATCAAGCCGTTCATCAAGCGGTTCCCGTCGGGCGTGTTCGGCGTGTGCCTGTTCAACCTCGTCGCTTTCCTGTGGCTCGAGCGGCTGGGCCTGCCGCTCACGGTCGTGCTCGCGTACGGCGTCGACATCGCTTACGTGGCGCTGGTGGGCTGGCTGAGCCGCCCGCGAACCGCGGACGACCGGCTGCCGGCGCCGGCGCCTTGACCGCGCGACGGCGCCGGGACTAGTGTCGGCGCCATGAGGGTCGTGCTGGCGCTCCTGGCGCTCGTTCTCGGGCCGGCGGCCGGCGCCGGCGCCACGACCCTGCTCGACTACATCACGTTCGACGGCATCGACTACATCCGCTTCGCGGACGAGCCCGGCCGGCCGCTCGACCGCGGCGATCTCGGCGCCGAGTTCGCCGTGATCGAATGCTCGTTCGGCGAGGACACGCGCGCTTGCTCGTACGGTGTCGACGCCGCCGCGGCGTTCCTGCCGTCGCGCACGCGGGTGTACGCGGTGCGCGGCTATCCGACCAACTTCCGCCTGGCGGCGGTCTGGAAAGACCGGATCTTCCTCTATCAGGCGTGGCGCAACCCCCGAGCGAAGGTCGGCGCCGACCTCTACGACCTCGTCGGCAAGGTGCGAGCGATCGACGTCCAGCGCGGTGAGCCGCCGCTGCTGACGGCGAAGCCGGCGTCGGTCACCTCGGCCGCTGACGTCTCGAGCCTGATCGAGATGATCGCCACGAGCGCCGTGCGTGCGCCCAAAGCCCACGGGCTCGCCGAGCCGCGCTACTGGCTCACGCTCTGGCTCACCGACGGCACCGCGCTCGGCCGCATCTACTTCCCGGAGACGAGCGAGCTCATGGGCGGCGTGAGCGTGCCACCCGAGTTCGCGCGAATTCTCGAGCGCTATTTGGGACCAAGGTCCGATTGAGTCCCCGCGCGCTCACCTTAAAGGTAGAGCGCCGTGGACGCCCGCCCGATGAGACTCGCCGGGATAGCCCTGCTCGGGCTATTGCTGCTCGTTCCCGGCATCGCCAGCGCTCAGCCGTACGACGTCCCGCCCACGTGGGGCGGCGATCTCTGGTCGCGGCCGCGGCTGACCGGAAGCTGGTTCGGTCTGCGCGACGAGCTCGGCAAGAAGGGCGTGGTCTTCGACGTCGATCTGCTCCTCACGCCCCAGAGCGTGATGACGGGCGGCCACGACACCGGCTCCGAGTTCTGGGGCAACGCCGATTACACGCTCAACGTCGACATCGGCAAGCTCGGGCTCTGGCCGGGCGGGTTCCTGAAGGTGAGCGCCGACAGTGGATTTGGCCACAGCGTGCTCCGCGAGTCGGGGGCGATCGTTCCAGTGAACACGCCGGCGATCGTGCCGGCGCCCGGCGAGCAGACCACGGCGCTCACGAACGCGACGCTCATGCAGTTTCTCAGCACCAAGTTCGGCCTGATGGTCGGCAAGGTCTATACGCTCGACGGCTTCCAGGGCGAGTTCGCCGGCAACTACCGCACGCAGTTCTTGAACACCGGGCTGGTGATCCCGGCGGCCATGGATCTCGTCCCGATCTCGGCGTTCGGCGGCGGGATCATCGTGCTCCCGTTCGAGAACGTGCTCATGTCGGTGCTGGTGCTCGATCCCAGCGGCACGCCGACCGACAACGACCTGACCGACGCGTTCGAGGACGGCGTCGCCCTGGTCGGCGGCGGTAAGGTGACGATCACCCCGTTCGGGCTCGTCGGCCATCAGCAGCTCGGGGGCATGTGGAGCAACAAGACGCGGCTGAACCTCAGCCAGGATCCGTCCAACATCTCGCGCATGCTGCTCACCGAGCGGTTTCCGGGGCTCGCCAATCCCGGCCCGCTCCTGGAGCGATTCCTCGAGCGCTTCTTTCCGCAGCTGCTGGCGCCGGTCCAGCCGGCGCGGAAGGTCGACAGCACCTGGGCGATCTACTATGGGTTCGACCAGTATCTCTGGCAGCCGGGCGGCGATCCCAAGCGCGGCATCGGACTCTTCTTCACGTTCGGCGCCTCCGATGGCGTCGTGAACCCGGTCAAGTACTCGTACAACGTCGGAATCGGCGGCAACGGCGTGGTGCCCGGGCGGCCCCACGACAACTTCGGGATCGGGTGGGCGCGAGCCGATCTCACCTCGAACTTTGCGCCATTTCTAAGGACGCAGCTCAACCTCGGGCTCGACCACGACGACGCGATCGAGATGTACTACAACGCCGCGCTCACCGGGTGGGTCGGCGCGACCCTCGACCTTCAAATCGTCAGTCCGGCCCTCACGAAGAGGCTCAGCTCGTCCGGCACCGGCCTCAGCGAGGTCGACACCGCCGTCATCGGCGGTCTGCGGCTCTACGTGCGCTTCTAGCCCCTGCGCACGAAGCCTATCGCGCGATCGCGCCCGATGAGAGACAATCGCGGACCATCCCTGCTCGAAGAGGAGGAGCGCCAGATGGCGGCGTACGATCAACGTGGCATCCGCAAGCTGCGCGTCCTGGTCGCCTTGCTGGTGGTCGTGGCGCTGACGGCCGGCTACTTCTGGGCCGCGATGCGCTGGAGCTACTCGTCCGGCGAGCGGGCGGGCTGGGTGCAGAAGTTCTCCCGCAGAGGTTGGATCTGCAAGACGTGGGAAGGCGAGATGGCGATGGTGTCGATGCCGGGCTCGGCGACCGAAAAGTTCCTGTTCACGGTGTGGCAGGACGAAGCGGTCGATCAGATCAACAAGAACATGGGCCGTCGCGTCACCCTGCACTACGAGCAGCACGTCGGCCTGCCGACGTCGTGCTTTGGCGAGACCCGCCACTTCGTCACCAGCGTGACGCGGGTCGAGGAGATCCCGCTCGCCCCGGGTGTCGTGGTGCCGACGCCGGAGCCGCCCGGCGGAGCCGCGGCGCCGCCGAAGTGAGAGGATAGGGGCACGGGCATGCAGAGCTTCAATCCGATGGACCCGGAGTTCCTGGCGGATCCGTATCCGACCTATCATCGGCTCCGCGCCGAGGATCCGGTCCATCACAGCCCGCTCGGGTTCTGGGTGCTCACCCGCTACGAGGACGTGTCGTCGGTGCTGCGCGATCCGCGGTTCATCAAGGAGCCGCTGGCCGCGCTCGTGGCCGCGCGCTTCGGCGCCGAGGTGCCTCGCGGCGTCGGGCTCTCGATGCTGGACCGCGATCCGCCGGACCACACGCGGCTGCGGAGCCTCGTCAGCAAGGCGTTCACCCCGCGCGTCGTCGAGGGCCTCCGGCCGAGGATCCAGCGGATCGTCGACGAGCTGATCACGCGCGCCGAGGCGACGGGCTCGATGGACGTGATCGAGGAGTTCGCGTACCCGATCCCGGTCAACGTCATCTGCGAGATGCTCGGCGTGCCGGTCGCGGACCACGAACGGTTCAAGGGTTGGAGCCTCGACATCGCCCGCGGGCTCGACTCGATCTGGCTGCCGCCCGATTCGGAGGTGCCCCGGCGCAGCGCTGCCGCCCGCCACGCCATCAGCGACTACTTCCGCGGCCTCATCGCGGAGCGCCGGCGGGCGCCCCGCGGCGATCTGCTCTCGGCGCTCATCGCCGCCGAGGAGGCTGGCGACAAGCTCAACGAAGAAGAGCTGCTGGCGACCTGCATCCTGCTGCTCATCGCCGGTCACGAGACGACGGTGAACCTGATCGGCAACGGGATGCTGGCGCTCCTGCGTCATCCGGCCGAGCTACGCCGGCTGCGGGAGACGCCCGGACTGATCACGAGCGCGATCGAGGAGCTCTTGCGCTACGACGGACCCGTGCAGCGCACGGCGCGCGTGGCGAGCGCGGACGCTACGATCGGCGGCCGCACGATCGCCAAGGGCGACATGGTGATGCCGTTCATCGGCGCCGCGGACCGCGACCCGGCGCAGTTCCCCGAGCCCGACCGCCTGGATCTGTCTCGCAGCGACAACCGGCACATCGCCTTCGGCTGGGGGATCCACTTCTGCCTGGGCGCTCCGCTGGCCCGGGTGGAAGGGCAGATCGCGATCGACGCGCTCGTGCGCCGTCTACCCGGGCTCGCGCTGGCCACGCACGAGCCGGAGTACCGACAGAGCCTCACCTTGCGCGGGCTCAAGACCTTGCCGGTCAAGTTCTGATGGACCGAGTCCGCCTCGCGATCGTCGGCTGCGGCAACATCTCTCAGCTCAACGCGCCCGGGTATCTCCAGCACCCCCGATGCGACGTCGTCGCGGTCTGCGACACGGTGCCCGAGCGCGCGACGCGGCGCGCCCGCGAATGGGGCATCACGCCGCGGATCTACTCCGACTTCAAGCAGGTCCTGAACGACTCCGCGGTCGACGCGGTCGAGCTGCTCACGCCCACCTGGCTGCACGCCGACCAGATCGTGGCCGCGCTCGCGGCGGGCAAGCACGTCTCGGTCCAGAAGCCGCTCGCGGGCTCGGTCGCCGAGGCCGATCGCATCGCCGAGGCCGTCGGCCGGGCGCGCACGACCTTTCGCGTGACCGAGAACTTCCTGTATTACCCGCCGATCCTCAAGGCCAAGGAGCTGCTCGACTCGGGCGCGATCGGCGAGCCCTCGCTGGTGCGGATCCACACGACGCGCGCCGTCCAGATCGCGGGGCAGGCGATGGAGCTCGATCCCGACGCGATGGTGTGGCGGCGCGACCGCGGCCGCAACCCGGGAGGCGCGCTCTACGACGACGGCGTGCACAAGTACGCGACGGCCGTGCTGTGGATCGGCGAGATCGGCGACATCTCGGCGATCGTGACGCGCGGCGATGATTTCCTGACCGAGACGCCGGCCGCGGCGATGTGGCGATTCAAGGGGCGCGAGTGCCTGGGCATCATCGACTACACGGCGGCGCCCGAGATGACGATCCGCGCGAAGTACTACCGGGCCGACGAGTTCTTCGAGATCCACGGCAGCCGCGGGATCATCTGGGTCACGCGCGGCACGGGCGAGATGCTCGATATGCCGCCGGTCGTGCTGATCCGCGGCACGGAGACCGTGAGCTTCCCCGTGCCGGCCGACTGGCGTCTGGGCTTCGACGGCGCGGCAGTCGACTTCATCGACAGCCTGCTGGCCGGGCGGCAGCCGGCGCAGGACATCCGCACCGCGAAGCACGTCCTTCAAGTGCCGCTGGCGATCTACGAAGCCTCGCGCATCAATCGCCCGGTGTCGCCCGACTCGATCACGTAGAGTTTACGCTCGTGTGCACGCCCGTCGAGGCGTTGACAGGCGTGACGCCTTCATCGATTATGCATGCCTGAACATTAAGGATTTCAAGGAAAGGCGAGACCCTGCACATGCGCTACGAGGCACCGGATTCGGTAGAGGGGGCAGTCGCCCTGTTGTCGGCGGCGACGGGGGAGGCTCGCGTGCTGGCCGGCGGCACCGATCTCCTCGTCCAGATGCGCGCGGACGTCGTCGATCCCGAGCTCATCGTCGATATCAAGAAGATCGCGGAGACCCGCGCCGTCACGGAAGAAAAGGGCGGCTGGCGGATCGGCGCCGCGGTCACCGGCGCGGAGCTCAAGGAGCACGCCAGGCTCAAGAAGATCTGGCCGGGCGTGGTCGAGGCCGCGAACCTGATCGGCTCGACTCAGGTCCAGGGCCGGGCGACCCTCGGCGGCAATCTCTGTAACGGATCGCCGGCCGCCGACAGCGTCCCGGCACTCATCGCCGCCGGCGCCGTCGCCACCCTCGCCGGGCCTCAAGGCCGGCGCGATCTGCCGGTCGAGGACGTCATGCTCGGCCCGCGCAAGCTCGCGCTCAAGAAGGGGGAGATCGTCGTTTCCTTTCTGTTGCCGCCGCGGTCCGCGAGATCTTCCGATGCCTATCTGCGCTTCATTCCGCGGACAGAAATGGACATCGCCGTCGTGGGCGCGGGCGTAAGCTTGAGCCTCGACGGCTCCGGCACGATCTCCGCGGCGCGCGTCTCGCTGGGCGCGGTCGCGGCGAGGGTGCTGCTGGTCCAGGAGGCCGCGCAAGCGATCATCGGAAGCCGGCTGGACGAACCAGCGCAGCGGCGGCTCGAAGCCGCGGCGCGCGCGGCGTGCCGACCGATCGACGACAAGCGGGGAACGATCGAGTTTCGTACTGACGTGGCCGCGGTGCTCGCGCGCCGTACGGCCCTGATCGCGCTGGACCGAGCGAGGACGAGCTAATGGCCAAACATCACATCGAAGCGGTTGTGAACGGTGACGCGGTCGAGTTTCTCTGCGAGACCGAAGAGACGCTCCTGGACGTGCTGCGCGACACGCTGAGCATGACCGGCAGCAAGGAAGGCTGCGCGTCGGGTGACTGCGGCGCTTGCAGCGTGACGCTCGACGGCCGCCTGGTCTGCTCCTGCCTGGTGCTGGGCTGCGAGGTCGCCGGCCGGCGCATCGAGACGATCGAGGGCCTGGCCAAGGGCGAGGAGCTCCATCCGCTACAGCAGAAGTTCCTCGAGCACGCGGCGCTTCAGTGCGGCATCTGCACGCCCGGTTTTCTGGTGGCGAGCAAGGCGCTGCTGGAGCGCTCGCCGGACCCAAGCGACCACGAGATCCGATTCTGGCTGGCCGGGAACCTCTGCCGGTGCACGGGCTACGACAAGATCGTGACGGCGGTCAAGGACGCGGCCGTGACGATGAGAAAGGGATAACCATGGCCGAGAACGGCACGAACGGGACCAACGGGCAGGGCTACGTCGGCACGCGCACGATCCGCCCGGACGGCGTCGACAAGGTGACCGGGCGCGCGCGCTTCGGCGCCGACTTCAACTTGCCGGGCCAGCTCATCGGGAAGGTACTGCGGAGCCCCCACCCGCACGCGCGCATCGTCTCGATCGACACCTCGAAGGCCGAGGCGCTGCCCGGCGTGAAGGCCGTCATCACGCGGGACGACTTCGCCGACCAGTCCTCGGAGTTCATCCCGGCCGGCGAGATGATGATGAACTACCGGGACGTCGTCCGAAACGTCATGGCGCGTGAGAAGGTGCTCTACGAGGGCCACGCGGTGGCCGCCGTCGCCGCCACCAGCACGGCGATCGCCCGGCGCGCGCTGAAGCTGATCGACGTGAAGTACGAGGTGCTGCCGCACGTGATCGACGTCGTCGAGGCGATGAAGCCGGGCGCGCCGGTCCTCCACGACGACCTCTTCACCGCCGGCGTCGAGCCCAAGCCCGACAAGCCCTCGAACGTGGCCAAGCGCATCGAGATCAACCTGGGCGACATCGAAGCCGGCTTCAAGAAGGCCGACATCGTCATCGAGCGCGAATTCAAGACCGCGCCGGTGCACCAGGGCTACATCGAGCCGCACGCGGCGCTGGCGAGCGTGTCCGAGGACGGATCGTCCGAGCTCTGGTGCTGCACGCAGGGCCACTTCATCGTGCGCGCCCACTGCGCGCGGTTGCTGGGTCTCGATATCGCCAAGATCCGCGTGACCGCTTCCGAGATCGGTGGCGGATTTGGCGGCAAGACCGTCGTCTACCTCGAGCCGCTGGCGCTCGCGCTCTCGAAAAAGGCCAAGCGCCCGGTGAAGATGGTCATGTCGCGCGAGGAAGTGTTCAAGGCCTCTGGCCCGACCTCCGGCGCCACCGTGAAGGTGAAGATGGGCGCGACGAAGGACGGGAAGTTCGTTGCCGGCTTCGCCGAGCTCAAGTACCAGGCGGGCGCCTTCCAGGGCTCACCGGTTCAGCCCGGCGTCTTCTGCGCCTACGCGCCGTATGACATGGAGAACGTCAAGGTCATCGGTTACGACGTGGTGTCGAACCGCCCGAAGGTGGCGGCCTACCGGGCGCCCGGCGCCCCGATCTCCGAGTTCGCGGTCGAGAGCGTGGTCGACGAGATCGCCAAGAAGCTCGGGATCGACGGGATCCAGCTCCGCATGATGAACGCCGCGCGCGAGGGCACCAAGGCCGCCTACGGCCCGAAGTTCGGCCCGCTCGGCCTGGAAGAGACGCTCAACTCGATCAAGAAGACCGAGCACTGGAACACGCCGCTCCGCAAGTGGCAGGGCCGCGGCGTCGCCTCGGGCTTCTGGTTCAACATCGGCGGCGAGACGTGCGCCTCGCTCACGGTCAACGAGGACGGGACTGTCTCGCTGATGGCCGGCACACCGGACATCGGCGGCCTGCGCGCCGCGCTCACCAACGTGGCCGCGGACGAGCTCGGGATCCCCTACGAGAAGGTGCGCCCGATCATCGGCGACACCGGCTCGCTCGGGTTCACGTTCCTCACCGGTGGGAGCCGCTCGGCGTTCTCGGGCTCAATGGCGATCGTCGAGGCCGCCAAGCAGATCAAGGCCGAGCTCTGCTCGCGGGCCTGCAAGCTCTGGGAGGCCAAGCCGGACCAGGTCGAGTTCAAGGACGGCGCGGTCCGGCCGCTCGGCGCGCTCGCCGAGAAGGTGAAGCCGATGACCATCGCCGACTTCGCGAAGATCGCCGGCAAGCTTGGCGGCCCGATCGGCGGCTACGGGCGCATCAACGCGCAGGGCGCAGGCCCGAGCCTCGGGACCCACCTGGTCGATCTCGAAGTCGATCCGGAGACCGGCCGCGTGACGATTCTGCGCTACACGGTCGCCCAGGACGCGGGCAAGGCGCTGCATCCCGCGTACGTCGAGGGGCAGTTCCAGGGCGGCGCCGTGCAGGGCATCGGCTGGGCGCTGAACGAGGAGTACATCTACGGCGACGACGGCAAGCTGCAGAACGCGGGCTTCCTCGACTACCGCATGCCCGTGGCCTCGGACGTGCCGATGATCGACGCGATCCTGGTCGAGGTCGCGAACCCGAAGCACCCGTACGGCGTGCGCGGCGTCGGCGAGACGCCGATCGTGCCGCCGCTCGGCGCCATCGCCAACGCGATGGAGCAGGCGACCGGCATCCGCTTCACCGAGCTTCCGATGTCGCCGCCGAAGGTGCTGAGGGCGCTCAAGGAGAAGGCGGCAAAGAGCTGAGGCGAGTGGAATGGCGCGAGTTGTCTTGATCGGCAACCTCGCGCAGCTGACGGGGGGCGTCGCCGAGTTCAACGTCTCGGCGGCGTCCGTCAAGCAGCTCTTCGACCGGCTCACCGAGCTTCATCCCGAGCTCGGCCCCCACCTGCAGGAAGGCGTGGCCGTCGCGATCGACGGCCAGATCTATCAAGAGACGCTGCTCGAGCCGATCGGTCCCGACAGCGAAGTGTTCATCCTCCCGCAGATCGCGGGAGGATGAACGAGCCCGCGACCTAGCTTTCCTTCCAGGCGCTCGCGCTGTCGAGCGCGGCGCGGGCCTCAGGATCGAGCTTCAGCTCGATCCCGCCCAGCAGCTCCTTCAGCTGTGCCACCGACGTCGCGCTGGCGATCGGCGCCGTGATACCCGGGCGATGGGCGAGCCAGGAGAGCGCGACCTGCGCCGGGGTCGCTCCGGCGCCAGCGGCGACCTTCTCCATCGCCTCCAGCACGGTGAACCCGCGGTCGGTCATGTAGATCTTCTCCACGTTGCCGGCCCGCGCGGTCTTCGGCAGCTCGCGCCCGCGGCGATACTTGCCCGAGAGGAAGCCGCTGCCGAGCGAGGAGTAGGGGATGACGCCGATCGACTGATCGAGGCAGAGCGGCTCGAGCTCGCGCTCGTACTCGTCGCGGAACACCAGGTTGTACTTCGGCTGGATCGACTCGTACCGGACGTAGGCGCGCCGGTCGCTCTCCCAGAGCGCGCGCGTGAGCCGCCACGCGAGATAGTTCGAGGCGCCGATGTAGCGCACCTTGCCCTGGCGCACCAGATCGTCGAACGCGCGCAAGGTCTCCTCGAGCGGCGTGTCGCGGTCGTCCCAGTGGGCCTGGTAGAGATCGATGAAGTCGGTCTGGAGGCGCCGCAGCGAATCCTCCACGCCCTCGACGATGTGCTGGCGCGAGAGGCCCGTGTCGTTCGGGCCCGGTCCCATCGGGCCCATGACCTTGGTGGCGATGATCACCGCGCGCCGGTTGCCGCGCGCCTTCATCCACTTGCCGAGGACGTCCTCGGACTCGCCGCCCTTGTGCCCGGGCACCCAACGCGAATAGACGTCCGCGGTATCGATGAAGTTACCGCCGGCCTCGACATAGGCGTCGAGCACGGCTTCCGAGGCCTTCTGGTCCGTCGTCCAGCCGAACGTGTTGCCGCCCAGGCACAGCGCAGCGACCCGCAGTCCTGTGCGCCCCAACCGTCGCATCAACATGTCAGGAATCTCCTTTGGGCGTTCCGGGCCGTGGCGGTCCGGCGCCGGGATCGAGTATACGGACAACCGCGACGACGCGGCACCGCTCTACAATGGACCGGCCGACCACGTCCGGACCGCCGAGCGCGTGAAGACGACGCGTGAGCGCCACCGGTTGCGGATGTCGTCGATGGGGAGCCCTTCACGGGAGACGTCCTCTTGTCAGACATCCTCGGCCCGCTCATGACGCCAGCGCGCACACCGGAATCACCGACGCGCCTTGCCGTGACCTACACGGGCCGAAAGCGCGTGAACGGCGGCGTGGCGGCCGAGCTCCTCATGTCCTATACGCTCGCGCCGAACACCTCCTATCGGTTCGTCTTCCGGGAGAGCAAGGTGTTCGAGGTGAGCTCGATCAGCGGCGAGTCTCGCGACTACCTGGATCCCGATCGGTACTACCGAATCAGGGGTACGACGTGATCACGACGGGCGGCGTCGGAGCAGGCCGGCGCTGGACGGCGAAGCAGGTGACGGTCACGACCCTGGATCGAGCGGCCAGTCGCGGAATCTGACCTCGCGATCCGCACAATAGGTTCAGGCTGACAAGTGCCGCAACTTGCTACTCCGCGGCCCCGAGGCGATGACCGCGGATCGAATCGAGAGCTGCGCCGATCGAGTATAGTGATGCCATGAAAGACCGCGCGGTGTTCTACGGCTGGTGGGTCGTCGGCGGATTTTCCTTCATGACGTTCATCTCGACCGGCATCCGCCACGCGGTAGGCCCGTTTCTCAAGCCGATCGTCGCCGATCTCAACCTCGACCGCGCGAGCTTCTCCGCCGTGATCGCGGTGAGCCTCTTCCTCTACGGCGTGTTCGGCCCGCTCGTCGGCCTGGCGCTCGATCGATTCGGCGCGCGGCTCACCGCGTCGGTCGGGACGATCCTGCTCGTCGGATCGCTCGTGCTGACCGCGCAGGTCCGGACCTTCTGGGAGTTCGCGATCGTCTACGGCGTGATCCTGCCGCTCGGGCTCGCCGTGACCGGCCCGGTGATGGCCTCCGGCGTGGTCGCGCGCTGGTTCAACAAGCGGCGCGGCACCGCGCTCTCGCTGCTCGGCAGCGCGTCGATGACCGGCATGAGCCTGCTGGTGCCGCTGGTGACCTGGCTCATCCTCACCGGCGGCTGGCGGACCGCGTACATCGCGATCGCCGGACTGGTTCTCGTCGCGATCCTACCTGTCGCGCTCTGGGTCATTCGCGAGTCGCCGGAGCAGATGGGGCTCACGCCCGACGGCGTACCGGTCGACGCGCAGACAGCCCGCGCCGAATCGCGCGAGCGGGTGGCCGCCACCACCGCCATGCAGACGCTCGCGTTCTGGCAGCTCGCGGGCTCGTTCTTCACCTGTGGCTTCTCGATGAGCCTGCTCTCCGCGCACGGCATCCCGATGCTCACCGACCACGGCTACACGCCGATGTTCGCCTCGTGGGCGTTCGGCGTGCTCGGCGGCTCGGCGATCGGCTGCACCGTCATGCTGGGCACGCTCTCCGACCGGTTCGGGCGCCGCCCGGTTCTGGCCGCGATCTACGCGGGCCGGGTGCTGATCTTCTCCGGCTTCTTCCTGATCCGCGACAACCCGGCCGCGATCATCATGGTCGCGGTGCTGGGCGGCATCACGATGGCCGGGACCGGTTCGATGACCTCCGCGCTCACCGCGGACATCTGGGGCCGCTTCTCGGTGAGTCCGGTGCTCGGCGTGATCTTCCTGGTGCACCAGACCGGCGCCGCGATCGGGTCGTCGCTGGCCGGCGCGCTGTTCGAGGCAACCGGCGGCTACGGCGCGGCGTTCGCGGTGGCCTGCGTATTCCTGATGTGCGCCTCGGTCGTCGCGCTCAGGGTCGACACGGGCGAGCGCAAGATCTGGCGCGCCGAGCCCGTGCCCGCGAAGTAGCTCCTACTTCTTCTCGGCCGGCGTCGACGTCGCGGGGCCCATGCCCCAGACCTGGATGATCGTCTCTTCGTTCTTCGCGCCGTCGTAGTGAACCTTCCCGGCGTAGTGGATCACGTAGCTTCCCGCGGGCGCCGGTACGGTGCTCTCCGGATCGAACTTCTCGCCCGTACCCATCCACCACGTGCCCGACAGCACCGCGAAGAAGCGATCGTTGGGATGAAAGTGCGGCCGGCTCATGTTGCCCGGGAGCCACTTCACGCGCATGACGTACGGGCCCGGCTTGGTCGGGTCGCCGAAGAGCACGACCGACTCGTTCGTGCCGGCGGCGTTCCTGGTCCACTTGATGTCCGACGGCGTCTTGAAGTCGACCGCGGTGCGGTCGATGTCGCCGGCGCCGTGGCCCGAGGGCACTCCGAGGAGCAGGACGAGGACGGCGGCGACGATGGCGATCGTGCGAGTGCGGATCATGCGCTCTCCTTGGAAGTTGTAAGACGGGGACCGAGCGGCTTCATCACGCGCACGCCGGGCGTGCCGACGAATCGATGCGCGGCCGCGGCTTCCACCACCGCCAGCCCGCGCCGCGGCACGCTGCGATCGAGCCCGACGGCCGTCATCCACGCGACCTTCACGCCGCCGGGCAGTGCTACGCCGCCGTGAGCCTCGACCACCAGCAAGCGCGAGTCGTTCGAGACCTCGGGGGTATGAGCCAGGCCATCGAACACATTGCGGTGCCAGTTGTTCATCTTGGCCTGCCACTCGCCGGTGTTGGTCGGCCCCGCCTGGGCCCGATAGCTCGGGCTCGTGAAGATGTCCGGCGAGTCGACCTCGTGCAGCGCCACGAACGGCGACTCGGCACGGTGCATGGCCTCGAAGCGCTGGCTCGCGTGGATGCCGGGAATCGAGAGGAGCTTCTTCTGGTGGGCGGCGTACCACGCCTCCCACTCGGCGCGCCGCGCGGTGTCGAGCAACGCCATCTCGACCATGTAGATCATCGGCGTCGTTGTGGCTAGGTGCGCTCGAGCAGCTCGATGCGCACGTTGTCGGGCGCCTCGATGAACGCGATCTTCACGCCCGGCCGGATCGTGCGGGGCTCCAGCTTGAAGTGAGCGCCGCGCCGCTTGAGCTCGGCGACGGCCTCGTCCATGTTGTCCACGCGGAGCCCGAAGTGATCGAGCCCGACGTAAGGCTCGGTCGGCGCCGACGGGATCGCGGCTTCGGGCGCGACCGGCGCGATGAAGATCGTGAGCCCGTCGAGATCGAGGTCGGTGCGCGGCTTGCCGTCGGACTGGATCGACTCGACGATCTTCGCGCCGAAGACGCGATGGTAATACTCGGCCGTCTTTTTCACGTCGCGACTGCGCAGGTGCATGTGGTCGTAGCGGTAGGCCATCAGAGTCTCCTTCGCTGAGCGTTATCCAAGATGCGCGACCCGCGGCGCCACGTCCTCCATCAAAAGGCGCAGGCTCTCGTGGTCCCACCCGGCGTTGTCCGAGTCGGTCGTGATCGAGAGCAGGGCGCCGAAGCCGCCGCTGACCTCGTAGAGCTCGTGGATCTTCTCCGTGCACTCGGCGGGGTCGCCGACGATCCACACGTTCTCCATCAGATAGTCCACCGTCACCGCGTCGTCGGGGATCGACGGATCGAGCTTCGTCGACGCCATCTGCACCGTGCCGATACGGTTGGGGTGCTGGTGCTCGACGTAGTTCCGTCCGAGCACGGCGCGCGCCCGCTCGCGCGCCATTGCCGAGGTGGGCGCCACGAGCACGTCGCGCGCGACGCGCCAGCTGCGTCGATCGGCCCGACGGCCCGCGCCCGCCGCTCCCGACTCGACCAGCCGCCAGTGGGCGGCCAGATGCGAGCGGGAGAGCAGCGAGCTCGACATCGGGATCCAGCCGCGCTCGCCGGCCATGCGCATCGAGCTCGAGTCCGGCGTGCTGGCCGCCACCGCGATCGGCGGATGCGGCTGCTGCAGGGGCTTCATGTAGTAGCCGCGGCCCTTGACTGGATCGAGCACGGGCGTGTCGATGTCGAAGAACTTGCCGCGATACGTGAACCGGCCTTCGGAAGCCCAGAGCTTGAGCACCACGTCGAGCACCTCGGCCGAGCGCGCCCGCACGCTGGCCGGGTCGAGCCCGAACAGCGAGAGGTCGGTCGGGATCCCGCCGCCGCCGATGCCCCACTGAAAGCGGCCGCGCGACATGTGGTCGAGCATGGCCAGGCGGTGCGCGAGATAGACCGGATTGTGCAGCGCCAGCAAGGTCACGCCGGTTCCGAGCCGCACGTTCTTCGTGAGCGCCAGCGCCTGAGCGAGCAACAGATCCGGGGCGGGCGCGTTCTCCCACCGTTCGGTCAGATGCTCGCCGACCCACGCCTCGCGGAACCCGAGCTGATCGGCGAGCACGATCTGCGCGATGTCGCGGTCGTAGCAGTCGGCGAACGCGCGATGCGGCGGGTGCAGCGGCATCATGAACAGGCCGAACTGCATGCGGGCTCCTTCTTGCTACAGGCGAATCGCTTGCACCATGCGCTGCGCCGCGCCGGAGATCAAGCCGGCGTCGCTGCCGAGGACGATGAAGCGGTGGCCGCGGGCGATCATCGCGCGCGCGTCTTCCGGCGAGAACGCGATGCCGCCGAGGGCCACCTTGCCGTGGGCGAGGATCTTCGCCTCCGCGCGAGCGACGACCTCGCGCAGCCGGGGATGATCGAACTGGCCCGCCACGCCGAGGCTTTGCGAGAGATCACCGCGGGCCACCGCGACGACGTCGAGACCGTCGACGGTCAGGATGTCGTCGAGCGCGTCGACACCGGCCGGCGACTCGATCAGCACGACGTTCAGGACGGCGTCGTTCGCGGCTCTGAGATAGTCGAGATTCGTGAGCCCCCAGCGGAGCGCCGCGTACGTCGGGCCGTATCCGCGCTGTCCCGTCGGCGCGTAGCGTACGGTCTGCACCGCGGCCTCGGCCTCCTCGCGGCTCGCGATCTGCGGGAAGACCACGCCGAGCGCGCCGCAGTCGAGGACTGGCTTGACGAGCTCCGGGCGCGCGGCCGGCACGCGGACGATCGGCGTTGCGGGCGTGCCGCCGGTCGCGGCCACCATCGCGGCGACCGACTCGATGCCGACCGGCGCGTGCTCGGTGTCGAGCATGAGCCAGTCGACGCCGGTCCGCGCCAACGCCTGCACGATCTGGACGCTCGGCGTGGTGACCAGATAGCCGAGCGTGGGCTGGCCGTCGGCGAGGCTTCGCCGCAGGCGGCCGAGCTGATCGGACGCAGCGCTCACGGCAGGTCGAGAATCTCCACCCAGTTCGGGTTCTTGCCCATCGGGTACTCCTTCAGCTTCGTGAGCTTGCCGCTGGCCTGATCGATCGCATAGCTCGAGAGGCCGTGGGAGAGCTGACCGACCGCCAGCAGATAGCGTCCCGACGGATCGATCCCGAACCCGCGCGGCTGCTTCTCGGTGGGCACGCTGCCGATCGGCGTCAAGGTGCCCGCGGTCGCGTCGATCTGGAAGCCCGCCAGCGTGCTGCTCGTGCGCTCCGAGCCGTAGAGGAAGCGGCCGTTGGGCGTGATGTGCAGGTCGGCCGCCGACGGCTTGCCGGTGAACTCGGCCGGCAGCGCGCTGACCACCTGCTTCTGTTTGAGATCGCCGGTGGCGGCGTTGTAGTCGAAGACGTAGACCATGCCGTCGAGCTCGCCGAGCACGTACACGAGCTTGCCGTTCGGGTGATAGACGAAGTGGCGCGGGCCGGCCTTGGGCCGCGTCTCGGCCGCCGGCGAAGTCGTCGGGGTCAGCTTGCCCGTGGTCGCGTCGAACGCGAATTGATTGACGCGATCGTTGCCGAGCGTGGGTACGAGCACGAAACGGTTGGCCGCGTCGGCAAAGATCGAGTGCGCGTTCGGATAATTCTCCAGCACCTGCTGGGGCGGCGACACCCGCCCGGGCGAGGTGATGGGATTCACCGTGACCCGATGGCCGGGATACGACGCGCCGAGCAGGAAGCGCCCCGTGCGGTCGGTGGCGATGTAGGCCAGGCTGTCGGCCAGCGGTCCGTTCGCGATGTGCTTGAGCTTGGCGGTCGTGGGATCGATCGCGAAGCCGGCGGCGATCTTCGGCTCGCCGCGCGTGCCCACGTAGAGCACGCGGCGGTCGGGGCTCACCGACATCGGCGTCGAGATGCCCGGCTTCTCGATGCCCGGGATCGGTGTCTTGTCGACGACCGTCAGGTCGCCGTTCTGCGGGTTCAGCTGCAGTACGTAGACTTCGTTGCTCTCGGCGTTGCCGACGTAGACGAACGTGGCGGCGCGGGCGGGCGAGGCCATCAGGGATGCGGCGAGCAACGCCGCGATGCCGGTCCAGAACGCGAGACGAACACGCATGGTGTCCTCCCTTGGAAGGTGGGCAGCGAAGCAGTCACGCGGGCAGCCAGGCCGCGGCGCGGATCTCGCCGAACTCGCGACCGATCTTGCGCCAGGACTCGCCGGCGTCCTCGCTCACGTAGACCTCGCCGAACAGGCTGAACGCGACGACGCGAGCCGGGTCGGCCGGATGCGTGGCCAGCCCCCACATCGTCGCGTTCGGCCGCGCGGGCAGGGGAAGGCTGCGCCAGCTCTGCCCGCCGTCGCTCGAGCGGAGCACCGCGCCGGTCTCGCCGGTCGTGGTCTGGCCGCACCCGGCAAACACGACGTGCGGATCGTCGGGCTTCACCGCGATCCCGCGGGCGTAGGGAAGCGGCCAGCGGGCCTTCACGCCGATCGCCGTCCACTTCGCGCCGCGATCGTCGCTCCAGAAGAGCTCGCCGTTGGTCGCGACGTACGCGCGCGGCGGGCTCGTGCGGGCCAGCGCCATGTCGTGCACGTCGAGGTCGTACAGACCGTCGACGACCTTCGTCCACGTATCACCGCCGTCGCGGCTCACGAAGACGCCGTCGATCTCCACGCCGGCCCAGACCATCCGCGGATCGTCCTGGTCGACGAGCACGCGCGTCACGAACGCGGTGCCGATGGAGCACTCGGTCGCCGCGCCGACGTCGAGGCGCTTCCAGGTGGCGCCGCCGTCGCGCGAGCGATAGACCGCGGCGGGCCGCGTGCCGACGAAGATGGTCCGAGCGTCGCTCGGGTCCACCGCCAGCGTCCACACGGTCGGCAAATCGCCGGCGGTTCCCACACGCGCCCACGACGCGCCGCCGTCGCGGCTTTTGAACACGCCCGTGTCGCCGGCGGCCATGACCGCGCCGGGCTCGCTCGGGATCACGGCCAGCGCCTGGATCCGGCTGTTCAAGGGGAAAGGCTTTCGGTGGCGCAGCCATGATTTGCCCGAGTCCGAGCTGTGCCACACGCCCCAGCCGACGGTACCGAGAACGATGTTGTAGTCCATGGTGGCAGTCAGCGTCTCGCTGACGCCGCCTCCTTGCAGTAGCGCGCGACTTCCTCGTGTGTGGCGAACCACACGCCGGGCATGCCCTTCATGTGGCGGATCAGCTCGTCGAGCATCGCGATCCGCGAGCGGTGGCCGATGATGTGCGGGTGCATCGTGAGCAGGAAGAGCCCGCCCTCGGCGAGCGCGCCCTCGAACTCGGCGCGAAAGATCTCGCCCACCGCCGACGGCGCGGTGTACGGCCGGATCGCGGTCGCGCGGTTCATGCCGAGGTACGGCGCGTCGTCCTTGATCCACTCGACCGGCAGCTCCACGATGCCGGTGGCCTCGCCGTTGTCGACGAGCTCGTACGGCTCGTCGTCAGCCATCAACGACGAATCGTAGAGCAGGCCGAGCTCACGGATCAGCGGCAACGTCGTCGCGCTGAAGTCCCAGGACGGCACGCGGATGCCCACGGGCGTGCGGCCGGTCACCTTCGTGAGCGTGTCGAACGCCCGCCGCATCAGGTCGCGCTCCGACGACTCGGTGAGCTCGCTCGTGCCCTCGTGGATCCAGCCGTGCATGCCGATCTCGTGGCCCTCGGCCACCACGCGGCGCTGCTCGTCCGGATGAAGCTGCGCGATCACGCCCGGCACGAAGAACGAGGCGCGCAGATCGTGGCGCCGCAGCAGGTCGAGGATGCGCGGGACGCCGGCGCGCGCACCGTACTCGCCCTGGGCCAGTCGACCGGGCGAGGTGGAGCCCTCGCGCAAGGTGCTGGTCTCGTGGTCGGAATCGAAGGAGAGCGCCACGCACGCGCGCGCCCCGTTCTTCCAGCACGCCGGCTTCAGCGAGCGGCCTGCGCGCACCTTGTTCACCGCGGCGCGCCACCGGGGCTCTTCCCAGGTCCAGGCCGGGTCTCCCGTGCCATTCCCGGCGCCGGCGCGGATGACGAATGACGATGACGACGACGAAGACGATCGGCGAGCCATGGTGTCCTCCTCCAGCGCTACCTCGGCGGACCATAGCGCGAGCGCCTGTCCGGCGCAACCGGGCGAGCGCCGGTGCCGGCGAGCGGCTATCATGGGCGGCGCCATGTCAGACTTCCTGAACCTGCACGACCAGGTCGTCGTGGTCACCGGCGCCGCATCGGGAATGGGTCGCGCCGTCGCGATCGCTGCCAGCCGTGAAGGCGCGCGATTGGTGCTCTCGGACTTCGACGGCGAACGGCTGAAGGCGACGGCAGCAGAGCTCACCGGAGAGGTTCGCCACCAGCGCGTTGACGTGACCCGGACGGCGGAGATCGACTCGCTCTTCGAGCTGGCCGACCGCGAGTTCGGCCGGATCGACGGATTGGTCACCTGCGCCGGAATCATCGCGACCCTGCCGACCCTCGACGTGACGTCCGAAGAGTGGGACCGCGTCTTCGCCGTGAACGCCAAGGGCACGTTCTTCACCGTGCAGGCCGCGCTCAAGCGGATGATCCCCCGCGGCCGCGGACGGATCGTCACGATCGGCTCGGACAGCTACAAGCTCGGCGGCGGCCGGATCGCCAACATCCCCTACGCCGCCACCAAGGGCGCGGTCGTCACGATGACGAAGGGCTTCGCGCGCACGCTCGTCGGCACCGGCGTCCGGATCAATTGCGTCAATCCCGGCCCCTGCGACACGCCGATGCACGCGCCGCTCACGCCGGAGCAGCGCGCGATGGTGGCCGGCCGGGTGCCGATGGGACGCTTCGGCCAACCCGAAGAGATCGCCAACGCCATCCTGTTCTTGCTCTCGGACGCCGCCAGCTTCGTGTACGGCGAGAGCTTCAACGTCGATGGCGGCGTGCTGATGGAATGACTCGTCACAGGAGAAAGACGTCATGAAGCTCGGGTTGAGCATCGGCTACTCGGGATCTGAATTGCGCCTGCCGGTCGAGAAGGTGCTGCTCGCGGAGCGTCTGGGGTACGACTCCGTGTGGACCGCGGAGGCGTACGGCTCGGACGCGATCACCCCACTCGCGTACCTGGCGGCGCTGACGAAGCGGATCCGCCTCGGCACTGGCATCATGCAGCTCGCGGCGCGCCCGCCCGCCTCGGCCGCGATGGCCGCGGGCACCGTCGACGCACTTGCCGGCGGCGGACGCGTGATCGCGGGGCTCGGCGTCTCGGGACCGCAGATCGTCGAGGGCTGGTACGGCCAGCCCTGGGGCAAGCCGTACTGGCGCATCCGCGACTACGTGGCGATTATGCGCAAGGTCTTCGAGCGCAAGGATCCTGTCTCGCATACCGGCCGCGAGATCTCCTTGCCGTACACCGGGCCCGGCGCGCTCGGCGTCGGCAAGCCGCTCACGTCGATCCTGCACATGAACCCGCGTCTGCCGATCTGGCTCGGGACGGGCACCGAGGCCAACGTGAAGCTGACGGCCGAGATCGCCGACGGCTGGCTCCCGCTCGGCTTCGTGCCGCGGCTTATGCCGAAGCTGCGGCCCTGGCTCGAGGAAGGCTTCCGGCGCGCCGGCGGCGGCAAGGGCTTCGCGGGCTTCGAGATCCAGCCGCGGGCGGAGGTCGCGATCACCGACGACGTGCGCGGCGCGCTCGCGCGCATGAAGCCGCGCGTCGCGCTCTACGTCGGCGGCATGGGCCATCGCGACAAGAACTTCCACAAGGAGATGATGATCCGCCGCGGCTTCGGCGACGCCGCCCAGAAGATCCAGGAGCTGTTCCTCGCCAAGCGGAAGGACGAGGCCGTTGCGGCCGTCCCCGACGAGTTCTGCGACGAGATGTCGCTGGTGGGCCCGGTCGATCGGATCCGCGAGCGCTACAAGGCATGGGCCGATTCCGGAATCACCGGGCTCACGATCTCGACCGAACAGACCGAAGCGCTGGAGCTGATGGCGAGCCTTCGCTAGGCGATACGGTAGACTAGGACGCCATGACGATCGTCATTCGCCAGATCCATCCGGTGTTCGTGGGTGAAGTGTCCGGAGTCGACCTCACCAGGCCACTCGCGCCGGACGAGGTCGCCGCCGTCGAAGCGGGGATGGACCGCTACGCCGTGCTCGTGTTCCACGACCAGAAGATCACCGACGAGCAGCAAATGGCGTTCAGCAAGAACTTCGGCCCGCTCGAGGACGCGCGCGGCGGCACCATCGCCAGGGCCGAGGACAAGCGCCTGGCGACCGGCATGAACGACGTCTCGAACCTCGGGCGCGACGGCCAGCCGCTGCCGCGCGAGTCGCGCGTGCGCCTGTTCAACCTGGGCAACATGCTGTGGCACTCGGACAGCTCGTTCCGTCCGATTCCGGCGAAGTATTCGCTCCTGTCGGCGCGCGTTGTGAATCCCACGGGCGGTAACACCGAGTTCGCCGACATGCGGGCGGCGTACGACACGCTCGACGCGCCCACGAGGGCGTTGATCGAGGGCCTGATCTGCGAGCACTCGCTGATGTACTCGCGCGGGTCGCTCGGGATGCTCGACTATTCGGACGAAGAGCTGGCGATGTTCCGCCCGGTGCGCCAGCGGCTCGTACGCACGCATCCGGTGAGCGGCCGCAAGTCGCTTTATCTTTCCTCGCACGCCGGCGCCATCATCGGGATGCCGATGCCGGAGGCGCGAATCTTATTGAAGGACCTGACCGAGCACGCCACCCAGCCGAAGTTCGTCTACGTTCACCAGTGGCGCGTCGGAGATCTGGTGATGTGGGACAACCGCCAGATGATGCACCGCGTACGCCGCTACGATGAAGGCCAGCCGCGCGACATGCGACGCACGACGGTCGCCGGCGACGCGCCCACGGCCGCACAGGCCTAGGCGAAGAGGCGAGTCGACAGATGAGAGTCGTGAAGCTCGTGATCGTCCTGTGTCTGGCGCTGGCCACGAGCCCCGCGTCCGCGGAGTGGTTCGCCGACGCCTACGCCGGCTATACCCTCACTATGGATAGCGACATGACGGTGCACAGCCCGTCGGGGCTCAGCATCTACCGGGACGTCGAGCACGACCGCGCGATCGATACTGCGTACATCATCGGAGCGCGCTTCGGGCGCTACTTCGACTTCGCGCCGTTTGTCGGCCTCGGGGTCGATCTGTTCACGTTCTCGCCGAACATCGGCCCGCAGCAGGTGCACATCGACGGCTGTGTGCCGTCCGGCGGCTGCAGCGGCGGCCAGGGCGGGACGACCGGGCGGATCGACGTGAGCACCATCGGCGTCTCGCTCGACCTGTTTCTGCGCCTGCCGCTGCTCAAGACCGACAAGTCACCGTGGGGAACGTTGAATCCATACCTTGTCGCCGGCGTTCCGATCTTCAGGACGACCGTGACGCCGCGCACCACCGCGCAGTTCAGAAACCAGGACGGCGATACGGACGTCTCGGTCGGCTACAAATTGGGCGGCGGCCTCGCGTATCAGATCGCCCCGAATCTGATGCTCTTCGCCGAGTACCGCTACATGCACTCGGAGGCGTCGGTCGAGCTGCGCGACTCGGCCCTGCTCAAGAAGACGCCGGTTCACCTCGAGCTCGACACGCACGCCGGCATCGTCGGGCTGTCCGCGCGCTGGTAGGCGCGGATCGGGCGCGCGGCGTCAGGCCGCGCCCGAGTCGGCGCGCGGTGCGGCGTCGAGCCCGTCCAGATGAGCCACGCAGTTCAACAGGCTCACTCGCCAGGGCGCGGGGCAATCGACGATCGTCAGCGACGTATTCTCCCAGCGCTCGGGCACGATCTCGCCGTCGCTGAGGGCCAAATGACGGGCCGCGAGCGAGCGGCACACCAGCCCGTGCGTCACGACGGCCAGGGTGCCGCCGGTGGTCGAGGCCGCCAGCTCCTGCACGCGCGCCCACGCCCTGTCCACCCGCGCGTGGAACGCGGGCCAGGTCTCGCCGTTCGGCGGCGCGTAGTCGAGTGCGAACGGGTCGAACGCGAGCTCGGCGTACGGCTTGCCCCGGAGGTCGCCGAAGTTGCGCTCGCGCAGGAGCGGCTCGATCGCCAGCGGGGCGCCGGTCGCGCGCTGCACGTGCTCGGCCGTCGTCATCGCGCGCGCGTAGTCGCTCGCGACGATGCGCGCGACGCCCTCGCCCGCCAGTCGACGCGCCAGCCGCTCGGCCTGCGCGATCCCGCGAGGCGACAGCGGGATATCCGGGTGCTGGAGGATCCGGAGGGCGTTACCCTCGGTCTCACCGTGTCGGATCAGGAAGAGCCGCCTCATGACGCCTCGCAGACGGTCGCCAGGACCGCGGGTAGCGCCGCCAGCACCTCGCGCAGACACGCGCGAACCCGGGCAATGTTCGCCTCGGCTTTTTGAGGGATCTCGCCGCGCGAGACCTGCGCGATGAACTCATCCCGCGCGGTTGTCATCAGGAGCGAGGCGTTGACCTCCAGCTGCAGCGCATGGACGCGACGGGTCCCGGGCTGGCCGTACGTCGTCACGATATTGCCGCCCGCATAGCCGCTGATGTTCTCGTGCACCTCGAAGCCGTGGCGCGTGAAGATCGCGGCCACCGCGGACGCGAGCTCGCGGGCGCACGTCGTGTCGTGCCGGGTGCCGATGATCACCTGGTGGTCCTTCATCCGCCGCGGGCTGCCGGTGTGGCCGTCGAGCAGGAGCGCGTAGCCGTAATGCTGCTGCAGCTCGCCCAGCAAGGTGTCCAGCGCCGAGTAGTACGGGTCGTACAGCGTGCGCAGCCGCTCCTCGAGATCGGCAAGCCCGAGCGGGTCGCGGAAGATCGGCGCCTCGCGCATGGTGTGGGTGCGGACGACGCCGCGCCGCGAGCGCACCTCGCCCTCGTGGTGCTCGAAGTCGTCGCGGCGGCGGTTGACGTCGACGAACATCCGCGAGAAGGGCGTCGCGAGCACGGTGGCGCCGTGCTCGTGCAGGTCGCCGTAGAGGTCGCCCACGAACGTGTCGGCGAATCCGTAGGCGAAGGTCTCGAACCAGGGCTCGCGGTAGTGGTCGCGGGTGATGTGGGGCAGGGCCTCGGTGCCGTAGTGCGGCACGCTGACCAGCACCGGCGAGCGTGTGCCGGACACCGGGCGCCGCACGATCGGGTACGGCCGATCGGCGCTCAGCGCTCTCTCACGACCGGGTTGCGCAGCACGCCGATCTCCGGCACCTCGACCTCGACGATGTCGCCGTCCTTCATGTTCTCGGTTGCCCCGTCCGTGCCCATCCACAAGACGTCGCCCGGGTAGAGGGTCAGGTACTGGCTCATGCGGCTGATGAACTGGCGCACGCTGAAGATCGCGTCCTTCACGGCGTAGGTGAACATCTCCTTGCCGTTCAGGCGGATCGTCACGCGCAGGTCGTCGGGGTTGAGCCCGGTGACGATCCACGGGCCCATCGGCTTGAAGGTGTCGGTGTTCTTTCCGCGCCAGAACGTCCGATCGCCGCGCTGCCAGGTGCGCTCGCTCACGTCGTTGCCGAGCGTGTAGCCGAAGACGTAGTCGAGCGCCTCCGCCTCCGAGACTTTCTTGCACCGCTTGCCGATGACCGCCACCAGCTCACCTTCGTACTGGACCTGGTCGGTCGCGTCCCTGGGGATCACGATCGGCTCGTCGGTCGCGATCAGCGCGTTGTTGGCGCGGTAGCCGACGTCGGCGTTGGGCGGAAATTCGGGCTTCACGCCGCGGCGGTGCGCCATCTCGGTGACGTGCTCGCGATAGTTGACCCCGGCTGCGTAGAACGTGGGCGGGATCACCGGCACGAGCATCTTCACCCGGCTCACCATCGCGGTGGTCGAGGTCTTCGAGTAGCTCTCGAACGGGCTGCCGGTGACCTCGGTCACGTTCGTGCCTTCGATCAGGCCGTAGGCGACGTTGCGCCCGGACTGGAATCGGCACCATTTCATGGCCGGTGCTCCTTCAGGAACGCGCCGACTTCGCGGTTGAACACGTCCGGGCGCTCGAAATACGTCGAGTGCCCCGCGGCCTCCACGCGCTCGAAGCGGGAGCCGGGGACGTTCTCGTGGACCTTCGCCGACAGCTCCGGCCAGATCAGTCCGTCCTCGTCGCTGGTCAGGAACATCGTCGGCACCCGCGTTGCGGTGTAGCGCTCCACGGCGGTGGTCAGGCTCATGAGCTGATCGCGAAACTCGGGCGGCAACGGCGCGTTGAGCCCGGAGATCTGCGCGTAGAGGAACGAGCGCACCGGCTCGCGCTTCCTGAAGGTCGGGCCGATCGCGGCGTGCCAGAGCACGGGCGGGCGCGGCGGGCTCGCGGCGGCCAGACGCGCGCGCACGGCGGCGATCTCGGGGTTGGTGAGATTGCCGACCGTGTTGGCGAGGACGATCGCCCAGAACCGATCGGGCGCGCGCACCGCCGCGCCCACGGCCGCCCAGCCGCCCATCGACTGCGCGACGATCGCGGCGCGGGAGATACCGAGATGGTCGAGCAGCGCGATCGCGTCGGAGCCGAGCGCGGCCGGCCCCGGCCCGCCCGCGACGTCGGGCGACTGACCGAAGCCGCGCTGGTCGGCCGTGACGCACCGATATTCCTCGGCGAACACCGGCACCTGCTGCCACCAGCTCAGATGGTTGCCGCCCGCGCCGTGCAGGAACATGACCACGGGCGCGTTGCCGCCGGTGTCCTCGTAGTAGAGGCGAAAGCCGTCCTTCGTCATGAACGCCATGGTGATTTCTCCTCGCGGCCCAAGGGTAGCCATCGCCGCCGGGGGCGTCAACGCTATACTCCAGACCGAAAAGGAGAACCCGATGGCCCCGGAGCTTCACGACCTCTCGATCGCCGATCTCGCCGGCCTCATCGCCGCCAGGAAACTTTCCCCGGTCGAGCTGACCGAAGCGCTGATCCAGCGCGTCGAGCGCTACGACGCGCAGACGCGCGCGTTCATCACGCCGACCTTCGATCTGGCCCGGCGACAGGCGCGGGCGGCCGAGGCGGAGATCGCGGCCGGCAAGCTGCGCGGTCCGCTGCACGGGATCCCGTTCGCGCTGAAGGACATCTACGACACCAAGGGCATTCTGACCTCGGCGCATTCACGCGTCTTCATCAACCGGATTCCGTCGGAGGACGCGACGACGACGAGCCGGCTCTATGAGGCCGGTGCCGTGCTGCTCGGCAAGCTCGCGACGCACGAGATGGCGCACGCCGGCCCCTCGTTCGATCTGCCCTGGCCTCCGGCGCGCAATCCGTGGAACCTGGCTCACTTCACCGGCGGCTCCTCGTCGGGATCGGGCGCAGCCGTCGCGGCGGGGATGGTTCCGGTTGCGCTCGGGTCCGATACCGGCGGGTCGATCCGCGGGCCGGCCTCGCTTTGCGGCGTCGTCGGCTTGATGCCCACGTTCGGCCTGGTCAGTCGCGCCGGCGTCATCACGAACTCGTATACGTTCGATCACTGCGGGCCGCTGGCGCGGACCGTCGAAGACAGCGCGCTCGTGCTCGAGGCGCTGGCCGGCTACGACCCGAAGGACGCGGGCAGCCTGAGCCGGCCGATCCCGCGCTATCGCCGGGCACTCGGCGAGGATCTGCGCGGCCTTCGCATCGGCGTACTTCGCCACCACTGGGAGGAGGATCTTCCGGCCTCGGAAGATGTCCGCCGCGCGATGGATGCGGCGCTCGACGTGCTGCGCCGACTCGGCGCCGAGCTCGAGGAATGCCGCGTGCGGCCGCTCGGGAGCTACTTCGACGTCAAGATCATCATCGCCGAGAGCGAGATCTTCAGCGTGCACCAGAAGAACCTCGTCGCCCGGCCCAAGGACTTCGGCGCCGACTTCCGGTCGCGCGCGTTTCCGTCGGTGCTGTTCACGGCGAACGACTACGTGCAGGCCATGCGTGAGCATCGCCGGATGATGGTCGAGATGGCTCCGCTCTATGAGCGCTTCGATGCGTTCGTGACCGCGGGGATGGGCGAGGCGCCGCTGATCGCCGACTATCGCAGCGTCTCGTTCTGGCAGAAGCCGAGCTTGCTGACCGCCTGGAACGTCACGAGCCAGCCGGTCCTGATGCTCCCGAACGGCTTCGGCCGGCGCGGTCTGCCGCTCGGGATGCAGATCCTCGGGCGGCCGTTTGGCGAGGAGACCATCTTGCGCGTCGGCCACGCCTACGAGCGTGCTACCGAGTGGTACACGCGGCGCCCCACTCTCGCACCCGGCGCCGCCGCGCCGGAGGTGACGCCGCCACCGGTGCTATCCGAGCCGGCCGATCGTGTCGACGCCGAGACCCGCGACCTCTGCGTGAAGGCGGCTCGCCGAGCCGGGCTGCAGCTCGACGACCTGATGCTGGCTCAGCTTCTGGAGGGTGCGCCGTACGCGCTCGAGATGGTCCGGCGGCTTCGCCGCGACCACGACCTCCAGCACGAGCCGGCGAACGTGTTCAGCTTTCCGCCGGCGCGAGACTAGATCGCCCGCGGATCCAGCGCGTCGCGGAGGCGATCGCCGACGAGGTTGATCGCGAGCACGGTGAGCAAGATCGCGAGGCCGGGCAAGGTCGCGAGCCACCAGGCCACGGTCACGAAATCACGACCGAGCGAGATCATCTGACCCCAGGTCGGATGCGAGCTGCCCGAGCCGACGCCGAGGAACGAGAGCGCCGCTTCGGCCAGGATCGCCTGTGCCACCTGCAGGGTCGACATCACCACGATCGACGACACCGTGTTGGGCAGCACGTGGCGGACGATCACGCGTATCCGGCCAACGCCGATCGCGCGCGCAGCTTCGACGAACTCCTTCTCGCGCAGCGCCATCACCTCGGCTCGCACCACGCGCGCATAGCGCTCCCAGCCCGTGAGCCCGAGCACGACGATGATCGTGACCAGGCTCGGCCCGAGCGCCGCCACGAAGGCCAGCGCCAGCAAGATCTGTGGGAACGAGAGCGAGATGTCGACCACGGTGCCGATAGCGGTGTCGACCTTGCCGCCGACGAACCCGCTGACCAGGCCCGCGCTCACGCCGACGACGAGGCTCACGATGACCGCGGCGACGCCGACCAGCAGCGAGATGCGCGCGCCGTGGATGACCCGGCTCAGCACGTCGCGCCCGACCTGATCGGTGCCGAGCGGGTAGGTGGGGTTGCCGCCGGCCTGCCACATCGGTGGCGTGAAGCGGCGGAGCAGCGACTGCTTCGACGGGTCGTGGGGCGCGACCAGGGGCGCCGCGAGCGCGGCGCTGACCACGATGAACAAGATGACCGAGCCCACGATGGCCGCAGGGTTGAGCGCGAAGCGTCGCCAGGCTCGCGAGCCGCCTCGCGCGGGCCCGGTTGTCTCGTAGGCGAGCGTGGCCTGGGGCAGCGAAACGGCCATCAGCGGAGCCGGACCGTGGGATTCAGGTAGACGTAGAGGACGTCCACCAGGAAATTGACCGACACGATGATGATCGCCAGCAAGAACACGCCCGCCTGCACGATCGGGAAATCGAGCTGCCGGATAGCGTTGACGATGAGCCGTCCGACACCGGGCACCGCGAACACTGTCTCGGTGAGCACGGCGCCGCCGAGCAGCAGGCCGAACTGCAGCCCGATCACGGTCACGATGGGCAGCGCGGCGTTGAGCAACGCGTGCCGGCAGATCACGAGCCACTCGGACACACCTTTGGCGCGCGCCGTCCGCACGTAGTCGAGGTTGACGACCTCGAGCATGCTCGAGCGGATGATGCGCATGAAGAGCGGGGTCGTGAACGCGCCGAGCGTGACGGCCGGCAGGACCATCGACGACCACGTGCTCCAGCCCGACACGGGCAGGAGGCGCCACTGCACCGAGAAGAGCAGCATCAGCATGATGCCGATCCAGAACACCGGCATCGACTGGCCCAGGAACACGACCACCGTGGCCGCGTGGTCGCCGAGCGAGTTGCGGCGCACGGCGCTGTAGATCCCGACGGGGACCGCGACGGCGAGCGCCAGCGCCACGGCCAGGCACGTGAGCCCGAGCGTGGTCGGCATGCGCTCGACGACCAGGCCGAAGGCGGGCTCGCGGTGGAAGAACGAGTTGCCGAAATCGCCGCGCGCGGCGTTCGTGACGAAGCGCACGAACTGCACCGGCAGGGGATCCGACAACCCGAGCGCCAAGCGCAGCTTCTCGCGGTCGGCCTCGGGCGCCTCGGGCATGATCAGCGAGACGGGATCGCCGCTGGCGTGCAAGATCGAGAACGTGACGATCGAGACGCCGAGGCAGACGACGACGAAGCGAAGGAGGCGCCGGATCAGGAATGCCGACACGGCGCCTCCTTCTTCAGATCCTCAGTTCGCCGGCTTGGCGGCAAAGAGCCAGAGCCACTCGTCCGGACGCGCTTCGTAGGCGACCTTCTTCGAGATGCCGAGCGTGTCGTTCTGCGTCCACAGGAACACCGACGGCGCCTCTTCCTTGATCATTGCCTGGATGCGCGCGTAGATCTGCTTGCGCCGAGGCTGATCGATGGTCGACCGGCCCTCGTCGATGAGCTTGTCGAGCCCTTCGACGCGCGCGTAGTGCTTGCCGATCCAGCCGCCGGGCTCCGTGTGATAGAACGGGTGCAGCACGGCGTCGGCGTCGAAGACGGAATAATTACCCCAGTTGCCGTACTGACCGTGAGTGCCCTTGCCCTCGGCCTGGAAGAATTTGTTCCACGCCGGGCCCGGATCCCACATCTTCGTCGTCGTGCGCAGGCCGACCTCGGTGAGCATCTCGCCCAGGGCTTCGAACTGCGGACGCCACTCCGTCGACGAGCTGTGCAGGGTGATGTCGACGCCGTTGGGATAGCCGGCCTGCGCCAGGAGCTCCTTGGCTTTCTTGGGATCGTACGGGTATGGCTGCACGGACGGATCGAAGCCGAACGCGGGCGGCTGAACGACCGTCGGCACCTGCCGACCGAGCCCGGCCATCATCTTCGTGATCATCGACTGCTTGTCGATGGCGTAGTTCGCGGCCTGCCGGGCCGGCTTCTTGTCGAACGGTGCCGTGCGCATGTCGAGCGAGATGTAGTGCACACGCAGGATCGGCGTCGTGCTGATCCGCGTCAGCGGATGCCCCTTGATGTCGCCGAGCAGGTCCGGACTCACGTTGCGGATGATGTCGACACCGCCGGTCTTGAGCTCGGCCACCTGCGTGGCCACCTCGGGAATCGACCGGAACACGACGTACTTGAAGGCGGGCTTACCGCGCCAGTGCTGGTCGAAGGCCTCGAGCCTGATATGTTGGTCGCGCTTCCATTCCACGAGCTTCCACGGGCCGGTCCCCGACGTGGCCGTGCTGCCGAAGGCCTCCTCGCCGACTTTCTCGATGTGCTTCTTGGGCACGATGCCGAAGTAGACGAGGCGCTCGAGGAGCAGCGGGAAGGGCTTGTCGGTGATGATGTGGACCGTATCCGCGTCGACGATCTTCACTTCCTTGATCGCGCGCACGTTGCCGTATTGAGGCGACTTCTTCTTTTCCTTGCCGGGCTCGAGCACGCGGTCGAACGAGTACTTCACGTCCTCGGCCGTCATCGTCGAGCCGTCGTGGAACTTCACGCCCTTGCGGAGCTTGAACTCCCACGTGGTGTCGTTGAGCGACTTCCACGAGGTGGCCAGCGAAGGCTCGAACTCGAGCTTGGCCGAGCGGTGCAGGAGCGAGTCGAACATGTTGATGTTGACCAGCACGCCGACGCGCTCGAAGTGCATATGGGGATCGAGGGTCGGCGCGTGGTTCGGAAGAGCAATGGTGAGCGTGTCCTTGCCTTGCGCCCCGGCGCCGACCGGCGCGAGGAGCGCTACGAGAAAGAGGGCGGTGAGCCCGAGTAGCCAGCGCTTCATGGAGGCCTCCTTGCGAATCGTTCGGTGACGATACAACAACCGAAGGGAGAGGGGAAGTCTGCCCGTCTTTTGGGCTAGAATCCCGCCGAGGAGGCAGCATGAACATCCGACCCAATCGCATCAAGGACAAGCTCGCCGCCGGCCAGGTCGCGACCATCGTGGCCGGGACCAACGAACCGGACCTCATCGATCAGCTCGGCACCCTCGACGTCGACGGCATCTGGCTCGAGGGCGAGCACGGGGGCGTCGACTACGCCGACCTCGGCAACCTGACCCGCGCCTGCGATCTCTGGGGCAAGACGTCGGTCGTGCGCGTGATGGACAACGACTACGCCACGGTCTACCGCACGCTCGATCGCGGCGCCCAGGGCATCGTGGTCCCGCACGTGAACAACCGTGCCGAGGCCGAGGCGGTCGTCGCGGCCGGCAAGTTTGCCCCGCTCGGCAAGCGCGGCATGTACACGAGCCGCCAGGGCTTCGGCGTCGACGCGTATCTGAAGACCGCGAACGACCAGAGCCTCCTGATCGTGCTGATCGAGGATATCGTCGCGGTGAAGAGCCTCGACGAGATCCTGAAGGTCGACCACATCGACTGCTTTTTCGTGGCGCCGAGCGATCTGGCCACGTCGATGGGCCACATCGGCAACATGACTCAGCCGGACGTTCAGCAGACGATCGACGGCGCGATCAAGAAGATCGTCCAGTCCGGCCGCGTCGCCGGGACCTTGGTCAACAACGCCAACGTCGAGCGCTACACGCGCCTGGGCGTTCGCCTGGTGATGACCAGCTTCTTTCCGTGGATTCAGGCCGGCGCCAAGGAGCTGATCGAGCGCGCGGCGGCGGGTGACCGGGGCTGACGCTGACCCTGGCTGAGGCGCTCGGCATCGTCGCCGACGACGTCGTGGCGCTGGTCGGAGGGGGCGGCAAGACCACCGCGATGTTCCGCCTGGCGCGCGAGATCGCCGAGCGGGGCGAGCAAGCGCTGACGACGACGACCACCCACATCTTCGGCGACCAGATCGCGATGGCGCCCGCGCACGTCGGCGCTTCCGAGGCCACGCGCGATCGAATCCGGGCGGCGCTGATCGCGCATCGCCATGTGCTCGTCGTGGGCCCGATCGATTCCACCACCGGCCGCGCCGCCGGGATCTCGCCCGAGCTCGTGAGCCGGCTGCGGGCGTGGTGCCCGGGCGCGTGCCTCATCCTCGAGGCCGACGGCTCACGCCGGCTGCCGTTCAAAGCGCCTGCCGACCACGAGCCCGTGATTCCGCCCGAGACCACTGTGGTCGTTCCGGTCGTCGGCGCCGACGTCTTCGGCGCGCGCCTGGATGCCGCGCACGTGCATCGGCCCGAGCGCGTCAGCGCGCTGAGCGGCGCCGCGGCCGGCGCGATCGTCACGCCCGAGATCGTCGCGCGGGTCCTGACGCATCCGGCCGGCGGTCTGAAGAATGTGCCCGGGCGGGCGCGGGTCGTCGTCCTGATCAACAAGGCCGAGCTTCTGTCCAACCGAGAGCCGGCGCGCGAGACCGCCGACCTTTTGCTGCGCGAGCCGGCGATCGCGTCCGTCGTGCTCGCCGCCGCGAGCGCCGATAAACCCGTGCTCGAAGTGTGTACCCGATGAAGGAGACCGCCATGCCAACCGTCGAGACCGCGCTGGGCCCGATCGCCACCACAGAGCTCGGGCCCACCCTGATGCACGAGCACGTCGTCACGCGCTCGCCCGGAGTCCAGGAGAACTGGCCGCATCTGTGGGACCGCAACGGCATCCTCGACATCGCCGAGCGGAAGATGACCGACCTCTACAGCCGCGGCATCCGGTCGATCGTGGACCTGACCACGGTCGATCTCGGGCGCGACATCGACTTGATCCTGGGCGTCGCGCGCCGCTCGCGCGTGCACATCGTCGTCGCGACCGGCGTCTGGTGGATGCCGCAGCGCTACTTCAGCGTCAACGGGGTGGACGCGGTGGCCGATCTGTTCATCCGCGATATCACCCAGGGCATCGCCAACAGCGGCGTGAAGGCCGCGATCATCAAGTGCGCCACCGATACCGCGGGCGTGACCCCGGTGATCGATAACGTGCTTCGCGCCGCCGCACGGGCCCAGAAAGCGACGGGCGTGCCGATCTCGACGCACACGTGGGCCGCCGGCCGCACCGGCGAGATGCAGCAGGCGATCTTCGCCCAGGAGGGCGTCGATCTGCGCCGCGTGATCATCGGCCACAGCGGCGACAGCGAGGACCTCGGCTACCTGCGCGGCATGATGGAGCGCGGCAGCACGATCGGCATGGACCGCTTCGGCCTCGAAAACTTCCTGCCGACCTCGAAGCGCGTCGAAGTGGTCGCCCGTCTGTGCGCCGAGGGCTACGCCGGCAAGATGGTGCTGTCGCACGACGCCAACTGCTGGAGCGACATGCTGTCCGAGGATGCCAAGCGGCGGACCCGGCCGCTGTGGCACTACAACCACATCTCCGACGACATCCTGCCGGCCCTGCGCAAGGCTGGCGTCAAGGAAGATCAGATCGAGCAGATGCTCGTGAAGAACCCGCTGGCGATCTTCGAGGCCGGAAAGAAAGTGTGAGGCGGGCCGCATTCGGACTCGCGTTCCTTTTCGTCATCGGCGCCCTCGAGGCGCGAGCCGAGCCGACGGGACACGCGCTTCGCGGACTCGAAGCGTACGACGAAGTCATGACCGCGCTGCTGCAGAAATGGAATATCCCCGGCGCGGCAGTCGCCGTCGCCCACGGGGACAAGCTCGTGCTGGTCCGCGGCTACGGGCTCGCCAACAAGGAGCGCTCGACCCCCGTCGAGCCGACGAGCCTCTTTCGCCTGGCGAGCCTTTCGAAGACGGTGACCGCCGTCGCCGTGCTGCAGCTGATCCAGGCGGGCAAGCTGCAGCTCGACGACCGGGTGGTGGCGGTCCTGGGCGATCTCGGTCCGCGTCCGGATCGCATCACCGATCCGCGCGTGCGCGACATCACCGTGCGCCAACTGCTGCAGCACACGGGGGGCTGGGATCGCGACCGGTCGGGTGATGCCGTGTTCATGCCGCACGCGGCGGACGCGGCTCGTCGCCAGCACGGCGCGTTGCCGCCTGATTGCCCGACCGTGCTGCGCGATGCCCTCGAGCGCAAGCTCGATTTCACGCCGGGGGAGGCGTTCGGGTATTCCAACCTGGGCTACTGTATTCTCGGACGGATCGTCGAGCGGGTGGCGGGCACGCCGTACGAGGCCTACGTGCGCGAGCACGTTCTCGGGCCCATCGGCGCGCCGCGCATGCGAATCGGCCGGACGTTGCAACCGGCCGAGGGCGAAGTGACCTACTACGATTACCCGGGCGCAAAGGAAGGGCGAGCAATGCCCGGGCTGGGCCTGAAGGTCGCGCCGCAGCCGTACGGCTCCTTCGCGGTGGAGACGATGGATTCCTACGGCGGCTGGATCGGCGCACCGGTCGATTACCTGCGCTTCATCCTGGCGATCGACGGCCGCCGCGGTGCAGCCCTGCTCGACGCACGCACGGTGGCTGAGATGAACTCGAACGGCGGCGTGAAGCCGATCTCGCCCGACGCCGAGGGCTACAACACGAACGGCACGTTCTATGGGCTCGGGATCAACGTGCGGCCGCTGCGACAGGGCGCGAACCTGTTTCACTTCGGCTCGCTGCCGGGAACCAGCACGCTCGCGGTACGCACCGCTGACGGCTTTGCGTGGGTCGTCGCGACCAACAGCCGGCCGCAGGACCGCAAGGGCTTCCGCAGCGAGCTCGACCGCGCGCTCTGGGTCGCGAAAGGAAAGATCAAGACATGGCCGGACGGGAACCTATTCGACTCACGCTGACGTGCGCCGACTACGCGCGCATCATGCCGCTGGCGACCGGCGAGGTGAAGCCGGACGGGATCGCGCTCACGATGATCCTGGGCAGCCGCGGCTCGTGGCCGGCGCGCGCCGAGATGCTGCGCCGCGCGGTACAGGACCCGGATGTCCACGGCGGCGAGTGGTCGATGGCGCAATATCTCTATCGCATCGACAAGGGCGACCGCCGATACGTCGGCTTGCCGATCTTCCCGCTGCGCAATTTCACGGCGCGCGACCTCTACGTGCGCCGCGGCGGACCGATCCAATCTGCGGCGGATCTGGCCGGCAAGCGCATCGGCATGTACAGCTACACCGCGAGCGGCTCGATCTGGTACCGCCATTTCCTGCGGTTCGTCGGCCTGGATCCCGCGGCCATCGAGTGGTGGATCGGCGACATCGACACGCCGTGGTCGGCGCCGATGGACCAGCAGCTGCCGCCCGGCGTGCACGCGCCGGCGAAGGGTCGCTCGCTGTCGGACATGCTCATCGCGGGTGAGCTCGAGGCGATCTACAGCCCGCCGCGGCCCGAGGCCTACCATCCGCGCAAGGGGCCGATCGTCCGCCTGTTCCCTGATTTTCGCGCCGTCGAGCAGGAGTACTTTCTCAAGACCGGGGCGTTTCCGCCGCAGCACCTGATCGTGCTCCGGCGCGAGGTGTGGGAAAAGAGCCCGCGGATCGCGCGAAGCCTCACCGAGGCCTTCAGCGCGGCGAACGATTGCTTCACGGCGGCGCAGCGGGGCTTTCCCTACGCGACGCCATGGCTCGAGGCGGAGCTCGAGGACACGATCGCCGTGATGGGCGAGGACTTCCACCCTTACGGGCTCGAGCGCAACCGCGCGCAGATCGAGGCGTTCGCGGCCGAGGCGTTTCGGCTGGGCTTCACGAGCCGCCGAGTGACGGTCGAGGAATACTTCGCTGACTATCTCGCGGGAGGATGAGGATCATGCCGACCATTCTGGGCACGGGCGCGCATCGCTACCAGGTCGTCGACAACTGGGCGAAGCTGCCGCCGGGGCGCGAGTTCAACGCCGACGTCGCGGCGGTCGGAATCGACAAGCAGGATCAGGTTTACGCGTTCAACCGCGGCCAGCATCCGATGGTCGTGCTCGATCGCGACGGTAACTTCCTGCGCTCGTGGGGCGAGGGACTCTTCCGCCGCGCCCACGGCGTGCATGTGGCGCCCGACGACACCTTGTGGCTCACCGACGACGGCGACCACACTGTGCGGCACTGCACCCTCGACGGCAAGGTGCTGCTGACCTTGGGCATCCCCGGCGCGCCCAAGCCCTACATGAGCGGCGAGCCGTTCCATCGCTGCACGCACACGGCGCTCTCACCGCAGGGCGATCTCTACGTCTCCGACGGCTACGGCAACTCGCGCGTGCACAAGTACGCGCCCAACGGCACACTGATCAAGTCGTGGGGCGACCCGGGCACCGATCCCGGCCAGTTCAACATCCCGCACAACATCTGCTGCGACGCGGACGGCTGGGTGTACGTCGCCGACCGCGAGAACCATCGCGTGCAGGTGTTCGACGGCAACGGCCGGTTCGAGACGCAATGGATCAACATGCATCGCCCATCGGGCCTCTTCATGGAGCGCGGCGGGCAGGGGCGCTTCTACGTCGGCGAGATCGGCGGCGGCATGGGCGTGAACTACGACATGCCCAACATCGGCCCGCGTGTGAGCATCTACAGCCACAAGGGCGAGTTGCTCGCGCGCCTGGGCTCGCGCCCGGCGGGGCTCGAGCCCGGCCAGTTCATCTCGCCGCACGGGCTGGCCGTCGACTCGCGCGGCGACATCTACGTGGGCGAGGTGTCGTACACGAACTGGGGGAATCGCTACAAGGGGCAGCCGCACCCGGCGGGGCTGCGGAGCTTGCAGAAGCTGGTGCGAGTCGCGTAGTCGCGTCGCGTCGCGGGCGTCAGATTCTGGATACAGGTATCCGATTTGACGCCTTGACAAGCTTGCGGGCACACGAGCGCGGCGGAGAGCTCGGTGCCCCTGAAATGCGGCTAAGCGTCTCATAGACGCCCTCAGAACCGATGCGATCCGGCGTTTCCGAAGAATTGCCGATCGTGCTCTGACCGTTGCCCAGCGCACCGTCCAGAGGCCTCCGAAACTGGGGTGTAGATTCGCTCCAGCGAAAGGGGTCACATGGAAACTTCGACGCCGCACCAAGTCGACTACGCTGCCGTCAATCAGCTCGGCGACCAGATCGCGGAGCTCTCGGCGCATCTCGAGGCAGCGAGCGCGCGCCTGCTCGAGCTGATCCGCGAGTTCGACGAGCAAGGCGGCTGGAACACCGGCTTCACCTCATGCGCCGCCTGGCTGAGCTGGCGCTGCGGGATGGATCTCGGCGCGGCCCGTGAGCGCGTACGCGTTGCGCGCGCTCTGCCCACATTGCCACGCCTGGCACAAGCGCTGGCGCGCGGCGAGCTGTCGTACGCCAAGGTGCGCGCGCTCACCCGTGTCGCCACGCCGGAGACCGAGGAGCGCTTGCTCGCGATAGGCCGGGCCGGCACGGCCTGGCATGTCGAGCGCATCGTCGCGGGCTGGCGTCGTGTGGACCGAAAGGCCGAGCTGCGCGAGACGACACTGCGTCATAGCCGTCGGTCACTGCAGGTGTATCAAGCCGAAGACGGTATGGTGGTCGTGCGCGGGCGGCTGACGCCAGAAGCGGGTGCGGTGTTGATGAAAGCGCTGGCTGCCGCACGCGAGACCTTGTACCAGCAGCGCCAGCAAGCGGCCGACACGGACGACGGGTGGGCTCCGCTCGAGCAGCAACAGCCGGCGTTCGAGCGGCAGCAGGCCGACGCGCTGGCCTTGCTCGCCGAATCGGCGCTGCACCACGGAATCGATCCGGGCGCCGCCGGCGAGCGATATCAGGTGGTGGTGCACGTGGACGCCCCAGTCCTCGCCGACGCCGACGCGCCCGGCCAGTCGGTGCTCGAGGACGGCGCCCGCGTTTCCGCGGAAACGTCGCAGCGGTTAGTGTGCGACTCGAGCCGAGTGGTGATGCAGCACGCGCGGGATGGTCGCGTCACGGAAGTCGCCGCGCGGACGCGCACGATTCCGCCGGCTCTGCACCGGGCGTTGCGATACCGAGACCGCGGCTGCCGGTTCCCGGGCTGCGTCGTGCGGTTTGGCGAGGGGCATCATATTCGTCACTGGGCGCAGGGTGGCCCGACGAAACTGTCCAATCTCACGTTGCTCTGCCGCCGCCATCACCGCTCCGTGCATGAGGAGGGCTATCAGGTCGAGCGGTTGCCGGATGGCGAGCTGCAGTTCCGGCGCCCGAACGGATGGATCCTGCCGGAGGTGCCGCCACCGCCGGAGGTTCCTGATCAGCCCGTGAGCTGCTACGAGCGATGAATGATGCTGCGGGTCTCGAGCTCCACGCGCACACGGCGACACCAAGCTGGCTGGGCGAGCGGCTCGACGTCGGCTATGCGATCGACGTCTTGCATCCGCTGGCGATCGGCGAACGAAGCGAGTAGCGCCTTTCAGCGTTCCACACGCTCCAGCGCGACCTGCTCTGCGTAGGCGAGCTGGTAGCCCTGGTAACTGCGGTCGTAGGCGGCGCGAGCCTCCGCATCTTTCCCCGCCACGGGCGCCGGCTCGAGATCGAAGTGGCCGTACTTGTCCACGCCGCGCACGAGCATCGCCGGCGTCTTGTGCTTCACGCCGAGATGCCGCACCGACGTCGGGACGTAGCTGATCGCCAAACCGACCCGGCGGCCCGACGACTGGTTGGGCTGCGAGCGATGCAGGCAGAGCGTGTGATGCAGCGAGAACTCGCCCGCGTGTAGCGACGCGTGCACCGCGGGCCTGTCGTCGACCGTGCCCACGATCGCCTGGCCGGCGCGGTTCACGCTGGCGGCCACGACACCCGCGCGATGCTCGCGCTGGCCGCCATGATGGCTGCCCGGCAGGAACTCCATGCAGCCGTTCTCCGCCGTCGCCTCGGTGAGCGCGAGCCACGCGGTCACGTGCACGTAGGGGCGCAGCCCGAAATACGTGGCGTCCTGATGCCACGCGGCGATCGCCGCGCTCTCCGGCTCCTTGATGAACCAGGTCGACGTGTAGACCAGAATGTCCGGACCGATCAGGTCCTCGATCGCGTCGAGAATCGCCGGATGGCTGACGAGCGAGTGCACCCAGGGCAGGAGGATGTGGGTACGCGACCGGTAGCGCGCGTTGATCGCCTCGGACGTGAGCGGGCCGCCCAGGGTTGCCTCGAACGCCGCCAGCTTCACCAGCAAGGCGGCCGGCTCGTCAGGCGAAAGCGCGGGGTTGGGCGTCAGAAACCCGTCGCGCTCGTAGCTCGTGACCTGGGCGGGTGTCAGCTTCTTCAGCATGGCCGCTACTTCATCCGCTCCTTGATCTTGGCGAGCGCCGCGCGGGCGCACTCCTCGTCGAACTGACCGCCGGGCGCGCCGCTGACGCCGATCCCGCCGATCGTGGTCTCGCCGGCCTTGATCGCCACGCCGCCGACCGCGTACGTCACGTTCGGGAGCGGCGTCTGGGGCACGGTGCTCGGCGGATTCTTGCCGATGCGATCGGCCACTTCCTTGGTGCTGTTCTCCTTGCGCGACAGGGTGAGGGAGGCCGCCGAGTAGGCCTTGTAGAACGCGTTGTCGAGCGTGTGGATCGGCGCGCCGTTACCGCGCAAGAGCGCCTGCCGGACGCCGTCGAGGTCGACGACCACCGCGGTCACCGTGTAGCCCTTCGCCGCGCACGCCGCGACCGTCTCGCCGACCAGCTCGTTCGCGAGCGGCGCCGACAGCTTCTGGATCGTGACGAGCCCTTGAGCCGACGCAACGATCGGCGCCAGGACGAGGACCGCGAGTGCGGTGGTCAGCGCGACGAGAGCTCGTGACATGACGTCCTCCCCGTTGAGCGTTGCCGCGCATGGTATCGCCTCGTCGGGCCGTCCGCCAGATCATCCCCGACGCCGCGGCAGGCCGAGCGCGATGAAAATCCCGAGCACGTTCGCGCCGCCCGCGATGAGGACCGCGGTGCGATAGCTCTGGGTCAGATCGAAGAGCCGGCCGGCGGCGATCGGCAGGACGATGGCGGCGGCGCACCACGCGACGTAGAGCCGGCTCGCAATCCGGCCGTAGAGCGCGCGTCGCCAGTAGACGGCGACGGCCGCCGCGGTGACGCCCGAGATGACGCCGTAGCCGATCCCGACCATGGCGAGTGCTACGACGGACACGCCCGGTCCCGGCCATACGGTCAGCATCGTGTTCCCCGCCAGCGCGATGGTGTGAGCACCGGCGGCGACGGTCGGGATCGTGACCCAGTCGGTCATCCAGCCGCCGCCGAGGCGTGCGGCGGCGATGGACGCCGTGATGAACGTGGTTCCGTAGACGGCGAGTGCGGTAGCGCCGCCGTACGCGGCGATGATGCCGGCAGCCTGGCTCAGCACCATCAGCCCGGCCGACGCCGCGAAGAAGAACACGAGCCAGAGCTGCCAGAATACGAGCCGGCGCCGTTCTTCGGGCTCGGGCGCGGCCGCGGCGCCGCTCGCGGCCAGGGTGACGCGCGAGCGCGCGATCAGCCAGGCGCTGAGCGCACCGGTCGCGGCGAGCACAGCCGCGAGCGCCCACAGTGCCGGGCGCACGCCGAGCGTCGCGATGCACCAGCCGAACAGCGGCGCGGCGATCATCGCGCCGGCGGGCAAGAGGCTCACGACGTAGCCGTTGGCGAGGCCCTGTCGCCGCGTGACGACCAGGTTGACCGCCTGCTGCACGAGGATGTAGCTCGCGCCGCCGCCCGCGCCGAACAGCACGCCGTAGCCGAGCGCGAGCTGGGGTAGGCCGCCCGCCGTTGCGGCGAGCGCGATGCCGAGAGCGCTCGAGACGGTGCAGCCGAGCACCAGCACCGGCGGCGAGGCGAGCCGGTAGACGTACGGTGCCACGTTCATGCCGACGCCGAAGCCGGCGGCGGCCAGACCGAAGACGAACGCGAGGTCGGCGCGGGTGAGCCCGAGCAGCGCCTCGAGCGGCTTCAGGAATACGCTGAACGCGTACAGTGAGCCGAACGGAAGGTTGAGCGCGGTGGCCGCCGCGACCACGCGCCACGCGCTTTGCCTGACGGCGGGATCGCTCACGGTGGTCCGCAGTATAATCCGTGGGCCACGATGAAGGTCGGCGTGATCTTCCCTCAGACCGAGTGCGGCACCGACGTCGGCGCCATCGCCGAGTTCGTCCGCGCGGTCGAGGCCGACGGCTTCGATCATCTCTTCGTGGCCGATCACGTGCTCGGCGCCGATCCGCGCGTGCATTCGCATCCGTCGCTCGCGAACTACTCGCACGAGAGCGTCGTGCACGAGGCGCTGACGTCGATGGCGTACTTCGCGGCGATCACGAGCCGGATCGTCCTGGCCACCGGCATCCTGATCCTGCCGCAGCGGCAGACGGTGCTGGTCGCCAAGCAGGCCGCCGAGATCGACGTGCTGAGCGGCGGCCGCATGCGTCTGGGCATCGGCGTGGGCTGGAACGCGGTCGAGTACGAGGCGCTCAACGAGACGTTCGAGAATCGGGGCCGGCGCGCCGCCGAGCAGGTGGCGGTGATGCGTGCCCTGTGGACGCAGCAGGTCGTCGACTTCCGCGGCGAGTTCCACCGGATCGACCACGCCGGGCTCTGCCCGATGCCGATCCAGCGGCCGATTCCGGTCTGGTTCGGCGTGGGCAGTCGCGATCACGCGGTGCCGCCCGCACCTGCCCTCAAGCGGATCGCGCGGCTCGCCGACGGCTGGAGCCCCAACCTCACGCCCGACGCCCAGGGGCGCGCGCTCGTCGAGCGCGTGCATGGCTACGCGCGTGAGGCGGGTCGCGATCCCGCTCGGCTCACGCTCGAGGGACGCATTCGCCTGGCCGGTCAGAATGCCGACGGCTGGACGAAGCAGGTCGACGCGTGGAAATCGCTCGGCGCGACGTCGGTGATCGCCGAGCCACGTGGCGCCGGCCTCAAGTTCCCGCACGGGCATCTCGAGGTGCTGCGCCGCTTCAAGGAAGCGATTAGGTAGAACAGGAGAGAGCTATGCCGGTCTTCACGCGTCCAGACGCCGAGATCTACTACGAAGTGCACGGGTCGGGTTTCCCGCTGCTGCTGTTCGCGCCCGGAGGCCTGCGCTCGCAGCTCGACTACTGGCGCCAGAGCCCGAGCAATCCGTCGGCGCCGCCGCCGTGGATGAACCCGATGGCCGATCTGTCCAAGCGCTTCACCGTGATCGGCATGGACCAGCGCAACGCCGGCAAGTCGCGCGGGCTCGTGACCGAGACGCACGGCTGGCACACGTACGCGAGCGATCATCTGGCGCTGATGGATCATCTCGGACACCGGCGCTTCCACGTCATGGGCGGCTGCATCGGCGGCAGCTTCTGCTTCACCCTTTGCGAGATGGCGCCGGAGCGGATCGCCGCCGCCGTGCTCCAGAACCCGATCGGCATGCACGACAACCGCGATACGTGGGCGGAGGCCGTCGGCGGCTTTTCGAAGCTGATGCTCGAGCGCGATCCGTCACTCACTGAAGCGGCGATCAAGAAGTTCGGCGACAACATGTTCGGCGGCGACTTCGTCTTCTCGGTGAGCCGCGAGTTCGTGCGCCGCTGCCGCACGCCGCTGCTCCTGCAGCCGGGCACGGACAAGCCGCATCCGGCCGAGACCAGCGCTGAGATCGCGCGCCTGGCGCCGAATCTCCAGATCCAGAAAGACTGGCGCGGCCCGACACACCTGGTGGAGTCGATCCGTACGGTGACCGAATTCCTGACGCGCCACACGCCCGCGTCATGAACGACAAGCAGACGGGCGAGACGGTCGAGCTGCTCCAGCAGCTCATTCGCAACAAGTGCGTCAACGACGGCAGCACCGCATCGGGGCAGGAGGCGCGCAACAGCGATACCTTGCGCGCGTACCTGGAAGGCAGCGGCCTCGACATCGACGTCTACACGCCCGACGGCGCACCGGGACGCGCGAGCCTAGTCACCCGCATCGAGGGGACCGATCCGGCGGCGCCCACCCTGTGCTTGATGGGCCATACGGATGTCGTGCCGGTCACGCCGGCGCACTGGACGCGCGATCCGTTCGGGGGCGAGCTCGTCAACGGCGAGGTGTGGGGGCGCGGCGCCGTCGACATGCTGAACCTGACCGCGTCGCAGGCGGTGGCGCTCAAGACCCTGGCGCGCCGCGGATGGCGGCCGCGCGGCACCCTGGTTTATCTGGCGTGCGCCGACGAAGAGGCGGGCGGCGCGCTCGGTGCCGGGCACGTCTGCAAGAAGCACTGGGACGCGCTGCGCGCCGACTATCTCCTGACCGAGAACGGCGGCACCGTCACCGCGCACGACGGCGGGCTCAGCGTCACCGTGCACGTCGGCGAGAAGGGTGTCGCGTGGCGGCGGATCAGAGTGAAGGGCACGCCCGGCCACGGCTCGATGCCGTACGGATCCGACAACGCGCTGGTCAAGGCCGCGCACGTCGTCACCCGCCTCGCCGAATATCGTCCGTCACCGGACGTGACCGATCTCTGGCGCGGCGTGGTCGGCGCGCTCGATCTCCCGGCCGACGTCAAGGCGGGGTTGACCGATCCCTCACGCGTCGACGAGGCGATCGCCAAGCTGCCGCCGAGCCTGGCGCGCGCCGCGTGGTCGGCGACGCACACGACGTTCTCGCCCAACATGTGCCGCGGCGGCGTGAAGACCAACGTCATCCCCGATGTCGTCGACATCGAGGTCGACATCCGCACGATTCCCGGCGACAACGAGGACGAGGTGCGCCGCCATCTCGACAAAGCGCTCGGCGATCTCTCCGAGCAAGTCATCGTGGAGAAGCTCTTCTCGAAGCAGGCGTCGGTCTCGCCCACCGGCACGCCGCTCTGGGACGTGCTCGGCCGCGTGGTCGACCGCCACTATCCGGGCGCCAAGCTCCTGCCGCGCCTGATCGTGGGTTTCACGGATGCGCCGTACTTCCGCGAGCACGGTGCGGTGGCGTACGGCTTCGGTCTGTTCTCGCGCACGCTGACCGCGGAGGCGATGTCGGGCAGGTTCCACGGCAACGACGAGCGGATCGACGTCGAGTCGCTGGCGCTTACGACTCAGGCGTGGCTCGATACCTGCGAGCTGTTTCTAGGCTGACGCTGCCGACGAGCGAGTTTGCCAGCAGCGCCACCAGGATGAGGGCGCCGCCCGTCAGGGTCGCCACGCCCGGCTGCTCGTTCAGCACGAGCCAGACCCAGAGCGGGCCGAGCACGGTCTCGAGCATCCCGACCAGGGCACTCTGCGCGGCCGGGATCCGCCTGGCGCCCGCCATGAAGAGCAGAAATCCGATGCCGTAGTTGCCGACCCCGAACAAGGTGAGCAGCAGGAGGTCACGCGACCCGATCGCGAACGGCTGGGCGAAGGGCAGCGCGAGCAGCGCCGTCAAGAACGTCGCCAGCGCCGCGGCCGGTGTCATCGGCGTCTCGGGGTGGCGGCGCACGAGGACCGTGGCGGTGGCGAAGCTGACCGCCATGACCAGCGCGAGCAGGTCGCCGATGATCGTGCCGCGACTGTACGAGTCGGACACCATGATGACCGCACCCGCCAGCGCCACGCCCATCGAGAGCCATGTGCGCGGCGGGACGCGCTCGCCGAGCCATAGCCAGCCGAGCAGCCCGGCGACGTACGGCCCCGTCGAGATCAGGATCAGCGTGTTGGCGACCGACGTGTAGGCGAGCGAGAAGATGAAGCACGTGGAGGCCAGGGCCATGCAGACGGCGACGGCCGCGATCGGCCAGCCGCCCTCGCGGCACTGGGCGACGATGGAGCGCCGCCGGGCAATCGAGAGGACCACAGCGAGGAACACGGCGGCCGACACGCTTCGCCAGAAGCTCGTGGTCCAGGGGGTCGTCGTGACGAGGCGAGCGATGAGACCGCCGCTGCTCCAGCAGACGGCGGCGCAGGCGACCAGCAAACTTCCGCTCGTGCCGGAACTTGACCGCATCGGGACCGCGGGCTAGTCTACAGCACTCTTCGCAGCGACAAATCGAACCTCGGAGCGGAGGCTCTGAATGAAACGACCCCGATTCCAGGCGCATATCGTGTTCAAGCTGACGACCCTCGGGCTGTTCCTCCTCGTGGCCGCGGCGACCGTGCTTCCGTTCTCCTCGGCCGGCGCGGCGGCCAAGGGCAAGCTGACGCTCGCGTGGCACGCGGGCTTCGCGTCGCGCTGGCTCGATCCGCAGGAGCACGACGGGACCGCGACGCCCGACAACTTCTTCACCGCCATCCACGACGCGCTCATCAAGAACCAAGGCACGCAGCTCTACGATCATCTGGCGCTCGCCGAGCACTTCGCGGTCGCCGCCGACGCCAAGAGCGCCACGTTCACGTTGCGCAAGGGCGTCAAGTTCCACAACGGCGACCCGGTCACGCCGCAGGACGTGAAGTTCAGCTACGAGAACTACCGCGGCGCCAAGGCCGACGTCTTCAAGAAGAAGACAGAGCGCGTCGACATCGTCGACGACCGGACGATCAAGTTCGTGTTCAAGGAGCCCTTCCTCGATTTCGCGATCCTCTTCGGCACCGCCAACGTCGCGGGCCCGGGCTGGGTCGTGCCCGAGAAGTACTACAAGCAGGTCGGCGGTGACGCGTTCAAGCAGAAGCCGATCGGCGCGGGCCCCTTCAAGCTGGTGCGTCAGGAGCCCGGCGTGAAGGTCGAGATGGAGGCCTTCGACGCCTACTACCGGCCCGTCAGCGTCAAGCAGCTCGTGATGGTATCGGTGCCGGAGGCGGCGACGCGGGTGGCGATGCTCGAGCGCGGCGAAGCGGACATCGTCTACAACGTCCCCGGCGAGCTGATCAACAAGGTAGGCAAGCTGCCCGGCGTCACGCTGGCGCCGGTGCTGTCGGGCTCGTTCTTCATCGAGTTCCCTGGCTTCCAGGACCCGAAGAACCCGTTCCATGACAAGCGGGTTCGCGAGGCGGTGAGCCTGGCCGTCGACCGTCGCGGCATGAACCAGGCCGAGACCGCCGGAATGGGGAAGCCCACGGGCAACTGGATCAACAACGACGTCCAGTACGCAATCGAGTGGCCCGAGTTCCCGCGCAACGTGGAGAAAGCGAAGCAGCTCCTGAAGGAGGCCGGCTACCCGAACGGGTTCGACGTCGACTGGGTTACGCCGCTGCCAACGTTCTATTCGCGCGGCGAGCGCCTGATCGCGCAGCTCCGTGAGGTCGGGATCCGGGGTCGGCTGCAGACCATGGAGCGCGGGATCTTCCTGCAGCGGCTGCAGGGCGGTATCAAGGAGTTCCCGGGGACCCAGATCATCCTGCATGGCGTCCGCATCGCCGGGAGCTGGTCCTTCTGGTACGAGGGCTACTTCAAGTGCGGCGGCTTCAGCTCGCGCGATCGGATCTGCGTGAAGGACCTCGACGGAAAGTTCGATCAGTACGAGCGGTCGATCAACCCGGCCGAGCGCAAGAAGCTCGCCGAGGAGATCCAGCGTGGGATCCTCGAGAACTACTATCTGGTTCCGGTGTTCCGGCATGCGTTCGTCAATGCGATCGGGCCGCGGGTCGCCCTGCAGAAGTGGCAGGACATCTTCCCGACGATCACGACCGGCTACGCCTACCCGTGGGAAGACATTAAGGTGAAGGACCAGTAGCCGCGCGGCATGTCGCAGTTCATCATCCGCCGCGTGCTGTACAGCGTCGTCACGCTCTTCATCCTGAGCGGCACGATCTTCCTGATCGTCCGGCTCACGGGCGACCCGGTCGCGCTCATGACCGAGGCCAGCGCGCGCCCGGAGGATCTCGAGCGCATCCGCCACCAGTGGGGGCTCGACCGCTCCTGGCCCGTGCAATACGTGACCTTCATGCAGAACGCGCTGCAGGGCGAGCTCGGCAAGTCGTTCAACTACCGGCTGCCGGTCAGCGAGCTCTACTTCCAGCGGCTGCCGAACTCGCTCACGCTCGGGCTGGCCGCGACGCTGATCTCGCTCCTGATCGGCATCCCCGCCGGCATCATCTCGGCGGTGAAAGTGAACAGCGCGTGGGACAACGTCGCGAAGGGCATCGCCCTGCTCGGTCTCTCGATCCCCGGTTTCTGGCTGGGGCTCGTGCTGATCTTGATCTTCTCCGTCTGGCTGCGTTGGCTACCGACGTCGGGCTCCGGTGACTGGCGCCACGTCGTGATGCCGGCGCTCGCGCTCGGGTGGTATTTCGCGGCCTCGATGCTCAGGCTGACGCGCTCGAGCATGCTCGAGGTGCTCGGCAGCGAGTACATCAAGCTCGCGCGGCTCAAGGGGTTACCCGACTTCGTCGTCGTCGCGATGCACGCGTTCAAGAACGCGCTGATCCCGGTGTTCACCCTGGCCGGCGTCAACATGGTGGTGATGGTCAATGCTGCCGTCATCATCGAGGTGATCTTCGCCTGGCCTGGCATCGGCCGGCTCCTCTACGAGGGCATCTTCCAGCGCGATTTCCCGCTGGTGCAGGGCGTCGTGGTCATGGCCGGTTTCATGATCGTCGGGATCAACCTGGTGGTGGACGTGCTGTATGCCTTCATCGATCCGAGAATTCGGCTGACGAGGTAGACGATGGCGACGATTCCGGCCGACACCCCGCTCCCATCGCGCAAGGCCGCCACGGGTCGGCTCCGCGGCGTCGTCAAGGCGCTGCGCGATGCGCCGCTCGCCGCCGTCGTCATCCTGGGCGGTCTCGTTCTGGCGGCCCTGCTCGCCGATCTGATCGCTCCGTACGATCCGACCTTGCCGGTGAAGGGCGCCGAGATGTTCGCGCCGCCGTTCTGGATGGAGGGCGGCAGTCTGGCGACGCCGCTCGGCACCGACTTCCAGGCGCGGGACATCCTGAGCCGGCTGCTCTACGGGGCGCGCGTGTCGCTGGTGGTGGGGCTGATGGGCACGCTCGTCGCGGGCGGGATCGGCACCGCGATGGGCATCATCTCGGGCTACGTCGGCGGCTGGGCCGACCAGATCATCATGCGCGTGACCGACGCGTGGCTGGCGCTGCCCGCGATCGTGTTCGCGATCTTCCTGGCCGCGATGGTCGGGCCCAGCATGTGGAACATCATCGTGATCCTCGGGGCGGTCTACTGGACACGCTACGCGCGGGTCATCCGCGGCGAGGTGCTGACCCTGCGCGAGCGCGACTTCGTCAAGCTCGCCGAGATCGCCGGCGCCAGCCGGTATCGCGTGATCCGCAAGCACATCTTGCCCAACGTGATGAACACGGCGACGGTGCTGGCGAGCCTCACGGTCGGCGTGGTCATCATCGCCGAGGCGTCGCTGAGCTTCCTCGGCGTGGGCGTGCCGCCGCCGCAGCCGGCCTGGGGACTCATGCTCTCCGAGGCGCGCCCGACCCTGATGGCGGGCCAGTGGTGGCTCACGGTGTTTCCGGGCGCGTGCATCCTGCTGATCGTGCTCGCGACCCAGCTCTTCGGCGACTGGCTGCGTGTGCGCCTCGATCCCCAGTTGCGGAATTTGTAGTCCTTGGCGAGCGCGCCGCTACTCCAAGTAATCGGGCTCCAGACGCACTTCAACACCTTCGGCGGCGCCCGGATCGTCAAGGCCGTGGACGACGTCAGCTTCACCCTGCGCGAAGGCGAGACGCTCGGCCTGGTCGGCGAGTCGGGGAGCGGCAAGACCACGACGTGCCTCTCGATCGTCGGTCTCCTGCCTCGCGCCGGCCGCATCGTCGGCGGCCGCATCCTCTTCGAGGGCGACGATCTGACGCGCAAGAGCCAGCGCGAGCTCAGGCGGATCCGCGGCCGGAGGATCGCCGTGATCTTACAAGATCCGATGGCCTCGCTGAACCCGCTGTTCACGATCTTTCGGCAGGTGGCGGAGCCGGCCTTCTTCCACCAGCACCTGCGCGGCCGCACCTTGCGGGAGCGGGTGCAGGGGCTCTTGCGCGCGGTCCGTATCCCGTCGCCCGAGTGGCGCATGCGCGACTACCCGCACCAGATGAGCGGCGGCATGCGGCAGCGCATCGTCGGCGCGATCGCGCTGGCCGGCGGGCCGCGGCTGGTCATCGCCGACGAGCCGACGACCAACCTGGACGTCACGATCCAGGCGCAATACCTCGACCTCTTGAAGGAGATCCAGCGAGAGACCGGCGTCGCGCTGATCTTCGTGACGCACAACCTGGGCATCGTCGCCAAGATGTGCGACCGGGTCGCCGTGATGTATGCCGGCAAGATCGTCGAGCAGGCGCCGGTGCGCGAGCTCTTCGACGATCCGAAGCACCCGTACACGCGCGCGCTCCTCGGCTCGGTGCCGAAGCTCGGCAGCAAGGAGCCGCTCTACTCGATCCGCGGCCAGCCGCCCAACCCGGCGAGCCTGCCAACGGGCTGTGCCTTCCATCCGCGGTGTCCCGCCGCGATGCCGCGCTGCGCGACCGACGAGCCCCGTGACTTTGTCCCGGGCGACGGAAGCGTCGCACGCTGCTGGCTCCTGGACGATGCCCTCACCCGTTCTTGAAGTCCGGGGGCTGAAGAAGCACTTTCCCGTGCGCCGCCGGCTCTTCGGCGGTGCCGCGACGTGGGTGAAGGCCGTCGACGGCGTCGACTTCGCGGTTCACGCCGGCGAGACACTGGGGCTCATCGGTGAGTCCGGCTGCGGCAAGACGACGACCTCCAAGCTGATCCTGCGCCAGGAGACGCCGACGGCCGGCACGATCAAATTCGACGGGCGTGACATCGCGAGCCTACAGGGATCGGACTTCATGGCGTACCGCCGCGCCGTGCAGGTCGTGTTCCAGGATCCGTTCAGCTCGCTGAGCCCGCGCATGCGCATCGGCGACATCATCGCCGAGCCCCTCGAGATCCACACCGACCTCTCGCGCGCCGCGATCGGCGAGCGCGTCGGCAAGGTGCTCGAGCTGGTCGGGCTGCCGCCGGACGCGGCGCCGCTGTTTCCGCACGAGTTCAGCGGTGGACAGCGGCAGCGCATCGCGATCGCGCGGGCGCTGGCGACGGACACGCGGTTGATCGTGCTCGACGAGCCGGTCTCGGCGCTCGACGTGTCGGTCCGCGCCCAGATCATCAACCAGCTCGAGGCGCTGCAGCGGACGCTCGGCGTGAGCTATCTCTTCATCGGCCACGACCTGGCGACGGTGGCACACATCAGCCATCGGATCGCGGTGATGTACCTCGGGCAGATCGTGGAGACGGCGCAGAGCGACGCGCTCTGCGCCCGGCCGATGCACCCCTACACGAAAGCGCTGTTCGCGGCGGCGCTGCCGTCGCACCCGGACGACCGCACCGAGGAGAAGTCGATCGCCGGCGAGATCCCGAGCCCGCTCAACCTGCCGTCGGGGTGCCGCTTCCATCCGCGCTGCCCCGTCGCGATGCCGATCTGCTCCCAGGTCGCTCCGACCCTTCGCCGCCGCGACGGCGAGGGCGAGGTCGCCTGCCACCTCTACGACTGAGCGTTATTCGCCGACGTCGACGATAGCGATCACCGGCCCGCCGCCGTGCGGTCCCTGGTGCATCGCGTCGACCGAGACGAACACCGCTGGATCGCCGATCGCGGTCGCGGCCACGGCGCCGACCGCGGCCTTCGAGTGGCGATGGTGGTGGACGTCGGAGTCGTCGAGCATGATCTGGCGCCGCCCGCGGAGCTTGGCGCGATGGTCGGCTTCGCACTTGATGAAGCAGTTCACGAGGCGGCCCTTGAGATCCTCGGCCCGCGCCCGCTCGGGCAGCTCGAGCCCGGCGTTCCTGATGGCGGCGTAGATGCCGTCCATGTCGAGCGCGTCCTTCATGACGCTGTGGCCGATGCGGTAGCGCCCGCCGGCGCCGGCCTTGTTGCCCATGAGCACGATCTGGGCTCGAATGAGCTCGACGCCCGAGGAGCACGAGGCGACCGAGGAGTAGATGTCGAGGTCCTTGCAGATCTGCTCGGCGCGCGGCATCGCGATCTCGCCGAGCGCGACGGCGATGCCGAGACCGGTAGTGCCGTTCGACACGCCCATCGAGTCGTGCACCTCGCAGGCCACGGTCTTGCCGCGCCGCTTGGCGTTCTCGACCCAGTCGATCGTCAGGAGGGGCGTCTTGGTCTGCACGTAGTGGACGTCCTTGGGATCGTCGATTCCAGCGTTCTTCATCGCTGCCTTCACGCCCTCGGCGACGATCTCGACCATGCGCGGCCGCCCGATGTCCTCGGGCTGGAGCTCGCCGCTCATCGCGGCGCCGATCACCAGGCGCGACTTGTCCGCGGGCCCTTTGCGATCGTTGCGCGCGAACACGGTCGCGTGCGGGGTGATCACGCCGTCGCAGCCGCCCGACCACACCATCGGGATCGTCGCGACGTCGGCTTCGCTGCGCTTGCCGTGCTTGAGCAGCACGCGCCGGAAGGCAAGATCGGCGAGCAGGCGAGTGAAGTCGTTGACTCCGCCGTTGCCCTCGGTCTTTCCCACGACCGCGACGACCTGGTCGGCCGTGAATTGCCCGGCGAGGATGCGCTCTTCCAGGCCCGAGGCATCCTGCACGCCCTTGAGCTCGACCTTCGCGACTTCGACGGCCATCGGGGTGTCCTTTCTTACGCGTCCAACGGGCGCGGCGCCACGCGGATGCCGCCGTCGACCGAGAAGTCGATGCGCAGGACCGTGCCGGGAGCCCCCGCGTAGTAGGCGGTCACGTCGCCCTGGCTGACGTTGGTCTGCACGTGCTGGTGTCCGAGCGCCAGGTAGTCCCAGCCCGTGTCGCGAATCTCGTCGGCGAAGATCGGCGAGGACCGATCGGGCCGCTGCCGGTCCTGATAGAAGAAGCCGTGCCCCATGCCCACGGACCACCGATGCGCGTCGCGCACGGGGATGTTCGCGAGCGGCTGGAACCCGGGCTCGTGCTCCTCCATCGCGCGGCCCCACACGATCGCGTCGAGCTCGGGCAGCTCGATCGCCTCGCCGTCGAGCCGGCGGATCAGATGCACGTGGGGCGCACCGGTCGTGAAGTCGTGCCGGTCGTAGATCGCGTTCGCGCGGAGCACGTCGTGATTGCCGGGCAGGATCACGACCGGCTGGGAAAGCCGCGCCAGCTCGGCGCGGACGAATTCGACGGCCTCGTCGCCGACGCGGTTGTGGTCGAAGAGGTCGCCGGCGATCAGCACCAGATCGACCTCGTCACTCACCGCGCGGTCGACGATCTTCCGAAACATGCGCCGCTCGCGCTCGCGGTGCGCGGCTTGCTGGCGTGCGTCGCCGTAGCCGTCGCTCTCGAGGTGTACGTCGGCGGTGTGCAGCACTCGCAGGGGCCGTCTCGATGGGGGCATGACCAGCAGCATGCCACAATCTCGGTGCATAATGCCGCCATGGCGCCTTCAGCCGCGACACCTCAGGAATGGCTCCGCATCTTCGAGACGGCAGTCCGCGGCCGCGACTTCGCCGGCGGCCGCGAGCTTTTCGCGACGGACGCGATGGCCTTTGGCACCTGGGCCCGCGCCGTGACCGGCCTCGACAACATCGTCCGCGAGCAGTGGCAGAACGTCTGGCCGCGCATCCGCGACTTCCACTTCGAACCGGGCGCCCAGGTCCACGCGCACGGCGAGAGCGCCTGGATCGCGGGCGGCTGGCTGACCGAGGTCACCGGCCCCGACGGCCGTCCGGTGACACGCCCGGGCCGGGGGACCTTCGTGCTGGAGCGCCGAGGCGGCAAGTGGCTCGCGGTGCACAGTCACTTCTCGCTGCTGCCGTCCCAGTCCGAGACGGCCCACGGCCGGCTGCCGAGCGACGCCGCGCGCTCGTGAGCACGGTGCGCGTGCGCGCCCCGCGCGTGGACGAGGCGCCGCTCCTGGCCGAGATGGCCAACGACCTCAACGACCACGTCGGGATCTCCGGTCGTCCGTTCACGGCCGAGCGCGTTCGCGCCGACGGTTTCGGACGCGATGCCGCGTTCACGCCGCTGGTTGCCGAGCTCGACGGGCAGGTGGTGGGCTACGCCTTCTTCACGCTCGGCTACAACACGGACATTGCCGCGCGCTCGATGTGGCTCCACGACCTCTTCGTGATGCCCGCCGCTCGCGGCAAGGGGGTCGGCCAGGCGCTCATGCGCGCGGTTGCGGCGGAGACGGTGCGTCGGGGCGGGAGATCGCTCGAGTGGGGCGTGCACGCGAAGAACACCGGCGCTCTCGAGTTCTACAAGCGCATGGGCGCGGGCGGCGGTGAGGCGCGGATCATGGGCGTCGCCGGTAAGCGCCTGCGCGCCCTGGCGGGCCTCTAGCCCGGCTCCATCTTCCACACCTCGACGTCGTAGACGACCTTCCCGCTCTCCATCGCCGAGGTGACCGCGGCGAACCCGGTGGCGTCGTCGGTGATCGCGACCGTGGCGAAGTTCTTGGCGCCTGTGCCGGCGACGCGCGACGTCTTACGCGTGAGGTCGAAGAGGCGCATGCCACGCCGATCGTTGGTGGGCGCGAGCAGCCGGCCGTCCTCGGTGAAGCGCAGCGAGCCATTCGGCGGTCCGCCGGCCTCGGCGTGCGCCTCCATCAAAAGCTCGGCGCCCGTCATCGTGTCCCACGCATAGACGGTCCCTTCGATCGTGACGGCGGCGGCGCGCGAGCCGTCGGGTGAGAGCGCGACCAGGACCGCCCACACTTCCGGCACCGGCACCCCGGGAGGGACCCGGCCCGGCCGGCGCGACTTTCCGACCGAGAAGGTGTGCAGAGGCGTCGACGAGACCGGATCCCACACGATCACATCACCCTCGTGACCGCCGGTGATGAGCCGGCGGGCGTTGGCTGACAGGTCGAACGCGGTCAGCTCCTCACGATGCGAGCTGGGGATCCGGGCGATAGCCGTCGGCCCAGCGACGTCGACGAGAACCACTTCGCGCGCGCACATGACGGCCAGTTGCTGGCCGAGGCCGTCGAAGCGCAACGCCTGACAGCGGCTGCCGACGGGGAGGCTCGCCATCTCGGTCCATGGGGCCGAGCCCGCTGCAGGGCGCCACAGGCGCAGCGCGCCCTCGCGATAGTAAGCGAGCGATGCCAAGAGATCACCGGATGGCGCGAAGGCGAGGTCGCTGACGGCGCCGCGAGGTGTCCCGAACGTCGCGGGCTCCGAGCCGTTCGCGGGCGTCCACACGCGGATCGAGCCGTTGCGCTGACCAATCGCGATGCGACCGCCGTCGCGGCTCAATGCAATCGTGTCGACGTAGGTGCCGGCCGTGTTCACCTCGAGGATCTCGACGACGCGCGCGGCCAACGGCCAGGCCGGGGGCGCCTCGCGGCAGCCGGTTGCCAGGAGCAGCAGCGACACGACGAATGCAGCCCACACAGAAAAATCTTACGACGACGGTCGGCCCGCGAACGAATTTGGCGTATCGTGCAGGCGTGAAGGTCCACCTGGTCGACGGCACGTACGAGCTGTTCCGCTACTTCATGTCCCCGTTCGAGCGCACCGGACCGGAGGAGCTGCGGGCGGTGCGCGGCGTCGTGACCTCGATGCTGGGCATGCTGGAGGGCGGCGTGACCCACCTGGGGGTCGCCACCGATCACGTGATCGAATCGTTTCGCAACGCGCTCTGGCCGGGCTACAAGACCGGCGAAGGCGTCGATCCGGTGCTGCTCGCGCAGTTCGAGCCGCTCGAGGAGGCGCTGCGAGCGCTCGGGGTCGTCGTGTGGGCCATGGTCGAGTTTGAGGCCGACGATGCGCTGGCCGCTGCGGCGGTCATGGCCGCGGCCGACTCGCGGGTCGAGCAGGTGATCATCTGTACGCCGGACAAGGACCTGGCGCAGTGCGTGCGCGACGACCGGATCGTTCAGCTCGACCGGCGCACGCGCGAGCTCCGCGACGCGTCTGGTGTCCAGCAGAAGTACGGCGTCGCGCCGGAATCGATCCCGGACTGGCTCGCGCTCGTCGGCGACAGTGCCGACGGTTTCCCGGGCTTACCCGGGTGGGGCGCCCGCTCGGCCGCGACGGTGCTGGCCCGCTACCGTCACCTCGACGACATCCCCAAGCAGGCCGCCAAGTGGGGCGTCTCGATGCGCGGGACCGACCGGCTGGCGGCCACCCTGGTCGAGCAGTGGGAGCGCGCGCTGCTGTTTCGCCGCCTGGCGACCTTGCGCACGGACGCGCCGATCGGCGTCGACGTGGACGGCCTGCGCTGGCAGGGCCCGCGCGCCGAGTTCACCGACTGGGCGCGGCGACTGGGCGCGCCCGCGCTGCACGAACGCGCCGTGCAGCTAGCGGCGAAGCGTCTTCTCGCGTAGGAAGCCGATCGCGATCGCGTACTGAGCGAGGTAGTAGGTCGGCCAGATCAAGAGCGCGGCGATGGGCACCACGAGCTTGAAACGGCCGGCCGCGATCAGCGAATCCGAGATCAGGAACAGCACGGCGCCGATCGCGACGTACGGCCGCGAGAAGCCCGCGAGGATCGTCGAGACCGCCATCGCCACGATTGCGCCGGCGTAGGCCAGCGCCGGTACCCGGAGGCGCCCGAACCCGCTCAACAGCCACGCGCACATGACCACGCCGTAGACGACGACCAGCGCGGCAGAGATGGCCTGGCCGGCCGACGGGCGGAGCGGCCGGGGCCAATTCCAGACGAATAGCGCCACGTACGCGAGGTGGGCGAGCAGAAACGCGCCGAGCGCGTGCACGAAATAGCGCCGAGCGTCGAGGTGCAGGAACACGTCGCCCACGCAGGAGAGTGCCAGCGCCGCGGTTAGCAAACGGGCGTCGCGCTGGCGCTGGGCTCTGCTGAGGACTCGCGCGGCGAGCACGGCCAGCGGAGCGATGGCGAGCGCTTTGAGGACAACGCTGCCGGGAAACGGCTGAACGGCGCGCGTCGCCATGTACGCTGCGCTGCTCGCGATCGACAGGAGCAGCAGCCAGCGGTCCAGACCGTCGAAGTGGCGCAGACGCCCGAAGATCAGAACGTCAGGTCTGCAGATCGCCGACCGCGGCGGACAAGGCCTCGAGCTCGGCACGCCAGGAGCTCGGCGCGACGATCGGGCGCACGACGAACTTCGAGAACCCGACGCCGATGAAGTTCTCGATGACCGCGCGCAGAGCGGGTAACCCAACCGGCGTCAGCTCGACCGAGCGTGGCCGACGCGCCGTCATCACCCGCGCCATGTTGGGATCGATCGGCACGCGCGCGTAGCCCAGGCTCACGCCGAAGTGCTCGGCGCTGATCGAGCGCCCGGCCTTTGCCGCGACGTCCTCGATCACCTTGCGCCCCTCGGCCGCTTCCTCGGGCGTGCACTGTGAAGGCAGCCAGCCGTCCGAGAGCCGGCCGCAGCGCTCGAGCGCCGCGGGCACGGTGCCGCCGAGCCACACCTCGAGCGGCTGCTGGACGGGCAGGGGCCAGAGCTTCACGTCGCGCAAGGTGCCGGCGACGCCCTCGTAGGTGACGGTCTCGCCGGCCCACAGGCGCCTCAGCAGCGGCAGCGCCTCGTCGATGAAGGCGCCGCGGCGCTTGGGCTCGAGACCGATCGCGTCGCGCTCGGGCGCGTACGTGAGCCCGGGGACCAGGGTCACCAGCAGCCGGCCGTTGGAGAGGACGTCGAGGCTCGCGAGCTGCTTGGCGAGCCGGAGTACGTTGCGTCCGGGCAAGAGCATCGTCGTGCCGATCTTGAGGCGCGGATTGCTCGCCGCCGCCCACGAGAGCCCAACGACCGGATCGAAGACCTGGCCGGTCAGCACCTCAGAGAGCCACAGCGAGTCGAAGCCCATGTCGTCGAGGCCGGTGACCAGCTCGGTGAGCGCGCCGGTCGAGGCCGAGGCGCCGCCGATTCCCACGCCGATTCGGATCTTCATGTCGTCCTCCGCTTTCCCAGCACTAGGCTACCTCAGAGCGCCACCGACAGCCCCGCGTCAACCGTGAGCACCTGCCCGGTAATGTAGGACGCGGCGTCCGACGCCAGAAAGATCGCGGCGCCGACGATCTCGTCGGGCCGGCCGAAGCGCTGCAACGGAATGCGGCGGGCCATCTCGACGATGCGCGGATGCGTGAAGAACGGCGCGTTCCGCTCCGTCAGGAAGAAGCCTGGCGCGATCGCGTTGGCGGCGATGCCCTTGTCGCCGAGCTCGACCGCGAGTGCGCGCATCAGCGCTTCGAGACCGCCCTTCGAGGCGACGTACGCGGGATCGCCCTGGAGCGACTGCGGCCCGACCATCGAGCTGATGAAGATCAGCCGCCCGCCGCCTTGAGGGGCCATGTGGCGAACGGCGGCGCGCGAGAGCTCGTACTGCGCGACCAGGTTGGTCTCGATCAGGCGCCTGAAATCGTCGGCGCTGATCTCGTGCAGCGGCCGCCGATCTCGCACGGCGGCGTTGTTGACCAGGCAGTCGAGCCGGCCGTGGCGCGCGACAACCGCGTCGAGCGCCTCGCACGCACCCGAGACGTCGGTGAGGTCGAACGGCGCCGCGAACGCGTTCGGGATGCTCTTGGCGATCTCGTCGACCCGCTCCGGATCGCGGCCGTTGATTCCCACCGCCGCGCCGACCGAGGCCATGCCGCGAGCGATCTCGAGCCCGAGCCCGCGCGTGGAGCCGGTGACCAGCGCCACCTTGCCGGCGAGAGAGAAGCGATCCAGTCCGTCCCGAGCGGTCATTGACGGATTCCGGCCAATAGGCTACTTCATCCCTATGGAAGCCACCAGCATCCGCAAGGACTTTCCCGTGTTCGACTGCGACAGCCACGTCGTCGAGCCGCCGGCCGTCTGGGACGAGTACGTGCCCGCCCGGAGCCGGGCGTGGATCAAGACGCAGTTCTGCTTCCATACCGACAGCGATCTCCTGTACATCAACGGCCGGGTGGTGCCCGCCGCGCGCGAGAGGTCGAACGCGGCGGAAGTGGGCTGGGCGCGCTGGGACAAGAAGGAAGTCGGCAAGCTGACGCCGGGCACCGCGGCCTGGCAGGCCAAGTTCGGGCGGCTGCTCGGCTGCCGCGACCCGCACGCGCGGCTGGCCGACATGGACGCGCTCGGCACCGACCAGGTGATGCTGTTTCCGACCTGGTTCGTGCGGCTGGCGCTAGTGCGGAGTGCCGAGGCCGCGGCGATCCTGGCGCGCGCCTACAACGACTGGGTGCTCGACTATTGCGCGCCCGACCGGCGGCGACTGTTCCCCTGCGCAGTCCTGCCGCTGCAGAGCGTCGAGGCGTCCATCGCCGAGCTCAAGCGTATCGCCGCGCTCGGCTTCAAGGCGGCGGCGGCGCGGCCATGCTTCTGGAACGGTCGCTATCCCACCTTGCCGGAGTTCGATCCGCTCTGGCGCGAGTTCGAGGCCACCGGCGTCGTGCTGGCGATGCACACCTTCCCATCGCGCGAGGCGCTGACCCAGGAGTGGGGCCAGCGCATGGCCGAGGCGCGCGGGCACTCGGGGCAGGGCCTCCTCTTCACGGACGAAGCGGTCGTGTACTCGCCCGGCCAGTTCGTGTCGAACATCACCGCTGCGATGGACCCGGCCATCGACGCCTCCGAGACGCTCGGCTTCCTGATGGAAGCGATGACGTGGGTCACAGTCGTGGTGCAGACGGGCTGGCTGGAGAAGTTCCCCAAGCTCAAGGCCGCCGTGCTCGAGTCGAACGCGTCGTGGCTGCCGCTGATCCTGTCGCGCAGCTCGAATTTCTCGAACCTGTTCGCGTTCCAGCGCGACAATCGGCTCATCCGCGACCCCGTCGACGTCTTCAACGAGCGCTGCTTCATCGGCTTCGAGTCGGACGAGACGCTCGTCTACCGGCTGTGGGATGTCTTCCAGGACGTCGCGATCTGGTCGTCCGACTACCCGCACCACGACGCCGAGGACGCCTGGGAGGGCCTCTCCCACATGGCCGAGCTGCGCGTTCCGGCCGACGCCCAGCGAAAGCTGATGGGCGACAATGCGCGTCGACTCTACGGCATCGAGCCGAAGATGGTGGTCAAGGAGCGCATCGAGAAGTACGAGCCGGCGATCCTACCCTGGTAGGCGCGCCGCACCAGCGCTATGGCCCCGGCAGCGGAATCGCGAAGATGGTTACCGCGGCCTGCGCCGTCATGGCGCCCCAGAAGTAGGTCGCGCTTCCCGACGTCGCGGCGACGTATTGGCGGCCGCCGGTCTGATAGGTGACGACGCCGCCGTTCATGGGACCCGGAACGGTGAGTCGATGCAGCACGGTGCCGTCGCGCGCGTCGAGGACCAGGAACGTGCCGTCGAGGTCGCCCGTGAAGAGGAGATCCGCCGACGTCGCCGCGATGGCCGCGAGCATCGGCCGGCGCGCGGCGTAGCGCCAGCGAATCGCCCCGGTCGACGCGTCGACAGCGGTGAGCCAGCCTCGCGCGCGCTCAATCGGATCGGGTGAGAAGCGCCCGCCCATGTAGTTCCGACCCGGGAAGTGCTGGAGGGTCTCCGCCTTTCGGAAGACGCCGCACCACTCGACCGAGTTCACGTAGAGCGCATTCGTGCGCGGATTGAAGGCGGGACCGTTCCACTGCACGCCGCCGAGCACCCCGGGACACGCGTACACGCCCTCCGAGGTCAAAGGCACGTCGACGTTCTCGCGTCGGGTCACAGGCACCTGATAGACGTGGGCGCGCGTGTCACGGTCCAGGACGTGGAGCAGGCCATCCTTGCCGACAACCGCCACCAGCTGCCGGCGCGCGCCGTTCACTTCGGCGCTGAAGAGCGGGCTCGTCTGAGTCAGATCCCAGTCGTGGAAGTCCTTCGGCACGGCCTGGTAGTGCCAGACGAGCTTGCCGCTGCGCACGTCGAGCACGACCATCGAATTCGTGTAGAGGTTGTCGCCGCGCCGGACGTCGGTGTAGAGATCGGGCGCCGGATTGCCGACAGGGACGTACAGCAGACCGTTGGTGGTGTCGAGCGAGAAGGGTGTCCACACCGCGCCGCCGCCGGTGAGCACGTTCGTCGCGCTCCACGTCTCGGCACCGGGCTCGCCCGGTTTCGGCCGGGTATTGAATCGCCACACGGGCTTGCCGTCGTCCAGACGAAAGGCGCCGACCCATCCGTTGATGGGAACTTCGTTGCCCGCCGGTCCGGCAATCACCAGGTCCTCGAAGATGACCGGCGGCATCGTGAACGTCTCACCGATGTCGGCATTCGCCGCGGGCCGCTCCCAGAGGAGCCGGCCGCTCTCGGCATCGATCGCAAGGAGATAGCCGTCGAGCGTGCCGCGAACGATCTTCCCCTCCTTGAAGGCGACTCCACGGCTTTGCGGCCAGTTCTCCCGGGCCTTGGCGACCCAATCGTGTCGCCAGCGGACTCTGCACGTCGCGGCGTCGAGCGCGACCGTGGCGTGCGAGGTCGTGAGATACATGACGCCGCGGTAGACGATCGGGTTCGTGTGAAATGGGCGGATCCCGCCGATCTCGTACGCGCACACCGGCCGCATGGACGTTGCGTTTTGTCGCGCGATCTGTGCGAGCTCGACGAAGCGCTGTCCGCCGTAGTCGTGGTTGGGTAGGAGCCAGTCGGACGCGTTGGAAGCCGCGGCGTTGAGCTCCGCCTGGGTCGGTCCCTGCTGCGCGACCCCCGGCAGCGCCACGAACCCGACGACCAGCCCTGCGGCCACGAGGGCCCGCGCTAGCCACCGCCTCGCCACCTGGGTCGCGTTCGTCACTGGTTCCCCGGTTACCGTGGCGGTGATACGTCTGTCAAGGCCTGCGGTATCATCCGGTCGCGACACCTGTGACCGACGAAAGGAGCAGGGCCATGACGGTAGCGACGAGAGCGCTCTGGTTCGGCCTGGCAGGGATGGCGATCGCTCTGATCGGCGTCGGCTCGTTGCCGAGGCTGGCAGCGCAGCAGCCCAGCGCGACGGTTCAGATCGACGCCGACGACATCGGCGGCGTGGTGACCGGGCCGAGCGGCCCCGAGGCCGGTGTGTGGGTGATCGCGGAGACCGCCGAGCTGCCGACCCGGTTCGCACGGATGGTCGTCACCGATGACCAGGGCCGCTACGTCGTGCCCGATCTACCCAAGGCAAAGTACAAGCTCTGGGTGCGCGGATACGGCCTCGTCGACTCGGTAAAGGTCGACGCCGAGCCCGGCAAGCTGGTGAACCTGCGCGCGGTGCTCGCGCCGAACGACGCGGCGGCCGCGCAGTACTACCCCGCGATCTACTGGTACTCGATGATGAAGATTCCCGACGCCGATCAGTTCGGCGGCAAGAGCAACATCCCGGCGAACATCACGCAGAGCGACTGGCTGGTGGTCGTGAAGAATCGCGCGTGCGTCGGCTGCCACCAGCTCGGTCAGCTCTCGACGCGTACGATCCCGGCATCGCTCGGCCAGTTCGAGTCGGGCGAGAAAGCGTGGATTCGTCGCGTACAGTCGGGCCAGGCCGCGCCGTTCATGCTCAATCCGTTGACGCAGGTGCTCGGCGGCGTCCCGTTCAAGTATTTCGGCGACTGGACCGATCGCGTCGCCAAGGGCGAGCTGCCGCACACCAAGCCGCCGCGGCCGCAGGGGGTCGAGCGGAGCATCGTCGTGACGACGTGGGAGTGGGGCGATCCCAAGAAGTATCTGCACGACCTGATCGCCTCGGACCGTCGCTATCCGACCGTCAACGCGTACGGCAAGCTCTACGGCTCGCCCGAGTACGCGACGGACGACTATCCGATCCTCGACCCGAAAACCCATACCGTCACCACGTTCAGGGCTCCCGTGCGCGACGCGGACACGCCCGAGGCGCTCGGCCCGGGCCACGCGGCGATCGAAAGACCGATGGCGCCCTCGGCGTACTGGGGCGAGGAAAAGCTCTGGGACACCAAGGCTAATAACCACAACGGCATGTTCGATCGGAAGGGCCGCGTCTGGTTCGCCGCGGTGGTGCGCGGGCCCAAGAATCCCGAGTTCTGCCAGAAGGGCTCCGACCATCCGTCGGCCAAGCTGTTCCCGCTCGAGCGCACGAACCGCGCGCTCACGTTCCTCGATCCGAAGACGATGAAGTACACGTTCGTCGATACGTGCTTCCAGACGCATCACCTCCAGTTCGGCTACGACGCCAACGAGACCGTGTGGACCAGCGGCGGCGGCCAGGTGCTCGGCTGGGTGAACACGAAGCTGTTCGACGAGACGGGCGACGCGACGAAGGCGCAGGGATGGACGGCGTTCGTGCTCGACACCAACGGCAACGGTAAGCGCGACGACTACGTCGAGCCCGATCAGCCGGTCGATCCGACGAAGGACAAGCGGATCGCCGGCGGGTTCTACGCGGTGATGCCGAGTCCGGTCGACGGCTCGATCTGGGGCTCCGTCAACGTCTTCGGTGGCGCGTCGGCCGTCGTACGTGTGGCGCCGGGCGCGAACCCGCCGGCCACCGCGCTCGCCGAGATCTACAATGTGCCCAAGCCCTACTTCGGAATTCGCGGCGCCGACATCGACAAGCAGGGCGTCGTGTGGGCCTCGATGGGCTCGGGCCACATCGGCAGCTTCGATCGGCGCAAGTGCAAGGGGCCGCTCAACGGGCCCAAGGCCACCGGCGATCACTGTCCCGAAGGCTGGGCCTTCTATCAGTATCCGGGCCCGGGCTTCAAGGGTATCGGTGAGAACAGCGCCGAGTCGAGCTATTACACGTGGGTCGACCAGCACAACACGTTCGGACTCGGCAACGACGTGCCGATGTCGACCGGCAATCTCAACGACGGCCTGATCGCGCTGAAGGACGGCAAGATGGTCGTGCTGCGCGTCCCGTATCCGCTGGGCTTCTACGCCAAGGGATTCGACGGACGCATCGACGACCCGGCGGCCGGCTGGAAGGGCCGCGGCCTCTGGACCACCAGCGGCGACCGGGCGCCGTGGCTCATGGAAGGCGGCAAGGGCAAGAAGCCGATCGCGGTGCACTTCCAGCTTCGTCCCGATCCGCTGGCTCACTAACTCGATCGGCAGACAAAAAGGAGAGATCTCGTGCGAGCGACCGCCGACAACCTGCGACGTTTCGTGACCGCCATCCTGACCTCCGGCGGAAGCTCCGCCTCGGAAGCCGGCCTGGTGTCCGACCATCTCGTGCGCGCCAACCTGATGGGCCACGACAGCCACGGCGTCGGGATGATCCCGACGTACATTCGCCACCTGAAGGCGGGGCTGGTCGTGCCGAATACCCGTGCCAAGCTCGTCAAGGACGACGGCGCGATGCTGATGTACGACGGCGGCCGCGGCTACGGACGTCCCGTCGCCGGCGAGGCGATGGACGGCGCGATCGCACGCTCTCGCGAGACCGGCATCGTAGCGATGACCCTGGCCAACGCGCACCACATCGGCCGGGTCGGCGCCTATGGCGAGCTCGCCAGCGCCGCCGGGCTCGTCTCGCTGCACTTCGTCAACGTCACCGACCATCGCGCGACCGTCGCGCCGTTCCGCGGCACCGACGCGCGGTTCGTGACGAACCCGGTTTGCATCGCGATACCGGCCACGGAGCGCCATCCGGCGCTGCTGCTCGACATGGCCACGAGCGCCGTGGCGATGGGCAAGATCCGCGTCGCGAAGAACGAGGGCAAGCCCGCGCCCGAGGGCGCCTTGATCGACGCCAAGGGCAAGCCCACGCGGGATCCGAACGTGATGTACAGCGAGCCGCACGGGGCGCTCTTGCCGTTCGGCGGCCACAAGGGCTACGCGCTCGCCGTGGTGACGGAGCTGCTCGCCACCGCGCTGACCGGCGGTCCGAGCATCCAGCCCGGCAACCAGCGGATGGGCGGTGTCGTGAACAACATGTTCACGGTGCTCGTCGATCCCGCACGTCTCGCCGGTGTCGACTGGCTCAAGCGCGAGATCGACGGCTTCATCGACTACGTGAAGGCCTCGCCGCCGGCCGATCCCAAGCTGCCCGTCCTGGTGCCCGGCGAGCCCGAGCGCATCGCTCAGGCCGAGCGCGGGCGCACGGGGATCGAGGTCGACGCGACGACGTGGAGCGAGATTCTCGCCGCCGCGGATTCGGTCGGGCAGGCGCGGCCTGATTTCTAGAGCGCGCGACCTCTAGAACGGCAGCGCGATCTGCTGGTTGCGGAAGAACTTGGCGACGGCCGCCGTCCACAAGGGCGTGCCCTTCGCGGAAGGGTAGACGCCGTGGCCGCGGGCTTCGGGAAACGGCGGTAGCATCACGAGCTCGCCGCGCCCGCCCGCGGCGCTGAAGCTCTCGAACCACAGCTTCGCCGCCGCCGGGCCGATGAACGCGTCGTTCTCCGCATAGAACCACAAGACCGGCACCCCGATGCTCGGCGCGATCGACGCGAACAGCTTGGCGATCGGCTCGGGCGCACACGGAAGACCAGGGTGCGTATCGGGGCGGCCGCCCCGGCCGGGCGCGAAGGCCAGGACCGCGACGAGCCCGTCGGGACGCTTCGACGCCGTGTAGATCGACGCGAATCCGCCGGCGCTCTGACCGACCAGGAGCCAACGTTTCTGATCGAGGTCGGGCTGACTTCTCGCCCACTCGATGGTGGCGAGCAGATCGAGCGCCGCGCCTTCGCCGGCGCGGCGGAAGTCAGGCCTGGCGCAGTTCCCGTACGAATCGCCGAACGTGGCTCCACCGCTCGCCCCGTAGCCGCGGCGCACCGGCACGATCACCGCGTAGCCGCGCCGGACCCATTCGCGGATCGGGTTGAGGGCCCGATAGCGGCCGATCGTCCGATTCGCCGCCGGCGTCGGCGCGGTGCCGTGGCTCATGATGAGCCACGGAAACGGCCCCGCGCCGGGCGGCCGATACGTCGTGACCACGATCTGAGCGTCGGCGGCGGCGACCCGCACGCTGTGGATTTGTTCGCGCAGCGTGGCGTCGAGCTGATCCGTGCTCGTCGCGGTGCTCGTAGCGCCCGTGCTGGCACTCGCGCAGCCGGCGAGTGCCAGCGCCACGAGCAGGAGTCGGATCACGCGAGCGCGGCCTTGACCCGCGGTGCGGTCACCGGCAGCTGGCGGGCCGCGGCGTCGCCGACCGCGGCGGCCACGGCGTTCGCGACCGCGGCGCCGACGCCGGACGTGCCCGATTCGCCGGCGCCCTTGACGCCGAGCGGATTGGAGCGCGCGGGCGCCTCGTGCACCGAGAGCTCGACCACGGGCACCCGCGCCGCGCTCGGCATCGCGTAGTCCATGAAGGTCGAGCAGAGGAGCTGGCCGCTCGCGTCGTACGCGAGCTCTTCCATGGTCGCGTGCCCGAGGCCCTGGATCACCGCGCCGACCAGCTGCCCCTCGACGATGGTCGGATTGATCGCGCGCCCCACGTCGCACAGGACGAAATGGGTCTGTGGACGCACCTCGCCGGTCGCGGCGTCGACCGCAACCACGGAGAGGTGTAAGCCGAACGAGCCGATCGATTGCGTGGTCTCGTGGCGGTGCTCGGCCTCGAGCGGGCCGCCCGCCAGCGCCGCGATCTCGCGCAGCGAGCAGCGCCGGTCGGGCACGCCGCGCACGAACGCGGCGCCGTCCTCGAGCACGATGTCCGCCGGGCTCGCTTCGAAATGCCCGGCCGCCAGCGCGACGATCTGCTCGCGCAGGCGGGTCGACGCCTGGTGCACGGCGGCGCCGGCCATCACCGCCGAGCGGCTCGCCGAGCTGCCGACGCCGTGCGCCATCCACCGCGTATCGCCCAGGTGCACGGCGATGTCGGCGGGCGCCACCTGGATGACCTCGGCGCACACCTGCGCGAGCGTGGTCGGCAGGCCTTGACCGAGCGACGTCGAGCCGGCGGCCAGCGCGATGCGACCATCTGACGTCAACATCACCTTGGCGCTTTCGAAGGGCCCGGTGCCCGAGGTCTCGACGACGGCCGCGAGCCCGACGCCGTATCTGACATCGCCGCCGCGCGCGTTGAGCGCGCGACACTCCGCCATTCGCGCCTCGTAGCGGCTCTCTTTCAGCGCGTGCTCGAACATCTCGCCGAAGTCCTCGCCGGCGAAGTCGGCCTGGCGTCCGGTGACCGCGGCGGCGATCGTGCTGACCGTGTAGGGCTGATCCGTTGGCCTGGCGAGATTGCGGCGGCGCATCTCGGCCGGATCGAGCCCGAGCCGCCCTGCGAGCAGATCGATCGTGCGCTCGCGGACGAACGTGCCCTCGTAGAAGCCCGGCGCGCGGACGGTGCCGGTCGGCGTCTTGCTGGTCATCACGCACGAGACGCGGCAGCGGTAGCTCGGCCACTGGTACGGTCCCGGCAGGTACGAGGCGGTGAGCGACGCGGCCCAGACGCCGTGCGTGCGCAGATAGCCACCCATCACGTTGACCAGGCGCGCGTCGAGCGCGACGAGGCGTCCGCGCTCGTCGGCGCCCGCGACCACCGACCACTGCTGCTCGCGCGAGTGGTTGATCGAGAGGAAGTGCTCGCGGCGCTCCTCGACCCACTTCACCGGCCGGTTGAGGCGGCGCGCCAGGTAGGGGATCAGGAAGTCTTCGGGATAGAACTCGCCGCGCGCGCCGAAGCCGCCGCCCACGTCCGACTCGGCGAAATCGATCGCGGCCTCGTCGAGCTTCATCATGGCCGCGAGCGTGCGCCGGTTGAAGTACGGAACCTTCGTCATGCCCCAGACCGTCAAGTGTTCGGCGCGCGCGTCCCATTCGGCGAGGAGCCCGCGGGTCTCCATCGGCGCTGCGGTCTGACGTCCAACGTAGAACTGATCGCTCACGACGCAGGCAGCGCCCCGCAGCGCGGCGTCGACGTCGCCGAGGCTCGTGGTCCACGAATCGGCCACGTCGCCCTCGGCGAACAGCGGCGAGCTCGCGTCGTCGAGGTCGATGCGCGCAGGCAGCGGATCGTAGTCGATCTCGAGGAGCTCGCTCGCGTCGACGGCCGTCACCCGATCGGTCGCGACCACGACGGTGATGGGCTGGCCGACGTAGCGCACCTTATCGCCCGCCAGCGGCGGCTGTAGATAGGCCGCGTGCGCCGGCTTGCCGGGCTGGCGCAGCGGAATCATCGGCACGCCGGCCAGATCGGCCGCGGTCAGGCAGGCGAGCACGCCCGGCTGCGAAAGGGCGCGGCGCGCGTCGATTCGCCTGATGTGCGCGTGGGCGTGAGCGCTCCGCACGAGGACCGCGTGCACGGTGCCGGGCCGCACGAGATCGTCGACGTAGCGGCCGCCGCCCACGAGGAGCCGCGGATCTTCCAGCCGCTTGATCGGAACGCCGATGAACCTCACTGAAGAGGGGATGTTACCATCCGCTGGTGAAGTGGGAACGGACGGTTACCGTGATCGGCTGCCACGTCGGCGGCGAGGACAACCACGTGATCGTCGGCGGCGTCCTGCCGCCGCCGGGTACCACGATGTTCGAGAAGAAGCGCTACCTCGAGACGCAGGGCGACGAGCTGCGTCGCTGGCTCCTGCTCGAGCCGCGCGGCAAGCCGGCGCTGTGCATCAACCTCGTCACCCCGCCCACGCGGCCCGATTGCGACGCAGGTCTCATCATCATGGAGTCGACCGATTACCCGCCGATGTCGGGCTCGAACACGATCTGTACCGTCACCGTGCTGCTGGAGACCGGCATGCTGCCGATGCGCGAGCCCGTGACCACGCTCACGCTCGACACGCCGGCGGGTCCGGTGCCGGTCGAGGCGCGCTGCCGAAACGGCAAGGTGGAGCGCGTGCAGTTCACGAACGTCCCGTGCTTCGCGACCCACCTGGGCGCGAAGCTCGACGTCGAGGGCCTCGGCCAGATTCAGGTCGACGTCGCGTACGGCGGCGCGTTCTTCGCGATCGTCGACGCGCCCTCGCTCGGCTTGTCGGTCGAGCCCAAGGAGGCGCGCGAGCTGGTTGCCGTCGGCAATCGCATCGTGGCTGCGGCGAAGCAGCAGCTGCCGGTGAGTCACCCCGAGAACCCGGCGATCCAGGGCGTGACGTTCGCCGAGTTCGCGATGCCGTTCGCCGGGCCCGATACGGTCAGCCGCAACGCCGTGATCGTCGCGCCCGGCCGGATCGACCGGAGCCCATGCGGCACCGGCACCTGCGCGCGTCTCGCGGTGCTGCACGCCAGAAGAGAGCTCGGCGCGGGGCAGGGGTTCGTCCACGAGTCGATCATCGGCTCGCGGTTCGAGTCGACCATCGCCGCCGAGGTCCAGGTGGGTGGACGCCCGGGCATCGTCCCGACGATCGCCGGCCAGGCCTGGATCACCGGCGTCTTCCAGCACGGCGTCGATCCGTCCGATCCGTTCCGGCACGGCTTCACCTTGCCCGACATGTGGTTCGCCTGACAGGAGGAGCTCGATGAGCACGCATCCCGCGCTGGACATGACGCACACGACGATGAGCGAGGAAGCCGCGCTGAGCTTCCTCGAAGGCCATCGCATTCGCATGGGCAGCCGCACGATGGACCCGAAGGCCCAGATCGTCGGTGAATTCGTCAAGTCGATCCGCGTGCCCGGGTTCTTTCCGCCGCTGCCCGAGCTGCGCCAGCAGCTGCGTGTGATGGTCTCGCTGATGGACGAGCCGGCGCCGGCCTTGCCGCGCATCGAGGACATCAAGATTCCCGGGCCGGCCGGCGACATTCCCGCGCGCCTCTACGCGCCGACCCTCGAGAAGCGGCCGCTGCCAGCTGTCGCGTACTTCCACGGCGGCGGCTGGGTGCAGGGCGATCTCGAGACGCATCATGGCCTCTGCGCGCGGCTGGCCCGGCACGCCGGCGTGCTGGTCGTGGCCGTCGACTACCGGCTGGCGCCCGAGCACAAGTTCCCCGCCGCGGTCGAAGACTGCTTCGCGGCCTATCGCTGGCTTCGCACGAAGGGCCTCGACCTCGGCGCCGACACGGCGAAGGTGGCGGTCGCCGGCGATTCGGCGGGCGGTAATCTCTCTGCGGCCGTCTCGCAGCTCGCCGCTTCGAACAACATCGCGGTCCCGACGTGCCAGGTGCTGATCTACCCGGCCGTCGACTTCTCGCTCGAGACGCCGTCGCACCGCGAGCTGGTGGACGGCCACGTCATCCCGCGCGATCGGATCCTCTGGTACATGGAGCAATACCTGAAGAGCGAGGCGGACAAGACGGATCTGAGAGCGTCGCCGCTCCGCGCGCCGAGCCTCAAAGGCCAGCCGCCGGCCATGATTGTTACCGCGGGCTTCGATCCGCTTCGCGACGAGGGGCAGGCCTACGGACGTCGCCTGCAGGAGGCGGGAGTCGAGGTCGTCGACCGCGAGTATCCAGGGCAGATCCACGCGTTCGTGTCGCTGACCAAGGCGATCCCGCAGGGCATGACAGCCACGCTCGAGATCGCCGACTATCTCCGGAGGCGACTGGCGTGACCTTCTCACTGATCGGCCGCTGCGAGCGCACCGGCATGTTCGGCATCGCGATCTCGACCAGCGAGATGGCGGTGGGCTCACGCTGCATCCACGTGGCGCCGGGTATCGGCGCGGTGGTTACCCAGGCCAGCACCAATCCTCGTCTCGGCCATCTCGGCTTGAACCTCTTGCGCGCGGGCTATTCCGCGCCGCGAGTGCTCGACGAGATCGCAGCCAGCGATCAGTTCGTCGAGCGCCGCCAGCTCGGCTGCCTCGACGTGAGCGGCCTCGGTGCCGGCCGGACGGGCGCCGGCAACAGGCCGTGGGCTGGTCATCGGGTCGATCGCAACGTCGTCGTGGCCGCCAACGCGGTCGTCGGCGAGAAGGTCGCCGACTCGATGCTCGACGCGTTTGGCGGCGGTGAGGACCAGCCGCTGTGGGAGCGGCTCCTGCGCGCGCTCGAAGCGGGTAAGGCGGCGGGCGGTCAACCGGACGGCGAGACCTCCGGTGGGCTCTACGTGGTCGATCGCGAGCCGTACCCGATGGTCGACCTGCGCGTGGACCTGCACCCGAACCCGGTCGCCGAGCTCAGACGACTGGCGGACGCCTACTTTCCGCTGGTCGCGTACTACCAGCTGCGCCCGCGCGATCCGAGCGTGCCGCCGGCCGCCGAGTGGCTGGCGGCGCAGAAGCGGCCGGTCAGCGGAGCATCGCGACCGTCTGCTGCAAGGTCCTGACGCGCGCGTACATCTTCATCGACTTGTCCAGGCTGTAGGCGTGCGCCGCGGCGTCGCCGCCCCAGCAGCACTCGCGCACGACCACGGTGTCGAGATCCATGCTGAACGCCTCGCGCACGCTCGTCTCGACGCCGCGATTGGTCGCGCCGCCGCCGATCACGAGCGCTGAGCGCCGGAGCAAGCGCAAGAGCTCGGCCGCGCCGGTGCCGTAGAACGCGCTCGGCCGGCGCTTGAGGAACACGTAGTCCTCGGGCCGCGGCGCGATCTCGTCGGGAAAGCCGGCGTCCGGCGTGCCCTCGACGCAGTTCGTGAGGGACGGCGTGCCGGTCTCGACGCTCAGGTCGGTCGGCAGCAGCACCACGTCGGCGCCGTCGGCCCGGCTGACCGGCGTCGTGTAGATGACGGGCATCGCGCGAGCCCGGCACGCGCCGATCAGCGACACCCAGGCGTCGAGCACCGGCCGCATCGCGGCGCGCCGCGCGGCGTCCGCGGGAGTGAGGGCACGGCGGCAGGCGTCGTAGACGATCAGAGCGGCCCGCGAAGCGTCGATACGATCGGCGGCGGCTGTGGTATTCATGGCCGAGATTCTAATCCGGGCCGGGCCCAGATCCCGGCTCGAGGCGAGGTCAAGCTATGACGGAGACGCGCGCTCACCTGATCACCGGCGGCTTTCCCCCCGGCTCGCAGGCCGGGCACGACCACGACTACGCCCGGCTGCGGCTGCTCGGGCTCCTGGCCGAGAAGGAGATTCCCGCGTCGGTCGCCAACGACTTCTCCGACGCCGAGAAGTGGCTGGCGGTGAGCCGTCTCATGATCACGTACGTGGCCGGGCCGTATCCCGACGGCGCGCAGTGCCGCGCTATCCAGCGCTGGCTCGAGGCCGGCGGGCACTGGCTCGGCCTTCACGGCACCAGCGGCGGACGCGCCGAGCGCGTCGAGGGCGTGCGCCAGCGCCGGACCGTGAAGACGGAGCACCACGCGCTGCTCGGAGGCTACTTCCTGACGCATCCGCCGATCTGCAAGATCCGGGTCGACGTGGCCGGCGGCGACTCGAGGCTCACGCGCGGGCTCGGCCCCTCGTTCGTGGTCGAGGACGAGCCGTACTTCATCGAGCTTCAGGATCCGAAGTCGACGCACATCTTGCTGACCGCCGACTACGGGCCCGCCGCGACGTCGCCGACGATCGGCACCTTGTATCCATCCGACACGTCGCTGCAGGCCGACGGCAAGACGCGTGTCCTCGGCTACACGCGGGCGGTGGGCCGGGGAGGCGTCGCCTACTTCGCGCTGGGTCACTGTCACAATCCGGCGATCAGGGCGGGGCGCACGGTCGATCCGACCGATACCACGCCGCTGACGTTCCGCGGCTCGTGGGAGAGCGACGCGTTCATGACCTTGCTGCGCAACACGATCGCGTACGGTGTCGGCGCGTGAGATCCTGACTGTCGAGGAGAGCGACGATGCCAGACGACGGGCTGCACGCAGAGGTCGAGCGACTCAAGGCGGAGAACGCCGCGCTGAAGGCCCAGGCCACGCGCGGCGTGTCGATGAAGGTCAGCGAGAAGGGCGGCGTCTCGGTGTACGGACTCGGCCGCTTCCCGGTGACGCTCTACAAGGAGCAGTGGACGAAGCTGCTCGACCTCGCCGACGACATCCGCGCCTTCATCAAGGCGCACGACGGCGAGCTGAAGGCGAAGGAGCCGCGCTAGCTCACTCCAGCCGGACGACGCGCGCCACCGACGGCACGCGGTTCTGGTTCAGGACGAACAGCATGTAGTGGCCTGGAACGTCGGCTTCTCGTCCTCGAGGTCCGGCGGAGCGATCTCGCTCCGGCTGCGGCCGCCGGCGATGAACACGCGGCCGTCCGGCAAGAGCAGCGCCACGTTGTGATAGCCGCGCGCCTCGCCCGAGGGTCCGCCCGACGAGATGCCGGTCGCAAACGACGCGGTCGGCGGCTTCAGATCCAGATACTGCGCGTGGCGCACGAGCTCGGGCTGGGCGGTCGCCGGCTGCGAGTCGTCGTGGCCGGAGACGATCAGCACCTTGCCGTCGGGCAGCAGCACCGTCGCGGGATGGCGCCGCGGCCCGCCCATCTCGACGCTGGTCGGCGCCCACTGCTTGGCGCAGAACTCATAGACGTCGACGTGGCGCTCGCCGTCGCTGCCGCGTCCGCCGCCCGCCTGGACGACGCTGCCGTTGCCGTAGCCCCATTCGCCATCCTGAACGCGCAGCGGCAGCAGCGCCGAGGACGTTCCGTGGTTGCGCGGGTCGCCGGCGACGGCGCCGGGACGCACCATCGTGCTCTGCGGCAGCCAGCGGCTTTCCTCGGGCGCGTCGGGGAACAAGTAGACCGGCGCCCCGGCGCCGCCGAACATCAGCACGCCGTTGCCGAACTCCGGCCTGGGCACCGGGAACACGTGCGTGTAGTCCGGGTTGAACACTGCTTCGGGAGTGACGGCGTGCGGGGAGACGCGGATCCAGCCCGTGCTCGCGTCGTAGATCTCGACGCTGCGGTTCGGCGTGCGAGCCCATAGAGCAGATTGATTCTCACGGTTTCGTCGGGGTTTTTGATCGAGTAGAGCTCGGTGCCGCCGGCGATGAACAGATCGCCGTTGGCCATGAACGAGTGGCCGGAGCAGAACAGCGTGTCGGACTCGTACCACAGGTTGCCGTCGTCGTCCGTGGAGATCTCTGTCGGCAAGTGGGGGATCGTCTCGGGCGTCAGCAGGACGTATGGCGGCACGCCAAGTCCGAGCGGCGTCGGTGCGAAAGACGCGGCCTTGACCCGATCGTCAGCCCGGCCGAACAGCATGATGCGGAAGTCGTTGACCGGGACACCGTCCGGGCCGAGCGTGCCCGGCGGCAGGAGGGTGGCGTGGACCGGCGCGAGCGGGGCAAAGCCGGACGGCTTCGTCTGATCGGGCACGATGAGGGAGATCGGCGGCGCGGTTGCCGACGGCGCCCAGCCGTCGACGACCAGAGTCCTCGGGATACTCGCGAGAGAGGGCAGCGGCGGACATGATTGCGCCGCCGCGGGCAGGGCCCAGAGCGCGGCGGCGCAGCCGACTGCGAGGGCGACGACGGCCAGGCGTCTCATGTGACGCCTCCTTTACGGTCGCGTTGCCAGCCCGCCAACAATAGCAGAGCGCCACTGTAAGTTGTCAGTTTCAGCCATCGGGTGCAGTATCAGAGCGCCGTGAAATTGCGGGCCCATCTGATCCTGCTGGCGTTGGCCACGGTCGCCCCGGCCCTCTTGTTCGCGGTAGGCCTGATCGTCTATCACACGCAGCTCGAGCGGTCCTCGCTCGAGCGCGGGATGCGGGACACCGCCCGCGCGCTCGCGCTGGCGCTCGATCGCGACGTCAACGACATCAAGAACGGCGTCGAGACACTGGCTGGCTCGCGGTACCTGGACGGCCAGGTCGATCTCACCCACTTCTACGAAGAGGCGTCGACGATCTCCAAGGGCTTCGGCGGCTGGGCGGTGCTATCCGATCCGGCGGGCCGGCAAGTCCTGAACACGAGCCGCCCGCTGGGCACCGCGCTTCCGATACCTACGCCCGATAGCCTCGAGATGATGCGAAGCGTCGCCGAGGGCCGGAAGACCTTCGTCTCGAACGTCTTCACCGGGACCGTCAGCCGGCAGGCGGCGGTGATCGTCGCGACGCCCGTCATCCGCAACGACAAGGTGCGCTTCATTCTCGACTTTCCGTTTCCGCCGACGCAGTTCACGAATCTCTTGAAGGAGGCCCGGCTCTCTCGCGGGTGGATCGCCGTGGTCACCGATCGCGACGGCGGTGTGGTCGCGCGCGTGCCGGACGCCGAGGTGTTCGTCGGCAAGAAGGAGGGCCCAGCGTGGACGACAGGGACCGCCGGCGCCGACGAGGGTTTCATCCAGGGTGAGGTGCTGCGCGGGCCGGCGGTCTACGCGGCCTACAAGCGGTCGAAAGAGACCGGGTGGACCGTCGGCGTCGCGGCGCCCATCAAGCTGGTCGACGCCGGAATCCGGCGCTCGATGCTCGCGCTGTCGAGCGGCGGCTTCGTGTTGCTCGGTCTCGGATGCGGTCTCGCGTTCGTTCTGGGCAAGCGCATCGTGGCGCCCATCGTCGCCCTGGCCGACTGGCTGAAGGCCGAGCCCTCGACGCCGTTGCCGCCGGCGGCGCAGTCACGCGTGACCGAGGTCGAGGATCTGCGCCGGGCGCTCGAAGACGCGAGGACGGCCGCGCAGCGCGCCGAGCTGGCCCACGCGGCACGCCGGGAGGCCGAGGCCGCCAACCGGGCCAAGGACGATTTCCTGGCCGTGCTGTCGCACGAGCTCCGCACGCCGCTGAACGCGACGTTCGGCTGGGTCCGCATGCTGCGATCCGGCCAGCTCGACCCGGGCGCCGCCTCGCACGCCCTCGAGGTGATCGAGCGCAATGTGAACCAGCAAGCGCGGCTGATCAGCGATCTGCTCGACGCCAGCCGCATCGTCTTCGGCCGGCTCGAGCTCAACTTCCAGAGCGTCGACCTGCCGGCGCTGGTCGGCGGTGTGGTCGACTCGGTCCGTCCGACGGCCGAGATCAAGGGGATCGCGCTGAAAGCCGAGCTCGACACCGAGGCCGGGCCCGTGCGCGGCGATCCCGATCGGCTGCGCCAGGTGGTCGAGAACATCGTGGGCAACGCGATCAAGTTCACGCCGCAGGGGGGCGCGATCACGGTGCAGCTCGCGCGCGACGCCGACGCGACCTTGATCGTGAGCGACACCGGCCGCGGGATCGACGCCGATCTGCTGCCGCACATCTTCGAGCGCTTCAAGCAGTCGGACAGCACGAGCACGCGCGCTCACGCGGGCCTCGGCCTCGGGCTCGCGATCGTCCGCCATCTGGTCGAGCTGCAGGGCGGGCGCGTGCGGGCCGAGAGCGCCGGCGCCGACCAGGGCTCGACGTTCACGGTGGTCCTGCCGATCGCCGCCCCCGCAGGCGAAGCCATTGCGTTCGGCCCCAGCGCGTCGAGCGCGGCGGGCGGCCAGCGGCTCGACGGCGTCAGGGTCATGGTGCTGGAGGACGACGACGACACGCGTGATCTGGTCGCGTCCATCTTGACCAGAGCCGGTGCGGTCGCCTTCGCGTCCGGCAGCGCCCGCGACGGCGCGGCCATGGCGGCGCGCGTGCGCCCCGACGTGCTCGTTTGCGATCTGGCGATGCCGGACAAGGATGGGCTCGACGTCGTCCGCGAGATCAAATCGTGGGCGGCGGAGGCGGGCGTAAACTTGCCCGCGCTGGCGCTGAGCGCCTACGCGCGGACCGAGGATCGCGATCGGGCTCTCGCCGCGGGCTTCGACATCTACGTGTCCAAGCCCGTCGACCCGAGCGAGCTCGTGCGGGCCGTGGTCAGGCTGGTGCGCCGCTAATCTGCTGGTGCGCCGTTAATCTCGAACAGGAGACAGACGATGAGCGCGACCCCGACGTTTGGACGCTACGCCGAGATCCCCGTGGACCAGATGACGGCCGAGCAGAAAGACGGCTATCGCTTCCTGGTCGAAGGCCCACGCGGCCGGCTGCCCGGCCCGTACAAGGTTTGGGTCCACAATCCCAAGCTCCTGAGGGCCGCGGCCCCGCTCGGCGAGCACTTCACGCCGGGCCGGTCGTCCCTGACCGAGCGCGAGCGTGAAATCGCCGTGATCGTCATCACCCACAAGTGGCGTTCGGCGTATCCCGCGGCGGCGCACGAGAAGCGCGGCAAGGAAGTCGGGATTCCCGTGCCCACCGTCGAGGCGATGATCGCCGGCCTGCCGGTCTCGTTCTCGGACCTGCGCGAGCAGACCGTCTACGAGCTCGCGACGACGCTCGCCGAGGGCCGTCTGGTCTCGCAGGGGCTGTACGACCGCGCCGTCAAGGCGCTCGGCCACGAGAGCATCACCGACATGGTCGTGCTGATGGGCTACTACACCGCGGTCTCACTGACGATGAACGCCTACGCCGTGCCGGCCGGAACGCCCGGCCTGGCGCGCTGAGGTACGGCGATGGCACTCACGATCACGCCGCTTCACAAATCGCTCGGCGCCGAGATCGCCGGTGTCGACCTGAGCCGGCCGGTCGACGGGCCCACGCGTGAGGCGCTCTCGCGAGCGCTCGCTGAGCATCTGGCGCTCGTGTTTCGCAATCAGAGGTTGACGCCGGCGCAGTATCTCGAAGCCACCTCCGTATTCGGGCCGCCGATGGAGCAGCACTATTCGCAGCACAACATGCCGGACTTCCCGCTGATCGGCATGATCTGGCACCGCAACGGACAGCAGCCCGCGGAGCAGTGGCACACCGACCACACCAACCGCGAGCGCCCGCCCGCTGCGACGATCCTCTACGGCGTCGAGATTCCATCGTCGGGCGGGGGGACGAGCGTTGCGAACATGCGTGCGGCCTACCAGGCGCTGCCGGAAGCCGAGCGCCGGCGCCTGGATTCGCTGAAAACCGTGAACAGCCTGGACAGCGGACGCAGCGACACGCGGGCGGAAGATCGGGAGAAGTACGGTAAGCCGATCACGCACCCGATGGTGCGCACGCATCCTGTGCACGGCTCGCGCGCGGTCTACTTCCACATCTCGAAGGCCGCGCACATCGAAGGCATGACGCCCGAGGCGAGTCGCAGCTACATGGCCGACCTGATCGAGCGCATGATCCGGCCGGAGGTCGTCTATCACCACGTGTGGCGCAAGGGCGACGTGCTGGTGATCGACGATCGCGCCACGATGCATCGGGCGCACGGCGACTACGATCGCAACCAGAGCCGCGTGCTCTGGCGGATCATCGTCGAGGGCGATCGGCCGGTTTTGATTTGATGGGGCGCCACGAAAGGGCCAAACCGCTCGAGGGCGCCTTCACGCGCCGAGCGTAGCCTTAGACATCAATCATGGAAATCGCAGCCATCAACGAGCAACTGACTGCCCATGAGCCGGACCAGATGGTGCTTCGTGGCATCTCCGGGAATGGGAACACGTTGACCTTGGCGTTTTTATGCGACGGAGGCCCGGCCGAGGATCTCGAATTCGTGGTCACTTTCGAGAACCCGGCAGTCTTCCACTTGCCGCGGATCCTTCACAACACAGCCGTGAGGTTCAAGCCTTCTTCGCCCGAACGAATCAAGAAGCTGATCCCCGCGGTGAGCTACGACGAGTCCGAACACGACCCCAACGGGTACGTCGTCGTCGAGCTCACCGACGCCGCGCAACAGCCGTACGGATACTACGTAATGGCAGATAGGGTCGTTGGAAGGTGGGAGCCATTACGAAATGTCGTACAAGCCCCTTGAGCGGTCCGATTGAACGCTTCGCGGAAGTCTGCGGCAGTCTACCGGCGCGGCCACTACTACTTCGTTCATGCGAATTCGATGACGGACGCAGGGTTCTGGATCGCATCCATGCCGGCGACGTTATTGCCTGTCAGCTCGAGCGTTGAGACGCTCGGTGCCGCAGTCGGCGGCGCATTGGCCGCCGGAGCCGCGCGTGTGCCGACGCCGTCGAAGGCCGAGTATCGCGCGGTCCAGGCAGCACTGCTCGAGGTCGCAAGGGTTCGGTCGTGGGTCGCCGTTTCTGTAGAGTTCAGTCCGAGTGAGCTCGGGCTCGCGGTCATCGCGGCGTTTGAGAGATGTCGCTAGCGCTCCTCGATCTCGCGCGGCTACCGCGGCCCGAGGTCGCGCTCGGCGTCGGCTAGCAGCTCGTCGAAGCCTCCCGGTAGCTCGAGCGCGCGCCCCACGACGCCGGGGCTGTAGCCCTGGAGCCAGTAGCTGTTCGTAGGATGCCCGCCGCCCGCGACGACCACGATGAAGTTGTCCGGGCTCGCCGTGATCGGCCACGGATCGAGCGCGATGCTCTCGCGCACGACCTTGCTCGAGTCGATCTCGAGCCACGCCGGACAACCAGCCCGCCGCAGATGCTCGGTCGGAATCCGCGAGTGCTCCCACAGGAATTCGCGAATCGAGGCCTTCGTCCAGCCGAGCCGCGCCATCGTGTTCGCGACGACGCCGGGAATCATCAGGATGCCCGGCGTGCCATGCTCGTAGCCCGTCAGGCCCGGCATGTTGGGCACGCGCATGAAGTCGGCCATGCGGTGCATGCCCTGCAGCGCGTCTTCCTCCGGCGTCTCCTTCTTCGCGCCGCGCCGGCGGATGTTGGTGGCGCCGTTCGCGAACGCGAGCGAGATCGCGTTCTGGCCCGGGGCAAATGCGTGACGCTCCGTCCCGAAGGTGGCCCAGCCCGACGGCAGGTTCGCTTCGTCCTCGGCGAAGACGACGTTCGTGTAGCGCACGCCGCCGTAGTTGGCCATCGTGCCGATGCCGGGCAAGGCGCCGCCGACGTTCTGCTGCAGAAGACGCAGCGCGCGGCCGATGCTGGCGCCCGCCGGACGCTGCGGATCGGGGCCGAGGCAGCCGAAGCCGGAGTTGAGGCGGATCTGCTCGCCGATCGGGCCATTCACGATGACGACAGGGAAGGCGCTGCCCGACGCGGCCTGCAGCTGCGCGCTCCCTGACGCGGGATCGAGAAACGAGTCGACCGCGGCGACGAGCACCGGCAAGTATTCGGGCCGGCCGCCCGCCATCGCCAGCGCAATCGCGCAGGTCTCGATCGTGGTCACGCCGCCGCGCGGCGGGAAGATGCCGACGCGATGATTCCGCGGCTGCGTCGCGCCGCGAAGGATCCAGTCCACGCGCTCGCGCGTGGGCGGCCAGAGCGGCAGACCGTCGCCCCAGCGGTTCGCGAGCATGAGGTTGTTCGCGCGCGCGAACGCGTCCTCGACGCTGGCACCTTGCACCGTGATCATCGGCGACGCGCTCGCGCCATCCGCGGCAAACGCCGAGCGCCAGCGCGTCAGGCCGTCGTAAAACTCGCGCTTGCGCGCCTCGACCGGCGAGATGTCGCTGCCGGGCAGGAACATCTCGATGGGGAAGGTGACCATCGCCGCGTCGGGCGCCAGGCCGAGCCCGGCGACGGCATTGGTCATCACGCCGACGAAGTCGGCGCGGGTCAAGGTGACGGTCGGAATTCCCTGTGCTTCGAGCCTAGCGGCCGCCCGGCCGCATGCAGTGGCGCAGGACCCTCAGGCAGCGTTGCCGATGATGACCGCGTCGACGCCGCTCTGCTTGACGGCGGCCGCGGTCTGCTCGGAGCCGATCACCGCGTTGCCCTGCGGGAACGCGTCGATCGGCAGCACCTCGATCCCCGGGAAATCGGCCTCGAGCAGCGATTTCAGCAGCGGCAGCATGCGGAAGGCCTGCCACTGCTCGTTGCTGACGAAGCCGACGCGTTTGCCGGCCAGGCCGCTGACGCGCGGCGCGAACGGCTGCTTGACCTCGATCGCACCGGACGGGTCGTGGAATTCCAGCGTGTTCATGGCGCGATTATACGGCTGTATTCGTTCGGGGACATTGACGCCTGTCGCAGGCCACCGATAGGATGGCGCAATCGTGGAGTACGAGTCCAGGACCCGACGGTTCACCCGTGCAGAGTACGACCGGCTCATTGAGCTCGGTGTGTTCCAGCCTGATGAGGACATCGAGCTGATCGGCGGCGAGCTGATCGTCGCCGAGCCCCAAGGCGCTCCTCACTACACGGCTATCCGCAAGACCGCGAAGGCGCTCGAGGCGGCGTTCGGGCCCGGGTGGGACGTGCGGATGGAGGGGCCCATTGGGCTCGATGATGAGTCAGAGCCGGAGCCCGACGTTGCGGTCGTACCCGGATCTCTGGATGACTATGCCCGCGAGCATCCCTCGCGCCCAGTCCTCACCGTGGAAATTGCCGAGTCGAGTCTCGCGCTCGATCGGCGGCACAAGGGCAGCCTTTACGCGCGGGCCGGCTTGGCGGACTACTGGATCCTCAACCTGGTCGACCGCGTGCTAGAGGTGTACCGGGCACCGGTCGCAGACGCCGCGGCGCCGTTCGGCTGGCGCTACGCTCAGCGAGAAGTACTGGACACCTTCGCGCGAGTCACTCCTCTCGCGGCGCCGCAGGCAAGCGTCTCTGTCTCCCAGCTCCTGCCCTGAATCGAGCGGACCGACTCAGCGCTATTTGATCTTCAGGAGCTTCGCGGCCGTCTCCCCGAGCATCATCCGTCGCTGGGCGTCTGTGAAGCCGGGCGCCTTCAAGATGTGGTCGACGGACTTGTCCTGCCACGGGATCGGATGGTCGGTGCCGACTACGAGCTGGCTCACGCCGACTTCCGCGGCCAGGTGGCGCAGCGCCTCCGAAGTGAACACCAGCGTGTCGTAATACATCGTCTTCAAGTATTCGGTCGGCCGCTTCTTCAGCTTGATCCCCGTGTCCATGTCCGGCGCGACGCGCAGGCTGTTGTCCGAACGGGGCGCATACGACGGCAGGAAGCCGCCGCCGTGGGCCGAGCAGATCTTCAGGCCGGGGAAGCGGTCGAGCGTGCCTTCGAAGATCAGGTGCGAGAGCGCGATCGTCGTATCGAGCGGGTTGCCGATCGTGTTCGCGAGCCAGCCGTTGCCCTTGAAGCGCTTGGCGAGGTCGGGCGTGCTCTGCGGGTGGATGAAGATCAGCACGCCGAGCTCTTCGGCCTTGGCCCAGAACGGATGGAACTTCGGGTCCGAGAACTCGTCGCCGGCGACGCTGGCGCCGACAGCAGCGCCGCGCAGCCCGAGTTTCTTCACACCCTCGGTGAGCTGCTGTACCGCCAGGTCCGGGAACTGGAGCGCGACCGATGCGAAGGCGACGAAGCGATCGGGATACTTTGCGCAGAACCCGGCCAGCGCCTCGTTCTGGATCTTGATCACCTTCTCGACGACGTCGCGCTCGGCCCGATACCACGCGGGATTGATGCTGATCGCCTCCATGTCGATGCCCTGCGCGTCCATCTCGCTGATGCGGCGCTGACCGACCTCGCCGATGCCGGGCCCGCGATGGTCGTCGACCTTCAGCCCGAGCAGCGCGTACGCCTCGGGGATCACGCAGTGCGCGTGCACGTCGATCACCTTGACGCGCTTGCCGCCGACCTTCACCTCGCGGCGCTTGGCGCGCGTCGCGCCCGCGCCCCCGTGGCCCTTGCCGCGCGCGGGCGGCCGCGTGCGAGTCCGGAACCTGGCTTGCGCATCGGCGAGCAGCTCACACCCGGTAAAGGCAATCATGGGATCCTCCTGGGCATTGCGAGTTCGGCCGGCTTGCGCCGGCACACGTCGAGCGCCGTCACCGCCAGCACGCGCGTGACCTTTTCCATCTCGCTCACGAGCACGCACGCGTCATCTTCGTCTGCGTTACCGCGAATCGTCGCCGGGCCGTAGAGGAGACACGGGATCCCGGCTTTCCAGAGATGGCACGTGTCGTCCGCGCTGTACGAGTGCGGCAGCACGGTGCCGATGGCCTTGGGCTCCTGACCGGTCACCGCGCGATAGCTCCGCGCCACGGCCTGCACGATCGGCGCGTCGGTCGGCATGTCGAACGGATCCATCACCAGGCGCCGGCGCCCCTTGAAGCTCGGCGGCGGCGGAATCTCGATCTCGTAGCGCAGCTCGGGATCGCGCGCGGCGAGGGGATCGAGCACGCGGCGGATGTCGGCGACGATCCCGTCGACGGTCTGTCCCGGCACGAAGTGCACGTCGACCAGGATCGTGCACAGGTCCGGCACGTAGGGCGGCTCGACCAGCACGTAATCCTGCCCGCGGCCACCCAGGATGCTGCCGACGTTGAGGCGAGGGAACGCCGGCAGATCGGGGCGCGGCGTGTGACGGAACTGCACGCGCTCGAGCGCCTGCACGATCGCCGTCATCTTCTGCACGGCGTTCACCGTGCCCTCGAGCCGTCCGATGTGCCCGGTGACGCCGTAGGCGTGGATGGCCATGTGCACGATGCCGGAGTGGACCGTGACGAGGTTGTCGGCGCCGAACGGCTCGGCGACCACGGCGGCGTCGGTGCGCAGCCCGCTCTGCATCAAGTAGTGCGTGCCCTCGCCGCCCTGCGTCTCGCCGGCCACGCACGCGACGACCAGATCGCCCGCGAGGCTCACGCCCGAGCAGCGAACGGCTTCGGCGGCCATGATGATGCTGGCGAGACCGCCCTTCATGTTCTGCACGCCGTGCCCGTACAGGCGATCGCCCTCGAGGCTCGGCGTCCACGGATCGCGCCGCCAGCGTCGGGTGAGCGCATTGATGTCCGTGTGGCCGTTCAGCATGAGGCTGGCGCCGCCGCCCGTCCCGCGCAGGGTGGCGATGGTCTGCAAGCGCCCGGGCTCGATCTCCTGGAGATCCACGACGTAGTCGCGCTCGCGGAAGAACTTCTCGAGAAACCGCGCGACCTCGGTCTCTTCGGTCTTGAAGCTCGGGATGCGGATGAGCGCGCTCGCCAGGTCGACCAGCTCTGGCGGGTCGACACGGGCCAGGACCGAACGCGTCAGATCGTCCATCGCCGTGCCGGTCAGACGAACGTCAGCGGCTCGACGTGAGCTTCGCCCCGCGCGAAGCGGCCGATGTCGAGCGGGCTCGCGTCCATCGTGACGGCGCGGCCGTGGGCGAGCATCTCGGCCATGAGCTGGCCGGCGATCGGGCCGTGCATGAAGCCGTGGCCGCTGAAGCCGGCGATCACGTAGAGCCCGTCGGCGCCCGGCACCGCGCTGACGATCCCGGTCTGATCCGGCGTCATCTCGTAGAGCCCGGCCCACGCGCGCATGAGCTCGGCGTCGGCCAGCACCGGCGCCCGATGGATCGCGCGCTCGATCAGCGCGGGCTCGAGGCTCCGATCGATCTCGGTGCTGAAGCCGTCGGGCTCGTCGCGCCGCCCGTGGCCGAGCAGCAACCCCGGGCCTTCGCGGCGCAGCGAGAAGTTCGTGTGCGGGTCGATGATGAACGGCGTCGCCGCGGGAATGCGCGACGCCGGGAACGGCGCGGTCATGAACTTGTGGCGCCGGTGCGGGCTCACGGGAATGTCGACCCCGGCCAGCCGGCCGACCACGCCCGACCAGGCGCCGGTCGCGATCACGGTGGTCGGCGCCTCGAACGAGCCGGCGGCGGTCGTGACCCCACGCACACGGTCGCCTTCGCGCAGAAAACCGTGCACCTCGTGCTGCTGCTTGATGACCACGCCGAGCTCGCGCGCCCGGGCGGCGATCGCGGTCGTGCACAGATACGGGTCGGCGTAGCCGTCGCGCGGCGTGTAGGTGGCGCCGAGCAGGTCGTCGGTGTTGAGATACGGGCACAACGCGCGCGTCGCCGCGGCGTCGAGCAGCTCGACCTTCACACCGAGGCTCTGCTGGAGCGCAACGCTCTGCCGGGCCACGGCCAGCTCCGCCTCGCTCCCGATCAGGATCAGGTAGCCGTGCTGGCGGAAGTTCGGATCGACGCCGAACTCGTCGAGGAAGCGCTCATAGGTGACGATGCTGTGCGTCGTCAGCTCGACGCCCAGGCGGTTGGCGTACTGGTGGCGGATGCCGCCGCTCGCGAGCGCGGTCGAGCCCGAGCAGACGGTGTCGCGCTCGAGGACGATCACCGGGCTCACGCCGAGCCGGGCCAGGTGATAGGCCGTGCTGACGCCCATGATGCCGGCGCCGACGATCACGACTTCAGCGGTTCCCGTCACGCCGCCACGATACTACAATCGCGCTCGGAGGAGATTCCCCATGGCTACGCTCGATCCGGTCTGGGCCACGGTCGCCGAGCTCTCTCACGCCTATGAGGCGCGCACGCTCTCGCCCGTCGACGTCGTCGACGCGCTGATGGCGCGGATCAAGCGCCGCAACCCGTCCTTGCAGGCCTACATCGCGGTCTACGAGGACGACGCGCGGATGGCGGCCGAAGCCGCGGACAAGGCCATTCGCTCCGGCCATCGCGTCGGCCCGCTCCACGGCGTCCCGATCGCGCTGAAGGACCTGGTCGATCTCCAGGGGCGCGTCACCACGGGCGGGTCGAAGGTGTGGGCCAACCGCGTGTCACCGGTCACCGCCACCTTGGCCGAGCGCTTGATCTCCGCCGGCATGATCGTGCTCGGCAAGACGCACACGGTCGAGTTCGCCATGGGGAGCTGGGGCACCAACACCCACATGGGCACGCCGCGCAATCCCTGGGACCTTGCCGTGCACCGGACGCCCGGCGGCTCCTCGAGCGGCTCCGGCGTTGCGGTCTCCTCAGGCATGGCGCCCGTCGCGATCGGCACCGACACGGGCGGCTCGGTGCGGATCCCGGCGGCGTGGTGCGGCATCGCAGGGCTCAAGGTGACCGCGGGACGGATCAGCACGTACGGCGTCTTGCCGCTCAGCTCGACGCTCGACACGCCGGGGCCGCTCGCGCGCTCGGTCGAGGACACGGCGCTGATCTACCGCACGCTGAGCGGCCCCGATCCTCGCGACCAGCAGACATCCGTGTGGACTCCCGCCGATCCGCTGCCGACCCTGCGGCGCGGGGTCGACGGATTGCGGCTGGCGGTCCTGCCGGACGCCGAGCGCGTCGGCGTCGAGAAGGAAGTGCTGGCGGCGTACGACGCGGCGGTGAGCACCTTGGCGAGCCTCGGCGCGCGGATCGAGCGCGTTCAGTTTCCGCGGCCGCTGAGCGCCTACGCGGGCGCGACCGGCGCAATCATCGGCGCCGAGGGCTACCGCTTCGTCGGACATCTCGTCGACGACGACAGGATCCCGACGGATCCGCACGTGAGGCCGCGCATCCAGCTCGGACGCAACATCTCGGCGCGCGACTATCTGCTCACGCTCGCTCAGCGCGAGGAGCACGTGAGCGAGTTCGCCGCGGCCGTCGGCGACGTGGACGCGATCCTCACGCCAACCGCGCAGACCGCCGCGATTCCCATCGACCGCGTGGATCAGACGACGACGGCGGCGCACTTCACCCGCCCCGGGAACTATCTCGGACTCTGCGGCCTCGCTGTTCCCAGCGGGTTCTCCGCCGAAGGTATGCCGCTCTCGCTTCAGATCCTCTGTCACGCCGGCCACGAGGCGACGGCCTTGAGAATCGGCTGGGCCTACGAGCAGGCGACGACCTGGAAGAGCCGCCGCCCGCCCGAGCCGTAACGCGTCAGTCGCGTCGCTGAGCTGACGCGCGATTCGGGCGAATCGCCCGAATCGGCGCATACATCCAACGCGCTTCCTCACCCGTAGTTCACGGTAAGGAGGGAGCAGAGATGGATGGTCGCGCAGTAGTCGGAGCAGGTGGCGGGCTGGCGCTGATCGTAAGTGCGCTGATCGCGTCGGCCGAAACCAAGCCCGCCGTCGACGTCCAGATTTTCCAGTTCCAGCCGGCCGCCGTCGAGGTCAAGGCCGGCACCGCCATCACGTGGACCAACCGTGACGAGATCGAGCACACGGTGACGTCCGGCGATCCCGAGCACCGCACCGGCCGCTTCGATCTGCGCCTGTCGAGCCGGGGTACCAGCGCGAAGGTCGAGTTTCGTGAACCGGGTGTGTATCCCTACTTCTGCGATCGGCACCCCTCGATGCGCGGCGAAATCCGCGTCAACTGACCGAGCAGTGAACAACGTACGAAACAGCAGCGAACAGCACAAACAACGAAAGGAGCGAGCGATGAACAAGCACATTCTGGTGTGGGTGGGAGCGATCAGCATGATGGGCCTGGCCGGGTGCACGCAGTCGATGGCGCAGGCGCCCGCGCACGACGCGATGGCGTCACACGCGGCGATGACCTCGGGCACCAAGGCCTCGCAGCTGCGCGCCGGGCTCAACAACCTCTTCTCCGAGCACGTCTACCTCGCGGGCGCGGCGACGAACGCGGCGCTCGGCGGGCGCGAGGCGGAATTCAAGTCGGCGGCCGGCGCGCTCGACGCCAACTCGGTGGCGATCTCCAAGGCGATCGGCTCCGTGTACGGCGAGGGCGCCGAGAAGGCGTTCCTGCCGCTGTGGCGGCGCCACATCGGCTTCGTCGTCGACTACACGGTCGGCGTCGCCAGCAACGACAAGGGCAAGCAGGACAAGGCCGTCAACGACCTCGTGGCCTACACGCAGGACTTCGGCGCGTTCCTCGCGTCGGCCAACCCGAATCTACCGAAGTCGGTCGTGGCCGACCTGGTGAAGCACCACGTGGTCACGTTGAAGGACGTGATCGACGCGCAGGCCTCGAAGGATCCGGCCCGCGCCTACACCGCGCTGCGCGCGGCCGCGGGCCACATGCAGACGATCGCCGACCCGCTGGCCGAAGCGATCGTCAAGCAGTTTCCCGATAAGTTCTCGGGCTAGTCTGGACGAAGAGCCGTAGCTGACCCGCGCCCCGGGGAGTGAGACCCCCGGGGCGCGTTGTCATTCAGGCTTTGGCGGGCGGACGGGGAGTCACGTGGCCGCAGCGGCCGCAGGTCCGATTCTTCTCGGAGCCGTAGAACTCCTCGTAGGCGCGTGAGACCGGATCCTCGCGATAGTCGGCGACCTGCTTGACGCTCTGATGCAGCTGAGCCCCGCACTTCTCGCAGAACCACGTGAAGCGATCACTCTCGTCGGCGCGCCGCTTGCGCTCGAGCACCAGCACGAACGCGTCGGGTGAGAAACGAGGGGAGTGCGGCGTACCGGCGGGGCAATGGACGATCTGGCCCTCGCGGATGACCGCGATCTTCTCATCGCCCTCGGGTGTCCGGTAGTGGAGGTTCATGTCGCCCCTGATCATGTACATGACTTCATCGCTCGGATCGCTATGGAACTCGCTGCGGAACTCGCGTCCGCGCGCGACGAAGGCGATGCTGTCGGGCGTTTGCCACAGGACCGTGTTGGGCCGTCCGGAGCCGCGGATGCTGCTCATGACCTGCCCCAGGTCGACGGCCTTCATCTCGTCCATCGTCTACTCCTTGCTCGCGTGCTCGACGCGCAGGTCGAAGCCGCTGGGGTGCAGCTTGAAGCCCTTCACGTTGGCGCGCGTGGCGACGACTTGCACCTCGTGATCGACGAAGACCATCGGCGCGTCCTCGACGATGAGGCGCTGGGCCTTCCGGTAGAGCTCGGCGCGGCGGCCGCGGTCGGCGATCTGTCGGGCCTGCACGAGGAGTTGATCGACCTCGGGGTTGTTGTAGTTGGCCCGGTTCGGCAGCGGCTGATTCTTCGAGAAGAACAGGGGATACATCGACAGGTCGGGATCCTCGGACTTCAGGAACCAGGAGAGCGCGTAGAGCGGCGGCGCCTCGGCGCGGACCTTGCCGAGATACGAGCCCCACTCGAACGTCTTGAGCTGCGCCTTCACGCCGGCTGTGGCCAGATTCGCCTGGATCACCGTGGCCATCTCGACCGGCGCCTGCATTCCCGAGCCCGACTCCGGGACCCACAGCTCGGCCTCGAGCCCGTTCGGAAAGCCGGCTTCGGCGAGGAGCTTCTTGGCGACGGCGGGGTCGTAGGGATACTTGCGCACGTTCGGCTCGAACGCCCACGTGCCGGGGAGCAGCGGGCCGACCGCCGGGATGCCCGTGCCCTTGAGGATGTCGCGCGTGATCGCCTCGCGGTTCACCGCGTGGCTGAACGCCTGCCGCACCTTCCGATCCGTGAACGGCTTCTTCTCGACGTTGAAGCCGACGTACCAGATCGTGAGCCCGGTCGCCTTGTGCACCGTGACGCCGGACGTCTTTTCGAGCCGGCCGACGAAATCGGGGGGGATCGGCAGGATGAGATCGACGCCGCCCGTAAGGAGCTCGGAGACGCGCGCGTTGGCCTCCGGGATGCCCCGGTAGACCAGCGTCTGCGGCTTGCCCTTGGCGCCCCAGTAGTCGTCGTTGCGGCGCAGCACCAGACGGCTGCCGCGCTCCCACGACTCGAGCTTGTAGCGGCCGCTGCCGACCGGCTTCGAATCGAACTCGGCCGGCGCCTTCATGAACGCCGTCGGGCTCACGATCGCGCAGTTCGGCAGCGCGAGCAACGCCAGCAGCGAGGCGGTCGGGTACTTCAGGTGCAGCTGCACGGTCTGCGGGTCGACCACCTCGACCGACTTCACCGTGGCGAGATAGCCGGAGACGAACGACCACTTGCCGCTCTTGTTGTGCGGGTGAGCGGGATCGATGACCCGGTCGAACGTGAACTTGACCGCCGCCGCGTCGAGCGGCGTCCCGTCGTGGAAGCGGACGCCGCGGCGCAGCTTGAATGTCCATACGAGGCCGTCGTTGGACGTCGTCCACGATTCGGCGAGTCCGGGCACGACGTCGGTGCTGTCGTTGGCGGTGCCGACGAGCGTTTCGAAGATCTCGGCGGTGACGCGCAAGGTGTGAAGGCCGAGCGCCTGGCCGGGATCGAGGCCGGGCGGCTCGGCCTCCATCCCGACCACGAGCACCTCGCGCGGGGTCTGCGCCGCCGCGGGCGCGGCGAGCAGCACCGCGGCGAGCGCGACGACGCCAAAGGAGCGCGATCGTGACATGGCGCGCCCTACTTGGTCGCGAAGCAGTAGAAGAGCCCGTTGCCGCCGGTGCTCTTCAGGTCGTTCTGGCTGCAGCCGCCGTCGGGGCCGCGCGAGGGATGCGACGAGTTCCAGGACTTGGACGCGTCGTCGTCCCTGAGCCCCTGACGGTCGTGATGGCCCACCATCGCCGAGCCCTGACCGTTCTTGGTCCAGTTGCCGCACGTGCGATCGTCGCCGGCCGGGAACGCGGTGCCGTCCGGCTGCGAGCCCGTCAGGATGTCGTGCATGTTCGGGCTGTCGCCGCCGCCATTGACCGGCTCGCCCTTCTCGGTCAGCGCGGTTTGCTTGTTGATGTTGTTCTTGCTGCCGTGCAGCTCGGCGAGGTCGTTCGCGATGATGATGCCCTTGGCGTTCTTCCACGGCCCCTTGCCGATGCGGTCGCGCGCGTTGACGGCGCTGGCACCCTGCGTGCTCAGATACGCGTGCCACGTCTTGGTTCCGGCGCCGGCGGTGGCGCCGAGGAGCTGGCAGAGCTGATCCGCGCCGTTGAGGCCCCCGAGGTCGCCGCCCTTGCCGGGGCCGGCGCTCGTGATGAAGAAGCTGATGTCGGACTGCTGCGCGTCGACGGCGGCGGCGCCGAGCGACAACGCGATGACGGCTGCGAGAATCGAGAAGCCTACCTTCGTGCTCATTGATCCTCCGTTGGCGACTAGCTGCGTAGCTCGGGGACGACCCAGAGCGGCGACCGCCCGGCCTCCACGCGCTGGATGTTGTCGAAGCCGTTGCGATACGCCTTGGTCCAGTTGTCCCACGTCGGTCCCGCGCTGTGCGGGGTGAGCGTGACGTTCGGCAGCGAGAACAGCGGATGGTTTTGCTTGGGCGGCTCCTCGACCATCACGTCGAGTCCGGCAGCCGCGATCGTGCCCGCCTTCAGCGCCTGACACAGCGCGTCCTCGTCGACGACGGGGCCGCGGCAGGTGTTGATCAGTACGGCACCCTTCTTCATCATCGCGAGCTCGCGCGTCGAGATCATCTTGCGGGTGACGTCGTTGAGCGGCACGTGCAAGGTGACCACGTCGGAGGTGCGCAGGAGCTCGGTGAAGAGCGTGAAGCGCACGCCGAGCGTGTCTTCCTGATCCTCGGTGAGCCGCAGGATGTCGAAGTAGCGGACGTCCATGTCGAAGCCCTGGACCCGGCGGGCCACCTTCTTGCCGATGTTGCCGAGACCGACGATGCCCAGGCGCTTGCCCTCGACCTCGTACGTGCGGATCGACGCGAAGTCGCCAGGGCGCCACTGGCCGGCGACGACGTTGTTGTGGTGGTACACGAGCTTCTTGAGCACGGCCAGCATCAGCATGACGGCGTGCTCGGCGACCGCCACGGAGTTGGCGCCCCCGTTGTTGGCTACGGGCACGCCCGCCTTGCGCGCGGCCTCGATGTCGACGCGGTCATAGCCCGCGCTCGTCAGCTGGATCAGCTTGAGCTTGGGCGCCGCACGGAAGAACTCGTTGCCGATGCCGGTGCGCGGCGAGCCCAGGTAATAGTCGGCGTTGGCGGCCGCGTCGTAGAACTCCGGCTTGCCAGGATCGGCGACGATCAGCTCCATGCCGGGCGGCAGCAGCTCGCGCGCGATCTCCATGACGGGGGCGGCCTGCGGGGGCGTGAGGATCTTGGCCACGGTCTCCTCCTTCGGATTGGTTGCTGAGCCGCCATAGTGTATATCGAGCGCGTCCGGCTTACGGCGACGCGTTCGCCCGCGGCAGAACGACGTGAAAGCTCGCGCCTCGGTCGCCGTTGTTCTCGGCCCAGAGCTTGCCCTGGTGCGCATTGACGATGGTGCGGCAGACCGTGAGGCCGAGTCCCATCCCCGCGGGCCGGGTCGTGAAGAACGGATCGAAGATGTGGGGCAGGTGCTCCTCGGGGATCCCGTGGCCCACGTCGGACACCGTGACGCGCACGCCTTCCTCGGCGCGAAATTCCGTACGCACGGTGAGTCGGCGGCCCGGTCGGGCGATGTCCGCCATCGCATGGCAGCCGTTGGTGATCAGGTTCAACAGAAGCTGCTGCAGTGGCACGCGATCGCCATTGATCAGCGGCAGATCGTCGGCGAGCTCGGTGTGCAGGTCGACGTCCGCGCCCGTCAGCTCGCCGTGCGCGAGCTTCGCGACGTCGCGCACGAGCTCGTTGATCTCGATCGGCTGCCACTGCAGCGCGCCCCTCCTGAAGAGCTGACGGAGCCGCTGGATGATCTCGCCGGCCCGCCGGTCGTCGGCGACGATGTCGCCCAGGATCTCGCGTACCTCATCGAGATCCACGTTGTCCTGGCTGAGAAAGCGCTGCGCGGCCTGGGCATTGGCGAGAATGGCCGTGAGCGGTTGATTGAGCTCGTGCGCCAGCGATCCCGATAGCTCGCCCAGCAGCGCCACTCTCGAGATCTGCACGAGCTCGTCGCGCTGCTGCTGAAGCTGTTGCTCGATCTTCACGCTGTCCGTGATGTCGCGGGACACGCCGCGCATCCGGATCGGGTTACCCGCGGCGTCGAGCTCGACTCGGCCGACCGCCAGGACCCACCGCAGGCGTCCGTCTCGCGGCGTATAGCGGTACCGATCTTCATAGCGAACGTTGCCCGTCATCGCTTTCGCCAGCCCTTTCCTGAGACCATCGCGGTCGTCTGGGTGTATCGACTGCATGATGACGTCGGCACGGATCGGCGCGGACAGGCCCAGATCGGTCTTGTCGGGGCGTGGATCGGTCAACCAGATCTGATTGTTCACGATGTCCCACTCCCAGAGCCACAGATTGGCGGCTTTGACGGCACGGCTCATACGCTCCTGGGTCTCGAGTAGAGAGCGCTCGACGCTGCGCCGCTGCTCGATCAGGATCGCGATCAGGTAGAGCGGTGCCGCACGGAGCAGCAGGAAGTGCTGCAGGGCCAGCGCCGTGTCGGCTGGCGGCTGCCCCGAAAATAGCCCGCGGCCCGCGAGTGCAGCCTGGACCGAGAGAACGGCCAGGGCGGCAATCGCCCCCGAGGCGCCGGGCATGCCGAACCGAATCGCCGCCCAGAAGAGGAACGGGACGGGCGCGTAAAAACGCGGCTCGGCGAAGTCCGTCGAGCCGGACCCCGTGTCGAAGGCCAGATAGCCGGTGACGACGAGCGCAGCCGCGAGGAGGGCACCCTCGAGCCACCGCTTCGCGGACTTCACCTCGATCTTCCAGGGGGCTCCGAACACCCAGTAGAGGATGGCCGGCGTGACGACCAGATGGGCCAGCGCGTTTCCCAGGAACCACTGCTCCCACGCGGTCCAGAAGTCGTGGCCTCGCGCCGAGCGCGCCGCGGCGCCGCCGAGGGCGAAGACGGCCGGGAACAGTGATACGGCGAACGCGCAGTACAGCACGAAGTCCTGGACGGTTTCGAAGCGAAGCGGGTTCTTCAGGAACCGGCGCAGCGCCAGCGCCGTCAAGAGATTTCGAGTGGAGTCGATCGTGAACGTCGTCAGCAGGAACCAGGTCGGAATATCGCGCGCGATCTCGGAGAACAGGCGAATCGGCAGCGTGCCCAGAATGAAGATCCACCAGCGTCCTCTCGGGTTGAGCAGGAAGGCGCACAGCAAGACCGAGTCGGGAAACCAGAACGGGGACGCGGTGGCCTGGCTGAAGGCCATCGCGTATCGATACGCGACGTAGTAGGCCGCCGCGAACAGGCAGAACGCCAGCATGGCCCGGGGGCGCGGCTCGCGCACGATCCTCTGAAGCGAGCGTGTAACCATATCGGCTCCGATTGGTGCCGGGCCAATTGGAGCACCCGGGAACTAGTAGGTCAATTGAGGTAAGCTCTGCCCCGATGGAGGGCGCCATGCTGATCGTCGATTCGCAGATCCACCTCTGGCAGAACGCCAAGATGAGCGGACACCACCGCCAGATCCCGACCTATTCCGTCGATGACGCGACGGCCGAGATGGCATCGGCCGGCGTCGACTGCGCGGTGATCCATCCGCCGAGCACGCTCGGCGAGGCGGTCAACGTGCAGGCCGTCGACGCGGTTCGCAAGCATCCGGACAAGTTCTGCATCCTCGGGCACTTCGATCTGCAGAGCCCGGATCGCGAGAAAATCGTGGCGCGCTGGCGCGAGCGGCCCGGCATGCTCGGGTTCCGCTTCACGTTCAACCAGCCGCACCAGAAGGCCTGGTGGACCGATGGCTCGCTCGACTGGTTCTGGAAGGCGTGCGAGCGCGAAGGGCTCTCGATCGGGCTCCTCGCCGGAGGCCAGATGGCGGCGCTCGCGAAGATCGCCGAGCGCCATCCGCGCCTGAGGCTCCACATCGATCATCTCGGACGCCACGGCGGCGGCACCGGCATGGTCGACGACGCGGCCTTCGCCGATCTCAAGGACACGCTGGCGCTCGCCAAGTACCCGAACGTCGCGATCAAGATGTCGGGCGCGCCGAGCTACTCGAGCCAGCCCTATCCGTACAAGAGCATCCACGGCTACCTGCGGCAGATCTTCGAGGCGTTCGGGCCCGACCGCGCGTTCTGGGGCACGGACATCACGCGCATGCCCTGCTCGTATCGGCAGTGCGTGACGATGTTCACCGAGGAGCTGCCGTGGCTCAAGGGCAGGGACCTCGAGCGCGTGATGGGCGGCGCGATCATCGACTGGCTGGGCTGGAAGCGGCCGGCAGCGGGAGGGAGCAAAGCATGATCACGAAGTTCGGCAGTCTCTTTGCCGGTCACGTCGATCTGGAGAACGAGGGCTTCGACGGCACGGCGGCCAACGAGCGCTGGCTGTCCGACGAGCGCCTGGCCGAGGTATTCCCGAAGAGCGAGGCGATCGCGACGCTGATGGATCGGACCGGCTACGACACGTTCTGGCTGGCCGAGCATCACTTCCAGCGCGAAGGCTACGAGTGCATCCCCAACATCCTGATGCTGGCGGTGCACCTCTGCCACATCACGAAGAACATCAAGATCGGCTGCGGCTTCAACATCGCGCCGATGTGGCATCCGCTCCGGATGGCCGAGGACTACGCCACGGCCGACTGGCTGACCAACGGCCGCGTGATCTTCGGCGTCGGCCGCGGCTATCACACGCGCGAGGTCGAGGTGTTCGGCGCGCCGTTGCGCGATCAGGACGCCAACCGTGAGCTCTTCGAGGAGCAGGTCGAGCTCATCTTCAAGTCATTCAACCAGCGCGCGTTCTCGCACCAGGGCAAGTACTACTCGATCCCGCCCCAGCAGGTGCCGTATCGCGGCTACGAGCTCTCCGAGATCTCGCTGGTGCCGCGCCCGAAGACCCTGCCGGTCGAATGCTGGCAGCCGGTCGTCAGCGCCAGCGCGCGGGCGCTCGACTTCATGGCCAGGCACGACATCAACGGGATCATCGGCGGCGGTGCTGCGCCGGGCGGCGCCAACGAGAAGGTCGTGCACGCGTTTCGCGAGGCGCGCGCGCGGGCCGGCAAGGAGACCAAGCTCGGCGGCGATCTTTGCATCGGCTTTTCGTTCTACATCGCCGACAGCGTCGAGCAGGGGATCAAGGAAGCGACGCCGTTCTTCGAGGAGAACATCAAGATGTTCGCGCCGCTCGGCTTCGTGCCGGGGTTGACGCCGGAGCAGATCGACGCGGTCGCCGACCCCAAGCGCGCGCGTCAGGCGGGGCTACCGACGCTCCGCAACGCGGTGAAGGCGGGGACGTGGCTCATCGGGCCGCCCGAGCAGATCGCCGAGCAGCTGAAAGAGATCGAGCACAAGTATCCGGGGCTCGAAGTCGTCAACGTCGGTCAGCCGGTCGGCACGCCGCAGGCGGTGATCCTGGAGCAGCTGGAGCGCTTCTCGGCGCAGGTGATGCCGAAGCTCAAGCGCTCGTAGTGCACTAACGGACAGCGGCGCGCCGATCATCCGACGCGCCGCGTCCGTCTTGTCTAGGCTGGTGCGTCGCGTCTACGCCGGGGTCGGGAGCCTGAAGCCCTGGCGCGCCAGTAGCTTCCAGCTGCCGTTCTGCTTCTGCCACACCTGCAGCGCGCCGATCTTGGTGGTCGTCTGCTTGCCCTCGAGCTCGGACTCCGCCAGGTAGATGTGGCGCGCGATCGCCGCATCGCCGACGACGGACACCTTGAGCTCCGGGAAGGCCAGCGACTTGACGGTCTGCTTTCTGGTCATCACGCCGTTGATGAACTGCTCCTTCGTCTCGACGCGGCCGTCCGAGTGGCCGTAGCTGATCTGCGACGACGCGACCTGCTCGAGCTTGGCCTTGTTGGCGTCGAAGATCGCCTTGCGGAGCACCTCGACGTTCTCGGTGACCGCCGCCTCGTCGGCCGCCGCTTCGACGCCTGAGAAGCCGCCGAGCAACAGACCGGGAACTGCGAGTGCGACTGCGCCGGCAACTGCCATGTCACGACGAGACACGTCCATAGTTCCCTCCTCGAGACACTGCTGGTTCGCCCCGGATACCCGTCTGCGAGCGTACGCCGGTCGGATTGGTTTGTCGAAGGCCAATTTGCGCGTATTCTCGACGCATGGGCAACACCTGGGGGCAGCTCTTTCGGGTGACGACGTGGGGGGAATCGCACGGCGGCGCGACCGGCGCCGTCGTCGACGGCTGCCCGCCGCGGCTGCCCCTGTCGGAAGCGGACATCCAGCCCGATCTGGATCGTCGCAGGCCCGGTCAGAGTGCCTTGGTGACCCAGCGCAAGGAGTCCGACACCGTCAAGATCCTGTCGGGCGTCTTCGAGGGACAGACGCTCGGCACGCCGATCAGCCTCGTGATTCCCAACGAGGACATGCGGCCGGGCGACTATCGCGAGGTGCAGGAGAAGTACCGCCCGAGCCACGCCGACTATACGTACGAGGCGAAGTACGGCATCCGCGACTGGCGCGGCGGCGGGCGGACCAGCGCGCGCGAGACCGCCGGCCGCGTCGCGGCCGCCGCGATCGCGCGCAAGCTCCTGACGGTGCGGTTCAACGTGACCGTCGTGGCCTGGGTGTCGAAGGTCGCGACGCTCGTCGCCGAGTGCGATCAGGAGAAAGTCACGCGGCAGCAGGTCGACGCGACGCCGATCCGCTGTCCCGACCTGGTCGTGGCCGAGCGCATGATCGCGGCCGTCGAGGCCGCGCGCAAGGACGGCAACTCGCTCGGCGGCGTCGTCACCTGCGTGGTGCGCGGCTGCCCGCCCGGCTGGGGCGAGCCGGTGTTCGATCGGCTCGAGGCCGACCTGGCCAAGGCCATGATGAGCCTGCCCGCGAGCAAGGGCTTCGAGATCGGCTCTGGATTCGCCGGCACCGACCTCACCGGCGCCGAGCACAACGACGAGTTCTACATGGACGGCGACCGGGTGCGCACGCGCACCAATCGCTCCGGCGGCGTGCAGGGCGGGATCACCAACGGCGAGACGATCTACTTCCGCGTGGCGTTCAAGCCGACGGCCACGATCATGCGCGAGCAGCACACGGTCGACATCCGCCACGAGGACACGACCATTCAGGGACGCGGCCGACACGATCCCTGCGTGCTGCCGCGCGCGGTGCCCATGGTCGAGGCGATGGCCGCGCTGGTGATCACGGACCACGCCCTGCGCCAGCAAGCGGCGACGTAGCCGCGGCTACTCGATCGACGCGTCGAATGCGTCGGAGACCAGCCCACCGTGCGTCAGGGCGAGAAACCATGCGTAGCCGAACCGGCGCTTCATCGACGGCGCCGTCTCGGGCTTGAGGTCGTTCAGGGTCGCTTTGAGACTTTGAGCGTTCGTGATGCAGATGCCGACCAGGTCGGCCGTGGGCGTTGCCGACTCGCGCGCCTTCTTCGCGATCGCCTCCCAGCGCACCGCGTTCAAGCTCCCCGGCGTGACGCCGAACGTCGCCCGCAGGCGCTCGAATGCTCGGGCCCGAAGGAACTCATCGCCGCGCACTACGTCGTCCGTCAAGGTCAGCGCTCGGCGGTAGCCGGCGATCGCCGCGTCGAGCGCCGAGACGGCGCGCTTGCGGTGGTCGACGTACGTAGGTGAGGACTCCTCAAGGGACTTGAGCGCGAGCATCGCGTGACTCGTCGCCTCGAGGAACTTCGCCGAGGCTGCGCCCGTTGCCGTCGCCAGGCGCTCGGGCGCGGCGCCGGCCGTGTGGCACATGGTGGCCCCGACGGCCGGCGTCACGCACGCGAGCACCGTGAAGACGACGGCCAGCGAGAGGCGCCCGCCGAAGCGGACGCCTCTCTCCAGCGCCACGCTCTCAGTCTTTGTCGTGGCCGTGACCGTGATCGTGGTCGTCGTCGTGCTTGTGACTGCTGCCACCGATCCGGCTGATCTTCCAGATCACGCCGGTGCCGGGAATCTGCACGAGCGGCGCGTCGAGGGCGTTCTTGAACATGCTGGCCGGCGTCGAGCGCCCGAAATCGCGCACGGCGCCAAAGTCCACCAGATAGAAGGCGCCGTCGGGACCGAACTTGCCGTCGACGGGCCGGTTGATGCCGCGCACCTGTGACACGAACGCCATGTCCTCGGCCTTCGTGCAGCGCTTGGTGCCGTCGCTATCCGTCACCTGGTTCGCTGACTTGCAGTTGAACGCGAACCGTGACAACAGGATGCCCGTCGATGTCCACTGCACCCGCTCGACGTCGTGGCCTTCGATCGGCACGCCGTTGCCTGGCGAGAAACCGAAATCGCCCTCGCGCGTGACCAGCGCGTCACCCTTTTCGACCTTGTCGTCAGGGTTGCCGCCGCCGGCGAAACGGCGCGGCGTGAAGTCGGCGCCGACCGCCGCCACGTCGGCGGGCTCGAGCGCCAGCGGCGCGATGGGAGGCTGCGGCGGCTTCAGGAGCAGCGGCAAGACCGGCTTGCCGACGACGCCGGGCGCGTTGTCGTCCGCGGCGCCGCCGATCGGAATGAAGATCGCCTGGGTCGAGTTCAGGAACCCGAAGCGATCCGGCCAGCCGTGGTAGTCGAGGAACCCACGCTTGGCATTGTGCGAGGCGTCGGTGACCGCCAGGCGGTCGGGCGCGTTGTTGGCCGGACGCGCGCCGCGCTCGTCCTCGCCGTTCTCGGTGACGAACAGCGCGCCGTTGAGGGGATGGTCGTTCGGCGCGAACCGGATGCCGAACGGATTGCGGTAGCCCCACGACACGGGGCGCACCGTCTTCTGCGGATTCTTCAGGTCGGCGGCGAGGATCGCGCCGCTGCACATGCCCGGTTGCGAGGCCCCGTTGAACGCGGGCACGACCTGGCCGGCGGAGCCGGGGACGCCGTGCGGCAGGTAGCCGCCCGTCACGTGCCCGTCGCCGGAGTCGGAGTTGTTGCCGCTCAGCACCACGTCCTCGCACGGGATCTCGTGCTGGATCGTGCCGCCGGTGTCGGCGGGACCGCCGACCGGTCCGCCGTTGTCGTGACCGACCACGCCGGAGTTGGTGACCGAGCCCTGCGACCAGTAGATCATGCCGTCCTTCACCGTGATCTGCTCGGTGGGATGGTCGCCGGTCGGCAGGTTGACGATCAGCTGCTTCAGCGTGCCGTCCTTGGCGTCGAGCTGCACGATGCGCGACGAGTTCTTCGGGCCCTGCGCGCCGCGGACGCCCTGGAGCGAGTCGCTGACGAGCAGCTTGCCGCCCTGGAAGTCGTGCTCGAACGCGATCCCGATGGTCGGCGCATGCAAGAAGGCCGGGCCTTCACGCGCCGCGACGGTCGGCGCACGCCCGAGCCGTCGGAGCGTGGTGCCATGATCGTCGAGCACGCGCACCTGAGGCAGGAATGGGTTAGCCGAATCGGCGACGCCTGCGGTGTCCCGGAAGAACTCCGCGCCGTTACACCGACCGGGAAGGCCGGTGCCCGACTCGGTCACGTACACCTCGAAGTTGTTCGAGTTGCCCTTGAACGCGATGCCGGCGGGGAAGTTCAAGCCGGAGGCGAAGACTTCGATCTTGTAGCCGGGGGGTACGAAGATGTCCTGTCCTTGGCTCGGATTGAAGAAGACGTCTTCTCCAGGACAGGCGGCGTTTCCGACCATCTGGGCGTCGGCGCGGCGTGCGCCAAGGAACAGCAGAGCCACAACCACCACCACCACGAACGAGCGGGTCGTCATTGAACTTCTCCTTACATGGCGGGACTGGTTCTCGATCGTGACTCCTCTAGGTCTCCTCCTTTCTCCCGCGCTCTTTCGGCGCTACTCGGATTTGCGGGGGGCCCAATGGTCGCGCTGGATTTCCGGAAACGCAACAGGGTAGGTACCGGAGCGGTCCGCATAGAGGAACGGGTTAGGCTTCGGTGGGTACGCCCGCGAGGGTCTCGTCGAGAACGGGCGCCAGCTCCTTCACCAGCGCGTCCATCGAGAAGACGTCCTCGATGTGGGCGGCCAGCGAGGGGCGGGCCGCGAGCGCGACGCCCTTGAGATGTCGGTGGTCTTTGACCGCCAGCGAGGACCAATCGTCGATCAGGGCCTGGGCGCTGGCGCGATCCATCTCGCGAGCGAGCACTCGGGCGAGGCGCTCGGAGAAGACGAGGCCTTGCAGGGCTTCGAGGTTCGCCTTCATCCGGTCGGCGTTCACGACGAGCCCGGCGGCGATGCGGTCGAGCGCGTCGAGCGCGCCGCCGGCGGCGTCGACCAGCTCGGGGATCGTCACGAGCGCGGCCTGCCAGCCGCCAAGCGCACGCTCGTGCTCGCCGAGCTCGGCCGCGAGCAAGGTGCTCATCAGACCGGGCGCGCGCGCGGCCGAGGTCAACGCCTGAAGACACGCGACGGGATTGCGCTTGTGCGGCATCGCGCTCGAGCCGCCCACGCCCTTCACGGGGGCCGACTCGAGCATCTCGCCGACCTCGGCCTGCGAGAGTAGCGACACGTCGCGCGCGAGCTTGCCGACTGTGGTCGTGACGAGCGCCAGCTCGGTCATCAAGCGTGTGAGGTCGTCGCGGTGGTCGTGCCACGCGCGCGCCTCGTGCAGGCGCAGGCGCATGGCCAGGCCGTTGCGCACCATCGCGCGCTTGCCGCCAATCGCGTCGAGCGTGCCGACGGCGCCGCCGAGCTGGATGCAGAGCGCACGCTCGCGCGCCTCGGCGAGGCGAAGGCGGCATCGGTGGAGTGCCGCGGCCCAGCGCGCGATCTTGATGCCGGCCGTGATCGGCGTGGCGGGCTGCATGAGCGTCCGGCCGAGCATCACCGTGCCCGCGTGGCGCCGCGCGTGGCCGGCGAACCGGCTCACTGCCGTGGCGAGGACACTGTCGGCGTCGGCGAGGCAGGGCTTGAGGCAGAGCACGAGCGCGGTATCGAGCACGTCCTGGCTGGTCGAGCCGTAGTGCACGAACGCCGCCGCGCGCGCGTCGACGCGGGCCACGCGCTCGGTCAGCGCCTTGACCAGCGGAACTGCCAGCGATCCCGATTTCTTTGCTTCCGTCGCGAGCGCCGCGGGGTCCAGCGTGAGCTCGGCGCAGACCTTTGCGATCGTCTGCGCGGCCTCTTGAGGAATGACGCCGGCCTCGCCTTCGGCCGCGGCCAGCGCGCGCTCGAAAGCGAGCATCGCCCGCACGAACGCCTCGGCCGACAGCGCCTGGGTGAACGAGTCGCGCGCAAAGCCGAGGCCGACGATGTTCACGGACGCGCTCGCGCGCTAGTACTCGATGAACACTGCTTCGCCGGCGCCCCGCAGCCGCACGTCCCAGTGGTAGAGCTTCGCGTCCTTGGGGTCGCGAGTGGCGATCAAGGTACGAAGTCGCTCGGGATCGCCGATGGCGCGGGCGAGGGGATCATCCTTGATCGCTTCGAGCGGGGCGAGAAACACGCGCGTCTGCAGCGCCTTCAAGAGACCGCGCGCGAAGATCGCGACGCTGATCTGTGACGCGTACGTCTCGCCGCCCGGGCCTTTGAAGGAGCCGGGCATGACGGTCTCGATCGCGTAGCGGCCGTCGGTGTCCGTGGAGACGCGGCCGTAGCCGTACGGCCGGGCGCCGTCGTCGCCCGAGGGGAACTTGCCGGTCGGGTCCGTCTGCCACGTCTCGAAGAGCGCGTCGACAAGCGGCGCGCCGTTGCCGTCGACCAGACGGCCGGTCAGGGTGATGCGGTCCCAGCGACCGGGGAACAGCACGACGCCGCCGTCTTTCCATAGGAGGTTGCGCGCGAAGAACGGGCCGACCGTCTGCGAGGGTGTGGGCTTCGGCATGCTCACACCCCCATCGGCGTCGCGCGTGGGCCGCTCAAGACCATGTCCCAGCGGTAGCCGAGCGCGACGCCCTCGATGCCTTGCTCGAGATCAACTTCGGCGACGAGTAGCTGACGCCCGGCCTCCGGCACGCTCTGGAAGATCGGATCGATGGGTAGCAGCGGATCGCCCGGGAAGAACATCTGCGTGATGAGCCGCTGCGCGTACGCGTTGCCGAACAGCGAGAAGTGGATGTGGGCCGGCCGCCAGCCGAAGGCGTGGTTCTGCCAGGGATAGGCGCCGGGTTTGATCGTCACCAGGCGGTAGCGGCCTTCGTCGTCGGTGAGCAGCTGGCCCTTGCCGAGAAAATTGGGATCGAGCGGCGCGTCGTGATCGTCCACGGGATGCGGATACTTCCCGGACGCGTTCGCCTGCCAGATCTCGACCAGCGAGCGCCGCACGGGCCGGCCGTCGCCGTCGAGGACGCGGCCGACGAGCACCATCTTCTCGCCGAGGGGGGCGCTGCGACCCCAGGTGGTCAGATCGGCTTCGCTCTCTTTCACGAAGGCCTTCGGGAACACGGGGCCCGTCGCCTCGAGCGGGCTCGGCGGCACTCGGACTAGCGGCTGCGACGGCGCTCTGAGGCGCGTGCTCTTGTAGTCGGGGTAGAGGTAGGGCGGGTGGACGTCGGCGGCGCGTGTCTCGGCCATCAGCTTCTGCCCTCCTGGGGGCGGACGAGTTCGAGTCGCTAGAGTCTACTCCCAAGGGCCGGGCTGAGTTAGCATTGCGGCGAAATGCACCTATCGGTAACAAGGTGTCTTGCGCTGTCGGCCGCGCTGGTGCTTTGCGGCCTCTCCGGCCAACGCGCCCATGCGCAGTCGGCTGAGGTTCGGACAGTCACGTTGCGGGTGGCGGCGGACGAGTCGTATCGGGCGGGGGCTGAGTGGGAGGCCGATCTGCGGAGGACGGTGCAGATCGTCTCCGACATCTACGAGAAGCAGTTCCAGATCCGGTTCGTGATCCTCGACGTCGTGCCGTTCACGCCACCTTCGCAAGCCTCACTGCATCGTTACGCGCCACTGAACCGCCTGCATTGCATGGCCACCGCTGTGCCCATCGGCGAGGCGGAGCTCTTGATCGGCTTCAGCGGCGGGATGTGCGAAAGTCGCGCCGCCTACGGAGCGGCGTACCCGTTCGGGCGATTCGCGGTGATCATGGCGAGATGCGAGAAGCCCGGTAACAAGATGGGGCCGGAGACGGTTCTTTCTCACGAAATCGCCCATCTCTTCGGGGCGTTTCATCCTCCGGTCACCGTCGCGTCCGTGATGCGCATTGGCGGCGGACCCGCGGATCTGTTCGACAGTCAGAACACGAGAGTCATCCGCATGATGCGGGGCTACGACTTCCGCCGCGGGATCTTGAGCGTGGACGAGCCTACACGGCGAGCCTGGCAGGCGATCTATGCCGAAGGCTCCCAGCGGAACAATGAGTCGAATGGCCTCATCACCGCACTCGAGACCGTGGGCCTGGACCTGGCGCAAGCCGGAAAGCTGGCGGAGGGCGAGGCCTTGATTCGCGAGGCCATCCGGATCGATCAATACATCGCCTCGCCGGACGCGAGCCTGGGCTCCGTCCTCGCTCAACGCGGTCAACTCCAGGAGGCTGTTCGAGAGTTTCAGCTGGCCAAGGGGCTCGACTTCAACGACGTCCGGTCACGCACCGAGCTCGGCCTCCTTCTGTTCCGACTGGGCCGGGATGACGAGGCGCTCGCGGAGCTCAAAATCGCTCTGGCTATCTACCCTGACACGCCGAGAGCGCGTGCTGGCCGCTGCGGGCTGCTGGCGAGGCGCCGCAGCGTGGACGAAGGGCTCGCGGAGTGCACGGAGGCAATCCGGCTCGCGCCGGAGCAGGCGCGGCTTTTCATCATCAGAGGCGATCTCTATCGCCAAAAGGGTGAACCCGATCGCGCCATTGAAGACTACGATGCTGCGCTCCGCACCGATCCCAACAATGCCTATGCCCTTTACGGTCGCGCGGAGGCGAAGCAAATGAAAGGTGATCACGCCGGTGCCGAGGCCGATCAGTCGGCCGCCCGGACGAAGTTATCGCGGGACGTGTACTAGGTACTCAGGCCCGTGACTTCGAGACCCTATTTCGGGTTCACGGCGACGGGCTCGATCTCGATGGTCGCAGTGCCGTGGTTGTTTTCGTAAAAGGAATTGGGGCCGAACCCACACACACTCGGGACCCACGACGGTAGCAGCACGTCGTTCACGAAGAAGTACGCGCGGCCGCTCTTCGGCGCCGTGAACTGCGCGGTGTAGCTCGATGGTACGGTGTCGCTTTTTTGTATCTCGGTAGACGCCTTGGCGACGGTGTCGGCTCGTCGCATCGCGAGAGGCACCATGGCGAAGTCGCCATCGCCGGAAGCGATCTTCACGAGGGGCTGGAACCACTGGGCGCTCAACGACCGGCGCAGAGGCGCGAACAGATTCCCGGGAAGGCCCATGCGCGCGAACCCAAAGCCTTCGGGGCTCGTATCGATCCAGAGGTCGCGCCAGTCATCCTTGACGGTCACCACGACGCGGTAGCGCTTGCCGGCCTCGATCGTTCCAGGCAGCGGCCAGCACGTGCTGGTCGTCTCGAACAGCTTGCCATCGCCCGCCGGCTGACACGAGACGTTCGACGATTCGGCCCTCCAGATACCGACGCGGAGGACTGTCATGCTCAGCAGCGCGACCACGAGCACGGCAACTACGGCCAGGATGAGGCATCCAAAAACCACGGGGAGCATCGTCCATTTCAGGGATTGAAAGAAGTGTTGGTAGGCCGGACGCGTACGGAGCCACCGGATGAACCGGTTGGTCGGCTTAGGCGCCGTCGTCCTCGTCCCTTTCATCCCCAGCGACGTTTCCCAGAGTGCCCGCATGTCGTCGCGGCTCTCCGTCTGAAGTCGTTTGCTCCGTCCGAGCAGCAGCGCGATGACGAGCAGCACGACCGTCGAGCGGCCCGGCGCCGCGGCGAAGGCGTCGACCCATCCCTGAGCGATGGCAGGAATGACGCTGCCGGCGGCGCGAATCACCGGGACCAGGAGACATTGAGGACCCACGCAGGCCGATGGTGGCCAGAAGTAATTCCAGAGCGGCAGGAGCAACAGGTAGGCGGAGAACCCGACGGTCAGGAAGTAGTTGATCCGGCGCTTCCACACCCGATCCCAGACGCGTTCCTGATCCTGGACGCGAGTGGCGGGATCTGCTTCGACGGGCCGAGGGTTCGTGGCGCCGTTGGTTGACACGATTGAGTAGGCGCCGGGCAGCACGATCGGAGCGTAGCGGTCGGTTCCTTGCTGAATTCGTCGGAACACGGAGTCGTGGATCTTCACCGACTTCAGCACCGCGTTGGTGTCGTCAACCGGATCCTGCATGAGCAAGGTCGTGGGGTCGGGCGGGCTGACATGTGCGCTGACCTTGCGCGGCTGGTAGCGATAGTAGGCGCCGACTCCTCGCCGCGAGTCGTGCAGCGCGCCGTTCGCGTTCATGATCCGCTGAATCTCTTCGACGGCCTTCTTCTGGAAGCGGAGCTCGGCGCCGGACGCCTCGGTCAGCATCCAGTCGAGCGAGACGTACGCCAGCGAATCGTCGGGATAGCCGCCGCCGACGTCCGAATGCATTCCGGCGAACCAAACCTGCTTGATGCGCTCAGGATTCTGAGACCGTTCGTCCCAGATCAAGGGGTGAAACGTGTCGCGCTCGTCATCGAGCGCCAGGGCGTGGCGCGCCCGCTTCACTTTCGGGTTGAGCTTGTAGTCCGGCATCGACAGCGGCCAGACCCAGTCGTCGATCCCCCGCGTGATCTCGGCGATCGGCATGCCGTAGGCCGCGACAGTGTCCCAGACGCCGAGGAATTCGATCGGGACGTCATGATTGGGGTGAGCGGTCTTCTGCTCCGCGTAGGTGTTTCGCCAAGTGAGCTTTCGCCATCCAGTGATGACGAGGTCGCGGAGGTTGCGTAGGGGCCCCACGAGGCCCTTGGTTTGGTTGAACCTGCGGCGATACTGCCGATAGGCGTCTCGTGCGTACGCCTCGAGATCCCGCTCGGAGGTGTTGACGACCAGACCCTCTCTGGCGATCAGGCCGGCCAGCAGGCGCACCGTGAAGGCGCCTCGGCTGAAGCCGAACGCGCAGATCCGATCGCCGGGCTGGTAGTTGCGGCAGACGAACGTGTAGAGGTCGAGGACGTTACGCTTGAGCCCCCAGCCGAAGGCGCCGCCCGCGACCGCCAGCGGCTTGAACGAAGAGGTGCCGACGCCATCGTGGTAGTACGCAATCTGCCGCTCGAGCCCGCTGTCGCCGGGATCGCTCGTGTCGAGCGCGTCGTAGAGGCGCCAGACGTTCGTCTTGAAGAGCTTCGCCGCGCTGTTGCCGGTTCCGTCGGCGAAGACGGCGATTACCTTCGGCTTCGGCATCCTTCCCTCCGCGACAGCCAGCGTGTCGAGCGCGATCATCATTACAGCGTGAGGCGCGGAACGCCTCGAAGAACGTGCGGCGACACTGACGGTTGGGCCGGGCGCGCGTCAAGTCACCGGCCTGCTGGGGTTGGGCATTGGACTGCAGCAAGCCGGTACACGGCTTCCGCGGTGCGCTTGGCTCTCCGCCAAAGGTAGGCTACAGTGACGCGCAAAAGCAGGTACGAGCGGCGCATCCGGTAAAGCCCTTGGAGGAGAGGATATGAGCGGGAACGGGCACCTGACAGCGGCGCAGATCCGGTCCGGCCTGGACCACCCAGTCATCGACGGCGACGGCCACTGGGTAGAGTTCGACTCCGTCTTCAGCGAGCGCATGAGAAAGGTCGGTGGCGACAGGGCTGCCGATGGCTTCCTCGCCGCGCTGAAGACCACGCAGGACGCTCTCAGCCTGTCGCTCGCCGAGCGGCGGCGCCGGCGCCTGGCCCAGCCGGGCTTCTGGACCCGCCAGGCCGGCAACACGCTGGACCGCGCGACGGCGATGATGCCGCGCCTGCTCTACGAGCGCCTCGACGAGTTCGGCTGCGACTTCGCGATCATCTATCCGACCGCGGGCCTGCGCGTGCCGCGCATCACCGACGACGCCACCCGGCGCGCCGTCGTGCGCGCGCACAACATCGTCACGGCCGATTACTTCCGCAAGCTGAGTGATCGGATGACGCCGGCCGCGATCATCCCGATGCACACACCGGAAGAGGCGATCGAAGAGCTCGAGTTCGTGACCAAGCAGCTCGGCTCGAAGGTGGGCATGTTCGGTAGTGGCATGTCGCGCCAGGTGCCGGCGAGCCCGCAGAGCGATCCCGACGGCAAGCGCATGGCCGTGTGGTACGACGTGCTCGCGATCGACAGCGACTACAATTACGACCCGGTCTGGGCCAAGTGCCGCGAGCTCGGCATCGCGCCGACGTTCCACAGTGCCGGCAGCAACCAGGGCCTACGCAACTCGCCCTCGAACTTCGTCTACAACCACATCGGCCACTTCGCGGCCGCCGGCCACGCGGTGTCCAAGGCGATCTTCCTGGGTGGCGTGACGCGCCGGTTCCCGGAGCTTCGCTTCGCGTTTCTCGAGGGCGGCGTGGGCTGGGCGTGCCAGCTGTTCGGCGACCTGATGGAGCACTGGGAGCGCCGTAACGCCAAGGCGCTCGAGAACATGGATCCGCGCAAGCTGGATCGCGGCCTGCTGATGAGTCTGGCCGAGAAGTACGGCGATCCCGACGTGGCCGAGTCGTTGCGGAAGACGGACGGCTGGCCGGACCACGACCCGAGCCTGACGGGCGGTGTCGAGGACCTCGACGACTTCTCCGCCTGCAAGATCTCGCGCAAGCAGGACTGGATCGACCTCTACGCCAAGCCCTTCTTCTTCGGGTGCGAGGCCGACGACCGGGCCACCGCGTGGGCATTCAGCAAGCACAATCCGTTCGGCACCAAGCTCAACGCGCTCTACAGCTCGGACATCGGTCACTTCGACGTGATCGACATGCGCCACCCGCTGCCGGAGGCGTACGAGCTGGTCGAGGAAGGCGCCATCACGCCGGATCACTTCCGCGACTTCGTCTTTGCGAACACCGTGCACCTCTGGGGGTCGCAGAACCCGAAGTTCTTCGAGGGGACGCGGGTGGCGAAGGCGGCCGCGGCGGAGCTGGCGCGGGGGCAGCAGGTCGTTACCGTCAACTAGTCTTCTAGCGTCGAGGCGGGAGCTCTGAGGCCGAGCGCTTCAGGGCTCCCGCTGCAGCATCTCCGTCCTGCCTTTGTCGTAGCTCGTTCGGGTCAACTGCCACGGCTCGTTCTCTTGTAAATGGATAACGGAGGCGATAGCTTATCTGGAATCTATCGGTGACTGATCTGACAAGGAGACTCGCCGTGCGACATCATCTCTGGCTGGCCACGCTGGTCGTCGCAACCTTCGCCTTCACGTTGGTCTTTGCCTGTGCCGCGCCGTTCGCGGCCTTCGGCGCCGCCGCGGCGCTGACGCTCTCGCGGCGAGACGCATTGCTGGTGACGGTGGCGCTCTGGCTCGCCAACCAGCTCACGGGGTTCATCGTCCTCGGCTATCCCTGGACGATGAACAGCTTGGCGTGGGCACCGGCCATCGGCATCGCGGCGGTTTTTGGAACCATGGCCGCCCAGTGGACCGCGGGACGCCTGGCTCGAACGAGCGACATCGTGCGAGCGCCAGCCGCGTTTCTCCTAGCCTTCTGCGTGTACGAGGTGGCGATCTTCGTGGCGTCGGTGGCTGGGCTGGGTGCGATCGAGATGTACGCGCCGGCTATCCTCGGCCGCGTCTTCGTGACGAACGTGGGCGCGCTCGTCGGCCTCTACGCTTTGAATCGGCTCGGGGCGAGTCTTGGTCTCCGCCGGCGTGCTGTCGCTTCGGTCTCGGCCTGAGGCCCGGCATGCAACTCGATCCGAAGGCCATCGGTTCGGAAGCGATGTACAAGCTCATGATCGGCTGCGTCGTCCCGCGGCCGATTGCTTGGGTCTCCAGCGTGGACGCCACCGGTGTCGCCAATCTGGCGCCGTTTAGCTATTTCATGGCCATCACGCACGATCCGCCGACCATCGCATTTTCGGCTTCGCCCCGCGCTGAGGCGGGTGGGGGACGTGGGAAGAAGGACACTCTGCGCAACGTGGAAGTCACGCGCGAGTTCGTCGTCAACATGGTGGACGACGCGCTCGCCGAGCAGATGAACGTGACGTCAGGCGACTACGCGCCGGAGGTCGATGAGTTCACGCAGGCGAATCTGGTGGCGGCGCCGAGTGTGAAGGTGAAGGCGCCGCGTGTGGCGGCGGCACCGATCAACATGGAGTGCCGCCTCGTTCAGATCATCCCAGTCGGCAATCTGCCGAGCAATCTTGTGATTGGGGAGATCGTGCAGTTGCACGTGCGCGACGATGTCTACGATCCGGCGAGCGGGCGGCTCGACATGCACCGGTTGCGCCCGGTGGGCCGTCTTGCCGGGCATCTTTACACGCATGTGCACGAGATTTTCGAGATGAAGCGCCCGGCGGTCGACTACAAAGGCTGATCGAGCTCCTCGAGCCGCCGCCCCCAGACCTAATCCGCGCCGCGCGACGGCGGCAGCCCATCGCGGCCAGATCGGGTCAGCAGACGATCGAGGTGGTTGGCGAAGCGCTGCCGGTCGCTCTGATTGAACGGCGCCGGCCCGCCGAGGATATCGCCGGTCGACCGCAGCTCTTGCATGAGATTGCGGATCGCCAGACGCTCACGGACATTGTCTTCCGAGTAGAGCTCGCCTCGCGGGTCGAGCGCGTGAGCTCCGCGGGTGATGACGTCGGCGGCCAGGGGGATGTCGGCAGTGATCACCAGGTCGCCGGGCTGGATCTGCTCGACGATCTGATGGTCGGCGACGTTGAAGCCCTTGGCCACGCGGACGCTCTTGATGAAGGGCGATGAGGGCACGCGAAGGAGCGTGTTGGCGACGAGCGTCGTCACGATCTGCGCGCGGTCAGCGGCCCGGAACAAGATCTCCTTGATGACCTGAGGGCAGGCGTCCGCGTCGACCCAGATCTGCACTCAGCGTCTTCGCCGGGCGTCGCTGCGCAATCAGAACCCCGCCACGTACGGCAGCTTCTTCGCCGTCGTCTCGATCGCCGCGCCCGCCTCCAGCAGCACCGCGGTCGAATCCCACGTCCCACCCACGAGCTGATTCCGCGGCCCGTCGGGGACGGTCGCCTTGATCGTCCGCCCGCCGAACTTCACCTCTTGCTTCTCCACATCCACCGCCACAGGAGTCTGCGGCGCCCGCCCAATCTCCCGCTGCAGCCACTCGAGATCCTCCTGCGACGCCCGCAGGCACGGAATCCCCAGCATCGTGCAGTTCCCGAAGAAAATCTCCCCAAACGACCCGCCAACAATCGCCGCAATACCCCACCGCATCAGCGCCTGCGGCGCATGCTCCCGCGAAGACCCACAACCAAAGTTCTGCCCAACGACCAGCACTGAAGCGCCCTGGTAAGCCGGCGAATTGAACGGATGCTCCGGATTCTGCTTGCGAGCATCCTCGAACGCGTGCTGCCCCATCGTCTCGAACGTGACTTCTTTCAGAAAGCGCGCCGGAATGATCCGGTCGGTGTCGATGTCGTTGCCGGGCACGGGAATCCCACGACCCACGATCTGACGGCGCTTGTAGTCCACTACAGTGCTCATCGAAGAATCTCCCTCACGTCGGCGACGGCGCCGGTGATCGCGGCAGCGGCCACCATGGCCGGGCTCATCAGCAAAGTGCGCCCCGTCGGGCTGCCCTGGCGGCCGATGAAGTTGCGGTTGCTGGACGACGCGCTCATCTCACGCCCCACGAGCTGATCAGGGTTCATGCCCAGGCACATCGAGCACCCGGCCTTACGCCACTCGAAGCCCGCGGACTGGAAGATCTCGGGTAGCCCTTCCGCCTCCGCGGCCTTGGCGACTTGCTGAGAGCCGGGGACGATCAACGCGCGGACGTGCTTGGCGACCTTGCCCTTCTTCGCCACCTCGGCCGCGATGCGCAGATCGGACAGCCGCCCGTTGGTGCACGACCCAACGAACGCGACGTCGATCTTCGCGCCCTTGATCGGCTGGCCAGCCTGGAAGCTCATGTGCGCGAGTGCCTCGCGGAACGTCGGGCGATCGGCCTCGGCCGCCGACTCGGGCGCCGGAATCCGCTGGCTCACGCCGACCGACATGCCCGGGTTGATGCCCCACGTCACCATCGGCTCGATCGCACCGCCGTCGAGCCGCGCGACGTCGTCGAACGAGGCGCCCGACTCGGTCGCGACCGACTTCCACCAGGCTGACGCCTTGTCGAACGCCGCGCCCGCGGGCGAGTACTGCCGCCCGCGCAGATAGTCGATCGTCGTCTGGTCGGGGTTCACGTAGCCGAAGCGCGCGCCGCCCTCGATCGACATGTTGCAGACGGTCAGGCGCTCTTCCATCGTCATGCGGTCGATCACCGAGCCGGCGTACTCGTACGCGTAGCCCACGCCGCCCTTCACGCCGAGCTGGTTGATGATCGCGAGGATCACGTCCTTCGCGAACACACCGCGAGCGAGCGAACCCTCGACGCGCACCTGGCGGAGCTTCGGCTTGGCCATCGCCAGGCACTGCGTGGCGAGCACGTCGCGCACCTGCGTGGTGCCGATGCCGAAGGCGATGGCGCCGACGGCGCCGTGCGTGGAGGTGTGGCTGTCGCCGCATGCGATCGTCATGCCGGGCTGCGAGAGGCCGAGCTCGGGGCCGATGACGTGCACGATGCCCTGCTTGCCCGTCGACATGTCGAAGAGCGGCAGGCTGAAGTCCTTCATGTTGCGGATCATGTGGACCGCCATTTCCTCCGCCAGCGGATCGGCGTAGGGGCGAGTCTGATCGGTCGTCGGGATGATGTGATCCAAGGTGCCGAACGTGCGCTCCGGCATCCGCACCTTCAGCTTCGAATCGCGCAGCATCTGAAACGCCTGCGGCGTCGTCACCTCGTGGATCAGGTGCAGGCCGATCAGGAGCTGGGTCTGTCCGGACGGCAAGGTCCGGACGCTGTGCGCGTCCCATACTTTGTCGAGCAGCGTCTTCGCCATGTGACTCCTCCTTGCAACGAACGCAACGAACGAGAGAACTAGCGAGCGCGCGTATGCTGCCTCAGCGCAACCGTGTAGTCCAGTGAAAGGTTCTGCGACGAATGGTAAGCTCTGCTTCATGGTCGACGCCGCACTGTTTCCCGCCCTCGAGACGCTGCTCGCGGTCGCGCGCACCGGCTCGGTCGGCGCCGCCGCGCGCCAGCGGCACATCAGCTCGTCGGCCGTGAGCCAGCAGATCCGCAAGCTCGAGGCGCACCTGGGCATGAAGCTTCTCGAGCGCGCGGGGCGGGGGGTGCGGCTGACCACGTCGGGCGAGGCGGCGTTGCCGGTCGTGCGTGAGCTCTGGAGCGGCGCCGAGGCGGCCTTCGGCCAGCTCTCCGAGCTTGCCGGGCGCCCGGCGACCACGCTGCGGGTGGCGGCCAGCGACTATCTCGGCAAGGGGCTCCTGGCGCCGGTGCTGCGCGATCTGCTCGACGAGGAGCCGCCGGTGCGCTTCGAGCTCGTCACCACGCACTCGCGCGCCGGCGTGCGCCTGGTGGTCGACGGCGACGTCGATCTGGCGGTGGTCACCGGGCAGGAGACGCCGCGCGGTATCGAGGAGCGCCATCTCTTCGATCAGCCCTTCGTGTGGGTCGGACCGAAGCGCGGCCGCGATCGGACGCCGTTGACCGAGCGCTTGCGGCGCGAGCCCGTGCTGCGGCTGGCGGCCGAGAGCCGGGGTCGGGCGCTGCTCGACCAGTACTTCGCCGATGAGCGGATTCGCCCGGTGTCGACGATCGACGTGCCGAGCGTGTCGCTGCTGCTCTCGTACGTTTCGGGCGGGCTCGGCGTCGGCCTGGTGCCGGCGCTGGCGCTCGCCGAGGCATCGGCCGACCAGATCGTTACGGCGCCGGCCCGCGTGCCCGCGCTACCCGTGGTGCTCATGTGGCGATCGGCCGCGCGCCGCCAGCCCGCGCTGGCGCGACTGGCCTCGCTTCTCGCCCAAGCCGGGGCTCGTGTTGGGTCGCGGCTCTCGCGGCGCTCGAGCTGATCCACCGGCCGGGTCCCTCTCTCGGAGCGGCGAGGGTTTGCCTGGCGGGGTAACCTGAGTGTATTAGTGATCGGCCCCTATCTCGATGGGGTTAGTGGCCTTATAATCGGTGGGCCTTTTCCTGGCCGCCGCTCTGGTGCATTCTTGCTCGGGGGGGCGTTCGGCCGGAAGTTCCCAACATCATACGGAGGCGAAACATGGCATTGCGGATCAACAGCGAAGCACCCAACTTCACCGCCGACACCACCCAGGGGAAGATCAACTTCCACGACTGGATCGGCAGCTCGTGGGCGATTCTCTTCTCCCACCCGAAAGACTTCACGCCCGTCTGCACCACCGAGCTCGGCTACATGGCGGGGCTGAAGCCCGAGTTCGACAAGCGCAACACCAAGATCATCGGGCTGAGCGTCGACCCGGTCGGCAACCATGAGAAATGGGCGAAGGACATCCAGGACACCTCGGGTCACGCCGTGACATATCCGATGATCGGCGACCCTGAGCTCAAGGTCGCGATGGCCTACGACATGCTGCCGGAGGGCGCGGGCACGACGTCCGAGGGGCGGACCCCGGCCGACAACGCGACGGTGCGCTCGGTATTCGTCATCGGCCCTGACAAGAAGATCAAGGCGATGCTGACCTACCCGATGTCGACCGGCCGGAACTTCGACGAAGTGCTGCGGCTGCTCGACGCCTGCCAGCTCACCAGCAAGCACAAGGTGGCCACGCCGGTGAACTGGAAGCCGGGGCAGGACGTCATCATCGTGACGGCCGTCTCGGACGACGAGGCGAAGAAGACGTACCCGGCCGGCTTCAAGACGATCAAGCCGTACCTGCGGACGGTCGCCCAGCCGAAGTAGCTCGGCGCCAGCCCGAAGGGCGAACTAGCAACATCCGGCGCCCGGCCGATGGCCCGTCAGAGCCGCCGGCCGGGCGCCGTCGTTTTACTCGCGAGCCGCCGTCGTCTTACTCCCGCACCGCGTAGGTGACCACCGGCTCGTCGATGCCCTTGACCTGTTCGGGCGGCATCAGCGTCAGCACGAAACGCGGATCGAGATGCTCGCGCACCGCTTCGGTCACCAAAATGTCGACCTGGTGCACCCGGGTCAGCGCCTGCACGCGCGCCGCCAGGTTCACCGTGCGCCCGACGAACGCGTACTCCATCCGCTCGCGCGAGCCCACCAGCCCGGCCAGGCCGGGGCCGCGATGGATCCCGATGCCGACCCCGAGCGGCGGCAGGCCTTCGTCGGCCAGCTCCTTGTTGTAGTCGCGCAGCGCCGCGCGCATCGCCAGCGCGGCGCGCACGGCGTCGTCGCATTGCCACGGGTTGTGCTGGAGCGCGCCGAAGTAGGCGAGGACGCCGTCGCCGACGAACGTAGAGACGTGGCCGCGGTGCTCGTGGATCGCGTCGCTCATGCGCTGGAAGTAGCCGTTCATGATGCGCGCGAGCACGGTGGGCTCGAGCCGCTCGCTCATGGCCGTGTAGCCGACGAGATCGGAGAAGAGCGCGGTCACCACCTTGCGCTCGGCGCCGGGATCGGTGCGGTCGGCGACGAGCCGCTGCACCACGCCGGCCGGCGCCAGCCGCGCGCACGCTTCCTGCAGCGACTGTAGCTCGCGCGCGGCGCCCTCGAGCTGGGCCTGGAGCGCCGCGATGTACTGTGACTTGCGCCGCAGTGCCCACGCGAGCGCGGCGATCACCACCAGCGCGGCGACGAAGAGAACGGCGCGCGTCACGCGGAGGTCACGGATGGTCGGCGACGATCGCCCCGAGGCGGCACAGCCCGTTGGCGAGGGATACCACGCCGATCGCCTCGAGGAACTGCGTGGGAGTGAGCTGGTCGCGCAGGGCGCGCGCGCGACGCTGCAGCGGCGCGGGCTCGTACCAGATGGTCTCGCGCGCGAACGGCACCAGCAGGCGCTCGACCGGGTCGAGCTCGGGCGCGTCCAGGTGCGTGAGGACGTTGGCGAGCGCGTCCTCCGAAAAGTCCTCCTTCACGAGCGAGCGCGCGGCTTCGTTCGCGCAGGCCTCGCAGCCCAGGCCGCGCGCGATCACGGCGAACATCAGGAGCTTGCAGCGGCGGGTCAAAACCGGCGACGCCCACATCTCGGCCAGCGCTTTCGCCAGCGCCGGCGCGATCGGCGAGCCGGCGAACGATTCCACCAGGCCGGCGTACGGATACGACAGCGCACCGTCGAGCGGCGTCGCCTGGCCGCGGCTTCGCGTCTTTCTCAACATGCGCGCGATGAGCGGCCGCAAAAGTCGCACGTGGAGCTTCCGCGGCATCTGCTCCATCGTGTACGGCGGGATGGCCGGCGTCGTGGCCGCGCGGTTCGTGAAGTTGATGACGGCGGTAGCGAACGCGATCTCCTTCATCTCCGAGACGGAGACCCCGGTGGCCAGCAGGGCCTGCTTGGCGGCGGATGCGGCGGCGGGCGTCGAGCGCGTGAGGGCCCTCGCGAAGCTCAGCGCCGCCTCCTCCCGCGGCGAGAGATCAGCGCGCGTCAGGCTTCCTTCGATGCTGCGAATGCGCTCCTCGCTCATACCCTGGATCCGCAGCATGCCCCGCACGGCCGCATAGCAAAACCGGCACGAGTTCTCCTGGCTGACGACCAGCTGAATGAGGTCGTTGAGCTCGAGCTCCAGGCTCATCAGCAACCCGTACTCCGGGTGCAGGTCGACCATGGCGTGCGATAGCCACGGGACCGGGACGAAGTAGCGGATCATCGGGAGCGGCATGCCCATCTTCGCCCGCGCGTAGGACTCCATCGCGTCGTCGGGCGTCGGCGTGAGCAGGCACGACTCCCAGGGGACTTGTTCGAGTGCGTGGGCCGCCATGCTTCTACTCTACCGCGGAGATCACGGGCTCGACCGGGTGTGCGCTCAGCTTAGCCGCGCGTGACGTGAGCCGACACCGCGAGCCAGCGGCCCCCGCGGCGCGCCCAGCAATCGGTGTAGCGGCCGGACACGGCGCGGCCGTCCGGCGTGTTGTACGTCGTGCGCGCGTGGATGATCGCGAAGTCGCCCATGATGCGGATCTTCACGTCGCGCGCCTCGAGATTCGTGATCGTCACCGGCCGTGCCGTCTGCACCAGGAACCCCGCGCGGTCGACCAGCGAGCCGTCCGGGTTGCTGCAAAAGAAGTCCTCGGCCAGGATCTCGTCGAAGCGGCGCACGTCCGACTTCTGGACTGAGCTGATGTAGTCGCGATTGAGCTGTTCCAGCTGCTGCAGATCCGTGGCGGCCATTGGCGCGGCTCAGCTCGCGAAGATGGCCTCGGGAATCAGGGCCGACACGACGTAGTTCGGCACGTCGACGACGTTGCTGATTCTGAGGTCCGCGGCGACGCTGCAGAGCACGTACGCCTGCTCGCGGCTCCAGCCGCGCTCCTGCAAAAGATCGATCATGTTCAGCAGCGCGTTACGGCAGGCGAGCGTCAAGTTCTCGCCCTCGTTCACCCCGTCGTCGCGGATCGGCATGCCCATCGCGGCGACGAAGCCGCGCGGCGACGCCCACTCGGGCGGCGCAAAGTAGCCCGCGTGCGAGAAGCGCGGCCCGCGCAGCGCCCGCGCGCCGCTCGTGCCCTTCAGGACGCGGAAGCGCACGGACGCGGTCGCCCCCATCTCGACGGCGGTCACACACACCTCGCCGTCGCCCTGCGCGAAGTGGCCATCACCGGTAGAGAAGAGCCCGCCCTCGACGGCGACCGGCAAGAGGAGCTTCGAGCCCTTCGTCAGCTGCTTGACGTCGAAGTTGCCGCCGTTCTCGCGGGGCGGCAAGGTGCGAAGCCCCTCGGTGGCCGCGGGCCCGCGGCTCGGAATGGCGCCCGTCGCGTCGGGCGGGAACACCATGCCGCCTCGGCCCATCAGCTCGTTCTCGCGTACTGTCCAGGCGCGCACCTGCGCGGCCGAGGGCGCGACGCCGGACACGCCCATGAACGGCGCGCCGGGAATACGCACGCCCGGCAACTTGGGCGCCGTCGCCCAGCCGTCGCGGATCTGCCAGTGCACCAGGAACGGGGTCGTAAACAGATCGCGCAGGAAGCCGAGGCCCGGAAAGATCGCCGTGAACGCGTGCGGCTGCGGCACGATGTCGAGGAACTCGACCTCGAGCACATCGCCGGGCTGGGCGCCCTTGACGAACACGGGCCCGGTGAGGGGATGGATGGCGCCGGCCTCCATCTTGGGCATGTCGGCTTCGGTCGTGCCGGGGCCGAGCTGACCGTCGATTCCGTCGCGCGTGGCCAGCACCACCTCCTCGCCCTCGTCCACGGTGACGAGCGGCGGAATATCCGGGTGGAAACGGTTGTGGCCGGTGTTGGGCTGGTCCCTCAGGCGCTTGCCGCGGTCGATCTCGACGGATTTCATGAGCTGCCCTCCTGTAAACTACCGGGCCATCATGACCGACAAGACCTCGCTCGTCTACGTGATCCTCGGAAACGCTCAATGGGACTTCGCCGACTGCCAGACCGCGCTCGGCCGCGCCTCAGCGCGCATGGTCCAGCTGCCGCACATGAAGAACGAGGACGAGATGATCGCGCGCACGCGCGACGCCGACGCGCTCGTCGTCTCGTCCTGGCCCGTCACGCGCGGCGTGATGAGCGCGCTCGAAGGCCTGAAGGTCGTGGTGCGCACCGGTGTGGGCTACGACGTCATCGACGTGCCGGCCGCCACCGACCTCGGTGTGATCGTCGTCAACATTCCCGATCTGTGGATCCGTGAGGTCGCCAACCACGCGCTGGCGCTGCTCCTGTCGTGGAACCGCGGCGTGCTCACCATGGACCGTCAGGTGCACGCGGGCGTGTGGGGCGGCCGAGTCCCCGGGAGCCGCACGGGATCGCTGCACGGCGAAACGGTCGGCATCGTCGGCCTCGGCAACATCGGCAGCGCGTTCGCCCGGCGCGTGGCCGCGCTCGAGACCAAGGTGATCGCGTGCGATCCCTACGTGGACGACAAGAAGTTCGCGGCGCTCGGCGTCGAGCGCGTCTCGCTCGAGACCTTGGCGGAGCGCAGCGACTACGTCTCCGTCCACACCTTGCTGAACGCCGAGACGCGCCATCTGATCAGCGACGCGTTCTTCCGGCGCATGAAGCCGACCGCGATCCTGATCAACACCTCGCGCGGCCCCGTGGTCGACGAGCAGGCGCTGGCGCGCGCGCTCAACGAGAAGCGCCTGGCGGGTGCGGCGCTCGATGTGTGGGAAGAAGAGCCGGTGACCGCCGACAATCCGCTGTTGAGGATGGACAACGTGATCGCCACGCCGCACGCCGCGTACTTTTCGACCGCGGCGGTCGCGCAGATCCCCGGGCGCTGCGGCGAGGAAGTGGCGCGCGTACTGGCCGGCCAGCGGCCGCTCAACGTCGTGAATCCCGAAGTCTATGCGAAGGGGGCCGCACGGCGCGCTCGTTGAGGTTGAAGGCCTGCGGTAGCTTGGCCTGAGGAGGTGCCCATGCGACGGTTGGCGCTCGCGGTCCTCCTGTCTGTCGCTGTTGCGTTCACCGTGGTTTCCGCGTGGTCCACACGTGAGTGGGCCGAAGCCCAGCAGTCGGGGAAGGTGCCGCGTCTAGGGGTGTTGTTGTACGGCACGCCCGAGGGCGACCCGAACCTCGCGGCCTTTCGGCAAGGTCTGAGCGAGCTCGGCTACGTCGACTCGCGCAACATCAAGCTCGAGTATCGGTACGCAGCGGGAAAGCCGGAGCGGCTTCGCGACCTGGCAGCGGAGCTGGTGGCCGCCAAACCTGATGTGATCGTGGCGCTGGGAGGGGATGTGGCGCCGTCCGCGCGCGCCGCGACGTCGACGATCCCAATCGTCGCGATCGTGAGTAACGATCCGGTTGAATCCGGTCTGGTCGCGAGCATGGCCCATCCCGGAAGCAACGTGACCGGCGTGACGTTCGTGTCTTCAGACCTGGCGGCGAAGCGACTTCAATTCTTGAAGGACATTGCGCCTCGTGTCTCTCGGGTCGGCATCCTCTGGAATCCGGATCATGTCGACCCCGAATACCGCGAGACCCAGAAGGCGGCGACCAGTCTGGGGGTGCGCCTTCACTCGCTCGAGGTCCGAAGCGCGAACGATTTCGATGCGGCGTGGCAGGCGGCGACCGGCGCGCAGCTGGAGGCAGTCATCGCAGTGTCGTCTCGACTGACGACGCTCAATCGCCAGCGGATCATCGAAGCGTCCCAGCAGCGCCGTCTCTTGCTCGTGTCGGGCTGGGGGCCGTGGGCGACGGAAGGTGCTCTGTTGTCCTATGGCCCCGACCTCAACGCGACCACGCGGCGCGCCGCCGGCTACGTCGACAAGATCCTCAAGGGCGCAAAGCCTGGGGATCTGCCGATCGAGCAGCCCACGAAGTTCGATCTCGTGATCAACGTCAAGACCGCCAAAGCGTTCGGCCTCACGATCCCGCAGACGGTGCAGCTGCGGGCGAGCCAGGTGATCGAGTAGCCACGACTTCTGCCGGGCCACGGGGCCCCGGGGGAGCGGCACTCAGGGCCGGCTGAATATGACCTGGGTCATATTGCCCACCTGCGCCTCCGTGCTACTGATTACGTGAAAATCGATGTCGTAGCTGGAGGGTTTGCGTATGACCGATGCGCCGCGATCCGGTGACGAGCGAGCTCCGCTCGGCCAGCGACTGCTCGACCGACCCTTCCTGCTCCTGGTGGCCGGCCTCGTCGTGATGTTCGGCTTCTACACGCTCTGGGGGCTTTACGAGATCCTGACTCTGCCCAAGGCCACCCTGCCATGACTGCGAGCGAAAGGGGAACGCCCATGGAACGCACCGAGGCCCACTCCGCGATTGTTCCTCCCCGCGGCCTCTGGTGGCGTCCCGCGGGCAAGCAAGAGCGCTTCTGGGTGATCATCGCGTTCGTCTGGTGCATGGTCCTCTTCGCAATGATGCCCCTCTGGCATCTCAAGGGCGGCCAGAACCCGTCGGGCGTGCGCTCGAAGGTCACGCCCACCGATTTTCATGCCCGCGTGGAGAAATTCGTCGCCGACTACAAGATCGGCGAGGACGGCGGCATGCCGGTGGTGGCCCCGCCGCCGGGCAGCGAGGTGTATCTGCTCGGCCAGATGTGGCGGTGGTATCCCGTGCTCAAGCTCAAGGAAGGCGCCTCGTACACGCTGCACCTCTCCTCGCTCGACATCAATCACGGCTTCAGCCTGTACCCGGTCAACCTCAATTTTCAGATCGTCCCTGGATACGACTATGGCTTGAAGATCGTGCCGAACAAGGCGGGAGATTTCCGCGTCGTCTGCAACGAGTTCTGCGGCATCAACCACCACATGATGGTCGGCCGGGTCATCGTCGAATAGACGCCGACTGGAGACGCCCATGTCCACGATGGCTCAGACCCTGGTCGCGGGACCGGGACCCCAATCGCGCACTTGCGAGGTGACGGGTCTCAAGGTCGAGTGGCACGCGGAGACCTTGCTCAAGGTCAACGCCGTGGTCGCCGTGGTGAACTTCCTGATCGGGATCATCGCGGCCTTCGGGGTCGTGATGACCCGCTGGCAGGCCGTGCATCTCTTACCCGCCGACCTCTTCTATCGGTTCCTGACCCTGCACGGACTCAATATGCTCATCTTCTTCATCATCTTCTTCGAGATGGCGGTGCTCTACTTCGCGGGGCCGATCTTGCTGAGCTGCCGGCTGCCGGCGCCGCGCCTGGGCTGGCTCGCGTTCGCGCTGATGCTGTTGGGCATGCTCACCGTCAACACGATGGTGATCCAGGGGCGCGCCGACGTGCTCTTCACCTCGTACCCGCCGTTGCAGGCGCACCCGCTCTACTATCTCGGGATCATCCTGTTCGCCGTCGGCGCGCTGATCGTCACGGCGCTCTTCTTCGCCACCTTGGTGGTGGCGCGCCGCGAGCGGACGTACGAGGGCTCCATCCCGCTCGTGAGCTTCGGCGCGCTCACGGCGGCCATCATCGCGGTCATCACCCTGTTGCACGGCGCCGTCATCTACATCCCGACCTTCTTGTGGTCGCTCGGCTACATGACGGTCGATCCTCAGGTGTACCGGATGGTGTGGTGGGGCCTCGGGCACTCGTCCCAGCAGATCAACGTGGCGGCGCACGTCTCGATCTGGTACCTGCTCGCCGCCCTCACCGTCGGCGGCGTGGTCGTCAACGAGAAGATCAGCCGCATGGCGTTCGTCCTCTACGTGCTGTTCATCTCGATGGCGTCCGCGCACCATTTGCTCGTCGATCCGGGCATGGGGCCGGCGTGGAAGGTGTGGAACACGAGCTATGCAATGTACCTGGCCGTTCTCGCCAGCATGGTGCACGGCTTCACGGTGCCCGCCGGCATCGAGATGGGCCAGCGGCTGCGCGGCTATACGCGCGGCGTGTTCGAGTGGCTCAAGAAGGCGCCGTGGAGCGATCCGGGATTCTCGGGCATGGCGCTCTCGGTCGTGATCTTCGGCTTCATCGGCGGCATCACCGGCGTGACCATCGGCACCGAGCAGATCAACATCATCGTGCACAACACGCTGCGGGTGCCGGGACACTTTCACTCGACCGTCGTCGGCGGCACCGCGCTGGCCTTCATGGCCGTCACCTATTACGTGTTGCCGCTGATCTTCAAGAAGCGCGTGGCGTTCTGGGGCCTGGCGAAGATCCAGCCGTACATCTTCGGGCTCGGCATCGTGATCCTGTCGATGTCGATGATCTTCCAGGGCATCTTCGGCGTTCCGCGTCGGCACTGGGACGTGTCGTTCTCGAACGCGCCCTTCCAGGTCGAGTACCACCCGGCCGTCCAGCTCTTCCAGGCCACCATGGGCCTCGGGGGTTTGCTTGCGATCCTGGGTGGCCTCGCCTATATCGCCATCGCGGTGGTGACGGTGTTCTTCGGGCGGCCGTTCGAGCTGCGCGATTCGCGAGATCCGTCCTGCGTACCGCAGGGCATCTGGAGGCTTCCGCGCCAGATCCACGATGGCGCGGCGGTGGCGGCGGTTCACCAGACGGGGACGCCGGGCACGGTCATCCTCGTGATGATCTTCTTCGCGGCGTTCATCGTGTACTACTTCGCAAACTGGAAGATCTTGTCCTTCCTCTGGAAGGTGGGATAGCCCATCCACGCCGCAGCTCCCGCCCTCGTCTTCGCGCTGTGGGTCGCGTCGACCCTCGGGTGGTGGGCGTTCGCGTTCATGCCGCTGCCGTCGGCGCCGCCGCCCTGGCTGACAGCGGCGCGGGCAGCGTGCTTCGGGCCCATGGAGAACGGGCTTCCCGGTCCCGCCGGCTGGATGATGCTCGTCCTGGCGCCGGTCAGTCTGTTGCTCGCAATCGGCGTGCTCTGGGGCGCCGAGGTGCCCGCGGCGCTGCGGCAGGCCGCGCGGCGTCGGCTCGGGCAGGGGCTCTTTGCGGTGCTCGCGCTCGCGACGATCGTGGAAGGCGTCTGGGTGGTCGAGCGCGCTCGGGCAGCATGGGCCGTGAGCGCGTGGGTTCCGGGCCCACTGGACGAGACCGCGCTGCCGCAGGCATACCCGCGCCGGGCCGAGCCGGCGCCGGACTTCTCGCTGATCGACCAGCATGGCGCGCGCGTCTCGCTGAGCGATTTCAAGGGACGAACCGTCGTGTTGACGTTCGTCTTCGCGCATTGCCAGACGATGTGCCCGTTCGTCGTGGCGACCCTGAAGCGCTCGGCTTCCGAGGGCGCCGAGGTGCTGCTGGTCACACTCGATCCCTGGCGAGACACGCCGAGCAGCCTGCCCGGTATCGCACGGCAATGGGAGCTGCCGCCCACGTTCCGCATGCTGTCCTCTCGCGCGCTGAGCGACGTGACGCGCGTGGCCGCGCTCTACGGCGTCACCTTCGAGCGCAACGAGAAGACCGGGGACATCGTGCACCCCGGCCTGGTCTTCCTGATCGATGCCGACGGCCGTCTGGCCTACACCTTCAACAATCCTCCAGCCGCCTGGGTGCGCGAAGGGCTCCATCGCCTCGGACGGACGCATGCGCGCGTCCGTTGAGCCCGACGTCCGCCACGACGAGTGGCGGCCGCCGGGCGCGCGCGGGCTCGAGGCCGTCGTGGCGCGCGTGGATGGTCTCTTCGATCGCGTCTACACCTCCGGATACAACCCGCTCTACCGGACCGGCACGCTCGCCTCCCTGTGCCTGGCGGTCGCGCTGGTCACCGGCATCTATCTGCTCTTCGTGTACGAGATCGCCCGACCGTGGGACTCGGTGGCGGCCATCCAGCGCGACCCGTATCTGGGCCGCTGGATTCGAGCGCTCCACCGGTACGCCTCCGACGCCGCGGTCGTCGCCGTCGTGCTTCACGTTCTGCGCCTCGTCGTGCAGGGCAAGACGTGGGGGCCCCGGGTGCTCGCCTGGGTCACCGGCGTGCTGCTCACCGCGGCGATGTTCGTGTCGGCCGTGACGGGCTTCGTGCTCGTCTGGGACGTGTTCGGACAGAAGCTCGCCGTCGCAGGGGCCCGCATGCTGCGGCTGCTCCCGCTGTTCCCGGAGCCGCCGGATCGCGCGTTCGTGGGCGACGCGCCGGTGCCCGCACAGTTCTTCTTCATGAACCTGTTTCTCCACGTGGCGGTGCCGCTCGGCATGGTGTTCTTCCTCTGGCTTCACACGGCGCGCCTGGCCCGTGCGGCCTGGTTTCCGGAGCGCCGGGTGATGCTGGGCGCGCTCGCCGGCTTCGTCGTGCTCTCGCTGGTGTGGCCGGCACCGCTGCCGCCGAAGGCGGATCTGCTGACCATCCCGGGGCGCATCGCGACCGACTGGTTCTATGGCCTCTGGCTGCCGCTCGCGGACCTCTCGCCCGCGGCGGCACTCGTCGGCGGCGTTGCGCTCATCGCGCTGCTCATCGCGGTGCCGTGGCTGATCAAGCCGGCGCGGGAGGCGCGACCGGGGCCGGCGCACGTCGATCCCGAGTCGTGCGAGGGATGCGAGCAGTGCTTCCAGGATTGTCCGTTCGACGCGATCCAGATGGTGACGGGGCTCCATCCGGAGCGGCACCCGCTGCTCGCCCAGGTTCAGCCCGATCTCTGCGTGAGCTGCGGCCTGTGCACGGGATCGTGCGGCTCGGTCGCGATCGGCCCGGCCGGTCGAACCGCCCGTGACCAGCTCGCCGCCGCGCGGCAATTCGTGGCGAGCTCGGCCGATGCCGCGGGGCGCCCGCTCCTGGTCGCGTGCCGGCACAACGGCGGGCTCAGCGACCGGCTGCGAGGTCGATACGCGGCCGATCGAGGTGCCACGATCTTCGAGGTCGACTGCGCGGGCTCGCTCCATCCGGGCACGGTCTCGTACCTCGGGCGCCGCTTCGCCGGCACGCTGGTCCTCTCGTGTCCGACGCAGAACTGTCTCTACCGCGAGGGGACGACGCTGGCCGAGGCGCGGATCGTCGGCGAGCGCCGTCCCGCTGTTCCGGGACAGATCGAGCGCCTGCCGGTTCGCGTGTTCGAGGCCTCGGCCGGGGAGTGGCCCCGTGTCGTTGCCGCGATCGAGGCACTGCCGGGCTCGACCGCGCGCACTCGCATCGCCCGCGGCCCGCGCTGGACTTTGCTCGTGGCGCTCAGCGCGATCTTGCTGGGGCTGGTGGCCGCCGGCAGCCGGTGGCCCCAGGGTACGGATGCGAGCCATTCGCTTCTGCGTCTTGGATGGCGCCTCGCCGGACAGGTCCGCGAGCGATGCCACGATCTCACGACCGAGGAGCAGGCCGCACGGCCGATCCACATGCGCCGCGCCCGCGAATGCGTCAGCGAGGTGCTCACCTACGACCTGACCGCATCGGTCGACGGCCGTGTCCTGACGCGCCAGCGCGTGAAATCGCCCGGGCTTCGGGCCGATCGGCCGCTGAGCGTCGAAGAGGACCTCAGGGTCACACCTGGCGAGCACATAGTCGCGATCGCTTTCACGCCGGAGGAGCCCGGCGAGGCAGGCAAGCCCCTGACGTTCGAAGGCCGGATCATGTTCACTCCGGCGCGCGTCGTGCTCATCACGTACGAAAACGGCCGCTTGATCGCTCGCTAGCCGCGAGACTGCTGCTCCCGCGTCGGCCGGGCTAGTGTGCTACGCTGCGGCCCGCGCCGGTGAGCGGCGATATCCCAATACAGTGTGCGTGGCAGGCCGTCGCGTGTTTCCCCGGTCTCCGCGCCCCGACTGACGAGTGAGGTGGAACAGTGCGAGCGAACAAGATCAAGCAGATGTGGCGCGACGGGAAGTTCGTCACCATGGGCTGGCTCTCGGTGTCTCACGGCTTCACCGCCGAGGTGATGGCGCGTCAGGGCTTCGACACCCTCTGCGTCGACATGCAGCACGGGCTCACGGACATGAACGACGTCTGGCCGATGCTGCAGGCCATCTCGCAGACTGACACGGTGCCGGTCGTGCGCGTGCCGTGGAACGATCCGGCGACCATCATGAAGGCGTTAGACTTCGGCGCCTACGGGATCATCGTGCCCCTGGTCAACAACGCCGACGACGCGGCCAAGGCCGTGGCTGCATGCCGCTATCCCCCGGTCGGGATGCGCTCGTCCGGTCCGGTGCGCGCGGTCCACTACGGCGGCGCCGATTACCTCGCGAAGGCCAACGACGAGATCGTCGTGATGGCCATGATCGAGACGAAAGAGGGCCTCGTCAACCTCGACAAGATCTGCGCCACGCCCGGGCTCGACGCGGTCTACATCGGTCCTTCGGACCTCTCGTTCGCCCTCGGCATGGCGCCGCGCGGCGACAACCCGGACCCGGTGCATGTCGCCACGTGCGACAAGATCCGCGATGCCGCGCACAAGCACGGCATCAAGGCGGTCATGCACTGCGCCAGCGCCGCGTTCGCGGCCGGGGCGGTGAAGCGCGGATTCGACATGGTAATGCTGACCTCAGATCTGGCATCGATGATTGCCGGCGCCCGTAAGCAGCTCGACGATCTCAAGGCGGCAACCGCATAGGTCGTAGCATGGGCACCCTGCCGGCGCGCCCGACCTTGCTCGAGATCGATTTGGACGCGGCCGCGCACAACGTGCGCGCGATCCGCAAAATGGTCGGCCCCGAGCGCAAGGTGTTCGCGGTCATCAAGGCAGGCGGTTACGGGTTCGGCGCCGCCGAGATGGGCGCCGTGTTCGCGAAGAACGGCGCGGATTGGCTGGGCGTGGCTGATCTCGCTGAGGCGATTCGGCTGCGCCAGCGCGGGATCAGCACGCCCATTCTCGTCTACCCCAACTCGCTCCCAATCGCAGCCGCCGATGCGCTGGCTCACAAGCTGGTCCCGACGCTCGTCGATCTGGATTCGGCGCGAGCGTACTCCGAGGCGGCGACCGAGCCGTGCGACATCTTCGTCAAGATCGACGTGGGGCTCGAGCGCCTGGGCGTGCCGGCCGAGCAGGCGGTGAAGACGATCCGCGCGATGCTCGATCTGCCGCACCTGCGTCTGGGTGGCGTGTGCGCGCATCCCCACGCGACCGGCGGCGACGACACGTCGTACCCGGATTGGCAGCTCGGTCGGTTCACGAGCGTCATCGACGAGCTCGAGGCGCAGGGTGTTCGCGTGCCCATCCGGCTCTTCGCGGCGACGCCGTTCGTCCTGCGCTTCCCTCACACCTATCTGAACGCGGTCGACCCCGGCCGCGCGTGCTACGGCATCGTCATGCCGAACGAAAAGCCGCCGGTTCCGCTGCGGCCGGTGTTCCGTGCGCTGAAGAGCCACGTCGTCTCGCTCAAGGAGCTAAACCCGTGCGAGCGGTTTGCCGAGTACGCGCCGTTCCCGGTGACCGCGCCGATGCGCCTGGGCGTGATCCCGATCGGCTCGGCGGACGGCATGCTGTGGCTCAACGCCGGGCGCGTGCTCGTGCGCGGCCGCGAGGTGCCGATCGTGAGCTCGCCGTCGCTCGAGCACACGCGGATCGACCTGACAGGCGTTCTGGATGCAGTTGTCGGCGACGAAGTCGTGATCATCGGCCGCCAGGGCGATCTCGAGATCACGCAGGCCGAGGTGGCTTCTCGCCACGGTCTGGGCCTGCATCACGTGGCGACGACGGTCGGGCCGCGCGTGGCCCGCGTCTATCTCTCCGCTACACCGCGAGGATAACCATGCGTTTTCGTGCGTTCGGTCGGACTGGGCTGCAGGTGTCGGTACTGGGTTTCGGCTGCTGGCCGATGGCGGGCGACCGCTACGGCGCGATCGAGGACGACGAGGCCATCAAGGCCATCCACCGGGCGCTGGATCGTGGCGTGAACCTCGTAGACACCGCGCCGGCCTACGGCGGCGGACACTCCGAAGAGGTGGTGGCCCGCGCGCTCGAGAAGACCCGGCGCGACGTGGTCCTCGTGACCAAGTGCGGCGTGAAGCCGCCGCCGCCAGGCCAGCTCGGGCCGATGCGCGACGCGAGCCGCGCCAACATCATGCGCGAGATCGACCTGAGCCTGAAACGGCTACGGACGGACTGGGTCGACGTGCTGCTGGTCCACTGGCCGGACGCGAACACGCCGTTCGACGAGACGATGAGCGCGCTCGAAGAGGTCATCGCCTCAGGGCGCGTGCGCTTCGTGGGCGTGTCGAACTTCACGGGCGCGATGATGGCCGAGTGCATGCGCACCCGGCGCATCGACGTCTCGCAGGTGGGCTATCACATGCTCGACCGCCGCCAGGAGCACGAGACGTTCCCGACGTGCGTCGAGCACGGCATCGGCGTCATGGGCTATGGCTCGCTGGGCCACGGCCTGCTGACCGGTGCCTTGAGCGCCGAGACGAACTTTGGCGATCCCTCGCGCGACTGGCGCGGCGGCGGTGTGGCCTTCGGTCAGCCGATCTTCCGCGGCGAAAATCTAAAGAAAAACGTCGCGGTGGTCGACCGGCTCAAGCGTGAGATCGCCCAGCCGCGCGGCGTGCCGCTGAGCCAGATCGCGCTGGCCTGGGTGCTCGGCAATCCCGCGATCAGCACCGCGCTGGTCGGGGCGCGCACGCCCGCCGAAGTAGACGCGAACGATGCCGGTAGCGAGCTCGACCTGACCGCGGCCGAGCGCGCCAAGATCGACGAGATCCTGACCGGCGCGGCCGGGCGCGTCAAAGAGTTCACGCCGCTGCGGCCGGCGATGGAGCCGTGGGGTGCCGAGATCCCGGCGGGTTCGGCCTGAGGCCTGAGGCGCACTGATGAAGCTCGGGTTTTCGCTGCTCAACAACTGGGGTTTCGACGACCCGCAGCCGCTCGTCGATCTTGCGGTGCAGGCCGAGGAGCTTGGCATCGACTCGGTCTGGGTGCACGACCACGTCTTCAACGTGGGCCACGTGTTCGATCGCATCGGCGGCCGGCCGTACTACGAGCCGCTGACCTTGCTGACCTTCGTCGCGGCGCGGACGCGCCGTGTGCGTCTGGGCACTTCGGTGCTGGTGCTCCCGTACCACAATCCGGTGCGGCTCGCGAAGGCGGCGGCGACGCTCGACGTGCTGAGCGGCGGCCGGCTCGTGATGGGTGTGGGCGTGGGGCTCATCGAGAAAGAGATGCGCGCGATGGGCAGCCCGTACGCCGAGCGCGGAGCTTTCACTGATGAGGCGATCGCGGTCATGCGCACGCTGTGGGCGCAAGATGATCCGAAGTTCGACGGCAAGTACTCCAAGTTTGACGGGATGAAGTTCTCGCCTAAGCCTCGGCAGAAGCCGATTCCTATTGTGATCGGCGGCGTGAGTCGTCCGGCCATCCGGCGCGCGGCGCGACTCGGTGACGGCTGGCAGCCGCTCGGGATGGCCCCCGAGGCGCTGGGGCAGGGGATCGCGTCGCTCCGCGAGGAGGCGCGCGCCGCGGGTCGGGACGCCGCGACGATCCCGATCTCGATCGCGATGTCGCTGGCGGCCGCTCGGGCGGGCCGCCACGCGCTCGGTACGAAGCCGGCCGAGATCATCAAGAACGCGAAGGCCTACGCGACCCTCGGGGTCGAGACCTTGATCATCTCGGCCACCACGAGCGAGCCGCGCGAGGCGCGTTCGTCGCTCGAGATGATCGCCCGTGAGGTGGCACCCGCGCTCGCGGGGTAGCCAGCTGGCTAGGTTGAGGGCGCCGCCGATCAAATCGTGTCGATGACGATGGACAGCACGACGCCGCGCGGAATAGCGCGATCAGCTGCAACAACAATCCGAGCGCCATCGGGACTACGGTGACAATACCCAGCCAGGTCCATCGGCCCGGCGTCTCGAGGCTGCAGTACTTCAGAAATCCCAGCGAGAACGCGATGAAGACCGTGATGGCGGTCAGGACGCCTTCGCGGTAGCCGGGAGGAAGGCCCACGAATCACCTCCTGCGAGGTTAAGCCGTGATCTCCACACTATTGCCGTCAGGGTCTTCCACGACCGCTTCGACGTAGCCGTCGCCCGTCTGGCGCGGTTCCGAGCGGATGCGGACGCCGTCCGTGCGCATCTGCGCCGTGAGCGCTTCGACGGCGCTGCGTGAGCCAACCGACACCGCCAGATGCGCATAGCCGACGGCCGGCGCCTCGGCACGACCGTCGAGCTCCGGCAGGGTCATCAGCTCGAGGCGAGCCCCGCCCTTTGGAAAGGTCAGAAAGTAGGAGATGAAGCCGCGCCGTGTGGCGCTCTCGTAGCGTGGGCCTGCGCTCGCGCCGAAGTAGCGCTCATAGAACGCTCGGAGGCGTTCGAGGTCGCGCGTCCAGACTGCTACGTGCGCCAGGCCCATAGGCGCGACCTGTGGTCAATCAAAGGAATAGCCCACGAAGACCAGGTTGGCGGGGACGTCCCCTTCATACGTGACCACGTAACGAGCCTGGCCGCGCTCGAGGTCCTCCCACAGGGCATCGCATTCTTCGACCATCCTCACCGTCGGCTTGGCCGCGCCGAAATACCGCGCGACTTCCGCCGGCGTAAGAGGCGCCGCCCGTCGCGAGGCCGGCGACTTGCCCACCCGCTCGATGTCCAGGATGGACCGCGTGCCAGACTCACCTGAGCGATCAACCGCCTCTTTGATGTTGCGGGGGCGCGCCTGCGACCCGTAGTAGTCGCCGCGCGCGAAGACTTCCGCTCGGAGTGCGTCCAGAGCGGCCTGGGCATCACTTTGGAATGGGACGACGTACTGGTAGGGCCACCCTCCCATGGGTCGACCTCCTCTCTGACGCGTACTAGGGGGACGGCCGCAGGGCCTAGCTACTTCCGCTATGAGACGTTGCGTCTCGAGCCGTCACGCGCCAAGTCGAGCCAGCTCCGCATACATCTGGTTCAGGTACTCGCCTTTCAGAGGAAACGCGCTTCATTGGATCCTGGAAGACGGCGTAGCGACAAATTTTGAATCGAATGCCAACGTCCCCCTTGGAGTTGCAACGGAAGAAGGTCAATCGCCGTCTTCCGTCAGGTCCAGCCTTGCTTCTCCATTGCGAGTCTCCAGAAATCGTCTGAGACGGTCGATGAAAGCGGGGAAGACGGAGAAATGGACGCTCGTGTTTTCTCCGGAGAAGGAGCCGACCCGGCCGATGGCATCACTCGATGACTTGATCGGCGCGCGCAAGCACGGCCGGAGGCACCGTCACGCCGAGCGCCTTCGCCGTTTTGAGGTTGATGGCCAGATAGAAACGCGTCGGCCGCTCGATCGGCACGTCGCCGGGGCGAGCACCCTTGAGAATCCGATCGACGAACGATCCGAGATGCCGGAGGAGCTCCAGGACATCGGGGCCGTAGCTCACGAGACCGCCCTGCTTGACGAAGCTCGGGAGCAAGCCAGCGGAAGGCAGACGCCGCTCGAGCATGAGCTCCGCGAGCTTGAGCCCGTTGACGTCCATGGCCGGCGACGGAACGACCATGACAGCGCCGGCCCGCCCCCGGACCGCGGCCTGGAGCGCGTCGCTGATTTCCTCGGGATGACGGATGGCCAGCATCTGGAGCTGCACACCGATGGTCTCGGCGGCGACCTGGGCGGCGCGCAACGGGGCTGGATCCATCGAGGCGTCTGAAAGCACGGCGACCCTCGACACGCCTGGCCGCAGCTCGCGAATCACCTGCAAACGCTTGCCGCTGAGCTCGACGGCGTCGAGGAAGATGCCGGTGACGTTTCCGCCGGGGCGGCCCAGGCTTGCCGCGAGCCCGCTCGCGACGGGATCCGTCTCGAGATCGACGACGACCACCGGGATGGTCTGGGTGAGCGCGGTGATGGCGCGGGTCGCCGTCGAGCTGATTCCCACGATGAGGTCGACCTTGGTGTCGATGAGCTCTTTGGCCATCTCGCGGAATCGCTGGTCGTCCGATTGATTCGAAAGACGGCACTCGATGGCAATGGTCTTACCCACCTCATAACCATGCGCACGCAGACCCTCGAAGACGGGACCGGGAGCGCCTCGCTCTTCCCCGGGACAGACGCCCGACGTCAGATAGCCGATGCGTGGGATTGCTTTCGGTCGCGGGGCCTCCGACGGTCGGTCGCAACCCGCAACGACCAGCGCGAGGGCCGCCGACAGGCATGCGAGGACCGTTCCGCGCCTCATCCAGATAGACCTGGGACGAAGGCGTAGCCCTACTTCGCTCCGCGGGGAGCGCTTTGAAGTAGTTCGGCCAAGTCTCGCTTCCAGAACCTCGCTTGGGAGGTGGTGCCGTGACCGAGGGTCTGGTCGCTCGCAGGAATCAACAGCACGCGGCCGTTTTTCACTCGCCTGATTTCCTTGTCCAGTAGCCCAAGTTCCGGCGGATTGCGTTCGTCATCGGCCGAGTTGATCACCAGCAGAGCCGCTTGGATGCGCTCCAGGCCGGCCGAGGCGTTGTAGTCACCCGATGATTCCCACTGGTACAGGGTGTCATTGGCATCGCCGCGGAACGGCGCGCTCAGGCGCTGGTTGACCAGCTGGTCTGCCTTCTCGCGCGTCGGCGCTATCTTCTGGAGCGCCTGATTCCCGCCGCTGGTGGCGATGCCGTAGAACACCGAGGCGAATTGAGCGCTGCGCGGCTGCTTGGTGTAGTTGCCGTTCATCCACTCTGGGTCGTTGCGGATCGAATCGATGATGAGTCGGCGGGTCATCCAATTGCGCCCGGACATCTCCGTGGGCTGCGACGCCATCGGCACTGCAATGTCCATGAGGTCAGGATATTTCTGGGCCCAGAGCCAGGTTTGCATGCCGCCCATCGAGTTGCCAAGGACGAGCCGAATGCGGCGCACGCCCAAGTGCTCGGTGAGGAGCCGGTATTGGGCGGAGACCATATCGTCGTAGTTGTATCGGGGAAAGCTCGCGCGAAGCCCGTCGGAGGGTTTGGACGATTTGCCGTGGCCGATAGCGTCGGGCAGGATCACATAGTAGCGGCTTGCATCGAGCGGCTGGCCGGGACCGAAGAGTTCGCCGGCGAACGCGGGTGTGAGCATGCCGGCGCCTGATCCCGTCGTGCCGTGCAGGATGAGCACGGGCTCCCCGGTGGGCGCGCCGACGGTCGTGTAATGAAGGCGCAGCTCGGGAAGAACCTCGCCGGTGTGAAAGCGGAAGTCGCGTACCCCCCAGCTACCTTCTTTCGGCGTGGGGTAGTCAGCGGCTAGCCCCGGCAGGGTCATCAATGCGAATACGACGGCCCACAGCGTTCCAGTAAGCACCTTGACGAGCTTCATGTCGGTCTCCCTCGTTGGTCGATCGGAGTCACGTTCAACCCGTCATGTCCATCTCGCGGCACAAGGCCGCCGCCGTGGTGAGGTGAGCCGCCGCGTCCTGGTCCTTCCCGACGCGCCCGTACAGCGTGCCCAGCCCCAGATGGCAGCGCGAGAGGAGCGGGCGCATCCCAAGCTCGTCGGCGAGTGCGGTGGCCTGGCGATAGTAGCGCTCAGACATCTCGAGGTTCGTGGAATGCGGATGGGAGGCGAGCTCGCCGAGAAGGCGAAGGATCCAAGCCTCGTAGCCGCGTTGACCACGTCTCCGTGCCAGGGCGAGGGCTCGCTCAGCAAAGCTTAGCGCATCGTTCAGACGATCGGCGGCCAGGCATCCCTCGCCCGTCTGGGCGACGATCAGCGTCTGGAAGGACTCATGGGCCTTCTGGCCTTCCTCGAGCAGCGATAGACCTTCGGCAACTTGTCCCGCCAGGGGATACAGGGCGCCCAGCCAGCCCGCCGTGATTGGCAACAATGTCGGGATGTGCCAGTCGCGGCAAAGCGCGAGCGCACGAACGAGGTGAGGAATGGCGAGGCGGTATTCGCCTCTGATGCGATGGACGTGCGCGGGGCCCCAGCATGCAACGATCAAGCTGTAGGGGTGGTCGAGTGCTTCCGCGATCCGAACTGCTTCCCGGCCGTGAGCCGACGCCTCCTCGAAAGCGCCCATCTCGGCGAGCGCCTAAGCCAGGTAGCCGTGGGCCATCGCCGCCGGGAATCCCGCGAGGCCACATCGGTCGCGATGGCGTGCGCCCTCGAGGAGTTGTACGACGGTCCGAAGACTCTGTGCGGCTTCCCGATACTCTCCCGACGTGAGGCAATCGGCACCGACGTAGAAGTTAGCCCCCACGTTGAGCGCGAAGTCCGACAGCGTTTCGGCGATGAGCTTGGCCCTCTGGGCCGAGGTCCGCGCTTCGGTCGAGTGGCCCGTCATCCAAAGGAAGTGCCCCATGTAGACCGACACGTAACCCGTCCGCCGCTGATCGGCGAGCGTGCCGGCCAGAGCGTCGGCTTCGCGAAGGTACGTGATGACGCGCTCCAGCTCCCCGAGCGGGAACAGCGACGTGCGAAGATCGAATCGGAGATCGATGGCCTGCTCCAGCGTCTCGCGGGTCTCGGGCTGGTGTTTGAGGGCGACGAGTGCCTGCTCGAAGTAGGCGACCGCCTCGCGGTTCGCCGACCGAGTGAATGCCTTGGCCCCGGCCTGGCGCAGGTAGCTCAGCGCCTTGTCCCACACCTCGCTCTTGAACGCGTGCTGAGCCAACGACTCGAGGTGCTCCCCGAGCCGGTCGCCATAGAGAGTCTCGATCGCGGCGACGATCTTGGCGTGGAGCGAGCGCCGGCGATCGTGGAGCAGACTCCCGTAGGCGACGTCGTTGATCAGTGCGTGTTTGAAGGTGTACTCAAGATCGGGGAACAGGCGGGCCTCGTAGAGGAACTCACCGGCCATGAGGTGCGCGAGCCCGGTGCGGAGCTCGTCCTCCTGGAGGTCTGCAATGGCCTGCAGAAGGCCAAAGGGCACGTCCTTGCCGATCACGGCGGCCGCCTGGAGCAGTCGCTTGTCCTCGGCTGAGAGGCGGTCGATGCGCGACGCGAGGATCGCCTGGGCCGTCGCTGGGATCTGAAACGTCTGCCATGCTCTTCCCAGACGATAGGCTCCGCGTTCGCCCGCCAGCGCCTTGGTCTCCACAAGGGTCCGCACGCTCTCCTCGAGGAAGAAGGGGTTTCCCCCCGTTCGCTCGATGAGGAGTCTCTTGAGGGAGTCGAGTGCGGGATCGTTGCCCAGCAGGCCTGCCAGCAGCTCGTCGGCGCTCTCCGGGGGCAACGCGTCGATGCGCAGCTGACGGTAATAGGTCTTGCCACTCCAGCCGTGCCGATACTCCGGGCGATAGTTCACCACGAGCAGCAGCCGCGCGGCCGGCAGGCTCTCTACGAGACTGTCGAGGAACGCCTGAGTCTCGGCATCGATCCAATGCAGGTCTTCGAACACGACGAGCACCGGCTGCACTTGGCTCTCTCGCAGCAACAGGCGCTTGACGCCGTCGAGCGTGCGCTGGCGACGCTGCGGGGGGTCCAGCTTCTCCCACTGCGCATCCTCAACAGGAATCTCCAGGAGCCAGAGAAATCCCGGGAGCGATGGCTCGAGCGCGCGATCGAGCGAGAGCAGCTTGCCTGTAACCTTTTCGCGGATTTTTCTCGGTTCATCGCGGGGCTCGATCTGGAAGTAGGCTCGAAGGAGGTCGATAAGCGGGAGAAATGCCGTCGCCTTGCCGTACGAGACCGAGCTGCTCTCGACAACCAGCCAGCCCTCCGTGCGATGCGAGTGGATGAATTCCCAGAACAGCCGGGACTTGCCGACACCGGGTTCTCCCATGACCGCCACGATCTGACCCTGCCCGATCCGCGCTCGGTCCAGGGCATGGCGCAGCTGTTCGACTTCATTGTCGCGGCCGACGAAACGGGTCAACCCGCGCGCAGCGGTGGCGTGGAGGCGCGAGCGCACGGTCGCTGCTCCGGTCACCTCAAACAGCGCGATCGGCGAATCCAGCCCTTTGACCGGCATCTCGCCAAGTGATGTGACGGTCACGTAGCCTTCGGCCAGCGTCAGCGTCGCTGGAGGGATGAGAATGGAGCCGGGCGTCGCCATTTGCTCCATGCGCGCGGCCAGATGGGTCGTCTGACCGACCGCCGTGTAGTCCATGTGCAGATCGCTGCCGATGGACCGTACGACCACCTCGCCCGAGTTCAGGCCGACCCGGATCTGAATTGGAACTCCCTCGGTCCGTCGCAGACTCTCGGCATCGCGTCTCACCGCTTGCTGCATCCTCAGCGCTGCGTAGCAAGCTCGCACCGCGTGGTCCTCGTGGGCGAGCGGTGCGCCGAAAAGCGCCATGATGCCGTCGCCCATCACCTGATTCACGGTGCCCTCGTATCGGTGTACGGCTTCCATCATGTGCTCGAGCACCGGGTCGAGGAGCCGCCGGGCGTCCTCGGGGTCACGGTCGGCGAGCAGCTCCATGGACCCCCTGAGGTCGGCGAAGAGAACGGTCACTTGCTTTCGCTCGCCCTCGACAGCCGCCTTCGACGTCATGATCTTCTCGGCCAGATGCTTGGGCGTGTAGGCTTCCGGAGCACTGAAGCGCGGCGATACCGTCGGCGCCGCCAGCTGGCCCGTCGGATGCGCGCACTCTGAACAGAACTTGGCAGTCGGCGAAAGCTGGGCTCCGCAGTTCGCGCAGGTGCGCGCCAGGGGCGCAGCGCATTCCTCGCAGAACTTCGCGCCGGCCCGGTTCTCGTGCTGGCACCGTGAACACTTCATCGCGAGCCTCGGTGTCCTTTTGAAAGGCGGGGGAGTTCAGTATCGGGCGACCGTCTGTTACTCAAGACCAGGTCGCGCGCGGTTAGTCCGCGTACTCCGCCTTCGCTCCCGCACCCTGCGCCGCGAAGATCGACCGATAACCCACCTGATCCCAGCGCGGCGGTAGCTTCGCGGGGTACGGCTCCATGTGCACGTGCGTCGGCTCCTGGCCGCGCACGAGCAACCCTGTCCGTGTCGTGGGCGCGGGCAGGGGCGTCATCGGCAGCGCATCCGCCGCGGCGTATACGTTGAGCAGCAGCGGGCGCATGCGCGCCGAATAGTTCGCAGCCGACCCGTGGACGACGCGACAGTGGAGGAGCACCACGGTGCCTGCCGGGCCACACATGTCGACCGCGGAACCAGCTGGCAAGCTCGCCGTGTCGCGCGCGGTGAGCGCGCCGATCCACCGGCCATCGTCGTCGAACTGGTCGAAGATCGTCCCGCGGTGAGTGCCGGGGATCGCGGTCAGCGGACCTTGCTCTGGGCCGGTGTCGTCGAGATAGACGCCAAACGTGAGCACGCTGAAATTGGTGTGCGGCCAGGCCTGGATGTCCTGATGCCAGCAGACAGCGTCGCCGCCTTCGGACCACTTGAAGTTGAGCTTCGAGCTGTGGAACCGCACGTCGGGGCCGACGAGATCGGCGACCAGGTCGACGACCGTCGGGTCCTTCGCGAATTCCCAGAGCTCGGAGTGCTGGTCGACAGCTTTGCGCAGGCGCCGGATGTTCGGCTTCTCGGCGGTGTGATCGGGCGCCAGATCGAACTGATCATCGGAGGCGGACAACACGCGCGATTCCTCGACCTTGGCGGCGACGACGTCGCGCAATCGCCGGAGCCACGTCCCGCCGACATGACCGGGCACCGTGAGGAAGCCGTCCGCGAAGTATTGCTCGCGCGCCCGCTGGTCGAGCACCAGCGGGGCGTGCTGGAGTATGCGTTCCGGGGTCATCGATTTCTCCTCAAGCCGACATCAGCCGATGAGCTCGTGCTCCTCGGTGATCAGCACCAGCCGGTCGCTGTGACTCTCGCGCGAATGCGCCAGCGCGATCTGCCCAACCTCGGACGACCACGCGCGATCAAGCGCCTCGCGGTTGTCGAACCAGAGCTCCGCGATGCCGTCCCACGGCTCACGGCCCTCATGCGACGTCGAGCCCGTGACCATGCACACCCGATATTTGCGCAGGTCAGGCAGCTTCTTCCCGTACGCTACGTGCTCGTCGAGCCACCAGCGGTGAAAGCGCTCGCGCGTCCAGCTCGCAGGGCGGCGCAGCAGCACCACGACCTTGATCATTGCGCCAGCGCGCCGCCGTCGATCACCAGCTCACTGCCGCTCATGTACGCCGAGTCGTCCGACGCCAGATAGAGCACGAGCTTCACGACCTCGTCCACGGTCCCCATGCGCCCGAGCGGAACGCGCTCGATCCGGCGGCGCAGCACCTCCGGATCGGGCATCGCGCTGTGGAGCATGTCCGTGTCGATCGGGCCGGGGTGCACGGAGTTGCAGCGGATCCTGTCCTTGGCGTGCTGGGCCGCCGTCACCTTGGTGAAGATGCGGATCGCGCCCTTGCTGGCGGCGTACGCCGGCTCCTGGTGCAGCGATTGCCCAATGCCGGCGACCGACGAGATGTTCACGATCGAGCCGCCGCCCGCCTGGCGCATCGCCGGAATCGCGTGCTTCGTGCCCAGGAACACGCCCTTGGCGTTGACCGCCATGACCCGATCCCACTCGGCAACCGTGCGGTCTTCAATCGCGACGCGCGGAATGACGATCGCGGCGTTGTTCACCAGAATATCGAGCCGGCCGTGGCGTCCGGTCGCGAGCTTGACCGCGTTTTGCCAGTCGGTCTCGTTGGTGACATCGAGATGCACGTACGAGGCTTCGCCGCGTTCGGCGCGGATGGCCGTCTCGACCTTCTTGCCCTCGGCGTCGAGGATGTCACCGAAGACCACCTTGGCGCCCTCACGCGCGAACAGCTGCGCCTCGGCGGCGCCCTGGCCCCGCGCCCCGCCGCTGATCAGTGCGACCTTTCCATCGAGCTTTCCCATCTCTATCTCCCTGTCGGCGCCGCGCCTCCGCGGTTAGCGCGCCGGCGCCGGATGTGTGGCGACCCAGTGTTTGGCGATATCGATCCGCCGGGTGAACCAGACGCCGTTGTGATTCTGCATGTAGTCGAGCGCGCGCTCGAGCCCGGCGGCGCGTGAGGGGTGGCCGATGAGCCTGAGATGCAAGCCGAGCGACATCATCTTCGGCTGTGTGCGTCCCTCGCGGTAGAGCACGTCGAAGCCGTCCTTCACGAACGTGTAGTAGTCGTCCGCGGTGAAGAAGCCGCCGCGGCCGAACTTCGAGTCGTTCGCGGTCAGGCTGTAGGGCACGACCAGGTGCGGCCGGTCGTTCACGCGCACCCAGTAAGGCAGCTCGTCGTTGTAGGCGTCGGAGTCGTAGAGAAAACCGCCTTCCTCCACGATCAGGCGCCGCGTGTTCACGCTGGGCCCGGAGCGGCAGTACCAGCCGAGCGGGCGCTCGCCGACGGTCTTCTTCATCGACTCGACGGCCATGCGGATGTGCTCGCGCTCCTGCGCCTCGGTGAGCTCCCAGTGCTTGATCCAGCGCCAGCCGTGCGAGCACACGTCGAAGCCGGATTCGCGGATCGCCGCGGCGACGGCCGGATTGCGCTCGAGCGCCAGCGCGCAGCCGAAGACGGTCAGCGGCAAGCCGCGCTCCTTGAAGATGCGCAGGACGCGCCAGAAGCCGACGCGGCTGCCGTACTCGAACATGCCCTCGGCGGCCAGATCGCGGCCCTTGACGCCGTAGTCCGAGACGCCTGCTTCGGTCAACGTCGCTTCGGAGAAGCCGTCGTCGTGAACGTTGTACTCGGAGCCTTCCTCGTAGTTGATGACGAAGTTCACGGCGATGCGCGCCTCGCCGGGCCAGTGGGGATGCGGCGGGTTGCCGGCGTAGCCGATCAGGTCGCGTGGATAGGGGGTAGACATTGGCGGGATTCTAGAACATCTTTGCCGCCAGGAGGGTAGCGGGATGGCCCCGGCCGTGATTCTCTCGTCCGATTCGCACGTGTTCGAGCCGCCCGATCTGTGGGCCAAGCGCATCGACAGGGCCTTTCGCGACCGGGCGCCGCGGATCCAGCGCATCGACGGCGCCGACCAGATCGTGATCGAAACGGACCAGATTCTCTCCGGCATCGGTCTCATCTCGAACGCCGGCGCCCGGTTCGAGGCGCCCGAGACCATTTCCGGAGATGGGCGTTTCGAGGACGTACCGCGCGGCGGCTACGACCCCGAGCAGCATCTGGCCGACATGCGGCTCGACGGCGTGGCCGGCGAAGTGCTCTATCCCTCGCAGGGGCTCTTCTACTTCCGCATCGCGGACAGCGCGCTGATGTCGGCGATCTTTCGCGCCTACAACGACTGGCTCGCCGACTTCTGCGCCGCCGATCCCAAGCGGCTCAAGGGCATCGCCATGGTCAATCTGGACGACGTCCAGGAGGGCATCGGCGAGCTCGAGCGCGCGGCGCGCCTGGGCCTGGCCGGCGCGATGATCACGGAGCATCCGCTCGACCATCGGCGCTACGACCAGCCGGAGTACGAGCCCTTCTGGGCCGCCGCCGAGTCGCTCGGGATGCCGCTCAGCCTGCACACCGCCACCCGGCGGCAGGGAAAAATCCGTGGCGCGGGCGAGAAGACCCTGCGCGACGCAAGCAGCCGGTCGACGAAGGCGCACTATCCGGCGCTCTCGATGTGCGACATGATCTTCTCCGGCGTCTTCGAGCGCTATCCGCGGCTCACCCTGGCCATCGTCGAGTTCGAGCTCTCGTGGGCGCCGCACATCCTGGCCTCGATGGACTACACGTACCGCGAGCGCACCGGCGAGGCGATCTATCGCTTCAAGGACGGCATGCGGCCGAGCGACTTCTTCCACCGCAACGTCGTGCTGAGCTTCCAGGAAGACGCGATCGGCATTCGCCTGCGCGATGTGATCGGCGTCGACAACATGATGTGGGGCTCGGACTATCCGCACAGCGAATCCACGTTCCCGCAGTCGCGGAAGATCCTGGCCGAGATCCTGGCGGGAGTGCCCGAGGACGAGCAGGCCAAGATCGTCGGCGCCAACACCGCGCGCGTCTACGGCTTCGAGGTGGCGCAGGTGGCCGCCCATGCTTGAGGAGCCGACCTCACTTCGGATCGAAGATCCCGGCATCCGAGCGCTCTTCACCGAGGCCGCTCGATTCCAGTCGTGGCTCGACGTCGAGGCGGCGCTCGCCCAGGCGCAGGCCGAGCTCGGGATCATCCCAGCCGCCGCGGCGCGCGAGATCGTGGCCAAGGCCCACCTGAAGTATCTCGACCTCGCTGCCGTCCGGGCCGGGCTCGCGAAGACCGGGCATCCGCTGGTGCCGGTGGTCTGGGCGCTCGATCGCGCGTGCGAGGGCGACGCGGGCGGCTACGTCCACTGGGGCGCGACCACGCAGAACATCACGCAGACCGGCCAGCTCTTACAGGTGCGCCGGGCTCACGAGATCTTCCTGGGCCAGCTGGCGGCCGTGCTGACACACCTGGCGGAGCTGGCGGAACGCACGAAAGACGCGCTCTTGCCCGGCCGCACGCACGGTCAGCACGCGGTGCCGGCGACGTTCGGGTTCAAGGTGGCGGTGTGGATCGACGAGCTCTGCCGTCACGTCGAGCGGCTGCGCGCGTGCGAGGGGCGCGTGTTCGTCGCGATGCTCGGAGGCGGCGCGGGCACGCTCGCCTCGCTCGGTGAGCTCGGCCTGGCGACCCAGGAGAAGATGGCGGTCCGTCTCGGGATGCAGCCAATGACCGTGCCGGCGCGCACGATCGGCGATCATCAGGCCGAGTACGTCACCTTGCTCGGCTTGCTCGCCGCGACCGCCGGCAAGATCGGGCGCGAGATCTACACGCTGATGAAGCAGGAGTTCGGCGAGGTCGAAGAGCCCGTGCCGCCCGGTACCGTCGGCAGCAGCACGATGCCCCAGAAGCGCAACCCGAAGCTCTCGCAGGACATCATCGCCGCCGCGGCGCAGATCAGGGCGCTCGTGCCGCTGGCGCTCGACGCGATGAATACCGAGCACGAGGCCGATCGCACCACCAGCATCATGATGAGCCGGGCGCTGGTCCAGGCCTGCGAGCTGACCGGCGACATGCTCCAGCGCATGATCTCGCTGTTCGAGGGCCTTCAGGTGTTCCCCGATCGGATGCGCGAGAACCTCGATCTCTCGGGCGGCCTGATCATGGCCGAGGCGCTCATGCTCGAGCTCGGCAAGCAGATCGGCCGGCAGCGCGCCCACGACGCGGTCTACGACGCCGCGCAGGGCTCGGTCACCCAGTCGCGCCCGTTCCGCGATCTGCTGGCCGAGGACCCGCACGTGAGCGCCCGGCTGACGGGCTCCCAGGTGGACGCGCTGCTCGATCCCGCGCGCTACGCCGGGCTCTGCAGCCTGTTCGCCGAGCGCGGCGCGGTGCAGGCGCGCGACGTGGCCCGCACGATCAGCCGGCGCTCCGCCCGCGCGTAGCGCGCCCGCCCGCGCTACTTCAGCCGCAGATCCTCGAACGGCGCCGAATACCCGAAGCCCGGAATGCGCCCGTCGCCGGCCTCGGCGACCTTCGGCCCGATGCCCCAGATGAACGCCTGCTCGAAGAGCGGGATCGCCATCACCCGGTCGCGGATGATGTGCTGGATCTGGTGCACCATCGCCTCGCGCTTCTTGACGTCGAGCTCGCGGGCCTGGCGCACGTAGAGATCGTCGATCTCGGGCAGCGAGCCGTAGGCGTACACGCCGTTCTTGGTGACGTACGGCTCGAGCCGCGTGGCGGCATTGCCGAACGCGGCGGTGATCACGTGGATGGCGCCGTGGAGCTTCTTCTCGCGCCAGGCGGTGAAGTACGCGGCGCGCTCCATCGTGCGCATGCGGCTCTTGATCCCGACGGCCTGTAGATAGCCGACGATGGCCTCGCCCATCGAGTCGTAGGGCGGGAACGGATAGAAGTCGCCCGCGTCGAAGCCGTTCGGGTGTCCGGCCTCGGCCAGGAGCTTCTTGGCGCGTGCTGGGTCGTAGGCGTGCGGCTCCATCGCGACGGCGAACTGGAAGATCCGCGGCACGTAGTTGCCGGTAAGCCGGCCGTAGCCGAGCATCTCGGCCTGGTTGATCGTCGCGCGGTCGATGGCGTGACTGGCGGCCAGCCGCACGCGCTGATCCGACCACGGTGACTTCGGATCCCACTGCTCAGGCAGCTCGATCCAGAAGGCGCCGCTCACGAGCGGCGCGCCCAGGCGTAAGCCCGGCGTCTTGCGCGCGGAATCCGCGGTGGGGCCCGACAACAGATAGACGATGTCGACCTCGCCCGCCTTCAGCGCCGCCGCGCGCGTCGCCTCCTCGGGCATCGAGCGCATCACCAGGCGCTTCACCGACGGCGTCTTGCGCCAGTAGCCCTCGAACGCCTCCAGCACGATCTCGATGCCGGGCTTGAACGAGACCATCTTGTACGGGCCGGCGCCGACCGGCGCGGTCTTGAACGCGTCGTCGCCGATCTTCTCGACGTACTTCTTGGGCACGATCCATCCGGCGCCGGAGGCGGTCGTGCCGTAGAAGGTGATGAAGTCCGGCCACGGCTCGCGCAGCACGAAGCGCACCTGACCGGGGTCGACGATCTGGACTTCCTTCACCTTGTCGTGGAGGAGCTTGGCGCTGGCGCCCTTGTAGCGATCCCACGAGAACTTCACGTCCTCGGCGGTGACCGGCTCGCCGTTGTGGAACTTCACGCCCTTGCGCAGCACGAACGTGTAGGTCAGGTGATCCTTCGATTCGGTCCACGACTCGGCGAGGCTCGGCGTGGTGAGCCCGCCGGGCATCGGCTTCACCATCGCGTCGTGGAGCGCGTACATGACCATGAACGGCGTGCTGAACGCCTCGGTCTCCGCCGGGTCGAGCCAGCGCGCGGCGAGCGTGACGTGGAGTCCCCAGCGCA
>Ga0207428_10000068_pt1 | contig 150215 bp, 139 predicted proteins | sample RhiMethybrSRZTD1_FD_187600 | JGI IMG/M metagenome (GOLD analysis project Ga0207428, IMG submission 187600) | Populus rhizosphere microbial communities from Tennessee, USA - Rhizosphere MetaG P. TD hybrid SRZTD1 (SPAdes) (version 3) | ecosystem: Host-associated > Plants > Roots > Rhizosphere >... | reverse complement strand
TCGTCTTGTTCTTCGTGTGCAGCACCTTCGTGATCGCCGCCGTTAACGTCGTCTTGCCGTGGTCGATGTGCCCAATCGTCCCCACGTTCACGTGCGGCTTCGTCCGCTCGTACTTCGCTTTCGCCATGATGTGGCCTCCGACTCGTCTAGCGAGATCCGCCGCGGCCCGCCGGTTTACCGGCGACTTTGGCCATGATCTCTTCGGCGATCGCGAGCGGGACTTCCTCGTAGCGCGAGAACTGCATCGTGTAGGTCGCGCGTCCCTGCGTCATCGACCGCATTTCAGTTGCGTACCCGAACATTTGTCCCAGCGGCACCGTCGCCCGGATGACCTGCGAGCTGCCGCGAGCCTCCATCGAAGCGATCCGCCCGCGCCGGCTGTTCAGGTCGCCGACGATCGCGCCCATGTACTCCTCGGGCGTCACGACTTCGACATCCATCACCGGCTCGAGCAGCACCGGCTTGGCGTGGCGGCAGGCTTCCTTGAACCCCATCGAGGCGGCGATCTTGAATGCCATCTCGGACGAGTCCACGTCGTGGTACGAGCCGTCGGTCAACCGCACCTTGATGTCGACGATCGGGTAGCCGGCCAGCACGCCGGTATCGAGCGCTTCGCGGATGCCCTTCTCGACCGCCGGAATGTATTCCCGCGGGATCGTGCCGCCGACGATCTTGTTCTCGAACTCGAAGCCCTGGCCGGCCTCGTTCGGCTCCACCTCGAGGTAGACATCGCCGTACTGACCGCGGCCGCCCGTCTGCCGGACGTACCGCCCCCGCGCCTCGGCCATCTTGCGGATCGTCTCGCGGTAGGCGACCTGCGGTTTGCCGACGTTGGCCTCGACCCTGAACTCGCGCAGGAGGCGGTCGACGATGATCTCCAGGTGCAGCTCGCCCATGCCGTGGATCAACGTCTGGCCGGTCTCCTCGTCGCTGGTCACCCGGAACGTCGGGTCCTCGAGGGCCAGCCGCGAGAGCGAGACGCCCAGCTTCTCTTCGTCGGCGCGCGTCTTCGGCTCGATCGCGACGGCGATCACGGGCTCGGGGAACGTCATCGACTCGAGCACGATCGGCCGGTCGGGATCGCACAGCGTGTCGCCGGTCGTCGTCAGCTTGAGCCCGATGGCGGCCGCGATGTCGCCCGCCGCCACCGCCTCGACCTCTTCCTTCTTGTTCGCGTGCATCCGGAGGAGCCGGCCGACGCGCTCCTTCTTGTCCTTGGTCGAGTTGTAGACACCGGACCCGGCCTCGAGCGTGCCCGAGTAGACGCGCAGGAACACGAGCTGACCGACATGCTGGTCGTTCATGATCTTGAACGCCAGTGCCGCGAACGGAGCGTCGTCGGACGCCTTGCGCTCCTCGACCTCCTTGGTCTCGGGGTTGATGCCTTGCATCGGCGGAATGTCGAGCGGCGACGGGAGGTAGTCGATGACCGCGTCCAGGAGCGGCTGCACACCCTTGTTCTTGAAGGAAGCGCCGCAGAGGATCGGGAAGAGCTTCATGCTGATCGTGCCCTTGCGCACGGCCGCCTTCAGCTCGGCGGGCGTGATCGGCTCGCCGTGCACGTACTTCTCCATCAGGTGCTCGTCGACCTCGGCGAGCCCCTCGATCATCTTTTCCCGGTACTCTTTCACCTGCTCCCGCATGTCCTCGGGAATCTCGATCTTCGTGTATTCCTTGCCGAGCGAGTCGTCGTCGTCGGTCCACACCAGGCCGACCTCGTCGATCAGGTCGACGAGCCCGCGGTACTGGTCCTCACGGCCGATCGGGATCTGCACCGCAACCGGATGGGCGCCCAGACGCTCACGGACCAGGTCGACACACTGGTAGAAGTCCGCCCCGACGCGATCCATCTTGTTGACGTAGACCATGCGCGGAACGCGGTACTTGTCGGCCTGGCGCCACACGGTCTCGGTCTGCGGCTCGACACCCGACACCGCATCGAGGATCGCGACGGCGCCGTCGAGGACCCGGAGCGAGCGCTCGACCTCCACGGTGAAGTCGACGTGGCCCGGCGTATCGATGATGTTGACGCGGCAATCTCGCCAGAAGCAGGTCGTCGCGGCCGACGTGATGGTGATGCCGCGTTCCTGCTCCTGCACCATCCAGTCCATCGTCGCGGTGCCTTCGTGGACTTCGCCGATCTTGTACGACCGCCCGGTGTAATACAGGATCCGCTCGGTCGTCGTCGTCTTGCCCGCGTCGATGTGGGCCATGATGCCGATGTTGCGCGTCTTTTCGAGCGAGTACTGCCGTTCCACCGCCCCGTCCTCTGCTTTCTCTGCGATCTCTGACATGCGAAGAGGGGGGTCAGGCTGCGCCCCCCTCTTCGTTCGTTAGCTAGCTACCAGCGATAATGCGCGAACGCCTTGTTGGCCTCCGCCATCTTGTGCGTGTCTTCTCGCTTCTTGACCGCCGTGCCCCGGTTGCTCGCCGCGTCGAGCAACTCGGCGGCGAGCTTGTCCGCCATGCTGCGCTCCGCGCGCCGCCGGGCCGCGCCGATGACCCACCGCATGGCCAGCGACGTGCGCCGATCCGGGCGAACTTCGACCGGCACCTGATACGTCGAGCCGCCGACCCGCCGCGACTTCACCTCGACCGCCGGCTTCACGTTGTCGATGGCCGACTTGAACATCTTGAGCGCGTCCTGCTTGCTGCGGTCCTCGATCGAGATCAGCGCGTCGTACATGATCCGCTCCGCGGTCGACTTCTTGCCGCGGATCATCATGATGTTGACGAACTTCGCCACGAGCCGGCTCCCGTACTTCGGATCCGGCAGTACCTCGCGCTTCGCTGCGCCTGCCCGTCTCATGGTCCTATCCCGCCGCGCCCTTGGTGGCCTTGGCGCCGTACTTCGACCGGCTCTGCTTGCGGCCCGCCACACCGGCGGTGTCGAGCGTGCCGCGGATGATGTGATAGCGGATGCCCGGCAGGTCCTTCACGCGGCCGCCACGGATCATGACGATCGAGTGCTCCTGCAGATTGTGACCGACGCCCGGGATGTACGAGGTGACCTCGAGCCCGTTCGTCAGCCGCACGCGGGCGACTTTCCGGAGAGCGGAGTTCGGCTTCTTCGGCGTCGTCGTGTACACGCGGATGCACACGCCGCGCTTCTGCGGACACCCCTGCATCGCGGGCGTCTTCGACTTCCGCCGCACCGCCTCGCGACCCTGATGGACGAGTTGATTGATAGTCGGCATAGCTCACCGCCGCCCGGGAGGGCGACAAAACTCCAACGTTATAACCGAGATGCCCTGTCTTGTCAACGCTTTACGGCTCATCATTTCGCGCGCCTCGGCCGGCGGGGCCCCAGCCCCGCGACGGCCTGCAGCGCGCCCTGCCATTACCCAGCCACCGCCACCGACTCGTCGCCGTCGCTCGCGTCGGCGACCGGCGGAGTCAGCGAGAGCACGCTGTCGAGCGACTTCACAGCCTCGCCGCCGGGCGTCAACACCTCGACCCGCGTGTAGGTCGAGAGCCCGGTGCCTGCCGGGATGAGGCGGCCGACGATCACGTTCTCCTTCAGGCCCCGGAGATCGTCCGTTTTTCCGGAGATCGCAGCTTCCGTCAGTACCCGGGTGGTCTCCTGGAACGAGGCCGCCGAGATGAAGCTGTCGGTCGAGAGCGACGCCTTCGTGATCCCGAGGAGCACCGGCTTGGCCGTCGCGGCGCGCTTGCCCTGCGCCAGCACCCGGTCGTTCTCCTCCTGGAACACGAACTTGTCGACCAGCTCGCCCACGACAAACTCTGTGTCGCCGACCTCCTCGATGCGCACGCGCCGGAGCATCTGGCGCACGATGATCTCGATGTGCTTGTCGTTGATCGTCACGCCCTGCAGGCGATAGACCTCCTGCACCTCGTTGACCAGGTACCGCTGCAGCTCACGATCACCGAGGACCGCCAAATAGTCGTGCGGGTTGGGCGACCCATCCATGAGGGCTTCACCCGCGCGCACCCGGTCGCCCTCGTGAACGCTGATGTGCTTACCGCGCGGGATCAAGTACTCCTTGGTCTCGGCGTTGTCGGCGCGGATCACGATCTTCCGCATGCCCTTGACGAACCCGCCCATCTCGACGCGGCCGTCGATCTCGGTGATGACGGCCTGCTCCTTCGGCTTGCGCGCCTCGAACAGCTCTGCGACGCGCGGCAGACCGCCGGTGATGTCCTTGGTCTTGGTGGTCTCGCGCGGGATCTTGGCGATGATGTCGGCCGCGAAGATCTCGGCGCCGTCGGGCACGTTGAGGTTCGCGCCCACCGGCAACGCGTACCGGTGACGCTCGCTCGCTTCCGCCCCTCCGGCTGCCTCGCCGGCCGACCGGATGATGATGCCCGGCTGCAGCTTGCCCTCCGGGTCCTCGATGACCACCTTGCGCGCCAGACCGGTGACCTCGTCGAACTCTTCCCGAACCGTCACGCCCTCGAGGATGTCCTGGTACTCGACCCGACCGGTGAACTCCGTGAGGATCGGGTTAGTGAACGGATCCCACTCGACCAGCACGGTCCGCGCCTTGATCTTCTGATCGGCCTTCACCTTGATCTTGGCGCCGTAGACGACCGGATAGCGCTCGCGCTCGCGGCCGCGCTCGTCGGCCACGCCGATCTCGCCGTTGCGGTTGGTCGCCACCAGGTCACCGTCGCGGTTCACGACGGTCCGGAGGTTGTGGTACTTCACGACACCCGCGCTCTTGGCCTCGTGCTTCGAGGCCTCGACCACGCGGCTCGCGGTGCCGCCGATGTGGAAGGTCCGCATCGTGAGCTGCGTGCCCGGCTCGCCGATCGACTGCGCGGCGATGATGCCCACCGCCTCGCCGAGCTCGGCCAGCCGCCCGGTGCCCAGATTGCGGCCGTAGCACATGACGCAGATCCCGCGCTTGGTGTCGCAGGTCAGGGTCGACCGGATGCGCACCCGCTCCAGGCCCGAGTCCTCGATCTTCTGCGCCAGCTCCTCGGTGATCTCGGTGTTGGCCTGGACGATGATCTCGTTGGACAGCGGATCACGGATGTCCTCGGCGGCGACGCGGCCGAGGATACGATCGCGCAGCGACTGGATGATGTCACCGCCCTCGACCAGCGGTGTGGCGTCGATGTATTTCACGGTGCCGCAGTCGTACTCGCTGACGATGACGTCCTGCGAGACGTCGACCAGCCGCCGCGTCAGGTAGCCGGAGTCGGCCGTCTTCAACGCCGTGTCGGCCAGACCCTTTCGGGCGCCGTGCGTCGAAGTGAAGTACTCGAGGACCGTGAGGCCCTCGCGGAAGTTCGAGGTGATCGGGGTCTCGATGATCTCGCCGCTGGGCTTGGCCATCAGACCGCGCATGCCGGCCAGCTGGCGGATCTGCTGCTTGCTGCCTCGGGCGCCGGAGTCGGCCATCATGTAGATCGGGTTGAACTCGCCGCCCTGCTCGCCGCCTTCCAGCTCGCGGAACATCTCCTCGGCGATGAGCTCGGTGACGTGCGCCCAGATGTCGACGACCTTGTTGTAGCGCTCACCGTTGGTGATGACACCGTCCTGATACTGCTGCTCGACCTCGTTGACCTGCTCGCGTGCCGAGGCGATCTGACGCTCCTTCGACGACGGGATGTGCATGTCGTCGATGCCGATCGACAGACCGGAAAGGGTCGCGTAGCGGAAGCCGAGGTCCTTCAGCTCGTCCAGGAAGTGCACGGTCGCCTCGTTGCCGAGCGTGTTGTAGCAGCGGCCCACCAGCGCCGTGATCTCCTTCTTCTTGAGCTCCTGGTTCACGAATCGCAGCTGCTCGGGGACGATCTCGTTGAGCAGGGTGCGTCCGACCGTCGTCTCGAGGATGGCGCCGTTCCAGCGCAGACGGATCCGCGCCTGGAGATCGACGTCCTCGTTGTCATAGGCGATCCGTACCTCTTCCGAGTCGGAGAAGAGGCGCCCTTCGCCGCGCACCGGGCGCTCCGGCGTGCTGATGCGCTCCTTGGTCAGGTAGTAGATCCCGAGCACCATGTCCTGCGTCGGTACCGCGATCGGCGCGCCGTTGGAGGGCGACAGGATGTTGTTCGACGACAGCATCAGAACCTGCGCCTCGAGCTGCGCCTCCATCGAGAGCGGGATGTGCACCGCCATCTGGTCGCCGTCGAAGTCGGCGTTGAAGGCCGTGCAGACCAGCGGGTGGATCTCGATCGCCTTGCCCTCGACCAGGATCGGCTCGAACGCCTGGATACCCAGGCGATGGAGCGTCGGCGCCCGGTTCAGGAGAATCGGGTGCTCCTTGATGACGTCCTCGAGGATGTCCCAGACCTCGGGGCGCTCCTTCTCGACGAACTTCTTGGCCGCCTTGATCGAGGACGCGATGCCGCGCTCCTCGAGCTTTCTCAAGATGAAGGGCTTGAAGAGCTCGAGCGCCATCTTCTTCGGCAGGCCGCACTGGTGCAGCTTGAGGTACGGGCCAACCACGATGACCGAGCGGCCTGAATAATCCACGCGCTTGCCGAGCAGGTTCTGGCGGAACCGGCCCTGCTTGCCCTTGAGCGTGTCCGATAGGGACTTCAGTGGCCGATTATTTGGACCCGTGATGACTCGTCCCCGACGGCCGTTATCAAACAGAGCATCAACCGCTTCCTGCAACATTCTCTTCTCGTTGCGGATGATGATCTCGGGAGCCTTGAGGTCCATCAGCCGCTTCAGCCGGTTGTTCCGGTTGATCACGCGGCGATAGAGATCGTTCAGGTCCGAGGTCGCGAAGCGGCCGCCGTCGAGCGGCACCAGCGGTCGAAGCTCCGGCGGAATGACCGGGACGACCTCGAGGATCATCCAGTCGGGCTGGTTACCGGACTTCAGAAACGCCTCGATGACCTTGAGGCGCTTGACGATCTTCTTCCGCTTCTGGACAGACGACTCGCCGAGCATCTGGGCGCGCAGGTCGCGCGCCATCGAGTCGAGGTCCATGTCGCGCAGGAGCTCGCGGATCGCCTCGGCGCCCATGCCCACCTTGAGGGCCTCGGGGCCGTGCTCCTCGATGAGCTTGCGCGCCTTGTCGACCGCCATCAGGTCCTTCTTCTTGATGCCCTGCAGCCGGCTCTCGAGGACCACGTGCTCCTCGAAGTAGAGGATCTTCTCGAGCTCGCGCAGCGACATGTCGAGGAGCTGGCCGATCCGGCTCGGCAGCCCCTTGAAGAACCACACGTGCGAGACCGGCGAGGCCAGCTCGATGTGGCCCATGCGCTCGCGGCGCACGCGGGCGCGCGTGACCTCGACGCCGCACTTGTCGCACACGACGCCGGCGAACTTCATGCGCTTGTACTTGCCGCAGGCGCACTCGTAGTCCTTGGTCGGGCCGAAAATGCGCGCGCAGAACAAGCCGTCGCGCTCCGGCTTGAACGTCCGGTAGTTGATGGTCTCCGGCTTCTTCACCTCGCCGTGGGACCAGTCGCGGATCTTCTGGGGCGCGGCCAGCTTGATCCGGATCGCGTCAAACGTGATGGGCTTCGCATGCCGATCGAGGATGCCCCAAAGGTCCTTGGTTGGCTTGTCCTCTCTGATCAGGCTGCCGAAAGGCCGATCCGTCAGCATTCGCTATTCTCCTTTGTCCTCAGGAAGCCTTCTTGCCGTCTTTCGTCACCAGCTCGACGTCGAGCGCCAGACTCTGGAGCTCCTTCACGAGCACGTTGAACGACTCGGGCGTGCCGGGCTCGAGGAAGTTCTCGCCCTTGACGATCGCCTCGTAGATGCGGTTGCGGCCCTCGACGTCGTCGGACTTCACGGTCAGCATTTCCTGGAGCGTGTGCGCGGCCCCGTAGGCCTCGAGCGCCCACACTTCCATCTCGCCGAACCGCTGCCCGCCGAACTGCGCCTTGCCGCCGAGCGGCTGCTGCGTGACCAGCGAGTACGGGCCGATCGAGCGCGCGTGCATCTTGTCGTCCACGAGGTGGGCCAGCTTCAGGATGTAGATCTGGCCGACCGTGACTTCCTGGTGGAACCGCCGGCCAGTGCGCCCATCGTAGAGGATGGTCTTGCCCGAGGTCGGCAGGTTCGCCTGTTTCAGGTGCTCCTTGATCTCTTCCTCGGTCGCGCCGTCGAACACGGGGCTCGCCACCCACATGCCGAGCGCGCGCGCGGCCCATCCCAGATGGGTCTCGAGGATCTGTCCGACGTTCATCCGGGACGGCACGCCGAGCGGGTTCAGCACGATCTCCACCGGCGTCCCGTCCGGCAGATACGGCATGTCCTCCTCGGGGAGGACCTTGGAAACGACGCCCTTGTTGCCGTGGCGGCCGGCCATCTTGTCGCCGACCGAGAGCTTGCGCTTCACGGCCACGTACACCTTGACCATCTTGATGACGCCGGGCGGCAGATCGTCACCACGGCGGAGGCGCGACTTGCGCTCCTCGAACATCGCGTCGTAGACGCCGATCTGCTCGTCGGCCATGTCCTCGATGCGCTTGATGGTCAGCGCGAGGTTCTCGTCTTCCTTGACCTTGACCTTCTTCAGCTCGTTCCACGAGAAGTTGTCGAGCTCCTCGCGCTCGATCCGGTCGCCCTTCTTGGTCAGGCGCTTCATCTTGTTCGTCGGATCGAAGAGGTCCTGGAACGCGGTCTTGCCGACCAGGAGGTTCTTGAGCTTCTGGTCGCGCTCCATCTCGACCATCGCGATCTCGTCCTGGTAGTCCTTCTCCAGGCGCGCGATCTCCTCCTCCTCGATCGACTTCGCCCGCTCGTCCTTGTCGATCCCGCGCCGCGAGAACACCTTCACGTCGACCACGGTGCCCTCGATGCCCGGCGGCACGGTCAGCGACGTGTCGCGCACGTCGCCGGCCTTCTCGCCGAAGATCGCGCGCAGGAGCTTCTCTTCCGGCGTCAGCTGCGTCTCGCCCTTCGGCGTGATCTTGCCGACCAAGATGTCGCTCGGCTTGACCTTCGCGCCGATGCGCACGATGCCCGACTCGTCGAGGTCCTTCAGCGCCTCTTCCGAGACGTTCGGAATGTCGCGCGTGACTTCTTCTTTCCCGAGCTTGGTGTCGCGCGCCTGGATCTCGAACTCCTCGATGTGGATCGAGGTGAACCGATCGTCCTTGACCAGCCGCTCGGAGACCAGGATCGCGTCCTCGAAGTTGTAGCCGCCCCACGGCATGAACGCGACCAGCACGTTGCGGCCGAGCGCCAGCTCGCCCTGATCGGTGCCCGGGCCGTCGGCGATGATGTCGCCCTGGTTGACCCGCTGGCCCTTCTTGACGATCGGCTTCTGGTTCAGGCACGTGTTCTGGTTCGACCGCCGATACTTCGTCAGGTTGAAGATGTCGAGCGGCAGGTCCGCCACCGGGTCGGCCTTCTTCGACCGGCCCTCGGCCCGCACCACGACGCGATCGGCCGCGACGTACTCGACCACGCCGGGCCGCTTGGCGACGATCACGGCGCCGGAGTCGCGCGCCACCACGTGCTCCATCCCGGTGCCGACCAGCGGCGCCTCCGGCTGCAGGAGCGGCACCGCCTGGCGCTGCATGTTCGATCCCATCAAGGCCCGGTTCGCGTCGTCGTTCTCGAGGAACGGAATCAGCGACGCGGCCACCGACACGAGCTGCTTGGGCGACACGTCCATGTAGTGCAGCTCTTCCGGCGACACCATGCGGAACTCACCGCCCTTGCGCGCCGACACCCGCTCCTGCACAAACTTGCCGTTGCGGTCGATCTCGGCGTTGGCCTGGGCGATGACGAACTTCTCTTCCTTGAGCGCGGTCAAGAACTCGATGTCGTCGGTGACGCGCCCGTTGACGACCTTGCGGTACGGCGTCTCGATGAACCCGAACTCGTTCGTCCGCGCATAGGTCGACAGCGACGAGATCAGGCCGATGTTCGGGCCTTCCGGCGTCTCGATCGGGCAGATCCGGCCGTAGTGCGTCGGATGGACGTCGCGCACCTCGAATCCGGCGCGCTCGCGCGAGAGACCCCGCGGACCGAGGGCCGAGAGCCGGCGCTTGTGAGTCAGCTCCGCCAGCGGGTTGGTCTGGTCCATGAACTGCGAGAGCTGCGAGGAGCCGAAGAACTCCTTGACCACCGCCGACACCGGCTTGGCGTTGATCAGGTCGTGCGGCATCAGGTTCGCGATGTCCGAGATCGACATCCGCTCCTTGACCGCGCGCTCCATGCGCGTCAGGCCGACGCGGAACTGGTTCTCGAGCAGCTCGCCGACCGAGCGCACCCGGCGGTTGCCGAGGTGGTCGATGTCGTCGGTGGCCTTCGTGCCCAGGCGCACCAGCATGAGATGGCGGATGACCGAGATGATGTCCTCGCTGCGCAGCGTCTTGGTGTTGGACGGCGCGTCGATCCCGAGCTTCTCGTTGATCATGAAGCGGCCGACGCGGGCCAGGTCATAGCGCCGCGGGTCCATGAACATGCCGCGGAAGAGCGAGCGCGCCGACTCCACCGTCGGCGGATCGCCCGGCCGCAGGCGGCGATAGATCTCGACCAGCGCCTCATCCGGATTCTTGAAGTGGTCGCGCGCCAGGGTCTCGAAGATCGACTGGTCGACCTTGCCCGCGCTCAGCACCAGGAGCTTGAACGGCGCCACCCGCCGGCTCATCACCTGCGACAGCACCGTGGAGGTGATCTCGGCGTTGGTCTGCACCAGCACCTCGCCGCTCTCGGTGTCGACGATGCGGGAGGCCGTCCGGCGCCCGACCAGCGACTCGGCGCGCACCGGAATCTTCTCGACGTTGGCCTCGAGCAGCTTCTCGAGCACCTTCGCCGTCAGCGGCCGGTTGGCCGGAGCCAGGGGCTCGCGATGGCGCGGCGCCTTGACGTCGTCGGCCGGACGCGCGCCGACGTGCGCCTCGGCGGAGAGCTTCACCCACGCATTGCCGTCCTCGAAGGACAGGACCTCTTCGCCGTCGTAGAAGTGCGCCAGGATCTCCTCGTCGGAGAGGATGATGTTCCGCTCCAGGAACCAGAAGGCTCTCAGGAAGGCGGTCGCCAGCATCTTGCGGCGGCGGTCGACGCGGACGTGGAGGATGTCGTTGGCGTCGAAGTCGAACTCGACCCACGAGCCGCGGTACGGGATGACGCGCGCCGAGAAGAGCGGCTTGCCGGAGGCCAGGGTCTTGCCCTTGTCGTCATCGAAGAACACGCCGGCCGAGCGCTGCAGCTGGCTGACCACCACACGCTCGGTGCCGTTGATGATGAACGTACCCTTGTCGGTCATCAGCGGCAGCTCGCCCAGATAGACTTCCTGGCCGCGCTGCTCGCGGATCGTCTTGGTCTTGGCCTCCTTGTCGTGGTCGAAGACGACGAGCCGGAGCGTCACCTTCAGCGGAATCGCAAACGTCATTCCGCGGTCGTGGCACTCCTCCACCGTGTACTTGGGCTCGCCGAAGTGGTACGAGTCGAACTCGAGCAGCGCGTTGTCGTTGTAGTCGGCGATCGGAAACACCGACTTGAAGACCGCCTGCAGTCCGAGCTCCTCACGCCGATCGGCCGGGACGTCCTTCTGCAAGAAGGTCTCGTACGAGCGCTTCTGAACCTCGATCAGGTTCGGAATCTCGACGATCGACGGAATCTTGCCGAAGTCTCTGCGGCTACGGCGCCCACATTGAATAGTGCCTGCCATGTTCTCTCCTCTATCGAACGGCGCTCCCGCCCCGTTCGAGGTCTCTGCCTAGGGATTGCGGCGGCCTGAGCCGTCGCCTACGCGTCCGCGTGTCCCCGGAGACCGGTCGCTACTTGATCGAAACCGTCGCGCCCTGCTCCTCGAGCTTCTTCTTCATGTCGTCGGCCTCGGCCTTGGTGACGCGCTCCTTTACTGGCTTGGGCGCACCGTCGACCAGGTCCTTGGCCTCCTTGAGTCCGAGCCCGGTGAGCTCGCGGACGACCTTGATGACCTGGATCTTCTTCTCGCCCGCCGCGCCCAGGATGACGTCGAACTCGGTCTTCTCCTCGACTGCCGCCGCGCCGGCCGCGCCACCGACGGCCGCGCCGGCACCCGCCGCGACCGCCACCGGGGCCGCCGCGGACACGCCCCACTTTTCCTGCAGCTGCTTCGAGAGCTGGGCCGCTTCCAGCAGGGTTAGCTTGTCGAGCATCTCCGCGATTTCGTCTACCGTCGCCATCTCGATCTCCTTTGTACCGGGTCGGCACCGGGCCGAGCCCGTCGGTGCCGCGCCGCTGTCTCTCCCTACGTTCAGCTCTTCGCCGGGCGCGCGCCGCGCCCGATATCGCCCCTGACGATCTATTCGGTCTTCGCGTCCGTCTCCGCGGCCTCGGCGGCCGCCGCCGCACCGCGCTGCTGCAGGATGTACGCGAGCTCGCGATGCGGCGCCGAGATCAGCCCGACCAGAGTGGCCAGGACGCCCTGGATCCCGCCCACGAGCTGCGCGCGGAGCGCCTCGCGCGACGGCAAATCGGCGAGGGCCTTGAGCCCGGGCGGCGGCAGCATCTGCCCCTCGACGTAGCCCGCCTTGATCGCCAGCGCCTGGTGCACGCGCGCGAACGCGTGCAACGCCTTGGCGACCGCGACCGGATCCTGCTTCGAGAGGATGACCGCCGTCGGTCCCGTGAGATGCGTGCCGAGCCCTTCCAGCGCGGACGACTTGATGGCGAGCCGCGCCAGCCGATTCTTGACGACCTTGTATTCCGCGGATACCGCGCGAAGCTGTTTGCGCAGCTCGCTGAGCTCCTGAACCGTGAGGCCGCGGTACTCGGTGAGCACCACGGTCTTCACGCCGTCCAACCTCGATTTCAGGTCCTCGACCGCCGCGACCTTCTCTTGCGTTGGCACCTGAGGCTCCCTGTCGTCCTAGACTGCCTTCTTGAACAGATTGGCCACCGCCACCGCGTCGACCGGGACGCCGGGCCCCATCGTCGTCGAGACGGTCAGCGACCGCAGATAGACGCCCTTGGCCGCCGCCGGCTTCGCCCGAACGATTGCCTCGATGAGCGCCATGCCGTTGGCTGCGAGCTGGTCGGCGCCGAACGAGTGCTTACCGATCGGCGTGTGCACGTTTCCGGCCTTGTCCACGCGGAACTCGACCTTGCCCGCCTTGGCTTCGCGAACCGCGCGGCCGACGTCGAACGTGACGGTGCCCAGCTTCGGGTTCGGCATGAGCCCGCGCGGGCCCAGCACCTTGCCGAGCCGACCGACCTGCCCCATGAGATCCGGCGTCGCGACCGCCGTGTCGAACTCCATCCAGCCGCCCTGCACGCGCTCGACCAGGTCCTCGGCGCCGACCACGTCCGCGCCGGCGTCGCGCGCCTCGCGATCCTTCTCGCCCTTCGCGAACACGGCCACGCGAACGGTCTTGCCGATGCCGTGGGGCAGCACGACCGCACCGCGGACCATTTGATCCGCGTGCTTGGGATCGACGCCCAGGCGGAACGACAGATCGACCGACTGATCGAACTTCGTCGCCGGCATGCTCTTCACGACCGCGACCGCTTCATCGAGTGAATACTGCTTGTCCGGGGCGATCTTCGCCGCGGCCGCCTCGTAGCGCTTGCCGCCGCGCTTGCTGACGATCGTCGCCATGTCGCTTCTCCTCGCTAGTCCCGCAACGCGTTAAACGACATCGATGCCCATGCTGCGAGCGGTGCCCTCGATGATCCGCATCGCGGAGTCGATCGAATCGGTGTTGAGGTCGACCAGCTTCGTCTGGGCGATGTCCCGCACCTGCTGCCGCGTGACCTTGCCGATCTTGTCCTTGTGCGGCACCGCCGAGGCCTTCGCGATCCCCGCGGCGCGCTTGAGCAGCACCGCGGCCGGCGGCGTCTTCACGATGAACGTGAACGACCGGTCCTGGTAGATCGTCACGACCACCGGCAGGATCAGCCCATCCTGGCTGCCCGTCTGGGCGTTGAAGCCCTTGCAGAACTCCATGATGTTGACGCCGTGCTGACCCAGCGCCGGGCCCACCGGCGGCGACGGATTCGCCTTGCCGGCCGGGATCTGCAGCTTCACGATCGCCTGAACTTTCTTCATCGCGACACCGCACGCATCAGATCCGCTCCACCTGGTAGTACTCGAGCTCGACGGACGTGGGCCGGCCGAAGACCGGCACGACCACCTTCATCCGCCCGCGCTCGGGGTTCATGTCGTCGACCACACCCTGGAAGTTCACGAACGGTCCATCGATGACGCGCACCTTGTCGCCGCGCGCGAACACGGACTTGGGCTTCGGCTTCTCGGCACCCGCCTCCATCTGCCGGAGGATGTCGTCGACCTGGTCGTGCGGAAGCGCGACCGGCTTGTTGCCCGACCCCACGAATCCGGTCACCTTGGGCGTCGAGCGCACGAGGTGCCACGTGTCGTCCGTCAGGTCCATCTCGACCAGCACGTACCCGGGGAAGAACTTTTGCTCGGTCTCGCGCTTCTGCTTGTTGCGGACCTCGACGACCTTCTCGGTCGGCACGAGCACACGCGTGATGCGCTCGGACATCCCGAAGATCTTCGCGCGCGACTCGATCGCCTCCTTGACCTTGTTCTCGAATCCCGAATACGTGTGGACGACGAACCACTGCTTGTTCGTGGTCGCCGCCGCCGCGTCATCGCTCATCGCAAAATCCTTTCGACGATCCGCGCCAGCGCGACGTCCACGGCGCCGAGGAACACCGACACCACCACGGTCACCGTGATCACGACGACCGTCGAGTTGATCAGCTCCTGGCGGCTGGGCCACGCCACCTTGCGAAACTCCGCCATGACTTCTCGAACGAACTCCTGTGCGCGCCTCAGAAAGTCCATCTGCTCCCTAGTCCGCCGAACAATGGCAGGGGTGGAGGGATTCGAACCCCCATCCCCCGGATTTGGAGTCCGGTGCTCTAGCCGTTAGAGCTACACCCCTATGCCGAGCTACTTCGTTTCCCTGTGCGGTGTGTGCTTGCGGCACCACCGGCAGTACTTCTTGAGCTCCAGGCGATCCGGGTGCGTGCGACGATTCTTCGTCGTCGCGTAGTTGCGCCGCTGACACGTCGAGCACGCGAGCGAGATGATGTCGCGCATCGCCTACTCCGAGATCTCGGTGACGACGCCCGCACCCACCGTCCGCCCACCTTCCCGGATCGCGAACCGCAGCTCCTTCTCCATCGCGATCGGCACGATCAGCTCGATCGCCATCGTCACGTTGTCCCCCGGCATCACCATCTCCACGCCCTGCGGCAACGTGCACACCCCCGTCACGTCCGTCGTCCGGAAGTAGAACTGCGGCCGGTACCCGTTGAAGTACGGCGTGTGCCGCCCCCCCTCTTCCTTCGTGAGGACGTACACCTCCGCTTTGAATTTCTTGTGCGGCTTGATCGTGCCCGGCTTGGCCAGGACTTGGCCGCGCTCGACTTCGTCCTTATCGATGCCCCGCAGCAGCGCCCCAATATTGTCCCCCGCCTGCCCCTCGTCCAGGAGCTTGCGGAACATCTCCACCCCCGTCACCACCGACTTGCGCGTGTCGTGCACCCCCACGATCTCGATCTCTTCCCCCACCTTCACGATCCCGCGCTCGACCCGGCCCGTGACCACCGTCCCCCGCCCCGTGATCGAGAAAATGTCCTCGATCGGCATCAGAAACGGCTTGTCCACCGGCCGCGGCGGCGTCGGAATATAACTATCCACCGCCTCCATCAGCTTCCAGATCGGCTCGGCCGCCTTCGCGTCCGTCGGGTTCTCGTTCGCCTGCAGCGCCGAGCCCCGTACCACCGGTACCTCGTCGCCTGGGAACTGGTACTTCTTCAATAGCTCCCGTACCTCCAGCTCGACCAGGTCCAGAATCTCCGCGTCGTCCACCATGTCGACCTTGTTCATGAACACGACCAGGAACGGCACGTTCACCTGCCGGGCCAGCAGCACGTGCTCCCGCGTCTGCGGCATCGGCCCGTCGTTCGCGGCGACCACCAGGATCGCCCCGTCCATCTGCGCCGCCCCCGTGATCATGTTCTTGATGTAGTCCGCGTGCCCCGGGCAGTCGATGTGCGCGTAGTGCCGCTTGTCCGTCTCGTACTCCACGTGCGCCACCGCGATCGTGATCCCCCGCTCCCGCTCTTCCGGGGCGTTGTCGATCGACCCGTACTCCCGCACCGCAATCGTCTTGTTCTTCGTGTGCAGCACCTTCGTGATCGCCGCCGTTAACGTCGTCTTGCCGTGGTCGATGTGCCCAATCGTCCCCACGTTCACGTGCGGCTTCGTCCGCTCGTACTTCGCTTTCGCCATTCCTCACACCCTCCCGTTGGCGGTAGCGATCACATTCAGCTTCCTGCGCGCAGCAGCGCGCCTATCTGTCCTGGAGCCCATGTCCGGGATTGAACCGGAGACCTCGTCCTTACCAAGGACGCGCTCTGCCGACTGAGCTACATGGGCACAAACGCGAGACCTGGAGCGGGAAACGGGATTCGAACCCGCGACCCCCAGCTTGGAAGGCTGGCGCTCTACCGCTGAGCTATTCCCGCCCGATTGCAAAGCCACGAAAACCTCTTTCATTCGCCGAGCGCGGAAACGCACGCCAAGCGCAGGAACGCGCGTGCCTCTCGTAGTCGCGGTACGACGCAACGCGCAGAAACGCGCATGCCTCTCGTAGTCGCGTCTGTTTCAGGCCACCCTCGATTCGATCCGGCCTCCAAGGCACCCGCTACAATGGTGGGGAGGGGAGGATTTGAACCCCCGAAGGCGTACGCCAGCAGATTTACAGTCTGCCCCCTTTGGCCACTTGGGTACCTCCCCGAATCCGCCGGCCGCACCTGGCAACTCCTCGAAAAAGCTGGCGCTGGCGGGAGGATTTGAACCCCCGACCCACTGCTTACAAGGCAGTTGCTCTGCCCCTGAGCTACGCCAGCACAGACAAAAGGTCACATTAGGCTTGACTTTTAGATAAGTCAAGCACTTTGCCCCCGGCGGCTCGCTGACGCGCGACTTCATAGCAAAGAACCGCGCCGGCCGCCGCGACGTTCAGCGAGCCAACCTTCCCGCGCATCGGGATCGTCAGCAGCACGTCGCACGCCTTGGCGACCAGGGGCCGTAGCCCCGCACCCTCGCTGCCGAGGACGAGGCAGAGGGGCCCCGTGAGGTCGGCGCCCCAGGCGGAGACCCCCGAGCCCGCGACCCCTCCATAGACCCAAACGCCAGCCTTCTTCATGGTTTCTAGCGCGTTCACCAGATTTGTCTCCCGGGCGACCGGCAGGTGCTCGACCGCCCCCATCGCAGCGCGCGCTGCCGCGTCCGTGAGGCCAACCTGGTGGTGCTTCGTCACGATGACCCCGTGCGACCCAAACACCTCGGCGGTCCTGAGGACCGCGCCGAAGTTCCTCGGGTCCTGAACCTGGTCGAGCGCCACGAAGAAGGCGGCCTCCCGGCGCGCGGCCGGGATCTCGAGGAGCGCGCCGAGGTCGACGTATTCGGCCGAGGCCACGCGCGCGACCACACCCTGGTGGCGATCGGAGTCGGCCATCGCGGTGAGCTGCTCGCGGGTTCGATACGAGACCTTCACGCCCGCGCGGCGCGCGAGCGCGACGATCTCGGCGATCGGCCCCCGGGCGCCGGCGAGCACCGCGATCTCGTCAGCACGCCGGCCGTGCGCGCGCAGCAGCTCAAGCACGGGGTTGCGGCCGTAGATACGGCCTTCGGACACCTAGCGGCCCTTCGGCGTGAGGCGTGGCCCCGCGGGGGTGTCTTCGACGAGCCAGCCGAGCCGCGCGATCTCGTCGCGGATCTCGTCACTGCGCTTGAAGTCGCGGCGCGCCCGCGCGTCGTGGCGCGCGGTCAAAAGCTCTTGCACCTGGTGCGGCGGCCCGTCCGTCGCGGCCTCGCCGGCGAAGAGCCCGAGCACGCGACCGAGCCGGACCAGCTCGTCGACGCCGGCCACGAACGCCCCTCGGGATTCGGCGCCGCGATCGCGCGCGTCGGCCAGCGCCCGTCCGAAGTCGAAGAGCACGCCGAGCGCCTGCGACGTGTTGAAGTCGTCGTCCATCGCGCGCTCGAAGCGCGGGCGGAACTCGGCGAACGCCTGCGGCAGCGACGCGGCAGGGCCGCCATCGCGCACCGCGGCCGCGTCATGGACCAGCCGGCTCAAGCGCTCGAACGCGCGCTTGCTCTCCTCGACGCGCTCCTCGGACCATTCGATCATGTTGCGGTAGTGCGTGCCGAGCATCCAGAGCCGGAGCGTGTCGGGCGTGTGGCGCTTGACGATCTCGCGGATGTTCAGCGTGTTGCCGAGCGACTTCGACATCTTCTCCTTGCCCATGTTGACCATGCCGTTGTGCACCCAGTAGCGCGCGAACGTCTTACCGGTGCAGGCCTCGGCCTGGGCGATCTCGCACTCGTGGTGCGGGAAGATCAGATCCTCGCCGCCGCCGTGCAGATCGAACGACACACCGAGGTATTTCATCGCCATCGCCGAGCACTCGATGTGCCAGCCGGGACGTCCCCGGCCCCACGGGCTGTCCCAGGCGGGCTCGCCCGGCTTTGCGGCCTTCCAGAGCGCGAAGTCTCGCGGGTCGCGCTTGCGCTCGTCGACCTCGACGCGGGCGCCGGCCAGCAGATCGTCGAGGTTCTTGCCCGACAGCCGCCCGTACGGCGGGAAGCTCCGGATCGCGAAATAGACGTCGCCGTCGACCGGGTACGCGTGGCCGCTCTTGGTCAGGCGTTCGATGAGGTCGAGCATTTCCGGCACGTGCTCGGTCGCCTTCGGGTCCACGTCGGGTGCCAGCACTCCGAGCGAGGCCATGTCCTCGCGCTCGGCGGCGATGAAACGCTCGGCGAACTCGCGCGCGGTGACGCCCGCGTCGTTGGCGCGCTTGATGATCCGGTCGTCGACGTCGGTGTAGTTCTTCACGAACGTGACGCGATAGCCCTTGAACGTGAAGTAGCGGCGGATGACGTCGAAGACCATCGCGCTGCGGGCGTGCCCGATGTGCGAGTAGTCGTACACGGTCACTCCGCAGACGTACATGCGCACTTCACCCGGCACGAGCGGAACGAACTCCTCCTTCGTGCGCGTCATCGTGTTGGAGATCCGGATCATGCCGTCACCTCGACGCTCACTACCGCCATCGCCGCGATCCCTTCTTGCCGGCCCACCAGACCGAGTCCCTCCGGGCTCTTCGCCTTCACGCTCACACGCTCGACCGCGAGCCCGAGCGCATCGGCCAGCCGCTTGGCCATCTCCGGTAGCAACGGCGCCAGACGCGGAGCCTGGGCCAGTACGGTCGCATCCACGTTGACGAGCCGGCCCCCGCGCGACGCCACCAGCTCGATCACGCTCCGGAGCAAGGTGAGGCTCGAGATACCTCGATAGCGCGGGTCGGTGTCCGGAAAGTGCCGGCCCAGATCGCCCAGCGCCAGTGCGCCGAGCAGCGCCTCGCCGACCGCGTGCGACAACACGTCGGCATCCGAGTGCCCGGCGAGCCCGCGCTCGAACTCTACCGTAACTCCGCCCAGCACGAGCGGCCGGCCCGCGGCAAGCGGGTGCAAGTCGAAACCGAAGCCGACGCGGGTCACCGGCCCCACGCTCGGCGCGCCCGGCGCAGGTCGTCAAGCGTGGTGATCTTGACGTTCTCGGCGAGCCCTTTTACCACGCGCACGGGGTGGCCGAGCCGTTCGACCAGCATGGCGTCATCGGTGCCGACCACGCCATCCCGCCGCGCCTTCTCGTGAGCCTCGCGCAGCAGCGCGGCCCGGAACGCCTGCGGTGTCTGCACGGCCCAGAGCTCCGAGCGGTCGAGCGTCGCCTCGACCACGTCGTCACGCACGCGCTTGATGGTCTCGGTGATCGGCAGCGCGCAGATCGCGGCGCCCGAGTCGGCCACGGCGCGGACGACCTCGTCGATCAGGCGGCGCGTGATCAGCGGCCGCACGGCGTCGTGGACGATGATGACGTCGGCGTCGCGCGGGACCGCCTGCAGCGCGAGCCACACCGAGTCCTGGCGCATCCCACCGCCCTGGACGACCGTCACCGAGGCGCGGCGCGCGATCGGCGCCAGCGCGCGGCGGGTGCGCTCGACGTGGATCTCGGGGGCTGCGACGACGACTGCGACGACCGCCGGGTGGCGCGTGAAGTGGCCGACCGTCTCCGTCAAGATCGGCGTACGCCCCAGCTTGATGAACTGCTTGGGCAGACGCCCACCGAAGCGCGTCCCGACACCGCCGGCCGGGATGACGACTGCCAGCTTCTGAGCCTTCGGCCTTTCCGCCATTGCCTCCTCTATCTAGCCGAGCAGCGCGGTCAGCGCGTCGCCCACCGTGGCCACGCCGCGGACCTCGAGCGACACCTTCGCCGGCTCGAGGACGTTGCTCCGCGGCACGATCGCGCGGCGGAAGCCGAGCGCCGCCGCCTCGCGCAGACGAAGCTCGAGCCCTGCGACCGCCCGCACCTCGCCGGTGAGCCCGACCTCGCCCACGACGAGCACGTCCGGCGGCACGACGCGATCCATGTAGCTCGAGGCCGCCGCCACCACGATCCCGAGATCGGCGGCCGGCTCGGTGACGCGGCCGCCCCCGGCCACGTTGACGTACACGTCCTGGCTGCCGAGCGGAACCCCGGCACGCTTCTCGAGGACCGCCAGCAGCAGGCACACACGATTGTAGTCGGCGCCGAGCACCGTGCGGCGCGGTGTGCCGACGGACGCCTGCGAGACGAGCGCCTGCAGCTCGAGCAGCACCGGACGAGTGCCCTCGAGGCTCGACACCACGACCGAGCCCGGCGCCTCGCGCGGGCGCTCGGCGAGAAAGAATCCGGACGGGTTTCTCACTTCCACCAAGCCGCCTTCGACCATCTCGAAGACGCCGATCTCGTTCGTCGAGCCGAAGCGGTTCTTCACGGCGCGGAGCACACGGTACGAATGATGGCGCTCGCCCTCGAAGTAGAGGACCGTGTCGACCAGGTGCTCCAGCACGCGCGGCCCGGCGAGGGCGCCTTCCTTCGTGACGTGACCGACCAGGAACGTGGCGATGCCGAGCCCCTTGGCCAGAGTCATCAGCCGTGCGCCGCACTCGCGAACTTGGGCGACGCTGCCGGGCGCCGACTCGAGATCCGGCAGGAACACCGTCTGGATCGAGTCGATGACGAGCGCGCGAGGCTTCACGTCGTCGAGGTGGCCCTGGACGACCGACAGATCGTTCTCCGGCCACAAGAGGAGCCCGTCAGTCGCGATCCCGAGCCGGTCGGCCCGCATCTTCACTTGGGCAGCCGACTCCTCGGCGGTGACGTACAGCACCGGCGGAGCTGCCTGAGCCAGCGCCCGCGCCGCCTGCAGCAAGAGCGTGCTCTTCCCGACGCCCGGGTCGCCGCCGATCAGCACCAAAGAGCCGCGCACCACGCCGCCTCCGAGCACGCGATCGAGCTCGCCGATGCCGGTGCGCACGCGGTCGTCGTGCTCCATCGAGATGTCCTTCAGCGCGCGCGGCCGGCCGGAGGCCACGGACGCCCGGCGCGACGCGCGTGACGACGACGCCGGCCGCTCTTCGACCAGCTGTACCCAGTTGTTACCGGCGCGGCGGCAGTCCGGGCACGTGCCGGGCTTGGGGCTCGAGAAGCCGCACTCCTGGCAGCGGTAGACGCTAGCGTCGCGTGTCGCCATTGTTCGACTTCGCTCCCTTGTCCCCGAGACTCTTGATCATCGATCTCAGGAGGAAGCTCCGCTGCGCGCCGTCGAGGATCGTGACCAGGCGCTCGTAGACCGTCGGGTCGGCGATGAGCAAGCCCACGGTGCCCTCGCCCTCGTTGATCTTCTCGCTGACCGACTTGAGGTTGGCGACGGCGACCCTCAAGTCCTGCATCGTGAGCGACAGTGAGCCGTCGTCGGCCGAATCGGCCACCAGACTCCCGAGCGTGCCCTTGCCGCCGGCCACGCGGTCCGAGATCACGCGCAAATTGTGCGAGACGGCGCGGAGGTCGTCGAGCACCACCCGGTACTTCGGATCGAACAGCAAACCGGGCACGAGCCCGGGCTCGCGCTCCGGCTGCTCGACCATGGCGCTGAGGCGATCCATCGCGGCCACGAACCGCTTCGCCGACGCGGTGCCCTCCGGCGAGGTGAGCACGCCGGCGGCGCCCTGTCCCTTCTCGACCCGCTCGATCAACGTCTGCGTGGTCGCAATGAGGTCGTTGACCCGGCGCAGTGCCACCGGCTCCTCGTAGAGCAGCGTGTGCGCCCATCCGCGGCCGTGCTCGACCTGGTCGACCACGCGGCCGAGCTTGTTCACGGTCTTCGCGGCGTCCTCGATCATCTTCGACTTGTTGATCTGCTCCGCCGTCTCACGGAGCGCCTCCGCGAGCGCGCCGACGTTCTTCGCCGTCTCAGCGCCGGAGGCGATGACGCGTCCGAAATCGGCGGGGTCGCGCGAGACCAGCACCTCACCCGCCGCCACGGGCGGCGAGCTCGCGTCGCCGACCGTGATCTCGACAATGCGGTCGCCCAGCAATCCCTGGGTCTCGATGCGCGCGATCGAGTTCTTGCGAATCCGGTCCGAGAAGCGCCGCGCGATATTGAGATCGACCCGGACCTTGCCGCCCGGCTGAGGCGGGAGAGTCACGGCCGACACGCGCCCGATCTGCACGCCGGCGAGCCGCACCGTCGCGCCCTCGACGAGCCCGCCGACCTCGGTGAACTCGGCGTGGATCGTATAACGCGCCTCGAACAGCCGCGCCCGGGCGCCGAGCGCGTACACCAGGCCGAGAAACGTCACGAGTGCCACCAGCACGAAGAGGCCGACGCGAAACTTCACGAGGATCTCGCGCTTGTCGTCCACGACCGTCTACCTCCCGGCCCGAAAGCCTGCGGCCCCGTGGCCGGCGCCGCCGGCCAGAAACGCCTGGACCGCTGGATTGTTGCCGCTGAGCACCTCGTCGGCCGGACCGAGCGCCGCGAACTGGCCGGCGATGAGCACGGCCACGCGGTCGGCGACCGTTCGCGCCAGCTCGACGTCGTGGGTGACCACCATCGCGGTGTCGCACACGCCGCCGCGCAGCTCGAGCATCAGGTCGGCGACCAGCTTGGAGTTCGTCGGATCGAGTCCGGCCGTGGGCTCGTCGAACAGGAGCATCTCCGGCTCGACCGAGAGCGCGCGGGCGATGCCGACGCGCTTGCGCATGCCGCCCGACAGCTCCGACGGCAGCAGCGGCAGCACCTCGCTCGAGAGACCCACGACCGACAGGTTCCGAACCACCCGCTCGTCGATCTCCGCCTCCCCGAGGCTCGTGTGCTCGCGAAGAGGATACGCGACGTTGTCGTGAACGGACAGCGAATCGAACAGCGCCGCGCTCTGGAACACGTAGCCCATCCGGCGACGCAGCGGCAGCAGCGCCTCTTCCGAAAGGCGCTCGATGCTGCGCCCGAAGACCCGGAGCCGCCCGCTGTCCGGGCGAATCAATCCGGCGACCAGCCGGAGCAGGACCGTCTTGCCGGCACCGCTGCCGCCCATGACCACCAGCGTCTCGCCCTTGGCGAGCTCGAACGACACCCCGCGAAGCACCGCGTTGGCGTCGAAGCTCTTGCGGAGATCGTGCGCGTCGACGATCGGCTCCGGCATGTCCGTCAATAGAAGAGGGTCAAGAACAGCTTGGTGATGAAGAAGTCGGACACGATCACCGCCATGGTCACGTGCACGACGGTCGCGGTCGTCGCGCGGCCGAGCCCCTCGGTCCCGCCTTCCGTGCTGAGGCCGTTGTAGCAGCCGATCAGCGTCACGATGACGCCGAAGAACACCGATTTGCCGACCCCGGTCAGGAAGTCCTTCGGCACGACCCAGTAGGTCGTGATGTTCCAGTAGGCGTACATGTCCGCGCCGCGCTCGAGAAACATGATCAGCATACCGCCGAGCACGCCGACCGCATCGGCCAGCACGGTCAGCAGCGGGAAGACGATGAGCGCGGCGAGCACGCGGGGCACCACCAGGCGCTTGATGTAGTTCACGCCGAGCATGCGCAGCGCGTCGATCTGCTCGGTGACCTTCATCGAGCCGAGCTCGGCGGTGATGCCGGAGGCCACCTTGCCGCCGACGAGAATCGCGGTGAGAACGGGACCGAGCTCGCGCAAGATCGCCAGCGCGGCCACCGGACCGACGTAGCTCTCGGCGCCGAAGCGCCCCATGTTGACCGCGCTCTGGATCGTGAAGACCATGCCGGTGAAGATCGCGGCGGTCATCGCGACCCCGAGCGAGCGCACCCCCATGACCTCGATCTCCTGCACGATCAGCAGGAAGTACTTCGGCGGCAGCGCGAGGCTCCGGAAGACCTGGCGGGTCAAAAGGCCGACCCCCCCGTACCACACGACGGTGCGTCTCAGATATCCTTCCATCGGTCAGTCCGCGCGCTCCTTCGCGAAGCTCTCCACGAAGCGCCGAAACTCGGCGCGCCACGTCTCGAACGCGGCCGGCGGGGCGGCGTAGGCGAAGTCGTACACGCACGCGCCGTCCTGCAGCACGTAGGCTTCGATTCGGGTCGGCGGGCCGTCGGCGTCCGCGCGGCCGTCCAGCACCCGATGCAGCGCCGCCCGCCCGTTCACCAAGACCTCGCCTTGCTCGATGGTCGCGCGGTCTCGCAGCCCGATCAACAGGCGGCCGAGCAGCACACCGGCGCTTCGCGGTGTGGCGCTCGCGTCGCACTCGGCGTTGGCGAGCATCGCCGCAACGCCGTCCTGGTGGTGGAGCTCGAGGTCGGCCTTGCTGTCGGCGGCCACGGACCACTCGGCGCCCGGCAAGGTCAGGCGATACCCCTTGCTCGAATGGTAGACGCCGTTCTCGATCCGCCGGCCGGCGCCGGCGCATCCGACGAATGCGAGCACGGCCCCCAGCGCGAGCGCCAGCGGCGCCCGGCCCACGCTCGGCTACCGATCCGGCGTGGGCCGGGCCGCGTGGCGTTGCGCCAGCTCTTTCAGGACCTCGCGGAGCGGTATCCCACGCGCGCCGAGCAGCACGAGGGTGTGGAACCACAGGTCGGCGACTTCCTCAGTGAGCCGCCGGTCGCCCTCTCCACCGAGCGCCGCGGTAATCACCTCGGTCGCCTCTTCACCGATCTTCCGGCACATCGCGGGCTCGCCGGCGGCCAGCAGGCCGGCGACGTACGAGCCCGAGGGCCGGCTCCTCTTCCTCTCCTCGATGGTGCGCTCGAGCCGCTCGAGCATCGTCGACGCGGCCGGGCGGGGTTCGGCGCCTTCGTCTCCTTTGAGCGCCGTGAAGAAGCACGTGCGCTGCCCGGTGTGACAGGCGACACCCTCCTGGTGAACCTGGACGAGCAGCGTATCGCCATCGCAGTCGGCGTAGACCGACTGCACGTGCTGGACGTGTCCGGACGTCTCGCCCTTCCGCCACGGCTTTCCGCGCGAGCGCGACCAGAAGTGGGTCACGCCGCTCGACAAGGTGGCCTCGACGGCGGCGCGATCCATCCACGCGACCATGAGCACCTCGCCGGTATCGGCCTCTTGAACGACCGCCGGCAGCAGGCCCTGGGGGTCGAAGCGAAGCTCGTCGAGCGTCACGACTCGCTCCGTACCTCGACGCCGCGGCCGCGCAGATAGGCCTTGGCCTCGGCGATCGTGTGCGTACCAAAGTGAAAGATCGACGCCGCAAGGGCCGCGTCGGCGCAGCCGTCCACCAGCCCCTCGTAGAGGTGCTCGAGCGAGCCGGCGCCGCCCGAAGCGATCACCGGGACCGACACGCGCTGCGAGACCGCGCGCGTGAGCTCGAGGTCGTAGCCGTCCTTGGTCCCGTCGCGGTCCATGCTCGTCAGGAGGATCTCGCCCGCGCCGAGGTCGACCGCCTCGCACGCCCACTCGATCGCGTCCCGCCCGGCCGGACGGCGTCCGCCGTGGGTGAAGACGCCCCAGCGCGCCGGCGCGCCGGCGCGATCCGGCTCGCGCCGGGCGTCGATCGCCACCACGATGCACTGGCTGCCGAATCGCTCGACCGCCTCGCGGATCACGGCCGGACGCTCGAGGGCCGCGGTGTTCAGCGAGATCTTGTCCGCTCCGGCGCGCAAGAGCCGGCGCACGTCGTCGACCGAGCGGATGCCGCCGCCGACCGTGAGCGGCATGTAGATGCCTTCGGCCGTACGCCGGACCACGTCGAGCATCGTGTCGCGCGCCTCGTGCGACGCCGTGATGTCGAGGAACACGAGCTCGTCGGCGCCCTGCGCATCGTAGGCCAGCGCGGCCTCGACCGGATCGCCCGCGTCGCGAAGATCGACGAACTGCACGCCCTTGACGACGCGGCCGTCCTTCACGTCGAGGCACGGGACGACGCGCTTGGCCAGCACGGTCAGCTCTTCGGGGAAGGCGCCGGCCCGGCCGACGCCGCTTGCTTGGCCACGCGCAGATCGATCGCGCCCGTGTAGAGGGCGCGGCCGACGACGGCGCCGACGACGCCGTCGATCGCGGCGAGCCGCGCCAGATCTTCCACGCGCCCGACGCCGCCCGACGCGAGGACCGGCAGCGCGACCTCGCGCGCCAGCGCGGCGGTGTCTTCCACGTTCGGGCCGGCTTCCGTGCCGTCGCGACTCACGTCGGTGTAGAGCAGCGCGGCAGCGCCCGCCGTGCGCGCCCGCGCGCCGATCTCCACCACGGTGTCCTCGACGACCTCGGTCCAGCCCTTGACGGCCACCCGCTGGCCCTTGGCGTCCACCGCGACGATGATCCGCCCGGCATGGCGGCGGCAAACCTCGTCGAGGAACGCGCGATCGAGCGCCGCGCGCGTGCCCACGACCGCCCATCGAGCACCGGTCTCGAGTGCTGCCTCGACCGCGCGAAGGTCGCGAAGGCCGCCGCCGACCTCGACCGGAACCGGCGCCATCGTGGCGACGATCTTGGCGACGAGCGCCGTCTGCCGCGGCTCGCCGGCGAACGCGCCGTCGAGGTCGACGACGTGCAGCCGCTCGGCGCCGAGCTCCTTCCACTGGAGCGCCACCGCCACCGGATCGTCGGAGAACACGGTCTCGCGGTCGCTGCGCCCCTGATGCAGGCGCACACACCGCCCGCCGCGCAGATCGATCGCCGGGATGACGATCACCGCCCGCTCTTCACGACCGCGGCGAAGTTCTCCAGCATGCGGAGCCCCCACCGCTGACTTTTCTCGGGATGAAACTGCGTGGCGTGGATCGGACCGACCTCGAGCGCCGCGGCAAATCGAACGCCGTACTCGCACCAGGCACTACGCAGAGCCGAAAGCGTGCCTTGAGCGTCAGATCGGGCGTCCGGAGCCACCCGCGCCTGTCTCGGACCACCCTCGGTCAAAGCCGTGCTCACGGACCCCGCTACAACGGACCCCGCTACAACCGGATAATACGAATGCACGAAGTAGAAGTGGGCTCCCGACGGGATGCCGTCGAAGAGCTTCAGGTCGCCCGCGTGCTCGACGCGATTCCAGCCCATGTGCGGAATCTTTCGGCCTTCCGGCAGCCGGCGCACGGCGCCCGGGACGACGTCGAGGCCGCGCCCCTCGCCGAATTCGTCGCTCGTTGAGAACAGCAGCTGATAGCCGAGGCAGATGCCGAGAAAGGGCCGGCTGCCGTCGAGCGCGCGCCGGAGTGCTGGCACGAGGTCCAGACGCTCGAGGTTGGCCATCGCGTCGTGAAACGCGCCATCGCCCGGGAGCACCACGGCGTCCGCCTCGTCGACGGCTCGCGGATCCTGCGTGATCGACGCCGGGATGCCGACGCGCCGGAACGCCTTCTCGACCGAGCCGAGATTGCCCCGGCCGTAATCGATTATGGCAATCACAGGCTCGCCTCGCCTCCGGCTGCGGCTCGGATCAGGGCGATTACAGGCTCGCCTCGCCTCCGGCTGCGGCTCGCACTGCCGGCAATCACAACGTGCCCTTCGTCGACGGCATGATCCCGGCGATCCGCGGATTCAGGCGCGTCGCGTCGGCCAGCGCGCGGCCGACGGCCTTGAACACCGCCTCGGTCACGTGGTGCAGGTTGTGGCCGTAGTGCATCGTCACGTGCAGCGTGATCTCCGCGTTGAACGCGAACGCGCGGAAGAACTCTTGCAGCAGATCGAGATCGAAGTTCGATACGCGGGCGCGGGCGACCGGCACGCTGAAGACCAGGAACGGGCGCCCGGAAAGGTCGACCGACGACGACACCAGCGCCTCGTCCATCGGGATGTACGCGGTCCCGTAGCGCACGATGCCCCGCTTGTCGCCGAGGGCCTGCCGGAGGGCCTGGCCCAGGACGATGCCGACGTCCTCCACGGTGTGGTGCTGGTCCACCTCGACGTCGCCCTGCGCCTCGACCGCCAGGTCCATCAGGCCGTGCTTCGACCACGCCTCCAGCATGTGGCTGAAGAACGGGATCGGCGTCTGCACCTTGGAGGCGCCGGTGCCGTCGATGTTGAGGTGGAGCGTGATCTCCGTCTCCTTCGTCTTGCGGTCGACGCGCGCCTGCCGGCCGGTCGAATCGGCGCTCATGGGTGTGCCCCTCCGTCGGTCTCGAGCCGCAAGGCGGCCGCGTTGCCGTGTCCGTCCAGGCCTTCGATGCGCGTCAGGATCTTGAGGTGCGGCGCGGCGGCGCGCAGTCCGCCGCGCGAGTACTCGATGATGCTCGAGCGCTTCACGAAATCGTCGGTCGACAAGGGCGACGCGAATCGCGCCGTCCCGGCCGTCGGCAGCACGTGATTGGGCCCCGCGACGTAATCGCCGACCACCTCGGGCGTGTGGCCGCCGAGGAAGACCGCGCCGGCGTGCTTGACTCGCGGCAGCAGCGTGGCCGGCACCGCGACCAGGAGCTCGAGGTGCTCGGGCGCCAGGAGATTGGCGAGCGTCACCGCGTCGTCGAGGTTGGCGACCCGGATCAGCGCGCCGTTGCCCTGCAGCGACTGCTCGGCGATCGCCCGCCGCGGCAGCACCTCGAGCTGACGCTCGAGCGCCTTCTCCACGCGGGGCAAGAGCTCGCTCGTGTCGGTGATCAGGAGCGCTCGGGCCATCGGATCGTGCTCCGCCTGGGCCAGCATGTCGCTCGCGATCCACTCGGGGTCGGCCGCCGCGTCGGCGATGACGACGACCTCGCTCGGGCCGGCGACCATGTCGATCCCCACCTCGCCGAACACGCGCGCCTTGGCCAGGGCGACGTAGACGTTGCCCGGCCCCACGATCTTGTCGACCCGGCGGATCAGCGACGTGCCGTACGCGAGCGCGGCCACCGCCTGCGCTCCGCCGATTCGATAGCCTTCCGTGACGCCGCCGATCTGCGCGGCGGCGAGCACCACCGGATCGACACGCCCGCCCGCCCCCGCGGGCGTGACCAGCACGATCTCCTTCACTCCCGCGACCCGGGCCGGGATCACCGTCATCAGCACCGTGGACGGATAGGCGGCCCGTCCGCCCGGAACATAGACGCCCACGCGATCCAGCGGACGGATCTCCTGCCCGAGCACGGAGCCGTGCTCGTCGGTCATGCGCCACGACTTCGGCATCGCCATCGCGTGGTAGCGCTCGATCCGCTCCGCGGCGTACTCGAGCGCCGCGCGCACGTCGGCGGCGACCGATCGTCGGGCCCCGTCGAAGTCGGCTGGAGTCAGCGCCAGGTCGCCCGGGCGCGCGGGGTTCCAGCCGTCCAGGCGTGCGGTGTGCTCGCAGAGCGCCGCGTCGCCGCGCGCGCGCACCGCGGTGATGATCGCGTCGACGGTGCGATGGATCTCGGGCGCGACGGTCTCGGGCGAGCGCGCCAGCACCCCCACCACCGCGTCGATCCCGGCCCGCGCGTCGAGCGTGCGGATCATGACTTGAGCGCCTTCTTCATCTCGTCGACGAGCTCGTTGACCGCCGCGTGCTCGGTCTTCATCGAGGCGCGATTCACGATCAGCCGTGCGGTCGACCGGGTGATCTCGGCGACCTCGACCAGCCCGTTCGCCCGCAACGTCTCGCCGGACTGGACCAGGTCGACGATGCGCTCGGCCAGCCCGACCAGCGGCGCGAGCTCGACCGAGCCGTCGAGGCGGACGAGCTCCACCTGGACACCACGCTCGCTGAAGTATTGCTCGGCCAGTCGCGGATACTTCGTCGCGACGCGCACCCAGGACCACTTGGCCGGGTCGTCCCGCTCCCGCAGCTCGCGCGGCTCGGCCACCACGAGCCGGCAGAAGCCGAAGCCGAGGTCGAGCGGCTCGTACACGTCGGGCTCCTGCTCGAGCAGGATGTCCTTACCGACGATGCCGACGTCGGCCGCGCCGTAGAGCACGTAGGCCGGGATGTCGACCGGCTTCAAGAAGAGCATCTTCAGCCCGCTCCGATCGTCGGTGAAGATCAGCTTGCGGGAGTCCTGATCGATGCCGTCCACGCCCAGCTCGCGCAAGAGCTCGAGCGCGCCGTCGAGCAGCCGGCCCTTCGGCAGGGCGAGCGTGAGGCGCTCTTTCGCGCGCATCACACCCTCCCCGCCACGAACCGGTCGACTCCGGCGAGGTCGGCGCGCACCGCGACCGCCTGCAGTCCTGCGCCGCGCAGCAACGCCGCGGCGGCCTCGGCCTGCGCGTCGCCGGCGGTCTCCAGCGCGAGCGCGCCCGACGGCTTGAGACACCGGCGCGCGGTCGCGGCGATCCGGCGAATCAGCGCGAGACCGTCGGGGCCGCCGTCGAGCGCGAGTCTCGGCTCGTGCGCTCGCACCTCGGGCTCGAGCTCCGGAACGATCGCGGTCGGCAAGTACGGCGGATTGCTCACGATCAGGTCGGCGCGCAGGCCGCGGACGCACTCGAGCAGGTCGGCCGCGACCACGCGAACGCGCGCCGCCACGCCGAGAGCCCGCGCATTGTCGCGCGCCACGGCGGCCGCCGCCGGCGAAACGTCGACCGCGATCACGTCGAGATCGGGCCGCTCGCAGGCCAGCGCGCAGGCGATGCATCCCGACCCGGTGCCGACGTCGATCGCCAGGAGGCGGCGGTCGCCGGGCTCGGGCAGGAGCGCCAGCGCCCACTCGACGAGCATCTCGGTTTCGGGCCTGGGCACCAGCACCGCGTTGGTGAGGCGCACGCGCACGCCGCGAAAGTCTTCCCAGCCGAGGATCCGCTGTAGCGGCTCGCGCCCCGCGCGCCGGCGCACCGCGACGGCGTAGCGCTCGGCGATCGGCGCCGGCACGGGCTCCGCGAGCTCGAGTCGAACGGCGGCCCGGCCGACGCCGAGCAGACCGGCCAGCAGCCATTCGGCGTCGACTCTCGCGCTCGCGAGGCCGGCGGCCTCGAGGGCGGTCGTTGCGGCGTCGAGCTCCGCGGCGAGCGTGGCGGCCGCCATCAGTTCTCCACCCGCTGGAGCCGCTCGGCTTCCTCGGCCGCCACGAGCGCGTCGACCAGCTCGTCGAGATCGCCTTCGAGCACGGTCGGCAGCCGGTGCAAGGTCAGGCCGATGCGGTGGTCGGTGACACGCGTCTGCGGAAAGTTGTAGGTCCGGATGCGCTCGCTGCGCTCGCCGGTCCCGACCTGGCTCTTGCGATCCGCGGCGATCGCCGCCTGCTGCTCTTCCTGGGCGCGCTCGAGCAGCCGCGCCTTGAGCACGCGCATCGCCTTCGCACGGTTCTTGATCTGCGAGCGCTCGTCCTGGCACGTGACGACGAGGCCGGTCGGCAGGTGCGTGATGCGCACGGCCGAGTCGGTCGTGTTGACACCCTGGCCGCCCGGGCCTGACGAGCGGTACACGTCGACCCGGAGGTCTCGTTCGTCGATCTTGACGTCGACGTCCTCGGCCTCGGGCAGCACCGCGACGGTCACAGTCGACGTGTGGATGCGGCCGCTCGACTCGGTCACCGGCACTCGCTGCACCCGGTGCACGCCGCGCTCGAACTTGAGCCGACTCCAGGCGCCCTTGCCCTGGACGAACAGGATGACGTCCTTGAACCCGCCGACGCCCGTGGGGCTCGAGTCCATCACCTCGACCCGCCACCGCTGACGCTCGGCGTACTTCGTGTACATCCGGGTCAGATCGGCCGCGAAGAGCGCGGCCTCGTCGCCGCCGGCGCCGGCGCGGATCTCGACGAACACGTTCTTGTCGTCGTTGGGGTCCCGCGGCAGGAGCAGCCGCTTGAGCTCGTCCTCGAGGGCGGTCTGCTTCCCGGTGAGGTCGTCGATCTCGGCCTGGGCGAGCTCGGCCAGCTCGCGGTCACCGCCCTCGGCCAGGATGTGCCGCGCCTCGCCGATACGTTTCAGGACGTCGCGATAGGTGGTGAAGCGCTCGACGATCTCGACGGTCTCGGCGTGTTCCTTGCGGAGCCGGGCGTACTCGTTGGGCTGGCTGAAGATGGACGGATCGGACAGCGCCTTCGAGATCTCGTTGGAGCGCTCTTCGATCTGGCGGAGCTTGTCAAACAGCATCGCGGCTCAACGCCCCCGTTCGCGGACGCCGTTCGAAGCGCGTGGTCGTGCCCCCTGCCGGCCGTCCCGGGGCCCGCGCCGGCCGAGGCGCGCCTCTGGACAGAGAAAAGGCCGGCAGGAAATCGATCCCGCCGGCCTCGGAGCGCGTGTTACGAAGTCGCCAGCGGCTGGCGCTTGTACTTCTTCTGGAATCGCTCGACCCGACCTGCCGTGTCCATGAGCTTGTGCTTACCGGTATAGAACGGATGGCACTTCGAGCACACTTCCACGCGGATGTCGGGCTTGGTGGAGCGGGTGTGTACCACCTCTCCGCACGCACAGGTAATGGTCGTGTCCACATAGTCCGGATGAATACCCACCTTCACTGTCGCCACCCCCTCAGGGCTACAGAGGATACCAGCCCCGGCCGGTCCACGCAAAACCAGGGAATTCGGCCTCGCCTACCCCATCGAGTGCATCGAGGCCAGGAACTCCTTGTTGGTCTTGGTCAGCTTGAGCTTGTCCAACAGGAGCTCCATCCCCTCGACGGGGTTGAGCTGAGAGAGTGCCTTGCGAAGGAGCCAGACCTTCTGGAGCTCGTCCTTCTCGAGGAGCAGCTCTTCTTTCCGCGTGCCCGACTGCTCGATGTTGATGGTCGGGAAGATCCGCTTGTCCATCAACCGGCGGTCGAGGTGGACCTCCATGTTGCCGGTCCCCTTGAACTCCTCGAAGATGACGTCGTCCATCCGGCTTCCGGTATCGACGATGGCCGTCGCCATGATCGTGAGCGAGCCGCCCTCTTCGATGTTGCGCGCGGTCGCGAAGAAGCGGCGCGGCCGCTGGAGCGCGTTGGCGTCGAGACCGCCCGAGAGCACCTTGCCCGACGACGGGATGACCGCGTTGTGCGCGCGCGCGAACCGCGTGAGCGAGTCGAGCAGGATCACGACGTCGCGCTTGTGCTCGACCAGCCGCTTGGCCTTCTCGATCACCATGTCGGCCACCTGGATGTGGCGCTGCGGCGGCTCGTCGAACGTGGACGAGATGACCTCGCCCTTGACCGAGCGCTGCATGTCGGTGACTTCTTCCGGGCGCTCGTCGATCAGTAGGACGATCAGATAGACCTCGGGATGGTTCGTCGCGATCGCGTGGGCGATCGACTGCAGCATCATCGTCTTACCGGTGCGCGGAGCGGCCACGATCATCCCGCGCTGGCCCTTGCCGATCGGACACAGCAGATCCATCACCCGGGTCGTGAGGTTCTCGGAGTCGTGCTCGAGCCGGAGCCGCTCCATCGGGTAGAGCGGCGTGAGGTTGTCGAAGAAGATCTTCTCGCGCGCCTGCTCCGGCGTCTCGAAGTTGATCGCCTCGACCTTCAGCAGGGCGAAATAGCGCTCGGTGTCTTTCGGCGGGCGCACCTGACCGGAGATCGTGTCGCCCGTTCGGAGATCGAACCGCCGGATCTGGGACGGCGAGACATAGATGTCGTCCGGTCCCGGCAGGTAGTTGTAGTCCGGCGCCCTCAAGAACCCGAATCCGTCGGGCAGTACCTCGAGCACGCCCTCGGCGAAGATCAGTCCGTCCTTCTCCGCCTGTGATTGGAGGATCTTGAAAATGAGCTCCTGCTTGCGCAGCCCGCCCATGTTCTGGACGCTCAGATCGCGGGCGATGACGTTGAGGTCCGAGATGCTCTTTTCCTTCAGCTCGGAAAGATTCATCCCGTTCACTTCGGGGTTCTGCGGTGGGTTTCCTTGACCTTGACCTTGACTTCTTTCTCGGCGGGCGCTCATCAAAAGGGCTCCGGGCGCGGCGATGTGCGCCGCAAGCAAGTGGATAGGTTAGCCTGTTTCCCTAGATTTTCTGCGGGGTTGGAAAGCTAACGCCGTGAAATATCCTGCCACCTTGTGACGCGAATGTCAATGCTTTTCAGAAAAACGGCTCAGAGTTGCCCGTCCAGCCGCACGTCGATCACGGCGCGCTGCTTGATCTCCTTCAGCCACGCGTCCAGGCGGGTGTCGAACTTCTCGCGGAACAGGATCTCGCGGATTTGCGCCCGCACGCGGCCGAGCCCCTCGCCTTCCAGCGTCTCCTTCGACTCGAGCCGGAACACGTGATAGCCGAGCGCGGAGCGGTACGGCAGCGAGATCTGGCCGGGCGACAGGCTCAAGATCTTCGCTTCGATGTCTTGCGCGAGCTCACCCCGCTTGAGCGTTCCGAGGTCTCCGCCGTCTCTCGCGCTGGCGTCGCGCGAGTGCTGCTTGGCGAGCTCGGCGAAATCGGCCCCCTGCTGCAGGTCGGCCCGGATCAGGTCGGCCTTGATCCGGGCGTTCTCCCACGCCGCGTCCTCCGGGCCCGTCTCGGGCACGATCAGGATGTGCGCGGCGTGATAGGAGAGGCCGGTTTCCAGCTTGGCGCGGTTGGCCTCGAGATACTGGGAGACCTCCTGCTCGGTCACCGAGATGCGCAGCCGCACCTTGCGGCTCACGATCCGGCCGCGCCGCAGCTCGTCGGCGACGCGCTTGCGCACCGCGGCCATCGGGATGCCCTGCGCCTTGAGCGCCGCCTCGAACTCCTCGCGACCCTTCAAGTTCATCTTCTTGATGCGGTCCGCCAGCTCCTCGTCGATCTCCGCCTCTTCGATGGCGATCTTCTCGCGCTCGGCTTCCTGAACTTGAAGACGGCTGTCGATCATCCGCGTCAGGAACTGCTGGATGAGCTGGTCCGAGTTCTCGGTCGCGCGATCGCGGTTCTCGTAGCGGTAGACCGCGATCGCCTCCTGCAGCTCGGAGAGCGTGATCGCGTCGTTGTTCACGATGGCCAGCACGCGGTCGGTTACTCGCTCGTCGGGCGCCGTCGCCGTCGTCCCCGCGGTGCTGAGCCGCACCGGCACCGCGGAGGTCGCCGGCGCCGCCTTCGGCGGCTCGTCGTTCGTGGGCTTTTCGCCGATCAGCGGCATCCATTGCGGAATGGAACAGCCGGCGAGCGCTAGCGTCACGAACGCGACGAACGCGAATAGCCGGCTCACGCGCGATCCAGCTCGGCCAGCATGCCCAGGATCGAGTCGCGAACGCGCGGCCAGTCGCCGCGCAGGATGGCGGCCTCCAGCGTGAACTCGCGCTTCATCTTGAAACGGCCGCGGCTTCGCTGAATGACACGCACGAGGTGCTCTGGAGCCAGTGTGGTGCCGGGAGAGAAGGTGACCAGCGCCTTGCCGTCTCCGGCTTCGACCTTCTCGATGCCGACGGCGCGAGCGGCCACGCGGATGCGAACGATGTCCAGGAGCTGATCGGCCGGCGCCGGCAGCGGACCGAAGCGGTCCGCCAGCTCCCCGCGCAGGTCTGCGACCTCCGCGTCGCTGGTGGCGCCGGCGAGGCGTTTGTACAGCGCGAGCCGCTGATTGACCTCGGGCACATATTCGTCGGGCAAGAACCCTTCCACGGCCACGCTGATGACCGGATCCACCGTCGAAGGGGTCGAAGCGCCGGCCAATTCTCGCACAGCCTCAGCCAGAAGCTTTGAATAAAGATCGTAGCCGACCGCTGCGATATGGCCATGTTGCTGGGCGCCCAGGAGATTGCCAGCGCCGCGGATCTCGAGATCGCGCATGGCGAGCTTGAACCCCGAGCCGAGCTCGGTCAGCTCCTGCAGAGCCCTCAGCCGCCGCTGCGCCTGCTCGTCGACCCGCCCGTCGGCTGGAACCAACAGATAGGCATAGGCCTGCTGCCGCTCGCGCCCGACGCGCCCGCGGAGCTGATAGAGCTGGGCGAGCCCGAACCGGTCGGCGCGGTTGATGATGATCGTGTTGGAGGCCGGGATGTCGAGCCCCGATTCGACGATCGCGGTCGAGACCAGCACGTCGGCCTGGCCGGTGACGAACCTCACCATCGTGGCCTCGAGCTCGCGCTCCTTCATCTGGCCGTGGCCCATGATCACCCGCGCCTGCGGGACCAGCTCCTGAACGAGCTTGGCCATCGACGGCAGCGACTGGACCCGGTTGTGGACGAAGAAGACCTGGCCGCCGCGCTCGAGCTCGCGCTCGAGGGCTTCCTTGATGACGCCGCGGCTGAAGCGACGGATGACGGTCTCGACCGGCAGCCGGTCCAGCGGCGCCGTCTCGATCACCGACATGTCCCGCACGCCGGAGAGCGACATGTAGAGCGTCCGCGGAATCGGCGTGGCGGTGAGCGCCAGCACGTCGACAGAGGCGCGCAGCTGCTTCATCCGCTCCTTGTGCGCCACGCCGAAGCGATGCTCCTCGTCGATGACCATGAGGCCCAGGTTCTTGAACGCGACGTCCTTCGACAGGAGCCGGTGGGTGCCGATCACGACGTCCACGGTGCCTTGGCGCAGGCCCTCGACGACCGCCTTCTGCTCCTTGGGCGAGCGGAACCGCGAGAGCAGCTCGACCTTGGCTGGAAACGGCGCGAACCGGTCGGCGAACGTGGACCAGTGCTGCTGGGCCAGCACGGTCGTCGGCACGAGGACCGCGACCTGCATGCCGTCAGCGACTGTCTTGAAGGCGGCGCGGAGCGCGACCTCGGTCTTGCCGTACCCGACGTCGCCCGCCACGAGCCGGTCCATCGGACGTCCGGCTTCCATGTCCCGCTTGGCGTCCTCGATCGCCTTGAGCTGATCCGCCGTCTCCTCGAAGCGGAACGCCGCCTCGAACTCGCGCTGCCACGGCGTGTCCGGCGCGAAGGCGTGGCCGTCGGCCACGGCGCGCTGCGCGTAGAGACGCAGCAGTCCTTCCGCCATCTCGCGCAGCGCGGCCCGCACCGATTCCTTCACGCGCTGCCACGAGGCACCGCCCAGCCGGTCGAGCCGTGCGGCGCCGGCATCGCCGCCGAGATATTTCGAGATCAGCTCGAGCCGCTCGACCGGCAGGTAGAGCCGGTTGCCTTCCGAGTACTCGAGCAGCAGGAAATCGCTCTCCCGGTCGCCGACCTTCATGGTCTGCAGACCGAGGTAGCGTCCGAGCCCGTGATCCTCGTGGACGATGATGTCGCCGGGCGCCAGGTCGGTGAACGCCGTGAGCGCGGCGCCGCGCTGATACTTGGGCCGCCGCAGCGAGCGCCGGCGCGCGCCGAAGACCTCGCCTTCGGTGAGCACGATGATGCCGAGCGCGGGGATCGAGAAGCCGGCGGCGCATTCGCCGACGACGATCGCCAGGCTCTCGGACCCCTCGAGCGAGGGCGCGACCTCGGCGTCGACCTGATGCTCGCGGAGGATCTGTCGCACGTGCTCGGCCTGGCGCTCGTCGGCCGCCGTGAGGCGCACCCGGAACCCCTCGGTCCGCCAGCGCGCGATCTCCGACGTGAGCTCGTTGAAGCGCCCGGTGAAGCGCGGGACCTCCTGCGTCTCCAGCGTGATCTCGGTCGCGGGCGCCGACACTCCGCCGGCAGCGCTGGAGGTGCCCGCGACGAGGCTCAGCTCGACGATCTGGCGGCCCGCGAGGCGTTCCCGCAGCGGCGGCTCGTTCACGGTCTCGTCGGTCGCCTCGTCGAGCAGCTTCGGTAGATCGACGATGACCGGCGCGGCGGCGGGCAGATAGTCGAGGAGCCGCGCGGAAGGCTCGGGCGCGTCGTCCTCCGGCGTCAGCGGCAACACGAGCAGCTCGTCGACCATTCCCACCGACCGCTGCGAGGTCGGATCGAAGAGACGGATCGACTCGATGTCGTCACCGAAGAACTCGAGCCGCGCCGGGCCCGGCTGGCTCGGCGAGAAGACGTCCACGATCCCACCGCGCAGGCTCCACTGCCCGACGGATACGACCGTGTCGACCCTTTCGTAGCCGCAGCGCTCGAGCGCCTCGAGCAGGAGCTCGCGATCGAGACTGTCGCCCTTCGCCAGGCGCAGGGTGCGGCCGGCGAACTCCTGGCGGCTCCAGAGCGGGATCGTCAGCGCCGTCGGCGTCGCGACCACCGTGACCGGCTCGGCCACGGCCAGCCGCCGCGCGATCACGGCACGCTCGGCGTCAGCCTCGCGATGGTGGCCGCCGCGCCAGAGTCGCGGCTCCGGCGGCGGAAACTCGAGCGCGTTGCCGCCGAAAACCTTGAGATCCTGAGTCCACCGGTGAGCGTCGGCGAGATTCGCAACGACGACGAGAGCAGGCCGCGGATGAGCCTGAAGCAGCTCCGCTACGGCGAGCGCGCGCGCAGACCCCGTGAGGCCGGCGACACGCAGGCAGACGTCTCCCTCAGCGAACGATTTCGCCAGCGCCTCGAATGCCGGCCACTCTCTCAACATCGACCCGAGCAATCTACGGTATCACGCCGCTAGCGGCGCTTGAGGCGGACTAGCGGGTGGGGCGCGGCGTGGGGGTAGGGGTCCCGGGACCACGCGGCACGCGTGCGCTGCTCCTTCGCGGCTGGGCTCCATCTGGACGCGCCTCTTCCGCCGCCGCTTGGAGGGAACGAGTCCCGGGACCCCTACCCCCACACCACACCCCACCCGCTAGTCCGTCTTCCGTGCTTAGCCCGCACACCGTCATCGCGCAAGTCGACGCGATCGAGCCTCGACGCTCGATCGCAAAGTCCGAGAGTGGTCGCCGCGATTGGTCGCCGCGGCGGGACTGCATTCGCGGTTGCTAGGCCGAACGCGGAGGGCCGGCGGGTGGGGTGGTGGGGTTGGGGAGGGGGTCACCGGAACTCGTTCCCTGTAAGCGAGCGGCGGGAGCCGAGCGCCGGGATGGAGCCCAGCCGCAAAGGAGCAGCGCACGCGTGCCGCGTGGTTCCGGGACCCCCTCCCCAGCCCCGCCACCCCACCCGCCGGCCCGGTGCACGGGCGACGAGAAGCTAGCGAGAAGACTTGGCGAGATAGAAGGAGAGAGTCTCGAGCTCGATCGAGAGGTCGACGTTCTTGAGCCGGACGTCGCGCGCAACCTTGATGCGCGCCGGCGCAAAGTTGAGGATGGCCTTGATCCCCGCAGCGACGAGCTGATCGGCAACCGCCTGCGCGGCCTCGATGGGCACGGCGACGATCGCGATCTGGATCCCCCGCGCCTTGATCTCCCGGCCGAGGTCGCGGGCCCCGAAGATGGGCGTCGAGTCGACCTCGTGGGCGATCTTCGACGGGTCGTCGTCGAAGATCGCGGCGATGCGGAATCCCTGCCGCGCGAATCCGCGGTAGTGGAAGAGCGCGGAGCCGAGGTTACCGAAGCCGACGAGCGCCACCGGCCACTCGCGGTCGAGGCCGAGGATGCGCTGGAGCTCGGCCTTGAGCCCCGACACGTAGTAGCCGATGCCGCGCACGCCGAACTCGCCGAAGTAGGCGAGGTCCTTCCGGACCTGCGCCGAGTTGAGATTGAACCGGTCGGCCAGCTCCTGCGAGGAGACGGTCTTGACGCCGTCCTCTTCGAGCTGTAGCAAGCATCGGGTGTAGACCGAGAGACGACGGATCGTCATCTCGGGGATCTTCGGCAGGCGAGCGTTAGGGCGTGGCGCCATCGTGCGGCGCGCCGCGACGCGAGGCGCGTGCGGCGCGCCGGCTCTCCGCTATACGGTGAACATCATGCGAAATTGATACCTTTCACGAACAACAGGATCAACGCGATGACGAGCGTGTAGATCGCGAGGGACTCGATCAGCGCCAGACCGATGATCATCGCGGTCTGAATCCTCGCTGCGGCGCCCGGCTGGCGGGCCATCGCGTCGACGGCCGACGCGACCGCTCTCCCCTGACCGAGCCCGCACAACCCGGCCGCGATCGCCATGCCGATGCCGGCCGCGATGACCGCAAACGGGGCGATCCACCCGCCCGTGCCGTCGGCCGCCATCGCCGCGGTCGGAAACGCCAGAACCGCCAACCCCACCAGAATCAGTGAACGTCGCACGACTCCCTCCTCTATTACGTGTGATCTGCTAGTGGTGCTCGGCATGATGCTCGGAATGGTGCTCGGACTCCTCGATCGCGCCGGAAATGTAGAGCATCGTCAGCATCACGAAGATGAACGCCTGCAGGAACGCCACCAGGATCTTCAGCGGGTAGAGAAAGCCCACCGTGAAGGCGATCGTGACGAGGCCGCCGATCCCGCCGATGATCGCGCCCGGCACGCTGCCCGACAGCGCCCACCCGATCAGGCCGTCCAGGCCCATCAGAAGGAAGATCACGGCGAGCAGGATGTGGCCGCCGACGATGTTGCCGAAGAGCCTGAGCGTCAGCGAGAGCGGACGCGCGAGGTGGCTGATGATCTCGATCACGAACATCAGCGGCTTGAGGGCCAACGGCACCGGTCCGGCGAAATGCGCCAGGTAGGGCCCGAGGCCCTGCTTGCGGGCGCCGATCCAGTGGTAGGCGATGAACACGACCAGGGCGCAGGCGGCGTTGGTGTTGAGGTTGCCGGTCACGCCGACCATGCCCGGCACCAGGCCCATGAGGTTGCCGGCGAGAATGAACAGGCCGAGCGTTGCGATCAGCGGCAGATAGGGCCGGCCCTTCTCGCCCATGACGTCGTCGATCATCTGCTGGAATTGCTCGAGCACGACCTCGAGGAAGTTCTGCAAGCCGCGCGGGACCAATTGGAGATTTCGCGAGGCCACGAACGTGAGCCCGGCGAGGATCACCATGATCAGCCACGTGTAGGTGACGTGATCCGGGATGCCCGGCAGCCGAAATATTGGGGGATGCTCGATCGCTTCCATCGCTCAGCCTTCCGTGCGCGCCGACGCGAGACCGCGCGCGATCAAGTCGCAGGGCAGAACCGTGAAGCCCGCCACCAGCGCGAGCGGATGCGCCGAGCCGGTGGCGAGGAGGATCGCGCACGCCGCGGTGCAGACGGCGAAGCGAAGGCCGGCGCCCAGGAGCCACGCCGCGGTCGACGTGCTGCCGAGCTCGGTCGCGACGAACGCGCGCGCGACGAGCCAGCGGAAGTTCACGACCGCGAGCGCGCCGCCCGCCAGCACGCCGACGCCGATCGGCGCGCTCATCAGCCACCCCGCGAGCGCCGCGAGCGCGGCGACCGCGAGACACGTGTCGAGCGTCACCCTCGTCGCCAGCTCACTTGGTGTCATCGAGCTCCCGGTCGGCGCGAGTCACCGAGCGAAAGAGGTTGACGAATCCCGCCGCGATGCCGAGCACCAGGCCCACCAGCAAGAGCCAGGGCGACGTTCCCAGCAAGCGGTCCGCGTAGTAGCCCCCGACCAGCCCGATGATCGTTGAAACCACCAGCACCAGCCCGATCGAGGAGAGCTCCCCGAGCGCTTTCCAGGTCCCCTGATCCCCGGGCGGCGCCATGTGAAGAAGGACACTAGCACAACGAATCCGACCGGACAAGCGACGGGAAGTGGCTGATTTCGCTGCGAGGAACGCGAGCGGCCTCGAGTCGGTGCGGCACAACCTCAACCGAACATGCCGCCCATGCGTGCGCCCGCGACCCGGTTGATCACGGCCACGCTGATCGCGGCGACGACGATCAAGATCACGCCGAGCGCGGCTGCCTCGTTGGCGCTGCCGGCGATGTAGAACGAGAAGATGCCGACGGTGATCGTCTCCCAGCCGCCGAGCGAGAGGAAGAGGACCGCGGAGGCCTCCTGCAGCGAGGTCATGAACGAGAAGAGCGCGCCCACCAGCACGCCGCGCCAGATCAGCGGCAAGGTCACGTCGCTGAACGAGCGCAGACCACGGGCGCCAACGCTCGCCGCGGCTTCTTCCATGGAACGGTGCACGAGCAGCAGCGACGCGTACGAGCCGCGCACCGTGTACGGGAGCCGGCGAACCGCGAGCACGATCGGCAGGACGATCCAGAAGCTCGTCAGCGCCCGGTCCAGTCCGGGCAGGTCGAAGTGGAACGCACGGATGTACGCGATGCCGATCGCGGTCCCCGGGATCGCGAGGATCAGCGTGTTCAGAGAGTCGAGCGTGTCGCGTCCGGGCAAGCGGGTGCGCGCGAGGATCCACGCGATCGGCACGCCGATCACGACGCACAGCACGACGGCCAGTCCCGAATAGAGAAAGCTGTTCACGATGTACTTCGGCGTCTCGACGATCACGCGCTCGAAATAGGCCAGGGTGTACTGCACCGGAATCGGCGTCAGCGACCAGCCCTTGCCGACCGACGCGAGGAACACGCCGAGGTACGGAATGAAGGAGACGAGCATCAGGACCGACAGAAACGCGACGGCGGCGATCTGGCCGAGCGGCGAGAGCCGCCGGCGCGCGACCTTCGAGTACGAGAGCGACGAGTAGTCCTTGATGGCGACGTAGCGCCGCGCCGCGACCAGGAACACGACGGCCAGCACCACCATCAGCGCCGAGATCACGATGCCCATCCTGAACAGCCGCCGGTCGACGAACTGGACGATGTTCAGGTACGCCTGCGACGCGAGCAGGTCGTGGACGCCGAGCACCAACGGCGTGGCGAAATCCGAGAAGGTCCAGATGAAGACCAGCAGCGCGCCGGCTACGTAGCCCGGCGTCGTGAGCGGCAGCGTGATGCGTACGAGCTTGGTGAAGCCGCGCGCGCCGACGCTCTCGGCCGCCTCCTCGAGCGCTGGGTCGATCTTGGCCAGCGCGTCGACGACGTTCAGGGTGATCATCGGGAAGAGGTGCAGCGTCTCGACCAGCAAGACGCCGTGCAGTCCGTAGACGAAGTTCACCGGGCGGGCGAGCCCGAACCAGTCCTCGAGCAGCACGTTCACGGTGCCGGCGCGCCCCATGATGAACGTGAATCCGAGCACGCCGACCAGCGGCGGCGAGATGATCGGGATCAAGGTCAGGTAGCTGAAGAGGCTGCGCCCGACGAAGTCGTAGCGGACGAGCAGGAACGCCACGGCGAAGCCCACCACCGAGGTCGCGACCACGGTGCCGAGACCCAGCAGCAGCGAGTTCAGGAGCGAGCGCAGGTAGAACCGATCGCCGGCGAACGCGACGAAGTTCGCCAGGGTCAGCCGCCCCGCCTCGTCGCTGAACGCGTCGTAGAGGATCCGCGCGAGCGGATACACGAGGAAGAGCAGCAGAAAGAGCCACACGACGCCGACACCGAGCGCGGGCAGCATCCGCTGTGCAGCCAGAGCCGCGGTACCGCGAGCAGCGGGCGCGACGGTGGGCGCGCTCATTCGTCCGGCAGGGTCAGCGCGGCCGACGCGGGGAACGTGACCGGCACCGCGGCTCCCATCGGCAGCACCTCGTGGTGCCAGGCGTCGCCGACGTCCACCTTGATCACGACGCCGTCCTGTACCTCGACGTCGTAGCGCAGCGTGCTGCCGAGATACGAGGCCAGCACGACCTTTCCGGCGAACGTGTTCTCGTGGGCATCGCCGAGCGCGATGTTCTCAGGGCGCACCGCGAGCACGCAGCGCTGGCCGACGGCCAGCCGCGGCGTCGCGGTGCCCCGGACGATTCCGAGGGCGGTCTCGACGACGGTCCGGCCGCCCACGAGCTCGCGGCAGGTGCCGTCGAGGAAGTTGTTGGTCCCGACGAAGTCCGCCACGAAGCGCCCGGCGGGCCGCTCGTAGAGCTCTTTGGGAGAGGCCACCTGCAGCACCCTCCCTTCGCGCATGACCGCGACCCGGTCGGACATCGAGAGCGCCTCCTCCTGATCGTGCGTGACGTACACCGTGGTGATCCCGAGATCCTTCTGCAGCTTGCGGATCTCGGCGCGGACCTGGACGCGGATCTTCGCGTCGAGATTCGACAGCGGCTCGTCGAGGAGCAGGATATCGGGATTCAGCACCAGCGCGCGCGCCAGGGCCACCCGCTGCTGCTGGCCGCCCGAGAGCTGACCCGGATAGCGCAGCTCGAGGCCCACCAGGTTCACCTTCTCGAGACCCGCCGCGACCCGCTCGGCGATCGCGGCCGCGGTGAGCTTTCTGAGCTTGAGGCCGTAGGCGATGTTCGCGCGCACGGTCATGTGCGGCCAGAGCGCGTAGTTCTGAAAGACCATGCCGATGTTGCGCTCGTACGGTCTGAGCCCGTCGACCCGGCGCTCGCCGAACCAGATCTCGCCGCCGTCAGGCGCGTAGAAGCCGGCCATCAGACGCAGCAGGGTCGTCTTGCCGCAGCCGGACGGGCCGAGCAAGGTGAACAGCTCGCCGTCGCCGATCTCGAGATCCGCGCCGTCGACCGCGGTCACGGCTCCGAACCGCTTGAGGATCCGCCGAAGCCGGATCTTCATGTCAACGCGATGACGTCAACGAGATGGCGCGCCGGCCGGCCCTGGTCCTCGCGGACCTCAGGGCCTCTTCCAGGTCGCCTCGATGTCCGTCTGGAACTTCTTCTTGAGCGCCTCGGACCGCTTCTGCGCAACCGCCTCGTCGTACACGTTGGAGACGTCGCGGTCGAAGTAGGATCGAACGCCCCCGGTGAACTCGACGGCCATCTCGGCGGTCGAGCCCGGCGCGCCCTGCACCTTGTACTTCGGCGTGATCGGGAACAGCCCGCGCTCCATGAACACGCGCTGCCCGCGCTCGCTCAGGAGAAACTCAATGAAGGCGCGAGCCGCCTTGGGATTGCGGGCGCCCGCGAGGATCGCCATCGGCTCGGGCGTGACGAAGGCATTCTTCGGTGCGACGAATTTCAAGTCGAAGCCCGCCAGCTTCTCCTCGAAGGCCATGTACGACGGCACCGCGAAGCCCGCGCTGAACTCGCCCTTGGCGACGACCGTCGGCACGTCGCGGCTGCGCGCGGTGAAGAGCCCGGTGTTGCCGGCGAGCTTGCGCAGCCACTCCCAGCCCTTCTCCTCCCCGTGCATCGAGAGCATCACCTCGTAGGTGGCGTTCGACGACGACGACCGCGTGGGCGCGCACTGAGCGACCTCGCCCTTGAGCTTGGGGTTCAGCAGATCGTCCCACTCGCGCGGCTCGGGGATGCCGAGGCGCTGGATCTTCTTCGGGTGATAGACGAGCCCGTACGGCTCGAGCGCCGTGCCGATCCAGTAGCCGTCCTTGTCCTTGAGCGGAATCGGCTTGGGCTTGCCGATCGTGGCCGGGATCGAGTCCCACGCCTCGCGCGAGATCTCGACCTTCTGCAGGAGCTTCTTGTCGGCGAGATCCGCGAACAGCGCCGACTCGCCGCCCCAGAAGATGTCGACCTCCGGCCGGCCCTTCCATTCGACGATGCGGCCGTACGCGACCGGCGTGCCCGCCGGGATCGCGCTGACTTTCACGGTGACGTTCCACTTCTCCTTCGCGTAGTCGGCGAACGCCTTGAGGGCGGCGTCGTGGATGAACTTCGAGACCGGTGTGATCAGCGCCAGCTCGCCCTCGATCGGCGGCGTCTGTGCGCCGGCCGGCGCGAACAAGCCCGCGACCACCAGGACCGCGAGCGTCATCATTGTCAGTAGGCGCGCCATCGATCGTCTCCTCTCATGGAAGCACCCATGCCTTGGCTCTCTCCACCGCCCGGCGCCAGCCATCGTATCGCGCCGCGCGCGTCTGTTGGTCCAATCTCGGCTCGAACCGACGCTCGAGCGCCCAGCGCCGCTCGACGTCGTCCAGCGACCGCCAGAGGCCCGCGCCGAGCCCCGCCAGGTACGCGGCGCCGAGCGCCGTGGTCTCGATGATGCGCGGCCGCAGCACGGCGACGTCCAGCACGTCGGCCTGGAACTGGCACAGGAAGTCGTTGGCCGCCGCGCCGCCGTCGACGCGGAGCTCGCGCACCGCGATGCCGGCGTCGGCCGCCATCGCCTCCAGCACGTCGCGGCTCTGAAACGCGATCGCCTCGAGCGCGGCCCGCGCCAGATGGGCGCCGGTGGTACCGCGCGTCAGCCCGACGATCGTGCCGCGCGCGTACATGTCCCAGTAGGGCGCGCCCAAGCCGACGAACGCGGGCACGAAGTGCACGCCGCCGGTGTCCTCCACCGACTCGGCCAGGGCCTGGCTCTCGGCGGCGTTCCGGATCAGGCCGAGCCCGTCACGCAGCCATTGGATGGCCGCGCCCGCGATGAACACGCTGCCCTCGAGCGCGTAGGTCGTCGCGCCGCCGATCCGCCAGGCGATCGTCGTCAGAAGCCCGTGCGAGGACACGACGGGCTCGGGCCCGGTATTGAGGAGCATGAAGCACCCGGTGCCGTACGTGTTCTTCGCGGCGCCCGGCGCCAGGCACGCCTGGCCGAACAGCGCCGCCTGCTGGTCGCCCGCGATCCCCGCAATCGGCACGCCGCGCGGCAGCCAGCCGAGATCGTTCGTCTCGCCGAAGATACCCGAGGACGGGGCGACGGTCGGCAACAGCGCGCGCGGGATGCCGAGGATCTTCAGCATCTCGTCGCTCCAGTCGACCGTCCTGAGATCGAGGCCGAGCGTGCGCGAGGCATTGGTCGCGTCCGTCACATGCACGCGACCACCCGTGAGCTTCCAGACGAGCCACGAGTCGACGGTGCCGAAGGCGAGCTCGCCGCGCTCGGCGCGCCGCCGCGCGTCCGGGACCTCGTCGAGAAGCCAGCGGATCTTGGTCCCCGAGAAATAGGCGTCGAGCACGAGCCCGGTGGTCCCGCGCACGCGCGCCTCCAGGCCCTCGGCGCGGAGCCGATCGCACATCGGCGCCGTGCGCCGGCATTGCCAGACGATCGCGCGATGAATCGGCGCGCCCGACGCGCGCTCCCACACGATCGCGGTCTCGCGCTGGTTCGTGATCCCGACCGCGGCGATCTCGCCGCCCGTCACCCCGGCTTCGGCCAGCGCCGCGCGCGCGGATCGCTCGACGGTCGACCAGATCTCCTCCGGGTCGTGCTCGACCCAGCCGGGCTGGGGATAGTACTGGGGCAGCTCCGCATAGCCGCGCGCGAGGACGCGGCCCTCGAGGTCGACGACCAGCGTGGTCGACCCGGTCGTGCCCTGATCGAGCGCCAGGACGTAGCGGCGCGCCGTCATCGTCGCGCGAGCCGCTTCGCCAGGTCCGGACGGTCGCTCATCACCAGATCGACACCGAGATCGACCATCCGGCGGATGTCGCTCTCGTCGTTGACGGTCCACGCCGAGAGGCGGATGCTCGCGGCGCGGGCCGCCGCCACGACGTCGGCGTCGATCAGCCGGTGATTCATACCGAGGTCGGTCGCGCCGAGGTCGCGGGCGCGTCGCACCGCTTCGGCCGGCCGCGCGCGGACGCGCCCGACGTCGCCCCGCCCGACCAAAAACATCGTCCGCGCCGTCGGCTCGAGCTCGCGCAGGCGGCGGATCGTGTCGCCCTGAAACGCCTGGATGGTCGTGCGCGCCAGCAGGTCCCGCGCGCGGATCAGCGCCAGCACCTTTTCCTCGATCCCGTCGTATCGCTGCCGATGCGCGTCGACCTTGATCTCTGGCAAGAGCTCGCTCGAGCTTTGCGCGACGAGGTCGAGTACCTGCGCCAACGTCGGAACGGGCTCGGCAGTCGCCGCGCCCTCAGGCGTCTTGAGCCGCACCGACGCGAGATCGGCGAGCCTCGCGTCGCGCACCGCGCCGCGGCCCGTGCTCGTGCGCTCGAGGGTCGGATCGTGGAGCACCACGACCTCGCCGTCCGCGGTCAGGTGCAGGTCGAGCTCGAGCGCGTCGACGCCGAGCGCCAGGGCCGAGCGGAAGGCCAGCAGGCTGTTCTCGGGCCAGAGCGCCGCGCCACCCCGATGGGCGGCGACACGCGTCGTCGGAGCTCCGGCCGTTGCGGCCAGCGCGACAGCGAGCGCCGGCAGCAGCACGCCGGCGACGGCGATCCGGTGGCGGCGCGTCACGCGTCGCCCCGCGCCAGGCGCCTGGCCAGATCGGGCCGGTCGCTCGTGACGATGTCGACTCCCAGGCCGAGCATCGTCCGAATGCTCGCCGCGTCGTTGACGGTCCACACGCCGAGCGCGATCCGGGCTTCGCGAGCCCTGGCGATCACCCGCTCGTCAGCCAGCGTGTACTGGAGCCCGAGGTCGCTGGCTCCGAGGGCCACGGCCCAGTCGACGGTCTGCTCGGGGCGCGCACCCGCCTTCTCGACCGCGTCGCGGTCGACCAGAAAGCTCGTCGGCATCCGCGGGGCCAGCGCACGCACGCGCGTGATCACGTCGCGATCGAAGGCCATGATGGTGGCCCGGCCCTGGAGCCCCGCGCCGGTGAGCGCAGTCAGGATCAGCTGCTCCAACCGGTCGTAGCTCGCTCCGGTGGCGGATTCCTTGACCTCGACGAGGAGGCCCACCGCGGTGGGCGCCCCCGCCGCCAGCGCGAGCACGTCGTCGAGCATCGGCACGGGCTCGCCGGTCAGCTCCTTGCCGGGGCCGCGCAGCCGCAGCCGGCGGAGCTCGGCGGCCGTCCGCGACGCGACCGGCCCCGCGCCGTTCGTGGTGCGCTCGAGCGTCGCGTCGTGGATGACCGCGACGTTCCGGTCGCGCGTGAGGTGCACGTCGAGCTCCAGGAGGTCGCAGCCGAGCGCGATCGCGCTCTGGAACGCGAGCAGGCTGTTCTCGGGCCAGAGCGCCGCGCCGCCGCGATGCGCTGCGATGCGCGTCACTTCTCGGTCTCGATCAGGCCTTTCACGAACCACCGCTGCATCACGACGATCACCACGACCGGCGGGAGCAGCACCATCATGGCCGCCGCCATCGCCACGTTCCACTCCGGCAGCTGCGAGGTGCGCGGGATGAGCGAGTCGATGCCGATCACGGCCGTCCGCATCTCCGGGCTGTTGGTCACGATCAGCGGCCACAGATAATCGTTCCAGCCGTAGACGAACAGGATCACGAACAGCGCGGCGATGTTGGCCTTCGAGAGCGGCAACAGGAACGACCACAGGAAGCGCAGGGGGCCGGCGCCGTCGAGCTGCGCCGCCTCGGCGAGCGAGTCCGGGATGGTCTGATAGAACTGCCGGAACAGGAACGTGCCGGTGGCCGAGGCCATCAGCGGAACCGTGAGGCCCCAGTACGTATCGACCCAGCCCAGCACGCTGATCACCTGATAGGTGGACACGATCCTCACCGGCACCGGCAGCATCAGCGTGATGAAGATCATCCAGAAGACGAGCTGCTTGCCGGGGAAGTTGAAGTAGACGATCGCGAACGCGGACAGGAGCGAGATCGCGATCTTGCCGATCGCCACCGCGAGGGCGACGATCGCGCTGTTCAGGAGCAGGCGGCCCATCTTCGCCCGCGTCCAGGCATCGGCGTAGTTCTGGAGCATGTGGGTCGACGGCACCAGCTTGGGCGGCAGGCTCGTCACCTCGTCGAGCGTCTGCGTGCTGATGACGAACGCGTAGTAGAGCGGAAACGCGAGCATGACCACCGACGCGATGAGGATCGCGTGGGCGATGGCGCCGCTCCAGTCGCGGCGCCGGGTCGCCGGTACGCGTCCGATGATCTCGGCCGCCGCGACGGTGCCGCCGGCGGTGGCGGCGCGGGTGCTCACCGCCATCAGTACGTGACCTTCTTCTCGGCGAAGCGGAACTGCGCCGCGGTCAGCGCCACCACCAGGAGCATCAGGAGCACCGACTGGGCGGCGGAGTAGCCGAGCTGGAGGCCCTCGAAGCCGTCCTTCCAGGCGCGAAACACCAGAATCGACGTCGCGTCGCCCGGCCCGCCCTGCGTCACCGCGTGCACGAGCCCGAACGTCTCGAAGAACGAGAACGTCATGTTCAGCGTGAACAGAAAGAACGTCACCGGGGACAGGAGCGGGAACGTGATCGCGAAGAACCGCCGGATCGGCCCCGCGCCGTCGACGCTCGCCGCTTCGAGCACCGAGCCCGGAATCGCCTGGAGCCCGGCGAGATAGAACGCCAGGTTGTAGCCGAACTGTTTCCAGATGGCCGCGACCACGATCAGCGTGAGCGCGACCCAGCCCTTCAAGAACCAGTTGAACTGGTACGCCGTCACGAACGAGAGCACGTAGGGCAGCACGCCGAACGAGGGATGGAACACGAAGAGCCAGATGACGCCCGCGATCGCCGGCGCGATCCCGTACGGCCACAGCAGCAAGGTGCGGTAGATCGCGAGCCCGCGGATCTTCGCGTTGGCGAGCGCGGCCAGGAGCAGCGCGACCGCGAGCCCGAGCACCGTGACGAGCGCCGAGAAGACGAAGCTGGTCGCGACGCTGCGGAAGTACGCGGGATCGGCGAGGAGGCGCTCGAAGTTGCCGAGGCCGATGAAGATCAGCCGGTCGCCGAAGGGCGAGGCGCGGTAGAGCGACAGCCGCAGCGAGTCGAATGCGGGCCAGAAGAAGAACGCGATGGTCACCGCCAGCTGCGGCGCGACCAGCGCGTACGGAAGCCAGCGATTGGGGAAGACCGTCCGTTTCATCCGCCCGCGCCTGCCGGCTATTTGTAGAGCGCGGCGAACTCCTTCAGGATCTCGTTGGACTTCGCGACCGCGTCGTCAAGGCCCTGCTTGGCCGTCTTGTTGCCGCTGAAGATGTACTCCATCTGCTCCTCGATCGCGTCGCGGACCGAGGTGAAGTTCCCCAGGCGAATGCCCTGACTGTTCGGCGTCGTCTTGCCGGCGTTCATCTGATTTACGGCGGTCTTCTGGTTCGGGTTCTTCGTGTAGTGGCCGGAGGCCTCGAGCGCCTTGGTCGCGGCGTTCGTCAGCGGCAGGTAGCCGGTCACGCCCGCCCACCATGCCTGGTTCTCGGTCGAGGCGACGAACTTGAAGAACTGCGCGACGCCCTTGTACTCCTCGGGCTTGGCGCCCTTCATCACCCACAACGTCGCGCCGCCGATGATCGAGTTGCCCTGCGCAAAGCCGGACAGGCGCGGCAAGGAGCCCGTGCCCCACGCGAACTTGCCTTCGGCCGCGCGGGTGAGGTTGCCGATGTAGGCCGACGAGGTCGTGAAGATCCCGCACTCGCCGGCGGTCATGAGCGCCTCGGCCTTGTTCGCGCGTCCGCCGTACGTGAACCAACCCTCCTTGGCGCCGCGCGCCAGGAGCTCCATCATCTTCACGCCGAACGGGCCGTTGATCTTGAGCGTGGTGGCCAGGCCGTCGAAGCCGTTCGCGTGGTCGGCGAAGGGCTGATCGTGGTAGCCGTGCATGTTCTCGACGAGCACCCACGACGGCCACGCCGAGCCATACGCGCATTTCACGCCGGCCGCGTGGAGCTTCTTGGCCATCCCCTCGACCTCGTCCCACGTCGTCGGCGCCTTGTCGGCGAGGCCCGCCTTCTTGAAGAGGTCCTTGTTGTAGAACAGGATCGGCGTCGACGAGTTGAACGCCATCGAGTACAGGTTGCCGCCGGTCGAGTAGTAGCTCTTCACCGGCCCGATCAGATCGTTCCAGTCGATCGAGACGCCGTTGTCTTTCATCAGCTGGTAGACGGGATAGACCGCGCCGGAGGACAGCATCGTCTGCGTGCCGACCTCGTAGACCTGCACGATGTGCGGCGGCTGCTTGGCGCGATACGCGGCGACGGCCGCGGTGAGGGTCTCGGCATACGAGCCCTTGTGGACCGCCTTCACGACGTAGTCGCTCTGCGACGCGTTGAACTTGGCGGCGATCTCGTTGACCCGCTCGCCGAGCACAGCCGTCATCGCGTGCCAGAACTGGATCTCGGTCGCCGCGATCGACGTCGCGGGCAGCGCAACGAGCAGCACCGCTGCCGCGAGCATGCTCAAGGTGGAGCGCTTCATGAAGGCCTCCATGGCTGATTTCACAGTCTTCGCGCGGGGAATCATCCGTGCCAGGTCCGCCGCACTATAGCACACGGCCGTGCGACGACTCGGTGACGGCGCGGCGACGATTCGCCGCGCGGGACTACTTGCGGAACCGATGCGAGCGGGCGACGTGGGCGTGATAGGCCTCGAGCTCGGCGTCCAGCCGCCGCGGCGTCCAGCCGAGCAGCTGCGCCATGCGCTGGCCGATCGACTCCGCGCAGTCCTGCCCCTGGCAGCGGCTGGTGCCGATGCCGGTGCGTCGCAGCATCACGTCCTGCAGCGAGACCGCCATCTCGTCCTGCACCGCGTGGTGCAGCTCGGCGACGACGTCCGGGTTCGAGGGGCAGAGCCGCTCGCTGCCGCCCGCCACCTTGCCGGCCAGGCCGAGCACGCGCGTCCAGCCGCGACCGTACGCCGTCACCAGCGTCTCGAGCGTGTCGCGGTGAAGGCCGGTGGCCGCCGCCTCGTCCGAGACGTCGAGCCACGCGTGCGCCTCGGTCGTCGGCGCCTCGTCGTCGGTGCCGTCCAGGGCGATCCGGGCGCTGCGGCTCTCGCCGCGACGGCCGAGCGTACGCATCACCTGATCGCCGAGGTCCTCGGCCAGGCTCCTGAAGCACGTGAGCTTGGTGCCGGTGATCGACAGGAAGCGCCCGCGCTCCTCGGCGACGACCTTGTGCGCGCGAGAGACGTCGGACTCGCGCTTGCCCTTCTCGTAGGAGAGCGGCCGCACGCCCGCATAGGTGTAGACGACCGCGTTCATGGCGACGCGCGCGTCGGGCAGGACCTTGCGGACCTCGTCCAGGAGGTACGCGACCTCCTCGCCGGTCGCATGCAGACGCTCGAGGTCGCCGTTGAAATCGGTGTCGGTCGCGCCGATCAGCGAGAACTCGCGCCACGGGATGACGAAGATCATCCGGTCGTCGCCGGTCGAGTGGTAAATGGCGCGGTCGGTCAGCCGCGGCAGCAGGCAGTGGATGCCCTTCGTCCGTCTCAGAATCTGCGGGCCGCGCTCGGACACGCCCGCAGCCGCGCGCAGCTCGTCGACCCAGGGCCCGGTCGCGTTGACGACGATGCGCGCGCCGAGGGTCGCGACCCTCCCGGTCAAGAGGTCGCGCACGCGCACGCCGGTGATCACGCCGCGCTGGTCGCGCGTGAGCTCCGCGACCTGCGCATAGTTGAACGCGCGCGCCCCGAGCCGGCAGGCCGACAGGATGTTCTCGAGGCAGAGCCGCTCGGGAAAGACCAGCAGGTCGTCGAAGTAATACCCCGCGCCGCGCAGGTCGCCCGCGCGCAGGGCCGGCTCGAGCGAGAGCGCGTCGACGGCGGGCAGCACGCGATAGCGCTCGCGCGTGCGTCCGGGCGTGAGCCAGTCGTAGAGCTTCAGGCCGATGCGCACCTTGATCAGGCTCCTTGACGAATCGCGGTAAATCGGGACCAGGAAGGGCAGCGGCCGGACCAGGTGCGGAGCCAGGCGCCGCAAGGTCTCGCGCTCGCGGAGCGACTCGCGCACGAGGCCGAAATCGAACAGCTCCAGGTACCTGAGCCCGCCGTGGACGAGCTTGGAGGACTGCGAGGTCGTGGCCGACGCGAAGTCACCCTTCTCGACCAGCGCCACCGACACGCCGCGCAGCGCCAGCTCTCGCGCGACGCCGGCGCCGGCCATCCCGCCGCCGACGATGACGACGTCGTATTCGGCGTCCTCCAGCGGCCACGGACGACCGTGCACCGGTCAGAGGCTCCCGAGCCGCATCGCGACCTCGATCATTCGTTCACTCCCTCGGGCGCCGACCGTCGACGCCAGACATCACCGTACTGCCCGGCCACGACGGCCGTCAACTTCGGCGGCACGCCGCGGGCCATTCCGGCTCCCCGGCCGGCCCGGCGCCGGCCGGGGCGCGGGTAACGCTCAGGTCACCAGATGTCGAATCGAGGGAACGACGAGGTCGGGACCCGTGTCGGCGATGCGCGCGTCGCCCGCCGTCGTGACGCCTGTCAGCACCAGCACCGTCGCCAGCCCGAGTCGCTTGCCCATGAGGATGTCGGTCTCGAGCCGGTCGCCGACGATGACGCACTCGCGCGCCTCGACGCCCAGCCGCTCGAGGGCAACCTTCAGGATGATCGGCGACGGCTTGCCCACGATCACCTCGACGGCCCGCCCGGTCACGGCCTCGACCGCGGCCGTCATCCCCGCGCAGTCCGGGATCTCGCCGTCCTCGGTCGGGCACGTCCGGTCCGGATTCGTCGCGATCAGCCGGGCGCCCCGTCGCACCGCCTGCAGCGCGGTGTTGAGCTTCGCGTAGTCGAAGGTGCGATCGAACGCGATCACGACCCAGCGCACGAGCGCATCACCCCGCACCTCGAGCCCGTGGGCCCGGAGCTCCGCGATCAGCGGCGGCTCGCCGATGACGAAGACCGGCGCGCCCGGATCGAGCCCGGCCAGGTGGCGGGCCAGCACGAGCGACGAGTTGACGACGTCGTCCTCGCTGGTGGGGATGCCCAGCCGGGTGAGCTTGCGCGCGTAGTCGGCGCGCGTCTGGAGCGGCTTGTTCGAGAGGAATGCGACGCGCCGTCCGGCGGCGCGCAGGGCGGCGATCGTCTCGTCCGCGCCGGGGACCAGCGACTCGCCGCGATACACGGTGCCGTCGAGGTCGAAGAGCCAGCCGCCATGCGGCAGGGCGAAGCCCGGCATGCCGTTTCGGGCTAGCGGAGCAGCGGCGCGACGGCGGCCTGCGCGAGATCGACGAACGGCGCCGGCATCACGCCCAGCAGCACGATCCCGACCAGCGCGATCGCGAGCGCCAGGCCGCCGGCGAACGACGACGCGTACGTGGTGGCGGCGCCCTCCGGCTCGCGCATGTACATGTAGACGATGATGCGGAGGTAGTAATAGGCCGCGGCCGCCGAGTTGAGCACGCCGATGACCGCGAGCCAGATGTAGCCCGCGCGCACGGCGGCGCCGAACACGTAGAACTTCCCGACGAAGCCCGCCAGCGGCGGAATGCCGACCAGCGAAAGCAGGAACAGCGTGAGCGTCGCCGCCAGGATCGGGTGCCGCCGGGCGAGCCCCGCGTAGTCGGCGACCTCGACCGCCTCGCCGCGCGCGCGCTCGCACAGGGTGATCACGCCGAAGGCGCCGGCGGTCGTGAAGGTATACGTCAGGAGATAGAAGAGCACGGAGCCGGCGCCGCCCACGCCGCCGGCGACCAGCCCGACCAGCATGTAGCCGACGTGCGCGATCGACGAGTAGGCGAGCATCCGCTTGAGGTTCGACTGGGCGAGCGCCACGACGTTGCCCACCGTCATCGTCACGGCAGCCATCGCCCAGAGCAGCGCCGCCCAGTCGGGCGGGACGCCGCGCAACGTCACCATCAGGACGCGGATCAAGGCCGCGAAGGCGCCGGCCTTGGAGCCGGTGGCGATCAGCGCCGTCACGCTCGTCGGCGCGCCTTGATAGACGTCGGGGACCCACATGTGAAACGGCACCGACGAGATCTTGAAGCCGAATCCGACCATCATCAGGCCGAGCCCGATCATGAACAGGGGATCGCGCGGTTTGGACGCCACCGCCGCGGCGATACGGTCCAGGTTCGTCGTCCCGGTGGCGCCGTAGATGAGCGCGATGCCGTAGAGCAGGAACGAGGACGCGAAGGCGCCGAGGAGGAAATACTTCATCGCCGCCTCGCTCGAGACGAGCTCGCGCTTGAAGAGCCCGGCCAGAACGTAGAGCGAGAGCGACATGAGCTCGAGCGCCAGGAACACGACGATCAGGTCGCCCGCGGCGGCCATCAGCATCATGCCGGAGGTCGAGAACAGCACGAGCGCCCAGTATTCGCCCGACTCCGTGCCGGTGCGGCGGAGATAGTCCATCGAGAGCAGGACGACGAGCGCGCCCGCGTAGCAGATCACCACGTTGAAGAACAGCGCGAAGTTGTCGAGCACGACCATGTCGCGGAAGGCGCGGCCCGGCGTGCTCCACCGCATGACGGTCGCGAGCAGCGCGCCGACCATGCCCGCAAGCGCCACCATCGCCGGCAGCTCGCGGGGCAGCGGGCGCCGGACCAGGTCGAGCACGAGCACGATCGCGCCGGCTGCCAGCACGACGAGCGTCGGCGCGAGCGGGCCGAGGAGCACCTGCGGAAAAACGATCGCGTCCATGCCTAGCGGCTCGCGCCGGTCTTGGCCTGGATCTGGGCGATCAGGGCCTCGATGGTCGTCTCGGTCTTGCCGGTGAACGCCGCGGGATAGACACCGATCCAGACGATCAGCACCAGGACCGGCACCAGCACCGCCCACTCACGGGTCGTGAGGTCCGGCAGGCGGCGGTTGGCCTCGTGCGTGATCGGGCCGAAGATCACGCGCTGGTACATCCACAGCATGTAGACCGCCGCGAAGATGATTCCGGTCGTCGCCAGCGCGGCCGTCAACGGGCTTCGCTGGAAGGCGCCGAGCAGGATCAGGAATTCGCCGACGAACCCGTTGAGCCCCGGCAGCCCCAGCGAGGACAAGGTCACCACCAGGAACAGGGCCGAGAACGCCGGCACGACCTGCCAGAGACCGCCGAAGTCGGTGATGAGGCGCGAGTGACGGCGCTCGTAGATCATGCCGACCATCAAGAAGAGCGCGCCGGTCGAGAGCCCGTGGTTGACCATCTGGATGAGGCCGCCCACGAGCCCCTGCTGGTTGAGCGTGAAGAGGCCGAGCATCACGAAGCCGAGATGGCTCACGCTCGAGTACGCGACCAGCTTCTTCATGTCGGGCTGCACGGTAGAGACCCACGCGCCGTAGATCACGCCGATCACCGCGAGCGCGAAGACGAGCGGACCGAACGTCATGCTCGCGTCGGGGAACAGCGGCAGGCAGAAGCGCAGGAATCCGTACGTCCCCATCTTCAAGAGCACACCGGCCAGGATCACGCTGCCGGCCGTTGGCGCCTCGACGTGGGCGTCGGGCAGCCAGGTGTGGAACGGGAACAGCGGCACCTTGATCGCGAAGGCCAGCGCGAACGCGAGGAACATCAAATTCTGAGCGCGGCCGGGCGCCATCACGTACTGCGTGAGCACCGGCAGGTCGAACGTGTACCGGCCCGTCGCGCCGCCGTACTGATAGTAGAGCGCCAGGATCGCGATCAGCATGAGGAGCGAGCCGACCATCGTGTAGAGCACGAACTTCACCGCCGCGTAGATCCGGTTGGGTCCGCCCCACACCCCGATGACGAAGTACATCGGGATCAGCATCGCCTCCCAGAAGACGTAGAACAGGAACAGGTCGAGGCTGACGAACACGCCGAGCATCCCGGTCTCGAGGATCAGCATCGTCGCGATGAATTCCTTGATGCGGTCCTCGATCGAGCCCCAGGCCGACGCGAGCGCCAGCGGCATGAGGAACGTCGTCAGCAGCACGAGCAGGAGGCTGATCCCGTCGACGCCCACGTGGTAGCTCGCACCGAGCGTCGGCATCCAGCGCAGCTGCTCCTCGAACTGATAGCCGATGATCTCGGAATCGAACCCGAAGTAGAGCGGCAGCGAGAGCACAAACGTGACGATGGCCACGAGGAGCCCGGCGGGCCGCAGCACGTGCGCGGCGCGCCGTGGCACGAACAGCAGCGCGAGCCCGGCGACGCCCGGCAGGAACGTGACCAGGGAGACGAGCGGAAAGGTCATTTATCGGGTGCCTGGAGGACGGATAGGACCGAGGGTGGCCTGAAATAGATGCGAGCCGGCTCCGCACGTCGATTCATCGCGTGAGCAGAAAGATTCATCGCGTGAGCGGAAAGATTCATCGCACCAGGAGGAAGATGACGATGGCGACGGCGCCGGCGAGCATCGTGAGCGCGTAGTTGACGGTGTAGCCCGTCTGGATTCGCCGCAGGCTGGCCCCGCCCGCGACGACGGCGCGGCCGACCGCGTTGACGATTCCGTCGATCAGGCCGGCGTCGAAGACGCGGGCCAGGAACGTCGAGAGCGCCAGGAGCGGTCGCACGATCGCGCGATCGTACAACGCGTCGACGTAGTAGGCGTTGAGCAGGAGCGCGTGGACCGGCGTCCGCGGCTTGCCGATCTCGTCGGCGCGCACGCCCGTCGCCATGTACATGTACCAGGCCACCACGACGCCGGCGACGAACGCCGTGACCGCCGAGAGCAGCAGCATCAGCGCCACGACGCCGCTGTGCCCGCTCTCGTGCACGGGGAACACCGGCGCCAGGAAGCGCTCGAAGCGCGTGCCGTGATCGGCGGGAATCCCGAACGCGATGCCCGTGATCACGGTGAAAAACGCCAGCGCCCAGAGCGGCCAGGTCATCACGCCGGGTGATTCGTGAACGTGGTGGGCCGCTTCCTTGCTCATCCGCGGACCGCTGTAGAAGGCCAGGAACAGGATCCGCGAGGTATAGAAGGAGGTCATGAACGCGCCCAGCAGCAGGAGCGCCCACAGGCCCTTGTGGCCGCTGCCGTACGCGGCTGCGAGGATCTCGTCCTTCGAGAAGAACCCGGAGAGCCCCGGCAGCCCGGCGAGGGCCAGACCGCCGATCGTCGTCGTGATCGTGGTCGCGACCATGCGCGACGAGAGTCCGCCCATCTTGCGCAGATCCTGCTCGCCGCCGAGGCCGTGGATGACGCTGCCCGCGCCGAGGAACAGGAGCGCCTTGAAGAAGGCGTGCGTCACCAGATGGAAGATTCCGGCGGCGTACGCGCCGACGCCGACGGCGGCGAACATGTAGCCGAGCTGGCTCACGGTGGAGTAGGCGAGCACGCGCTTGATGTCGGTCTGCACCAGGCCGATCGTCGCCGCGAAGAGCGCCGTCGCCACGCCGACCCACGCGACCACCTCAAGCGCGATCGGCGAGCGCTCGAAGATCACGTGGCTGCGCGCGACCATGTACACGCCCGCCGTCACCATCGTCGCGGCGTGGATGAGCGCCGACACCGGGGTCGGCCCCTCCATCGCGTCGGGCAGCCAGGTGTGCAGCGGCAGCTGCGCCGACTTGCCGCAGGCTCCCATGAACAAGAGCAGCGCGATGCCGGTCGCGGTGCTGGGCGCGATCCCGTCGACCGCGGCGAACGCGGCGCCGTAGTCGAGCGTGCCGACCGAGATCCAGAGCCACATGACCCCGAGGCCGAAGCCGAAGTCACCGACGCGGTTCACGATGAACGCCTTCTTGCCCGCCTGCACCGCCGCCGGCCGCGTGTACCAGAAGCCGATCAAGAGGTAGGAGCAGAGGCCGACCGCTTCCCAGAAGACATAGAGCAAGAGGAAGTTGCCGGCGAGCACGAGCATCGTCATCGAGAACACGAAGAGGTTCAGATACGCGAAGTAGCGCGGGTAGCTGGGGTCGTCGTGCATGTAGCCGACGGAGTACAGGTGGATCAGTGCGCCCACGCCCGTGACGACCAGCAGCATGACGCCCGTGAGCGGGTCGACGTACGCGGCCACCGCGGTCTCGAAGTCACCGGCGCCGATCCAGCTGAAGAGCGTGGCGGTGAACGCCTCGCCGGATGCCACGCGCGAGAACACCGTGCACGAGGCGATGAACGATCCAGCCAGCGCCGGCAGCGCGATCCAGTGGGCGTAGCGGCCGATCACTCGGCCGAAGATCATGTTGAGCAGCGCGCCGACCAGCGGAAAGAGGGGGATCAGCCAGACGGAGGTCGACACCGGGTCATGCTAACGATGCGCCACCGCGAGTGTCAAGGATGGGACGAGCGGCGTGGTATCATCCGTTGTGCCCAAGCGGTCTCGTGCGAAGGCCTGGGTGCTCGTCGTCCTGGTTCTCCTCGTGGCCGTCGTCGGCTCCGTGGCATATCTGGTCTGGCGGCAGACGGTCCCCGGCGTGCAGTCCCTCACGACTCCCCCGCGGTTCATCGGCCAGAAGAGCTCGTTCGCCGTCGTCGTCGAAGCCCGGCGCGGCAACGTCGCGCGGGTCGAGGTGCGCGTCGAGCAGGCGGGCAAATCGACGCCGATCGCCACGAAGGACAGCGGTCTGGGCCAGCGTGTCGAGATTCCCGTCGTGGTCGACAGCGCGGCGCTCGGGCTGCGCGAGGGCAGCGCGAACATCGAGGTGTGGGCGCGCGACAGCTTCTGGCGGCCCTTCCGCCGGGACGACCGCGCGGTCGCCGCCTATCCGGTCACCGTCGATCTCACGCCGCCGAAGCTCGAGCTGCTTGCCTCGACGCGCTACCTCTCGCCCGGCGGCACCGGCCTCATCGCGTTCCGCGTGTCCGGCGCCGCGAAGACCGAGGTCCTGGCCGGCGCGTCGGCGTTCCCGTCCTTCGCGTTCGGGCCGGCCGACAAGGGCGCCCGGGTCGCGCTGGTCGCGCTGCCGTGGGACTACGACCCGGCCACGCCCATCCAGATCCGCGCCAGCGACGAAGCGGGCAACACCGCCTCACGCGGGATCCCGGCCGAGATCAAGCCGCGCAAGTTCCCGAAGGACACGATCGAGATCAAGGACGCGTTCCTGCAGGCCAAGGTCCCCGAGCTCTTGCCGCAGCGGCCCGCGACCGACTCGCTGGTCGAGGGGTTCCTCATCATCAACCGCGACCTGCGCAAGCGGGCCGAGGAGACCAAGCGGAAGATCGGCGCCACCACCGCCGACAAGCCGCTCTGGCAGGGTGCCTTCGTGCAGGCGCGCAACACGAAGGTGTTCGCCAACTTCGCCGAGACGCGCACCTACGTCCACAGCGGCAAAGAGATCGACCGCCAGATCCACTTCGGATACGACCTGGCGTCGACGCGACAGTCGCCGGTGCCGGCCTCCAACAAGGGCGTGGTCGTGTTCGCCGAGCCGCTGACGATCTACGGCAACACCGTCGTCATCGACCACGGGCTCGGTCTGCAGACGCTCTACGCGCATCTGTCGAGCACGACCGTGAAGGTGGGCGACGCCGTCGAGAAGGGCCAGGAAATCGCGCGCACCGGCTCGACCGGCCTGGCGATCGGCGATCACCTCCACTACGAGGTGCTGGTCAACGGCATCTCGGTCACGCCGCTCGAGTGGTGGGACGCGAAGTGGATCCGCGATCACGTCGGCAAGCCGCTGAAAGAAGCCGCGCTGCCCGAGATCGCCGGCGCCGAGGCCCGCGACGAGCCCGACGAGGCCGCGCGGTCGGCGGCGCCCCGCTCAGCCCGCCGCCGCCGGTAGCCCTCCCGTGGACGCCTGCTGCGAGGTTCGCGAGATCCCGCGCGAGCAGCGGCGGGTCCTCCTCATCGTCCTGTGGATCAACGCCGCGATGTTTCTCGTGGAGTCGGTCTCGGGCGTCCTGGCTCGCTCGACGGCGCTCTTCGCCGACTCCCTCGACATGCTGGGCGACGCGATCGTGTACGGCGTGAGCCTCTACGTCATCGGGCGCGGCGTCGTGTGGCAGGCCCGTGCGGCGCTCCTCAAGGGGCTGGTCATGGCGGCGTTCTGCGTCGGGCTCCTGGTGCAGGTCGCGCTGAAAATCGCGCACGGTCTGACGCCGGTCGTCGAGGTGATGGGCGCCGTCGGATTCATGGCATTCGTCGCGAACGTCGTCTGCCTGGCGCTGCTCTGGGCTCGCCGCGGCGACGACGTCAACATGCGATCGGCCTGGATCTGCTCGCGCAACGACGTGATCGGCAACGCGGCCGTGCTCGCCGCCGCCGCGGCGGTCGCCGCCACCGGCTCACCGTGGCCGGACATCGTCATCGGCCTGCTGCTGGCCTCGGTGTTCGGCCGCTCGGCGGCTCAGGTCATCCGCGAGGCGTCGCGCGCGATCGTCGCTCCGGGCTGAGCCACGCCAGACGGCGTCGCGGTCAGAAGCTGCCGAATTTCTGATACGCGGCAAGCGGCGCCATGCCGCGCCGCACTGCCGAGCGCACCTTGTTCTCCGTCCCCACCAGCTTCTCGCAGCGCCGGAGCACCTCCTGCGCCGCGCGCCGTGGGACGATCACGACCCCATCGAGGTCGGCCACGACAACGTCGCCCAGGCTCACCCGGATGTTGCCGATCGTGACCGGCTGGCCCCAGTCGGACACGCGCCAGCGCGGCACCGAATCTTGCGGCGTCCGGTAGCGCACGAACGTCGGAAACCCCATGCGCATGATCGCGGTCGCGTCGCGCGTCGCGCCGTCGATGACGGCGCCGCGCACCTTGCGCGCGCGAAACCAGGCCGCGCTCAGCTCGCCGAAGTGCGCCGCGACGTTGTCGTGCGCGGCGAGCACCAGCACGGACTCGGCCGGCACCGCGCCCAGCATCCCCAGAAACCGCCGCAGGGTCTGGTCGCGCTCCCGCGGCGATCCGCTGTGCGCGCGTCCGCGCGCGGTGAACGCGTAGCCCGCCGTCCGCATCCCCGGCGATAGCGGCTGGATCGCCGCCGGCAAGGTCTGACGGCGCAGGCCCATCTCGTCCATGACGTCGGTGATCGCGGCGGTGTAGACGCGCGCGAAGCGGCGCGGCAGATTGTCGCTCGGGCTCATCGAGGATCTCCTTGAGGAGGACGGCCGGTGGTCAGAACCGTGAGCGCGCGAACAGGGCGGTCAGGAGCGCGCGGGGCGGCACGAAGTCGCCCAGGACGCCCAGCAGGAGGTCGAGCACGCGCGGCCGGCGCGCGAGGAACCGCGCCGCCAGGTTGGCCAGCCGGCGATGGCCGACCACGATCTGGAGCGCGTGCGTGACGCGGTCCTTGTCGCGCGTCGCGAGCCGGCGGGCGCGATCGTAGCCGGCCAGCGCGCGCGCCGAGACATCGCCGCGGCCGAGCGCCTGCACGGCGGTGTCGACCGCCATCTCGGCGCTCCGCAAACCGTTGTAGATGCCCTCGCCCGAAAACGGATCGAAGAAGCCGGTGGCGTCGCCGACCATCAGCACGCCGCCGGTCCGCGGCGGGTCGACTCGATACGCGAGCGGCCCCATCGCCCGGACCGGCGCGACGCGCCGGCCGCCGGCGATCCGCCGCGCCAGGTGCGGCAGGTGCTTCACGCGGGCGTCGAAGAAGGTCTCCAGGCGACCGCTCCACGGCGCCGCGTGGGTCAGCGGCACCACCAGGCTCAGATTCGCGCGGCCCGGCGCGACCGGATTGAGGATCGCGTAGTCCGGCGGATCGACGAAGATCTCGCCCACCCGTCCCAGTCCGCTGAGGTCTTCGACGTAGGTGACCATTGCCATGCGCTGCAGACGGTGCGGCCGGCGCAGACCGAGCCGCTGCGCCACGACCGATGAGCGGCCGTCCGCCGCGATCGTGAGCGGCGCGCGCAAGGTCTGGCGGCGCGCGTCGCCGTCGATCAGCTCGACGCCAAGCACGTGGTCGCCGGAGACGACGAGGTCGGTGACTCGCGTCTGCTCGCGGAAGTCGACGGGCAGCGCGCGGACGCGGTCGACGAGGATCGCGTCGAGCGCCTCGCGCGTGATCGCCATCGCGTGCTCGCGGTAGGGCCGCCAGGCGCCGATCGACCGGTACGTGCCGACGAGCGTCGTGCCGTCGGGCGCCGTGATCTTCATCCCGCTGAGCGCGCTCGCGGCGGCGTCGACGGCTTTGAGCGCGCCGAGCCGGTCCAGGAGCCGCGGCGCCTCGGGGCTCAGGTACTCGCCACAGATCTTCGGCCGAGGAAACCGCGCGCGGTCGAGCAGGTGCACCGAGAGTCCGCGCTCGGCCAGCAAAATGGCCGTCGCGGCGCCCGCGGGGCCGGCGCCAACGACGATCACGTCGGTCGTCACGACAGGACCGCCACCAGTCGTCCGAGCACCGGGTATTCGCGGATCGTGAGCCGGCGGGCGCCGGCATTGGCGGCGAGCGTGCGCAGCTCGTCCGCCGAATACGAGCGCCGCACCGACAAGGGGCCGTCGTGGCGCGAGATCGGATGACAGCCCAGAAGACGCGTGGCCAGCCAGACCAGTCCGAGCGACAGACGCCGCCGGAGCAGATCGTTCACGACCACCGCGATGCGCGCCGCCGCCGTCATCTCGCGCAGGCCCGCGGCGGCCTGGGCCGGCTCGAGATGGTGGAGCGTGAGCGCGCTGGTCACGATGTCGGCCGCGCCCTGCCGGCATGGCAGCGCCGCAGCGTCACCGCGGACCAGCTGGATCTCCGGGTACGCCGCGACCGCGGCGCGCGCGAGATCGAGGACCGTGGCGTCGCGCTCGATCACCACCACGCGGACGTCGCGGGCATTTCGGCGCGCCCACTCGACGACGCGCACCGCGAACGCGGCCGAACCGCCGCCGACGTCCATGACGCGCAGCGGCCGGTCGCGCGGGGCTTCGGCCGCCAGGCGCCTGATCGCGCGCAGCGAGAGCGCGTAGCCGCCGAACCAGCTGTTGAGCCGATCGATGTCGGCCAGCGACGCCGCCAGCTCCGGCGGAGGCACGGTGCCGTCGAGGACTTCGCGCGCGCCCGCCGCGCGTTTCATTGTAGCGGGGTCCTTGAGGACGGCTTGGACCGAGGGTGGCCTGAGATAGATGCGCGCCGGCTCCGCACGGTGATGTTTACGGTTGCACGGTGTTCGAGCCCGGTTCGGAGTACATCGCTTCCCCCGGCCACCGCTGCCGGCACTACTGCGTACGTCATTACCAACGGAGCAGGGCTCCCTCGGCGGCGAAGCCGGGGCCCAGGCCGATCATCAGGCCCCAGTCGTCGGGAACCGGAGACTCCTCTCGGAGAGTTTCATCGAGAACGAACAGAATCGTGGCGGACGACATGTTGCCGAAGCGGCGGAGGACGGAACGCGAGTGGCTCACCTGCTCCTCGCTCAGCTCGAGCAGGCTGCGGGCGCGATCGATCACGCGCCGTCCGGCCGAATGGAGAACCCAGTAGCCGATGTCCTCGCGCTTGAGCCCTTGCGCCGCCATCAAGACCGCCGCCATCTCGCCCATCATGGCGGCGCCGATGCGGCGCACGTCCTTGGAGAGGACGACGCGCGGCCGGCCACCCGGATACTCGAACCCCATCGCGTCGAGATGCTCGGGACGGAACAGCGTGCGCTGCGCGACGATCGACGGTCCGGGGCCGTCGGTCGTAATCGCGAGCGCGCCGGCGCCGTCGGCGAAGATCGCGTGGGCCACCGCGCTCTCGAGACGATCATCCAGGAAATACGCGGCGGAGCAGATCTCGACCGCGATCACCAGCGCGCGCCGGCCGGGAAACGCCGTGACGTAGTTCGACGCCTGCTGAAGCGCGACCATCGCGGAGGCGCAGCCCGTGTCGCCCACGTGCACGCGCTGGACGTCCGCGCGACAGCCCAGTCGGCCGATCAGCCGCGCGTCGAGGCTCGGCGTGAGACGTCCGGTGCACGTCGTGGTCGCGATGAAGTCCACATCGAGCGCGTCCCAGCCGGCCGCCGCGAGGGCGCGGCGCGCCGCCGACTCGCCGAGTGCCTGGGCGCCCGTACGAAAGCGCTCGCTCAGCTCGTCGACCGACTCGTTCGGCCGGAACGCGCCGGGGTCGATCCACAGATAACGTCCCTCGATGTCGCTGCGGCGAAAGAATCCACTCCGCTCCTCGTCGCGATAGCCGGCGAAAGCCAACAGCTCGGCCTGCGTGAAGCGGTGGGGCGGCGTCGCCGTGGCGACGGCCGCGATTTTGGGGAACGGCATTCCCTCCTCCTGTCGCGGCGTGTGGGAGTAAGATGTGGGCACTCCGAGCATACTGCGGGGGTCCAGCGCATGCCACTGTTCAGCTTCGAGGGGAAGAGTCCCAAGATTCATCCCACCGCATTCATCGCTGCGACCGCCGTGATCATCGGCGACGTGACGATCGAGGAGCGCGCCTCCGTCTGGTACAACGCCGTGCTCCGCGGCGACTTCAACCCGATCGTCGTGCGCCGCGGCGCCAACGTGCAGGACTGCGCGGTCGTGCACGTCACGCCGCGCGGCGGGACCGAGATCGGCGCGGGCTCGACGGTGGGCCACAACTGCACGATCCACGCCGCGACGCTCGGTGAAGAGTGCTTGATCGGCAACGGCGCGACCGTGCTCGACGGCGCGCGCATCGGCCCTCGCGCGATGGTGGCGGCCGGCGCCCTCGTGACGCCCGAGACCGAGATCCCCGAGGGCACGCTGGCGCTGGGCGCCCCAGCGAAAGTGCGCGGCCCGCTGGCCGGCACGCCGGCCGAGCGCTGGGTGCGCGCGAATCCCGAGGGCTATCAGGCCCTCGCGCAGCGGCACAAGGCCTCCGTCCAACCCTGCTGACGCGATGGCGGCGCCCAAGCGGATCGCGTTCCTCGTCTTCCCGCGCCTGACCTTGCTCGATCTCGTCGGCGCGTACGACGCGCTTCGCCGCGTCGCGACGATGTCGATCGACTCGAAGGTGACCCACCGGATCATCGGCACCGATGCCGAGATCGCCGACGAGACCGGGCTCACGCTCAAGCCCGACTCGGTCTACGAGGATCTCTCCGGCTTCGACTTTCTCTACGTGTCGGGCGGCCTCGGGACCGTCGCGCTGATGGACAACAAGCGCGCCATCGACTATCTGAAGAGCTGGGGCGACGAGCGGCCGCTGGCGTCCGTCTGCTCCGGCGCCTTGCTGCTCGGGCGCGCGGGCTACTTGAAGGACAAGCGCGCGGCCACGCATCACCTCACGGTCGACCTGCTCCGCCCGCTCTGCCGCGAGGTCGTGACGAACCGGCGCGTCGTCGACGAGGGGCGCATCGTGACGGCCGGCGGCGTCTCGTCGTCGCTCGACCTCGGCCTCTATCTCGTCGAGAAATTCTGGGGCGCGGACGCGCGTGTCCGGATCGCCAACCAGATGGAATACCGCGGCTACTCCCCGGCCTGAAGTCCGCGCGCGCTGTTCAGGCGCCGTTCAGGCACCCGTCGAAGGAGAGCGCTCGTGACGATCGATCTCGCTCAGCTCACCGAGCTTCAGCGCGGATTCTTGCCGGAGCTGCTCGGCATGCGGTACATCGAAGCCTCGAAAGATCGGCTCGTCGCCGAGCTGACGATCCGCGACGATCTGCGAACGGTCGGCGGCGCGCTGCACGGCGGCACCATCATGGCGATGGCCGACACCGTCGGCGCCACCGCGACGTTCCTCAATCTTCCGCCGGGCGCTTCGACGACGACGCTCGAGTCGAAGACGAACTTCTTCGCGGCCGGTCGTGACGGCGTCGTGCGCGCGGAGGCGACGCCGCTGCATCGCGGCCGCACAACCATGGTGTGGCAGACGCGCGTGACCGACGCGTCAGGCCGGCTGCTCGCGCAAACGATCCAGACGCAGATGGTACTGGCACCCCGGTGACCGCCGCGCGGCGGTCGACCGTTTGACAGCGCGGCGTCCCGCTGGTAGCTTCCGCCGCGTCGGCCCCGCGTAGCACGGGCTCGACGTCCCGTCCCTTTTCGGTCCCGTCCCTGCTCGGTTCAGTTCCGGCGAACGCCCAATAGCTCGGGAGGTGCCAGATGGCGACAGGGATCCGGCGTCACCACACCCTCATCCTCGCCTGCGCGCTCACCGTCGCGGTCGGCTGTCTGACCGTCCTCGCGGCCGCGCAGCCCTCGGAGACACCGCGCCGTGGCGGCGTCCTCCTGGCGGCCATCGGCGCCGACGCGCCGAGCCTCGACCCGCACCAGGAGCAAACCTTCGCCACGCTGCAACCGGTGTCCCCGCTCTACAGCACGCTTCTGCAGATCGATCCGTACAGCTACCCGAACATCATCGGCGACGCGGCGAGCGAGTGGAAGATCTCGCCCGACGGCCTCCTCTACACGTTCAAGATCCGGTCCGGCATCCGCTTCCACGACGGCTCGCCGCTGACCTCCGCCGACGTCAAGGCCAGCTACGACAAGATCCTGTTTCCACCCGCGGGCGTGCGCAGCATCCGAAAGGACCACTATTCAGCGGTGGCCAGCGTCGAAGCGCCCGACCCGAGCACCGTCACGTTCAAGCTGAAGTTCCCCTCGGCCTCGCTCCTGATCAATCTCGCCTCGCCGTGGAACGTGATCTTTCCGAAAAAGTACCTCGACCGCGACCCGAACTATTTCAAGAGCAACGTCGTGGGCTCCGGACCGTTCCGGTTCAAGAGCTACACGCGCGGATCGTCGTTCGAAGGCGAGCGCAACCCCGACTACTTCGTCAAGGACCGGCCCTATCTGAACGGCTACAAATACTTCATCAGCACGGAGACGTCCGTGCGCGCCGCGGCGGTCCGCTCCGGCCGCGCGTACGTCGAGTTCCGGGATCTGCCTCAGGCCGAGGTCGAAGCGATCCGCAAGCAGCTGGGCGACCGGGTCGTCGTCCAGCAGACTCCATTCGTCATCCACTTCGACATCGCGATCAACAACACCGTGAAGCCGTTCAGCGATGTGCGCGTGCGGAAAGCCCTCAACCTCGGCATCGATCGGTACACGGCGAGCAAGGTCCTTCAGCCTCTCACCGGCCTGCGCGACGTCGGCGCGTTCACCCGTCCGGGCACAGAGTGGGCGATGGCGCCGTCCGACCTCGAGAAGTTCGCGGGCTTCGGACGCGACGCCGAGAAGAACCGCGCCGAAGCCAAGCGGCTCCTGGCCGAGGCGGGCTACCCGAACGGCTTCAAGGTGGCGCTGAAGAATCGCAACATCAAGCTCCCGTACCAGGACTGGGCGGTGTACGTCATCCAGGAATGGCGCAAGATCGGGATCGAGGCCGAGCATCGTCCGCTCGAGACCGCGGCCTGGTACGCGGACGGGCGAGACCAGGCGAACTTCGAGGTGGTCGTGTTTCCGACCGGCCACTTCGTCGACGATCCCGACGCGCTGCTCGCGCCGTTCATCACCGGGTCCTCTCAGAACTGGGGCCGCTTCTCCAACCCGGCCATCGACGACCTGTACGACCGCCAGGCGCGGACGCTCGATCCGGCCGAGCGCAAGCGGCTCGTCATCGAGCTTCAGAAGATCGTGCTGGACAACGCCTACCACGTCCCAGGTCTCTGGTGGTCGAGGAACGTCGTGCACTGGGCCAAGATGAAGAACTGGGTGGCTCCGCCCAGTCACTTCACCAATCAAAAACTCCAGGACGTGTGGCTGTCGGAGGACTGACATGCGACGACATCGGACGATCGTCGCGGTTGTCGGGCTCTGTGTGCTGATCGGCTCGCTGGTCTCGGCGGCGCCGGCCGCGGCGCAGGCGTCGGAGACGCCGCGCCGAGGCGGTGTCCTGCTCGCCGCCATCGCGGCCGACGCGCCGAGTCTCGACCCGCACCAGGAGCAGACCTTCGCCACCATGCAGATGGTGGCGCCGCTCTACAGCACGCTGATCCAGATCGACCCGCTCAGTTACCCGAAGATCATCGGCGACGCCGCCAGCGAGTGGAGGATCTCGCCCGACGGGCTCACCTATACGTTCAAGCTTCGGCAGGGCATTCGTTTCCACGACGGGTCGACACTGACGGCCGCCGACGTCAAAGCCACCTACGACAAGATCGTCTTCCCGCCGCCGGGAGTCCGGAGCATCCGGAAGAACGCCTATGGCGCGATCGCCGGCATCGAGGCGCCTGATGCGGCCACGGTCGTCTTCAGGCTCAAGTTCCCGTCAGCCTCACTGCTCGGCAATCTCGCCTCGCCGTGGAACGTCATCTATCCAAAGAAGTACCTCGATCGGGACCCTAACTACTTCAAGTCGAACGTGGTCGGCTCGGGGCCGTTCAAATTCAAGAGCTATACCCGCGGCTCCACGTTCGAGGGCGAGCGAAACCCCGACTACTTCGTCAAGGACCGACCGTACCTCGACGGCTACAAGTTCTTCATCAGCACCGAGACCTCCGTGCGCGCCGCAGCGCTCCGATCCGGCCGCGCCTGGATCGAATTCCGCACGATGCCCCTGGCCGAGGTGGAGTCAATTCGAAAACAGCTCGGGGACAAGATTGTCGTGCAGGAGACGGCTGCGACCGGCCAGTTCGGGATCGCGATGAACCAGACCACGAGACCATTCATCGACATCCGCGTCCGCAAGGCGCTCACGCTCGGCCTCGACCGGTACACGGCGAGCAGGGTGCTCTACCCGATCGCGAGCCTCAGAGACGTCGGCGGGCTGATGCGTCCGGGCACGGAGTTCGCGACGCCGGAGCTCGAGCTCGCGAAGCTGCCGGGGTTCGGGAGGGACGCGGAGAAGAGCCGGGCCGAGGCCAAGCGGCTCCTGGCGGAAGCGGGTTACCCCAACGGCTTCAAGGTCGTGTTGAAGAACCGCAACGTGCGCGTTCCGTACATCGACTTCGGCGTGTTCGTGGTCCAGGAGTGGCGCAAGATCGGGGTCGAAGCGGAGCACCGGCCGCTCGAGACGGCGGCGTGGTTCGCGGATGGACGAGACACCGGGAGCTTCGAGGTGATCGTCAACGGCGTCTTCAACTACATGGACGACCCCGACTTGTTCCTGGAGCGGTACACCACGAGCGACACGAACAACTGGGGGCGTTTCTCCGATCCTCGGGTCGACGATCTCTTCGCGCGGCAGACGCGAGCCCTCGATCCTGCCGAGCGCAGGCGGCTCGTGAACGAGATAGAGAGGATCGTTCTCGAGAACGCGTACCACATCCCGGGGCTCTGGTGGGCCCGCAGCGTGGTGCACTGGGCGAAGGTGAAGAACTACGTGGCCCCTCCAAACCATTACTCCAATCAGAAGCTTCAAGACGTATGGCTTGCCGAGGATTGACCCGGCCTGACCACCTGACAAGTAACCTTACAAGCGGCACTAGTTGACAGGTGCCGCGGCTGACTGTACCGTCCGCCACTAATCGGTAGCAGAAATCAATCGAGCGTCCCCGACGCTCGGGAGGTCACTGATGGCGGCGGGTTCTCGGCGGTACCATGCCCGGCTTCCAATGCTCGTGCTCGCTCTCGCGATCGTGTTCGCGGTCGCGTCAACCTTCACCGTGGTCAACGCCGCCGAGACCCCTCGTCGTGGCGGCATTCTTCTGGCGGTCATCGGCGCAGATCCGCCGAGCCTCGACCCGCATCAGGAGAGCACGTTCGCGACGCTTCAGATCGTGGCGCCGCTCTACAGCACCTTGCTGCAGACGGATCCCTACGACTATCCGAAGATCATCGGAGACGCCGCCAGCGACTGGAAGATCTCGCAGGATGGCCTGACCTACACGTTCAAGATCCGCCCGGGGATCAAGTTCCACGACGGCTCGCCGCTGACGGCCGTCGACGTCAAGGCCACCTACGACAAGCTGCTCTCCCCGCCAGCCGGGACGCGCAGCGTCCGGAAGAACAGCTACTCGGCGATCACGACCGTCGAGGCCCCGGACGCGAGCACCGTCGTATTCAAGCTCAAGTTCCCGTCGGCCTCGCTGCTCCTGAATCTGGCCTCGCCCTGGAACGTGATCTACCCCAAGAAGTACCTCGACAAAGACCCCAACTACTTCATGAAGAACGTGATGGGCTCCGGCCCGTTCAAGTTCAAGAGCTACACGCCGGGCGCGAGCTTCGAGGGCGAGCGCAACCCGGACTACTTCGTGAAGGACCGTCCGTACCTCAACGGCTACAAGTTCTTCATCAGCACGGAGACGTCCGTGCGGGCGGCGGCGATCCGCTCCGGACGCGCCTATATCGAGTTCCGTGATCTCCCCAACGCCGAGGTCGAGGCGATCAAGAAGCAGCTCGGCGACAAGGTGGCCGTCCAGCACACGCCGATGACCGGCCAGTGGGGGATCGGCATCAACAACAACGTGAAGCCGTTCAACGACGAGCGTGTGCGGAAGGCGCTCACGCTCGGGCTCGATCGGTACACCGGCGGCAAGGTGCTGTTCAATCTCACCGGGCTCAAGGACGTGGGCGGCCTCCTGCGTCCGAGCACCGAGTTCGCCCTGTCGGAGGCAGACCTTCACAAGCTGCCTGGATTCAGCCCGGACATCGAGAAGAACCGCGCCGAGGCCAAGAAGCTCCTGGCCGAGGCCGGCTATCCCAACGGCTTCAAGGTCATCCTCAAGAACCGCAACGTGAAGCTCCCGTACCAGGATTTCGCCGTGTGGGCGGTGCAGGAATGGCGAAAAATCGGGATTCAGGCCGAGCAGCGGCCGGAGGAGACCGCGGCGTGGTTCGCTGATGGCCGGGACACCGGAAACTTCGAGCTGATCGTCAATCCGACCGTCGAGGCCAGTGACGACCCCGACATCTTCCTGCGGCGTTACACGACCGGGGATCCGCAGAACTGGGGCCGCTTCAGCAACCCCGCCGTCGACGATCTGTTCTCGCGCCAGTCACGGACGCTCGATCCGGCCGAGCGGCGCAAGATCATCCACCAGCTCCAGAAGACGGTGCTGGAGCACGCGTACTACATGCCGGGCCTCTGGTGGTCGCGCAACGTCGTGCACTGGACCAAGGTGAAGAACTACGTGGCGCCGCCCAACCACTACGCGAACCAGAAGCTCCAGGACGTCTGGCTGTCCGAGGACTAGTCCAGAGCGCGGCGGGGGCGACACATGGGCACCTACCTCGCGAAGCGGCTTCTGCTGATCGTTCCGACTCTGCTCGGCGCGGCGGCGCTGGTATTCGTGATCATGCGGGTGATTCCCGGCGACGTGGCGCTCTTGATCTTCGGCGGTGAAGCGGGCGGCCAGATCGACGCCAAGCAACTGGCCGACATGCGTCATCGCCTCGGTCTGGATCAACCGCTGATCGTGCAGTTCGGGACGTGGCTCTGGGGCGTCCTTCGGTTCGACTTCGGCAACTCGCTGTGGACAGGGCGGCCGGTCATCGAGGAGCTCTTGATCCGGCTGCCGCTGTCGCTCGAGCTGGCGATCGCCGCGACATTCGTCTCGGTCCTGATCGCGATTCCCCTGGGCATGCTGGCGGCGATCCGCCAGGACACCTGGGTGGACTATCTCGTGCGCATCGTGAGCATCGGCGGGCTCGCGATCCCGTCGTTCTGGGTCGGCATCCTTTGCATCCTGATGCTCGTGATCTTCTTCGGCTGGGGGCCGCCGCTCGAGTTCACGCCGCCGTGGATCGATCCCTGGGCGAACTTCCAGATGATGGTCTGGCCCGTTGTCACCGTGGGGTATCGCTACGCCGCCGTCACCACGCGGATGACGCGCTCGACCCTGCTCGAGGTGCTGCGCGAGGACTACATCCGCACGGCCTGGGCGAAGGGGTTGCGCGAGCGCGCGGTCGTCGTCCGCCACGCGCTCAAGAACTCGATGCTTCCGGTGATCACGCTCGTCGGGACGGAGTTCGCGTTCCTGATCGGCGGGCTCGTCGTCACCGAGACTGTGTTCACCCTGAACGGTGTCGGGCGGTTCGTGGTCGACGCGGTCGCCCACCGCGACTATCCGGTGGTGCAGGCGCTGATCTTCCTGATTGCCTTCGGGTTCGTCGTCGTCAACCTGCTCGTCGACTTAACCTACGCGTGGTTCGACCCACGCATTCGCTACCGCTGACGGCCATGGCAACCAACATCGAAGTAGCCCACGCGACCGCTTCCGCCACCCTGGCGCCGAAGCTCACGTTCGCCGGTGCGGTGGCGCGTTTCGCCCGCACCAAGCCGCTCGGCGCCGCCGGCGCCGTCATCATCCTGGGCATGCTGTTCCTCGCGGTGTTCGCGCAGGCTTTGGCGCCCTACGACCCCTATGTCGGCGACTACGGCGCGCAGTTCCAGCGGCCGGGCGCCGAGCACTGGTTCGGGACGGACGAGTTCGGCCGCGACGTGATGAGCCGCATCATGTATGGCGCGCGCATCGCCTTGTTCGTCGGCTTCGCCGCCTCGCTCATCGGTTGCACGATCGGCGCGTTCCTGGGCGTGATCAGCGCCTACTGGGGCGGTCGGGTCGATCTCCTGCTCGAGCGGCTGATGGATATATTGCTAGCGTTCCCGCAGCTGATCCTGGCGCTCGCGATCGCGTCGATCCTGGGCCCGGCGGTGCAGAACGTCGTGATCGCGATCTCGATCCCGGTGATCCCGCGCGTCGCGCGCGTCGTGCGCGCGACCGCGCTGTCGGTGAAGGAGAACGTCTACGTCGAGGCGGTGCAGGCGCTCGGCGCCACACGCCGCCGCGTGATCCTGCAACACATCATCCCGAACATCGCGGCGCCGTACATCATCATGCTGACGGCGCAGCTCGGCGCGGCGATCCTGGCCGAGGCGGCGCTGTCCTATCTGGGGCTCGGCGCGGCAGAGCCGACGCCGTCGTGGGGCTTGATGCTCTCGGGGTCGGCGCCGTCCTATGCCGAGAAGGCGCCGTGGATCGCGCTCTTCCCGGGCATCGCGATCAGCCTCGGCGTCTTCGGCTTCAACCTCTTCGGCGATTCGCTCCGCGACGCGCTCGACCCGAAGCTGAAGGGTCGGGGCTAGGGCTCGCTCAGCGGCCCTCGAATCGCGGGGGCCGCTTCTCCTTGAACGCCGTCACGCCTTCCTTGTGGTCTGCCGTCTGCCGCACGATCGACATGTGCGACGACACCAGGTCGAGGTGCGTCCGGAGATCCAGCTTGAGGCTCTGGTAGACGAGCCGCTTGATCATCCGGATCGGGATCTGCGGCCCGTCGGCGATCTGCCGCGCCAGCGCGTAGGTGGTGTCCTTCAGCTGCGCGTCCGGCACGACCCGCTGCACGATGCCGAGCCGGTGCGCTTCCGGCGCCTCGATGAAGTCGGCGGTCCACAGGAGCTCGAGCGCCTTGGCGGCGCCCACGAGCCGGGGCAGGAAATACGTGTCTCCGTCGCCGGGCACCAGGCCCACGCGCACGTAGCCGGTCGAGAAACGCGCCGACTCGGCGGCCACGCGCATGTCGCACATGACGCACATGCCCATGCCGGCACCGACCGCCAGACCGTTGACCATCGCGATCACCGGCTTGTCGACGGTCTCGAGTGTCTTGGGCACGCGGTGCACGCCTTCCCAGAGGCTGTTCTTACCGTCGAGCGCGGTCGGCTCGCCCTCGCGCATGCGTCCCACGTCGCCGCCCGAGCAGAACGCGCGGCCGGAGCCGGTGACCACGATGACGTTCACGCTCTCGTCGGCCTGCGCGGCCGCGAGCGACTTCGCCCACGAGTCGATCATGTCGCGCGTGAACGCGTTGAGCTTGTCCGGACGATTCAGCGTGATCGTCGCGATCTTGTCCTTCACCTCGTAGAGCAGGTCACTCATGGGATGGCTCCTATCTAGTCCTTCGGCAGGCCGAGGACGCGCTCGGCGAGAATGTTGCGTAGGATCTCGGACGTGCCGGCGCGGATGCCACTGCCGCGCGCCAGGAGCTCGTAGAACTCCCACTGGCCGTCGTCGGGCGCCCACTCCGAGCCGTGGGCGATCTGCGAGTACGGGCCGATGACCTCGGTCGCGACGTGCGCCAGCTCCTGATCGAGCTGGCTCCAGAAGAGCTTGGAGGTCGAGCCCTCGGGCCCGGGCGCTCCGCCCCGTAGAATTTTCGTGAGGCTGCGGTAGCCGTTGAGCTGGAGCGCCTGCTCGCCGATCCAGAGGGCGGCGAGCTTCTGCCGCAAGATCGGGTCGGCGCCCTTGCGCTGCTCCTGTGCGAGCCGGACGAGCCGATGCAGTGCGTTGCGCAGCGAGATGTGACGGATGAACGTCAAGAGATCGCGCTCGTAGGCGAGCGTGGTGATCGCGACCGACCAGCCCTCGTTGAGCTTGCCGACCAGGTTCTCGGCGGGCACCCGCACGTTGTCGAAGAACACCTCGTTGAACTCGGCTTCTCCGGTGATCTGGCGAAGCGGCCGCACCGTGATGCCCGGCGTCTTCATGTCGACCAGCAGAAAGCTGATGCCCTTGTGCTTGGCCGCGGTGGGATCGGTGCGGACCAGCAGGAAGCACCAGTCGGCGACGTGGGCCATGCTGGTCCACACCTTCTGGCCGTTGATCACGAAGTGATCGCCGTCGCGCACCGCGCGCGTCTGGAGGTTCGCCAGATCCGAGCCCGCGTTGGGCTCGGAGAAGCCCTGGCACCAGAGCTCGTCGGCCGTGAGGATCTTCGCCAGGTGGCGCTGCTGCTGCGCCGGCGTGCCGTGCTTCATGAGCGTCGGCCCCAGCATCGACACGCCGCCGCGGTTGACCAGCTGCGGTGATTCGGCGCGCGCCATCTCCTGGTAGAGGATGACCATCTCGACGATCGTCGCGCCGCGCCCGCCGAACTCCGTCGGCCAGTCGAGCCCGACGTAGCCGGCCTCGCACATGCGCTTCTGCCAGGCGCGCAGCTTTTTGACCTCGTCGCGGCCGGCGCGCGAGGCGGCGAACGCGCGACCCCGCAGATCGTCCGGCAGGTTGGCCTCGAGCCAGCCGCGGACGTCTTTGCGAAACGCCTCTTCCCGGTCGCTGAAGTCGAAGTTCATTGGGAGAAGGGGGCTCCGCCCCCCTCTCGCCTCCCCCGCGTACACGCGCGGCGGCCACGCATCCCCATCGTTTGGGAGAAGGGGGCTCCGCCCCCCTCTCGACTCCCCTGCGTACACGCGTGGTGGCGTCTCATTGCGATTCTTTGGGAGAAGGGGGCTCCGCCCCCCTCTCGACTCCCCTGCGTACACGCGTGGTGGCGTCTCATTGCGATTCTTTGGGAGAAGGGGGCTCCGCCCCCCTCTCGACTCCCCTGCGTACAGACGTGGGGCCGCTCATTGCATCACGACGCCGCCGTCGACGTTGAGGGCTTGGCCGGTGATGTTGCGCGCTTCGTCGGAGGCGAGGAAGACCGCGGCCCAGCCGATGTCTTCCGGGGTCTGCTCGCGCTTCATCGGCGTGATGTCGGCGATTCGCTTGTCGAACACCTGGCGCGCCGTCATGCCCTTGAACGCGGGGTTCGTCTCGGCCAGGTGCGCGGCGAGCTTCTGCCAGAAGTCGGTCCAGAGGACACCCGGACAGATCGCGTTCACGGTCACGCCGTGGGCCGCCAGCTCTTTGGCGATGATGCGGGTGAGCGTGATCACGCCCATCTTGGCCACGCTGTAGGGCGGCATCGTGGGCGCCGAGATCGGCCCGGCGATCGAGGCGATGTTGACGATGCGGCCCGCCTTGCGCTCGATGAAGTGGGGCGTGACCGCCTTGCACGTGAGGAACACCGACTTCGTGTTGACCGCGAACGTACGGTCCCAGTCTTCCTCGGTGTTGTTCGTGAACGGCATGCCCGGAGGCCCTGCGGCGCCGGCGTTGTTCACGAGGATGTCGATCTTGCCGAGCGCCTCGCGCGTGCGGTCGACCATCGTCTTGACGTCGGCGGCGCTGGTGACGTCGGTCTTCATCGCGAGGACCCTGCGGCCCAGCCCCTTGACCTCGGCGGCGACCTTCTCGGCGTTCAGGACCTGGATGTCGGGAATGGCGATGTCGGCGCCTTCACGCGCCATCGCCAGCACAATGCCACGGCCGATCCCGCTTCCGCCGCCCGTCACGACCGCGACCTTGCCGGCGAGCCGCATGGATACCCCCTCGATCTATAATCGGTGCCCCGGAGGGACACATGACAGCACACCCGCTCAGAAGCCGCAACTGGTTCGGCCGCAACGACCTCGACGGCTTCGTCCATCGCTCGTGGCTCAAGGCCGAAGGATTCAGCGACGCCGTCTTCGACGGCCGGCCGGTCGTCGGCATCGCCAACTCGTGGTCGGAGCTCACGAACTGCAACGCCCATTTGCGGCAGGTCGCCGACGCGGTCAAGCGCGGCGTCTGGAGCGCGGGAGGCTTTCCGGTCGAGTTCCCGACGATCTCGCTGGGCGAAGTCCTGATGAAGCCGACGACGATGCTGTTCAGGAACCTGATGGCGATGGACGTCGAGGAGTGTCTGCGCGCCTATCCGCTCGACGCCGTCGTGCTCCTGTCCGGCTGCGACAAGACGACGCCGGCGATGCTGATGGGCGCCGCCTCCGCGGACATTCCCGCGGTCATGGTGACCGGCGGCCCGATGCTCAGCGGCAAGTGGCGCGCCGAAGAGCTCGGCTCGGGCACCGACGCCTGGCGGCTCTGGGCCGAGCGCCGCGCCGGACGGCTCACCGACGAGGAGCTCTGCGAGGCGGAGTCGTGCATGTCGCGCTCGAGCGGCCACTGCATGGTGATGGGCACCGCTTCCACGATGGCCTCGATGGCCGAGGCGCTCGGCATGACCTTGCCCGGCAACGCCGCGATCCCCGCTTCCGACTCGCGGCGGCTGGCGATGGCTGAGATGTCCGGGCGGCGCGCGGTCGAGATGGCGCTGGCCGGCGGCCCCAAGCCGTCACAGATCCTCACGGCGCAGGCGTTCGACAACGCGATCCGCGCCGACATGGCGATCGGCGGCTCGACCAACGCGATCATCCATCTGGTCGCGATCGCCGGCCGCGTCGGCGTGCCGCTGCCGCTCAAGCGCTTCGACGAGCTGTCGAAGACGACGCCGTTCCTGGTGAACCTGCGTCCGTCCGGGAAGTATCTGATGGAGGATTTCTTCTACGCGGGCGGCCTGCCGGCGGTGCTGAGACAGCTCCTGCCGCTCCTGCACGGCGGTGCTGCGACCGTGAACGGCCACTCGGTCGCCGACAACGTCAAGGACGCGAAGTGCTACAACGAGGACGTCATCCGGCCGCTCGCGATGCCGCTGGCGGGCGAGGGCGGCACCGTGATCCTGTTCGGGAACCTCTGCCCGGACGGCGCCGTGCTCAAGCAGTCGGCGGCCTCGGCGCACCTGCTCACCCATCGCGGCCGCGCTGTCGTGTTCGAGAACCACGCCGATCTACACAAGCGCATCGACGACGAGAGCGTCGCGATCGACGAGAGCTCGGTGCTGGTGCTCAAGCACGTCGGTCCGCGCGGCGCGCCGGGGATGCCGGAATGGGGCGCGGCGCCGATTCCGGCGAGGCTGCTCAAGCGCGGCGTGAAGGACATGGTGCGGATCTCCGACGCCCGCATGAGCGGCACGTCGTACGGCACGGTGGTGCTCCACGTCGCGCCCGAGTCGGCGATCGGCGGTCCCCTGGCGCTCGTGCGCGACGGCGACGAGATCGAGCTCGACGTCCCGCGGCGCAGCCTCACCCTGAAGGTCGGTGACGAGGAGCTCGCCCGCCGGAAAGCCGCGTGGAAGCCCCGACCGCCGCACTTCACGCGAGGCTACGGCAAGCTCTTCCTGGACCACGTGCTTCAGGCCAACGAGGGGGTCGACTTCGACTATCTGAAGGGTCGGACGCCCGTCAGATTCGAAGACACGGCGGGCCCGTCTCACAGCTAGACACACACGTTCGGAAAGAAACCACCGAACGATGGTTCAGAAGTTACCGTGTCGGTGTGCAGACAGATGCGAACATAACCTGATCCCGACGTAGATTCAGATACTTACAAGACGATCTGGCCTGGCATCGTCCGTGCTTTAACGTACGGCATGAAGATGACCTGGACCCGGATCGTAGAAAGCGAATTCTGGAAGAGCAGCAAGTTCTGGCTCACCGTCGCGGCGATCGTCCTCCCGTTCGGCTGGGTGCTGTTCGCCCTGAAGTTCGAGCCGGTTCGGGTACGCGCCCGCTACTTCCGCCGGAACTTCTGAAGCACGGCTCGTAGCGAGCCGCCCGCGGCCTCGAGCGCGCGGGTGGCCTCGGCAGCATCCCCTCCGTTTCGAGCCATCACGATCGCGACCCGCACCCGACCTCCTGACTTCTCGAACGCCTGAAGCGCCCGACGCGGCGACACCTCGGCCAGCTCGGCGATCAGCCTCAGCGCCCGCTCCCGGAGCTTCACCGACCGTGGCTGAAGATCGACCATCCGATTTCCGTAAATTCGGCCAAGGCCGGTCATGCTGGCCGTGGTCAGCGTGTTCAGGACCAGCTTGGTAGCGGTGCCGGCCTTGAGCCGCGTCGAGCCGGCCAGCACCTCGGGGCCCGTCGCCGGCGCGATCCGCACCTGGTCCCCGAGCCGCCCGAGCCCCCGTGCGTTGCAGGTGATAAACACGGTCGCCGCGCCGCGGCGTCTCGCGGCCTGGAGCGCCGCACGCACGAAGGGCGTCGCACCGCTGGCCGAGATGCCGACGACGACGTCGCCGCGGCGGACGCGCGCGCGCACCGCGCGGCGCGCTGCCCGCTCGTCGTCCTCGGCGCCCTCACGCGAGCGGAAGACCGCGCCGCGACCGCCGGCGATGATCGCCTGCACGAGGCGCGGCGGTGTCCCGAACGTCGGCGGGCACTCGGCCGCTTCGATGACGCCGAGCCGTCCGCTGGTGCCCGCGCCCACGAAGAACAGGCGGCCGCCGCCGCGAAGCGCTCCGACGATCAGGCTGACGGCCGACGCGATCGCCGCGCGCACGCGATAGACCGCGAGCACCGCGCGACGGTCCTCGCGATTCATCAGCGCCGCGATCGCGCGGGGGCGCAAGAGGTCGAGCGCGCGGCTCCTCGGGTTCGCGCGCTCGGTGGCCAGACGCGCGTAGCGGATTCGCGAGGCCATCTCGCCCGCATGCTACTACTATCGAAGCGTGCCTCTGGTCGAATCCGGCCTCGATGTGCTCGTCCGGCGGCGGCCGGCCCTCCTGCGTGGTCAACGGGTTGCCCTGCTCACCCATCAGGCGTCGGTCGACTCGCGCTACGAGCACGCGGTCACGCTCCTGCGCGATCTGCGCGGGGTGAAGGTACGGAGGCTCCTGGCGCCGGAGCACGGGCTCTGGGGCGCGCCTCAAGATCACGCCTGGATCGACGGCGCCCGTGATCCGGTCACGGGCCTGGCGGTCTTCAGCCTTTACGGCGCGCGCCGCGAGCCCACACCCGCGATGCTCGAGAAGATCGACGCGGTCGTCGTCGACCTTCAAGATGTCGGCTCGCGGTACTACACGTTCGTGTGGACGATGGCGCTCGCGATGCAGGCCTGCGCGAAGCGCGGGGTGCGCGTGGTCGTGCTCGATCGTCCCAATCCCCTGGGCGGCGCGCTCCTCGAGGGCAACGTGGCGGATCCGAGCTTCGCGTCGTTCGTCGGGCTCTATCCCCTCGCCATCCGTCACGGTATGACGATCGGTGAGCTGGCCGGCTATCTCAACGAGCGCCACGGCATCGGCTGCCGGCTCACGGTCGTCCCGATGCGGGGATGGCGACGCGCGATGCTCTGGGAGGACACGGAGCTTCCCTGGGTGCCGCCATCGCCGAACATGCCGACGCTCGACACCGCCCGCGTCTACCCCGGCGGCTGTCTGATCGAAGGCACGAACCTGTCCGAAGGGCGCGGCACGACGCGGCCGTTCGAGTGGGTCGGCGCGCCCTATCTGGATGCCCACCGGTATGCGGCCGCGCTCGAGCGCGAGCGGCTGCCCGGCGTGCGCTTCCGCCCCGCGCGGTTCCTACCGACGTTTCACAAGTGGGCGAACAAGCTCTGCGACGGCGTCCAGATCCACGTCACCGATGCGCGGCGCTTCAAGCCGTTCCTGACGGGGCTGGCCGAGATCGCGGTCGCTCGCCGGCTGGCGCCGCGCGGCTTCGCGTGGAAACGCCCGCCGTACGAGTTCGAGAAGAAGAAGATGCCGATCGACATCCTGTGCGGGACGGACCGGATTCGCCTGGCGATCGAGAGGGGCACGCCGCTTCCAGCGATCGAGCGCGCCTGGCAGCGCGATCTCGAGCGCTGGAAGCGGCTGCGTGCGTCGTACCTGATGTACTAGCTTCCGAAGGCCCTAGAGAAGAAGTCCTTGAGCTTGGCGCCGCTATACTTCGCGCCCTCGACGATCGTGTTGCCGATGCCCTTGGCCGTTTCCTTGGTGCCCGAGCCGACCTCGCCGTCGCCGATCTTCTTGGCGCCGGTCTGAACCTGCTCGGTCGCCGCCTTCACCTTCGAGTCATCAGCCGCGCGAGCCGGCAGGGCCGAGCCTGCGAGCAGCGCCGCGGTCAGGATCGCGATTAAAAGTCTCATCACGCCCTCCTTCTGATCCCAGTGTACCGGGGCTCCCGGGGAGGGTCGATCCGTCGCCCGTTAGCCCGTATAGCCGCGCGAGCGCATGCAATTCGAGTACGCGTCGCGATACTTCTCGTCGTTCTTCTTGTTCTCGTTGAGCCCGTAGAGCGTGCCGCCGCCCGCGCCGACCACGCCGCCGATCGCGGCGCCCTTACCCGCGCCCTTGCCGCCTCCGGCGATCGCGCCGCCGGCGGCTCCGACCGCCGCGCCCACCACGGCGCCGATGGCGGCGTCCTTCACGACTTCCTTCGTCTTGTCCGTCTCGCCGACCTGCGCGGACGCGTAGCGGTTACAGGCGTCGACGACTTCCTGGGTGGGAACGGCCGGCGCGGCCTGCACCGTGCGAGGCGCCGCGGGCGCGGGCCTCGAGCCCGCCGGATGCTGCTGGGCGAGCCTTGGGCTCGCGGGCGCCTTCTGCTCCGCCTCCTGGCTCGAGCCGGACCAGTTGGCTACGACCAACCCGGTGATCAGCGCCGTCGCCATGATCAGTGCCATGGCGAGCGCCGTGATCTTCCAGGGATTCCACTTGTCCATCACTTCCCTCCCTTGCCGACACTATGAACCGCGCCGCCCTCGGAGCCGTTCGCACCGGCTTCGTAGGCGCTCGATCTGCCGCCGCTCGCATCGCTGGCGAGCAGACCGGGAGTCGTATCCAGCGTCTGCTGATACCTGGCGACGACCTGGCCGAGAGACTTCTCTCGTACGAGGCCCTGCGCCTTCAGCTCGCGGAAGATCTGGCCCCACGTCTGGCCGCGTCCTCGCTTCGAGGAAATCTCCTCGAGGGTGAGCCGACGGCTCGCGGGAGTCACTCCGTTCGTGCTGCGAGGGCTCTGAGCGTAGTAGAGCGCGGCGGCCACCTTCTGGTTGCCGAGGGAGAGCTTGTCGAAGGTGCCCTTTGCCGCCGGCTTGGACGGAGCCGTAGGCTTCGTCTGGGCCTGTGCGCTGGAGGCTAGCGCAATCACGAGCACGCTGACGGCCATTAAACGTCCGACGAGCCGTTTTCCTCGCATAAGTTCCTACGACTTAGTGCAGCAGGCATGCCAGGACCGGCGCAAACCAGAACCCCGGGATTTGTCGAGCTTTCTCGCGCGCGGACGCACGCGGGCGGGGCACGTCGGTGTCAACGATCTGACAGTTTCCGTGCATCGCAGGTCGAGGTCGGCAAAGGAGCGGCATCCTATAATCGTTCTGTGAAAGAAGACCTCGAAGCACTCGTCGGCGAGCAGCTCGTGTTCGGCCTGGCAGGTCCGAAGCTGACCGATACCGATATCAAGCTCTTCCGCGAGACCCGCGCCGGCGGGCTCATCCTCTACCGGCGAAACTTCGAGTCGCCTGCGCAGCACACCCAGCTGCTGAGCGACCTCGAGTCGGCTCTGGGCCGGCGCCTGCTCGTGACCACCGATCACGAGGGCGGGCGCATCGTGATGCTCGGACAGGGCACCACGATCTTTCCCGACAATCTCGCGGTCGGAACGGCGGGCGACGAGGCATTTCCATACAAGCAGGGCGTGTTCGAGTCGCGCGAGCTTCGACGGCTCGGCGTCGACGTGAACTTCGGTCCCGTGCTCGACGTGCTCACCGACCGCTACAGCCCGAACATCGGAATTCGCTCGTACGGCAAGGATCCCAACGTGGTCACGCGCTACGGCCTGGCGCGTATCAAGGGCATGCAGAAGGGCGGCATTTCGGCGTGCGCCAAGCACTTCCCGGGCAAGGGCCACTCGCCCCTGGACGCGCACCTGAAGCTGCCCACGATCGATTCGACGTGGGCGGACATGAGGTCGCTGCACCTGCCGCCGTTCCACGCCGCGATCGCGGACGGGATCGATTGCATGATGACGAGCCATCCGGTCTATCCGAACCTCGATCCGACGCGCGTCCCCGCGACGTTCTCCCGGCGCCTCGTGCACGGCCTCTTGCGCGAGGAGGCCGGCTTCAAGGGCGTGATCATCTCGGACGATCTCGAGATGGGCGCGATCGGCGAGACGTGCCCGATCGGCGAGGCGATCACGCGAACGGCGGCGGCCGGCCACGACTTGCTGCTCGTCTGCCACACCGAGCCGGCTCAGCGCGCAGCCGCGACTGCGCTGCTCGACGCCTATCGCACGGGCATGCTCTCCACGCGCGATCTCGAAGCCTCCGTCGAGCGCATCCGTCGCATGCGGGCCCGGCGCAGCACCCGCTTCGAAGGCGGCCCGCCGGCGGTAGAGCCCGAGGCGCTACCGCTGGCGCGGGCGATCGCCACGCGCGCGGTCACCGTGGTGACCCAGGGACGCCCGGAGCTGCGGCGCGCATTGAACGGGCGCGTCGGCGTCGCGTTCCCGCGCTTCTCGGCGCTGGCGCCGAGGATCACGATCGAGCCCGAGATCGCGGCCGAGACGGATTACATTGCCAGAGCCTTCAGACCTGCCGGCATCACGCCGGAGACGCGCGTGGTCGGGATCGAGCCCACCGACGCCGAGATTGAAGCCGCCGCGTCGCTGGCCGCGGCATCCGACGCATTCGTCCTGTTCCTCTTCGACGCCCACCTGTACGCGTCGAACGCGAAGCTCTTGCGCGAGGTCCAGTCGCGGGCACGCGCGCTGGCCGTCGTCCTGATGCGTGATCCCTACGACGCGGCGATGCTCGCGCCGGGCGTCCTCGGAGTCACCGCGTACGGCTTCAGGAAGTGTCAGCTCGACGCGGTCATCGCGCGTCTCGTCCAGGGGTGAGCCGGCTCCACCGACGACTGCCCGTCGAGATCCTCGCGATCGATTGGGGCTCGACTCCCGCCAAGCGTCAGATGTGCCGCGCGGTCCTGCTCGAGGGCCGCTACGTGTTCTCGCCGCCTCGCCCGGTGTCGGATGTCACCGCCCTCGAGCTGGGCCCAGGGACGCTGGCCGCGTTCGACTGTCCGATCGGTGTCTCGCGCGACTACGCCGCGATGGCCGAGGTCACCTCGTTTCGCGCGGCGCTGGAAGTCTTCGGGACGGGTCGGTTCGGGCGCTTCTACGAATTCGCCGACTGCTCCGCCGACATCGCTACCGAGCGGCCCTTCTATCCGAAGCGGGGAGTGAAAGGCGTCTCTCGCGATGATCTGCTCCGGGTGCTCGGCGACGCGGCGTTCGCCCCGCGTGTCTGCGACCAGCTGACCAAGGCCGGGCCGATCTTCTGGATACTCGGTCCGCGCCAGGTCGGCCGATCCGCGGCGTGCATCTGGCGCGAGCTGCTGACACCGCGGCTCGACCGCGTCGCCCTCTGGCCGTTCGACGGCACGCTGTCGGACTTGCTCGCCGGCGGCCGCCCCGTGGTCGGCGAGATGTACCCGGCGTTCCTGTTGCGAACACTGGGCGTCGCCGTCGCGGGCAAGTCGAAGCGAGAGGCGCGAAGAATCTGCGGCGAAGAGCTGCTCGGGCGTGTCGGGACCGACACGCGGCTGGATCTCGATGCAGTCAGGGCTCCCTTGCTGGACGGGTTTGGCGCGTCCCGGTCCGGTGAAGACCCGTTCGACGCGACGATCGCCTGCATCGCGCTGGCGCGGCTCCTGCTCGACGATGCGATACCCGAGCCGCCCGAGGCCGCGCGCGTGATCGAAGGCTGGATTCTCGGGCTGCCGACCGCGGGAGCCTGACAGAAAACGGGGGCGAGCTCCGAAGAACTCGCCCCCGTGACGATCCGTGGGTGGAAGGCGCCTGGCGGCGCCGAGGAACTAGAGCTTCTTGCCCCCGCGCTCGGCCACGGTGGCCTCGAAGCTCTTCTTGCGCATGCGTTCGAGGAGGGCCGAGTAGGATTCGGCCTGGATGATCCGGTCGAACTGGCTCCGATACGTCGACACGAAGCTGACGCCGTCGATCTGCAGATCGTAGACGCGCCAGCGGCCGTCACGCAGATGCATCCGGTAATCCAGGGTCAGCTCGCTGCGGCGGTCGGTGAGGATCTTGGAGCGCACCGTCGCGTAGTTCGCGTCGATCGCCTCGCCGACATACGTGATGTTCTCGCCCGCGTACGCTTCGACGCGGTTGATGTACGAGCGCTCCAGCAGCTCGGTGAAGAGCGCCACGAACTCGGCGCGCTCGTCCTGCGTGCGCACCGCCCAGTGGCGGGACAGCGTGCGGCGCGTCACCTCTTCGAAGTCGAAGAGCTCGCGCGCGATCTTCCGGAGCTCCGTCCGCTTGTCCGTGGACGCCTTGGGCGCCGCCTCGGGCTTCGCAGCAGGCTCCACGTCCTGCAGGAGATGAACCACGCGGATCACGGCCGTTTCCACGGTGTCCCGTGGCCCCATCGCGGGCGCCGCGACGGCTCCGGCCATCATGATCCAGGCGGCGAGTGCCTTGCCCATTGCTCTGTCCTCCGGGGCCCCAATTGAGCATCCGGCATGCCAGTGCCTGGATAAGCGGAAAGCCTGTCATTTCACAGGCCTCGGGATCATCTGGGCGGCCTCATAATGGACAGAGTGGCAACCCACTCCGCGGAAAGACACGGGTCCAAACGGAAGGCACTCTTCGTCGGCGCCGACGTCGGCGGAACGTGGATTCGCATCGCCGTCTGGTCAGAGCGTCGCGTCGCGACGACGATCGTTCCCGCCGATCGCGATCTGCGGGAGCTCGCTTCGGTCCTGCGTGCGGTGTGGCGGCGTCGACGGTGGAATCGACGCCGCGTCGCCACGCTGGTCGTGGCCTCGCGCGGGCTCTGGACACAAGCCGAGCGGCGAACGCTCGCGCGCCATCTACGCGGGTTCGCCTCCCGGGTCCACGTCATCCCCGACGCGCAAGCCGCGCTGCTCGGCGCGCTGGGCGAGCGGCCGGGCGTGCTCCTGCTCTCGGGCACCGGATCGATCGTGGTCGGACGTAATGCGCGCGGCCGCTGGGCTCGCGCGGGCGGCCTCGGGCCGGCGCTCGGCGACGAGGGCTCCGGCTTCTGGCTCGGCCGCGAGTGGCTGCGCACGAGAGTGCGCGACGGCCACCTGCTGCCGACCCTTCGCGCCTCCCACGCGCAGGATCCGGTGAAAGCGATCGCCCGATTCGCGCGCGACGTGCTCGCACGCGCGCGGCGCGGCGACCGCCGCGCGCGGCGAATCGTGGCGGAGGGCCAACGCCATCTCGCGGCCGGCGCGCTCGAGGTGGCGCGGGCGCTGAAGCTCGGGCGACGGGTCGACGCGAGCTGGGCGGGGAGCGTGCTCAACGACCGCTGGTATCGAGCCGGACTGATGCGCGCCGTCGAGCGCGCCGGGCTCGCCGCGCGCTGGCATCGCCCCGCGGAGGAGCCGGTGGTCGCCGCCGCGCGCCTCGCCGCGGCGCTGACACGCGCGTGACGCCCCGCAGACTCGTCGTCACGGTGTGCCCGCGCGAGCGGGGTGTCGTGGTGCTCCCCGTCACACGTGGAGGTCGAGCGCACCGGCTCGACGCCCCGGCGATCCTGACGCACTTGCGCGAGCTCGTCGCCGAGCGCGGGCTCGCCGAGCGCGTCAGGTTCCGCGAAGGGTGCGCCGGCGGATGCTCCGGCGCCGGGCCCAACGTCTCGGTCGAGATGTTTCCGCTGACCCGTCCGGGCGAGCGCGAGGACCACGTCGCCGTCGGCTGGAAGACCTACGTGTACTCGCTGGGAACGCTCGACTGTCTGGCCGCCGTGATCGACGACAACCTCGGCCGGAGCCGGCGGCGCGCCGGGTCAGAGCCAGCCTGAGCGCTTGAACTTGTAGTAGAGAAACGCGCACGCGCCGACCATGACGGTCAGCGCCACCGGGTAGCCCAGATACCAGTCGAGCTCGGGCATGAACTTGAAGTTCATGCCGTAGACGCCGGCGATCATGGTCGGCACCGCGACGATCGCCGCCCACCCCGCGAGCCGCTTCATCGCCTCGTTCTGCGAGACCGAGACCAGCGACAGGTTCGCCTCGAGGGCCGCGCTCAAGAGCTCGCGCAGGGTGTCGACCATCTCGTTGATCCGGATCACGTGATCGTAGACGTCGCGGAAGTAGACGCGTGAGTCCTCGGGGACGAGCGGGACGTCGCCGCGCACCAGGCGATTGCACACGTCGACCAGCGGGGCGATCGCGCGCTTGACCTCGATCAGGTCGCGCTTGAGCTGGTAGACGCGCTCGGTCGTCTCGCGCGGAAGGATCTGCTGGAAGACGTTGTCCTCGAGCTCGGCCAGCTTGTCCTCGTACGTGTCGACCAGCGGGAAGTACTGGTCGACGATGAAGTCCATGATCGAGTACAGGACGAACACGGGTCCCTTGACCATCAGATCGGGGTTGGCCTCGCACCGCGCGACAACATCGGCGAAGGGCAGCGTGCCGCCGTGCCGGACCGAGACGACGTAGTTCGCGCCGACGAAGAGATGCGTCTCGCCGAACTCGAGGCCGCCGGTCGAGGCGTCGGTGTGCGCGGTGCGGAGCACGACGAAGATCGAATCGCCGTAGCGCTCGAGCTTCGGCCGCTGGTGGGCGCGCGCGGCGTCCTCGACGGCCAGGTCGTGCAGCGAGAACTCCTGCTGGATCTCGGCGAGCATCTCATCGTCGGGCTCGTGCAGGCCGACCCAGACGAACCGGCCGGGCTCCTTGAGCACCTCGCTGATGTCGGGGATCGCGACGTCGCCGACCCGCAGCCCGTCCGCGTACGCGACGCTGTTGACCAGCCCCTTCATGCCCGCCCCTCCTCGACCAGCATAGTGCGCCGGCCGAGCACGCGGTACGCCACGAACCCCGTCAGCGCAGCAGCGACACCGGCGATCGTGTTCGTGAAGCCCGCCGTGGCCATGGCGCCGACGCAGAACAGCGCGGGGAACACGACGACGACGATCGCGCCGGCGAGGCCGCCCGGCACGCGCCACGGCCGCGGCATGTCGGGCGCGGCGACGCGCAGCCGCACGAACGCGGCCAGCTCGACGAGGAGGCTCAGCGAGTAGAGCCACACGTTCAGGATGATGAGCTCCTTGAACGAGAACACCGCGAAGGCCGCGTAGAGCGCCGCGGAGAGCACGACCGCGGTCCACGGTGTGCCGAATCGCGAATCGACGGCGCCGAGCCATCGGGGCATGGCGTGCTCGCGCGCCATCACGTAGGGCAACCGCGAGTTGGTCAGGAGCAGCGACATGAAAAGCCCGGCGGTGCTGACAACGGCGCCGGCCGCGACCGCGTGGCCGAGCCAATCGCCGCCGACCGTGCGCGCGATGGCCGGCAGGGCGCCGGTCGTCCATTCGCCCCACGACAGGGCGCCGCTCGCGAGCGCCGCGCCAACGGGCAGCAGATACGCCGCGACCAGGATCGGCAGAGTCAGAAACATCGCCGACCTGAATGCGCGTTCGGGCGCGCGGGTCTCGCCGAGAATCGTCGACGGCGTGTCCCAGCCGGAGTAGTTCCACATCATGATCGCGAGCCCGAGTCCGACCGCCTCGAGCCCGCCGCCCGCGGCCGCGAAGGGCGTCCACGGCGCGTCGCGGACCGCGAACAGCGCGACCACCGTGAACAGCGCGACCGGCAGCAGCGCGACGACCGCGAGCGCGACGGCGGCGTGGCCAGTCGGACGCACACCCAGCAGGTTCAAGCCGGTCAGCACGACGATGAAGGCCACGACGAGAAGCCAGCGGTCGAGCGGAGCCAGCGCGGGGAACCAGAACTGCAGATACTCGACGAAGAGCGCCGGGTACACCGCGACGTCGACGAAGCTATCGATCCAGCTCCACCACCCGACCTGGAACGACCAGTACGGCCCGAAGGCCTGCCGCGTCCACGTCACGTAGCCGCCCTCGTCCGGCATCGCCGACGCGAGCTCGGCCATCACCAGCGCGACGGGGGCGCTCCAGAGCAGCGGGGTCAGCACGAGCAGCAGCAAGGTCAGGCCGGGGCCGAGCGTCGGCACGGTATCCTCGATCCCGTAGGGACCGCCGCTGACGTTGAAGAACACGATCGCGGCGAGCGGGAAGAGTCCGAGTCCGCGCTTGAGCCCCGCCGTCAGCTCATTTCCCCTGGGCGGCGGCGATGAGCCGCGGCAGCTCCGTGAGCCAGTCCTCGATCGGCCGCTCGGCGTCGACCGTGATCTCGAGCTTGCCGCTCGGCATACGCCGGACGCGGCCGGGCGCGGCAGGCCCGAGCGGGATCACGAGCTGCTCGCGATGGATCCCGAGGGCGTCGGTCACCGCGAAGATCGCGTCGATCTCCTTCATGGTGACCACCTCAAGCATCGACGCCGACCTCGGCGGCGCACGCCGCGATCTGCCGCCACGTCTCGTCGTCGATCGGCACGCCGCCGGCGCGGCGCTCGCGCGAGGTGCGCTCCTCGGGCTCGCCGGGGATCAGGATTTCCTCGGAGCCGCCGGCCAGCGGCGCCGATCTCACGAAGCCGAAGAGCGTCCCGACCTGGGCGTGGAAATCGCCCGGCGGCAGGAAGCGGCCCGGATCGATGCACAGCATCAGGACGCCGTTACTGACGGGCCCCTTGTCCGGGCGCGCCGGCCCGGTGCCGGACAGGATGCCGCCGAGGATCTCGACCGCCAGCGACAGGCCATAGCCCTTGTGCTCGCCGGCCGTGATCAGAGAGCCGGGAGGATCCGAGTAGTACTCGCGCGGGTCGGTGGAAGGCTCGCCGCGGCCGTTGCGCATGATGCCCGGCGCGACCTTCTCGCCCCGGTTGAATTTCACCTTCAGCTTGCCCTCGGCGACCACGCTGGTGGCGAAGTCGTGCGACATCGCAATCGTCGCGTTCGGGCCGGGCACCGCGACCGCATGCGGGTTGGTCCCGAGCCGCCTCGCGGCGCCGCCCCAGGGCGCGACGTTCAGCGCGGTCGGCGCGTTGACCCACAGCATGCCGATCAGCCCCTGCACGGCGGCCATCTCCGCGTAGTCGGCGAGCCGGCCCACGTGGTTCGTGCGCCGCAACGTGACGGCCGAGAGGCCCTGCGCACGCGCCTTCGCGATCGCGAGCGTGATGCCCTGGCGCGCGACGACCTGACCGAAGCCCTTGTCGCCGTCGATGCGCGCGATGGTCGGCGTGTCGAGCTCGACCTTGATCGACGGGGTCGGGTTCACGTCGCCGGTCTTGAGGGCGTGGACGTAGTGGGGAATGCGGATCACGCCGTGCGAGTCGTGGCCGCGCAGGTTGGCGCGCACCAGCAGCGAGGCGATCCAGGCCGCGTCCTCGCCCGGCGCTTTCCAGGCGGCGAAGATGTCGCGCGTGATCCGTTCGAGTGTCTCGACGTCGACCATCCGCATGCGTGTCCTCCCGGGGTGCCGATCGAACGCTGCTAGACTAATGGACCGAATGCACGAAGGCGAGACCCAAAAGGAGACGACCCATGCCCGGCGCTGACGATCCGCTGCTGGCCGGCCTCACCGTTCTCGACTTCACCCGCGTCCTGGCCGGCCCGTACTGCACGCGGCTCCTCTCGGATCTCGGCGCGCGGGTGATCAAGATCGAGCGCCCCGGCGAGGGCGACGACACGCGGCGCGGCCACGCGCAGATGGAACCGGGCCGCACGGATCAGGGCACGTACTTCATCCGCATCAACGCGGGCAAGTCGAGCCTCGCACTGGACCTCTCGCATCCGAAGGCGCGCGAGGTCATCGTCGACCTGGCGCGCGCCTCGGACGTCGTGGTCGAGAACTTCCTGCCGGGGGTCGTCGCGAAGCTCGGTTGCGACTACGCCGCGCTCTCCGCGGTGAAATCCGATCTCGTCTACTGCTCGATCTCCGGCTTCGGTCAGAGCGGCCCGCTGCGGCTTCAGCCGGCGTTCCATCACATCGTCAACGCGATGTCCGGCATCATGTACCTCGAGCAGCAGACCGATCCGGCGCCGCGGCCGGGATATCTGCAGGCGGCCGACGTGCTCGCCGGCACCCACGCGTTCGGCGCGATCCTGGCCGCGCTCTGGCGTCGCTCGCGCACGGGCCGCGGCGCCTATCTCGACGTGTCGATGCTCGAGTGCATGGTCGGCGCCGAGGACATCAACTACGGAGGCATGCTCAACGCCGGCGCAGAATATCCTGGGCCGCGGCCCGGCATGCTCGTCCACGGCATCGGCGGACGCCACGTGGCGATGCAAACGGTCGGGGCGCCGCAGCTCTGGCCGCGGCTCGTCGCGATGATGGAGCGGCCCGACCTGGCCGCGGACGAGCGCTTCGCCACACCGGCCGGGCGTCGCGAGAACTGGGCCGCCCTGCACCCGATCATCTGCGCGTGGCTCGACCGGTTCAAGACGGTGGAAGAAGCCGTCAAGGCGCTCACGAGCGCGCGCGTTCCCGCCTCGCAGGTGCTCTCGCCCGCGGAGGTCATCGCGCACCCACACCTGACCGAGCGCCAGGCGTTTCCCGAGATCGAGCATCCCGGCCGCGGCAAGGTGCGGATCACGGCCGTGCCGTTCCACGTCGACAGCCGGCCGGTGACGCCGCGCGGCGGCGCCCCGTATCGAGTCGGCGAGCACACGCGCGCGGTCCTCAGCGACGTGCTCGGCTATTCGAAGGAACGCATCGAGGAGCTGCGCCGGCTCAAGGCGATCGACACGGTGTGACCGCGTCGTGCCGCTGATCTTCTCCTACGGCACGCTCCAGGAAGACCGCGTGCAGCTCGCGACGTTCGGCCGGCTGCTCCAGGGGCGTCCGGACGCGCTGGTCGGCTTCGCTCGGTCGTCGGTGCCGATCGACGACCCGCACGACGTGGCCGAGAGCGGCCGCACGCACCACGCCAACGTGATCTTCGACGGCAAGAACGGAAGCCGTGTGAACGGCACGGTGTTCGAGATTACCGACGACGAGCTCGCCGCCACCGACCGCTACGAGCAAACCGCCGCGTACACGCGCATCGCGGCGACGCTCGCTTCGGGGGCGAAGGCGTGGGTGTACGTCGACGCCCGCTCGGCGCCGCCAAACTCCTGACCGTCGAGCCGGTCAGACGCCGAACGCGCGCTCGGCGGCGGCTTCGCCCGATCTGACGCAGTCGGCGATCCCGACGCCGCGATAGGCGCCGCCGCAGAGATGGAGACCAGGCAGCGCCGCGGCGCACTGCTCGATCGCTTCGACGCGCGCCACGTGGCCGACGTGGTACTGCGGCATCGCCTTGGTCCAGCGCGCCACGCGGGTGAGCACCGGCTCGGCGGTGATTCCGAGCGCCTGAGAGAGCTCGTCGCGCGCGACCGCGGCCAGCACGCCATCGTCCGATTCGAGCACGCGCTCGTTCAACGCACCGCCGAGGAAGCATCGGAGCAGCGCGTGGCCCTCCGGCGCGCGGCCGGGATACTTCACGCTCGAGAAGGTGCAGGCGAGCATCGAGCGGCCTTCCGTGCGCGGGACGACGATGCCGAACCCGTCGAGCGGATGCGGCACATCCGCGCGGCGATAGCCGAAGCTGACGGTCGCCGAAGACGCGTAGGGAATCTCGCCGAGCAGGGTCGCCAGCGCCGGATCGATGTAACGCGTGAGCCGGCTCGCCGCGTGGGACTCCGTCGCGAGAATCAGGTGGTCGGCTTCGAGTGCTGTACCCAGCCCGCCCGTCACCCGCCAGCCGGCGCCGTGGCGCTCGATGCCGTCGACCCGGTGCTTCAGCAGCACCGAGCCGGGCGGCAGGCGCGAGGCCAGCTCCGTCACCAGCTCTTCCATACCGTTCTGAAAGGTCACGAAGAGGCTCCAGCGCGCGCCGCTCGTCCCGGCCTCAGGCGCGCGGCGATTGGCCCGCCAGAGCCCGAGGATGATCGAGCGCTCCCGGCGCTCGAGCTCGCCGAAGCGCGGCATCGTCGCGGTCAGCGAGAGCTCGTCGGGATCGGCCGTGTAGATGCCGGCAACAAGCGGCTGCGCCACGCGCTCGAGCGCCTCCCGGCCAAGACGGCGGCGCACGAAGGCGCCCAGGCTCTCGTCGTCCTTCACGCTTCGGGGCACCACGAGATCGAGCGCCATCCGGAGCTTACCGCGCCAGGAAAAGAGACCGGACCTGACGAACGGGCCGAGCTTCGTCGGCGCCAGGAGCTGGAACCCGTCCGGCAGCGGATGCAGGCGCCCGTCGCGCCACACGAAGACTTTTCGAAATCGATCGTCGGTGCGTACCAGGCGGTGCTCGACGCCGAGTCTGCGGCAGAGCGCCAGCGCCCACGGCTTCTCGGAGAGGAACGAGTCCGGGCCCGCCTCGACGAGAAATCCGCCGGCATGCTCGGTCGTGATGGTGCCGCCGAGCCGGTCGCGCGATTCGACGACCGTCAGCTCGAGACCGACGGATCGCTCACGCGCGAGCTCGACCGCACGATGGGCGGCCGCGAGCCCGGTGATGCCGCCGCCGACCACCACCAGCTTCATCGCGGACCCTTCATCTGAGAACCTCGTAAGCGCGCACGAGCTCGGTCAGCATCGCGACGAACTCGGGGTGATCGTTGACGGCCGCCGCGCGATGGAGCTCGAGCCCGGCGTCGGCGGCCACCCGGCGCGCCTCGACGTCGAGGTCGTAGAGCACCTCGACGTGGTCACACACGAACCCGATCGGCACCACGACCGCGTGGCGCTTGCCCTCGCCGCCGAGCCGCCGGAGCACATCGTTGACGTCGGGCTCGAGCCACGGCTGCCGGGGGCTGCCGCTCCGGCTCTGATACGCGATCGACCATTGCGCGTGGCCGAGGCGCCTGGCGACGGCGCGCGCCGCAGCGGTCAGGTCCGACACGTACGGCGAGACCGCGGCCATCGCGACCGGGATGCTGTGAGCGGTGAACACGAGCGGCGTCGACGCGCGCGTGTCGACCGGCACCTCGTCGAGCGCCGCGCGAGCCCGGTCGGCCACTGCCGCCACGAAGCGCGGCCGCTCGAACCACGCCGGCGCGAAGCCGACCTCGGGCGCGCCCGCGACGCGCGTCCGAGCCTCGGCGACGTCCTGCATGTAGCGGTCCCACGATGCCTCGGTGCGGAGCGGCGAGAGAATGATCGCGAGCGCCCGCCTGATGCTCTTGCCCGCCATTTCGCCGAGCGTCTCGTGGAGGAACGGATGCCAGTTGCGCATCCCGACGAACACGGGTAGCGCCGACCCGACCCGCGCGAGCGACTCCTGGAGCGCGCGCGCCTGCGCGAACGTCAGCTCGGCCAGCGGCGAGCGCCCGCCCGGCATCGCTTCGTAGTGGTGCGCGACCTCTTCGAGCCGCTCGGCCGGGATGCCGCGGCCGCGCGTGACGACCTCGAGAAAGGGCCGGATCTCGTCCGGCGCCGTCGGCCCGCCGAAGGCGACCAGCAGCACCGAGTCGATACCGCTCATTGCCGGTCGGAGAGCTCGTGCACCATCTCGACCAACGCGCCCGCGTGCTCGACCGGCGTCTGCGGCAGGATCCCGTGGCCGAGGTTGAAGATGTGACCCGGGCGGCCGCCGGCGCGGTCGAGGATGTCCTTCACGCGCTGGCGGATGTATGCGGACTTCGACAACAGCACGACCGGGTCGAGGTTTCCCTGCACCGCCACGTCGTGGCCGACCGCCGCCCAGCCCTGGTCGAGGTCGACGCGCCAGTCGAGTCCGATCACGTCGCCCCCGGCGGCGCGCATCGACGGCAAGAGCGATGCGGTGCCGGTGCCGAAATGGATGACCGGGATCCCGGGCGTGAGCGCGCGGATCAGCGCGCGCGTGTGCGGCAGCACGAAGGTGCGGTAGTCATCGGGCGCCAGCACGCCGACCCAGGAGTCGAAGATCTGCACGGCCTGGGCGCCCGCGGCGATCTGGCCGTTGAGATAGCGCGACGTCGCGTCGACGAGAACGCCCATGAGCCGGCCCCAGCCCTCCGGCTCCTCGTACATGAGGCGCTTGGTGTGCAGGTAGTCGCGCGACGGGCCGCCCTCGACGACGTACGACGCCACCGTGAACGGCGCGCCCGCGAAGCCGATCAGCGGCACCTTACCGGCGAGCGCCTGCCTCACGCGGCGCACGGTCTCGAACACGAACGGGACGGCGGCGTCGACGTCGACGCGCGGCAGCCGCGCGATGGCGGCCTCGCTGCGCACGGGCCGATGGATCACCGGCCCCTCGCCCTTCGCGAACTCGAGCCCGACGCCGAGCGGCTCGACGATCAGCAGGATATCGGCGAAGAGGATGGCGGCGTCGACGCCGAGGCGCGCGACCGGCTGCAAGGTGACCTCCGCGGCCGCCTCGGGATTGTGCGCGAGCTCCAGAAACCCATACCGCTCGCGCATCGCGCGGTACTCCGGCATGTAGCGGCCGGCCTGACGCATGAGCCACACCGGCGTGTACGACGTCGGCTGGCGGCGCGCGGCACGGAGGAAGACTGCGTCGTTCCCTGACACGCTTGAGAGCTTATCAGAGCGGAACGGAGCGGAATCGGCTCTTCGGTCAGTCGCGGCGTTCCGGCGCCAGCCCGGCGATGAGCGCCGTCAGCTCGAGCGGGTCGACGGGCTTGGCGATGTGCGCGTGGAAGCCCGCCTCGAGCGCGAGCGTGCGGTCCTCCGAGCGCGCGTAGGCCGTGAGCGCCAGCGCGCGGACCAGGCCGCCCTCGCCGGCACCCAGGGCTCGGACCTTGCGGATCAGGACATAGCCGTCGTCGCCGGGCATTCCGATGTCGCTGAGCAGCACGTCCGGCCGCCACCGCCGCAGCGTCTGGAGGGCCTCGTCGGCCGAGTCCACCACTGTGACGTCGGCGCCGGCCCGGCCGAGGATCTCGGCCAGCAGGTCGCGCGCATCCGCCTCGTCGTCCACGACGAGGATCCGTCGCCCGGTCAGATTGATCACGCGGGAGGGAGCGCTCTCGAGCCTCCGGTACGCCGCCGTCGGCGTCGATGCGGCGCGGACGTCCTCGCTGCGCAGCGGCAGCTCGACCACCAGGGTCGCGCCTCGTCCGTCGCCGTCGCTCTCGGCCCACACGGTCCCGTCGTGGAGCTCCACGATGTGCCGCACGATCGCCAGCCCGAGTCCGAGCCCGCCGTGCCGCCTCGTTCCGTCGTCCTGGCGGAACCGGTCGAAAATGTGCGGGAGCAGCTCGGCGCTGATGCCGCGACCGGTATCGCGGACGGTGAGGCGCGCATGGGCGCCGGCCCTCTCCAGGCGCAGATCGATGCGCCCTCGGCTCGGCGTGAACTTGATCGCGTTGGCGAGCAGGTTCCACACCACCTGCTGCAGCCGGCCCGGGTCGCCGATGAGCAAGCCGGCCGACGGGTCCAGCACGGCCTTGAGACCGATGCTCTTGGCGTCCGCGAGGCCCTGGACCGCCTCGATCGCCGACTCGATGACGGCGACGAGATCGACGGGTCCGGTCTCGAGCCGCAGCTTGCCCGCGACGATCCGTGAGACGTCGAGCAGATCGTCGATGAGCTGCGCCAGGAGCTTCGTGTTCCGCTCGATGACCGGGAGCGCGCGGGCGGACGTCGCATCGTCCAGCATCCCGGTGGTGAGAAGGCGCACCCAGCCGAGCATGGCCGTCAGCGGCGTGCGGAGCTCGTGCGAGACGACGGCCAGGAACCGGTCCTTGGCCTGGTTCGCGTCACGCAGCTCGCGCCGCGATTCCTCGAGGTCGTGCAGGACTTCCTCGTAGGCGCGCATGTCGCGCAGGATGCCGATCGCGCCGATGACGTTGCCCTGAGGATCGCGGAGCGCCGAGGCGTTGAGGGTCGTCGAGATCACTTCGCCTGATGCGCTCCGCGGATGAAGCCGCACGTTGCGGCTCACGCCGTGCTCGACCACCTCGCGCAGCGCCGCCACGAACTCGCGCGTCTCGTCGGCGCCGAGAAACCTGGACACGGACTGCTCGACGACCTGGTCCTGCCGAAAGCCGAGCAGGTGGGACACGGCGTCGTTGGCCTGGAGGATCTTACCTTCGAGGTCGGACACGAACACCGGGTCCGGCGCGTTCTTGATCAGGCTCTCGGCGTAAGCGCGCGCCTTGTCGAGCTCGCGCATGTCGCGCAGGATGCCGATCGCGCCGATCACGCGCCCCTCCACGTCTCTCAAGGCCGAGGCGTTCAGGGTCGTCGGGATCACGGCGCCCGAGGCGCTGCGGGGATGGAGCCGGGCGTTGCGCGTCACGCCGCACTCCACGACCTCGCGGAGCGCGACCATGAACTCCCACGTCTCCTCCGGCGAGATGATCCGCGAGAGCGACTGCTCGATCAGCTCGTCGGGCCTGAACCCCAGGAGGGAGAACACGGCGTCGTTGGCCTGGTGGATCTTGCCCTCGAGGTCGGACACGAAGACCGGATCCGGCGCGTTCTTGATCAGGCTCTCGGCGTAGGCGCGTGTCTGGTCGAGCTCGCGCATGTCGCGCAGAATGCCGATCGCGCCGATGATGTTGCCGTCCGTGTCCCGCAGCGCGGAGGCGTTGAGCGTCGTGGGGATCGACTCCCCGGTCGCGCTGCGAGGCTGCAGGCGCACGTTGCGGGTGACGCCCCGCGCGACGACTTCCCGAAGCGCCACGACGAACTCGCGCGCTTCGTCGGGCCCGATGAACTGCGAGATCGACTGCTCGAGCACCTCGTCGCGCCGCAGCCCGAGCAGGCGCGAGACCGCCTCGTTGGCCTCGAGGATCTTGCCCTCCAGATCGCAGACGAACACCGGGTCCGGCGCGTTGGCGATGATGATGTCGGCCGACAAGGTCGGCCGGACCGTGTACTCCGCCGTGGGCAAGAGCGCGTCGTTCATGTCGTTCCCCCCGAGCCGGCCGTTCGCCCCGTCGACCCGCCGCTCCGGCGGGGTCATCCGGACAAGGGTCTCCGGAATGACGGCCAGGCGTCCATCGGGTGATTACCTATAGGCGGCGCGGTATTTGCTGGATCTCGCCGGGGCGGCGGGCTTTCGCGGATGGACATGTGAGCTTATGATCTGGCCCACCATGGCCTACATCACCGGCAAGCAAGCGTTTCTTCAGATCTTGAGACAGGAAGGCGTCTCGGTCATGTTCGGCAACCCCGGCACGACCGAGCTGCCGCTCATGGATGGGCTCGCGCGCGAGCCCGGCATCCACTACGTGCTGGCGCTGCAGGAGGCGGTCGCGATCGCGATGGCCGACGCGTACGCCCAGGCCAGCGGCGGCCTCGCCGCGGTGAACGTGCACGTCTCGCCCGGGCTCGGCAACGCGATGGGCATGCTCTACGACGCGGCGAAGTCCGGCGCGCCGATGCTCTTGACCGCGGGCCAGCACGATCAGTCGTTCAACGTGACCGAGCCGATCCTCTGGTCGGACCTGCCGCCGATGGCCGCGCCGCTCGTGAAATGGTCGACCGAGGCGCGTCGGCTCGAGGACCTGCCCCGCATCGTCCACCGCGCGGTGAAGACGGCGTTCGCGCACCCGACCGGCCCCGTGTTCCTCTCCCTGCCGGTCGACGTCCTGAACGCGGAGCGCGATCTGGACCTCGGCGCGCCCACGCGCGTGGCGCCGCGCATCGTCGGCGATCGCGCGGCGGTCGCGCGCGCCGGCGAATTGCTGGCGAAGGCCAAGAACCCGGTGATCATCGCCGGCGACGCGGTCGCCCACGGCGACGCCCTCGCTGAGCTGGCCGAGGTCGCGGAGCTGCTCGGGGCGCCCGTCATCACCGAGGGCGTGCCGAGCACGTGCTCGTTCCCGTTCACGCATCCGCTCCACGCGGGCTCGATGCCGCGGATCGGCCCGCCGATCCGCGCGCTCTTGATGCGCCACGACCTCGTGTTCTCGGTCGGCGGCGATCTCTTCACGCTGTCGCTGCCCGATGACGTCGATCCGATGCCGCCCGGGCTCACGGTGGTCCACCTCGACGTGAACCCCTGGGAGCTTGGCAAGAACTATCCGGCCGAGGTCGCGATCTTCGGCGATCCCAAGGCCACCCTTCCGGAGATCGCCGAGGCGATCCGCCGCAACACCACGAAGACCGGGCATCCGCAGGCTGCCAAGCGGGCGGAGGCGGTCAGCGCGGCGTTTGCCGCCGAGAGAGCTGAGCTGGCCAAGCGCGCCGAGGCCGAAGCCGGACGCGTGCCGATCTCGCCGCTGACGCTCATGCACGAGGTCGCCAAGGTCACGCCGGCCGACGCGGTCATCGTGGACGAGGCGATCTCGTCCTCGCAGGGCATCCGTCACTTCTTCAAGTGCGCCGACGCGAAGAGCTTCTTCGGGCTTCGCGGCGGCGGTATCGGCTGGGGGCTGCCGGCAGCACTCGGTGTAAAGCTGGCGCTACCCAATCGGCCGGTCGTGGCGCTGGTGGGCGACGGCAGCTCGATGTACACGAACCAGGCGCTGTGGACCGCGGCGCGCGAGTCGCTCGCGGTCGTCTACGTGATCTTCAACAACGCGTCGTACCGAATTCTGAAGCAGCGGACGAAGGCGCTGAAGGGTTTCTCGGCCGAGGACGATCGCTACGTGGCGATGGATCTCGACAGGCCGCTGATCGACTTCGTCGGCCTGGCGCGCTCACTGGGCGTGCCCGGCACGCAGGTGGAGAAGTCGTCGAACATCGGGCCGGCCGTCACCAGGGCGCTGGCCAGCGGCGGGCCGCACCTGGTCGACGTGAAGATCGATCCCTCGTTCGCGTGACCGGGATCGCGTGCGCGGCGCGCGGCGGGGACCGGCGAGCGGCTACCCGAGCCGCGGGGCCACGCACTCGGCGAAGAGCCGCATCGAGGCCTGCACGCGCTCGGGCGGGACGCGCGAGCCGATGTTCATCCACACCGCCAGCTTGGTGAAGCCGATGGCGCGGCGGAGCTCTTCGAGCCGTTCGGCGACGCGCTCCGGCGAGCCGTAGACGCCCCAGTCCTTCAGCACCTCGTCGAAGCTCATCCGGCGGAATCGCTCGCCCACCTCGCGTCGCGGCCCGGCGAGCAGCGCCGCGCCCACCGAACGATAGAAGTGCATCGCGCTGGCTTCGACCTCTTCGCGGGCCCGGCGGTCCGTCTCGCCGACGTAGACCGGCAGGATCGCGCCGACCTCGCCGCGCCCGGCGTGGCCAGCCGCGCGCCAGGCGGCGTGGTAAGCGCCGACGTAGCTCTGGAGCTCGCTGATGCTCGAGGTCCGGACGGCCAGGAAGATCGGAAGCCCGCGGCGGCCGACCGCCGCATACGACTCTTCGGACGTCGCCGCGACGCGGAGCGGCGGGTGGGGCTTCTGGTACGGCTTGGGGATCGCGCAGACGTCGCGAAACTGGAAGTACTTGCCCTCGTACGTGAACCGCTCCTCGGTCCACGCCTTCAGCAAGATCTCGAGCGTCTCGTCGAACCGCTCCTGGCTCTCTTCGTACGGAATGTTGAAGCCCGTGTAGTGGCCGGGCAGCCCGCTCCGGCCCACGCCGAAGTCGAGGCGGCCCTTGCTGACGTGATCGAGCGTCGCGACGTCCTCGGCCAGGCGCAAGGGATGGATGAGCGGCAGCACCTGGACGGCGAAGCCGATCTTGACGCGCTTGGTCCGGCCCGCGATGGTCGCGCCGACGACGAGGGGAGAGGACAGCACCGAGCGCTGCTTCTGGAAGTGCAGCTCGGCCAGCCACACGGCGTCGTAGCCGAGATCCTCGGCGAGACAGACCTGGGTCAACGAGTCGTCGAAGGCCTGCGCCTCGTCGACGCCCGGGCGCCACTCGAACTCGGTGAAGAGCCCGATCTCCACTGACGTGTGCTCGCGGGCCAGCGCCCGAGCGCCTACGACGCCGCCGGGCTCTTGGCGTCCGATGCGGTGGTGATGCGGCCGAACGCCTTGTCGACGAGCTGGCGCGCCCGCGCCGGATCGACGTGGTTCGCGGTCTGGCACGGCGTCGACTCTTCCAGGACGCGCTCGGGGTCCTGCCAGAGGCGGAACTTCTTGTAGCGGTCCTCGAACTCGATCCCGAGCCCGCGCGCGAACACCGACAGATAGTGCTCGATCGTGATCGGCCGCGCGGTCTCGAAGCCGCACATGAGCCGCTGGCAGCCGTGATAGATCGTCGCGAGCGTGGCGGCGCCACCGGCGCGCGCCCGGTCGATCTCGTCGAGAATCAGCCCGTCCCAGACCTGCTGGCCGAGCTGGGCCTGCACGTCGACCGTGCAGAGCCGGCCGAAGCGCGGCTCGGAGCCGACGTCGACCAGGCGCAGGCCCGGCACCGCCTCCAGCAGGCGGCGGCACGCGGCGCCCTCACGCTTACGCGGCTCGCTCTGGCTGTGATAGTGGAGCGCGACGGCCTGGTCGACCCGCTGCGTGAACTGGATCGACGGCAAGCGGTCGGCGAGGAACTCGGTCGTGTGCCGCACCGGGAACGGCCACTCGAACTTCTGGATCTCGTCGTAGAAGAACATGCACGACGGGCACCACATCACGACCTCTTCCGGCTTGTAGCGCTGGAAGAGCTCGACGGTGCGCTTGTTCATGCCGTTCGAGGCCGCGGTGTCGCCGTTCCGGTGGTGGACGATGCCGCAGCAGTAGGTCGGGCCGCCGACCGCGACGTAGTCGAGCCCGAGCCGATCGAAGATCGCGGTGACCGTGCGGATCATGTGCGAGGTGCGCAGCACGTTGCAGCCGAGATAGAGCACGATCTGGTGCGGCTCGGCGTCTTTCTCCGGAGCCTGCTGCCGCCACGTGCGCTCCTCAGGCAGGGTCGTCAGGTCTTCCGTCAGGAGGATCTCGCCGAAGTGCTTCTTGTAGTCGTAGCCCATCTCAGCTCTCCAGTCCGCGCCGCTTTCGCTCGAGCATTCTCAGGTCGGCCCGCCGCACCTTACCCGTGGTCGTCACCGGGATCGCCTCAATGAATTCTATCTCACGCGGGTACTCGTGGGCAGAAAGCCGCGTGCGGACCCAGGCCTGGAGATCCCGCGCCAGGTCGGCGCTGCCGGACCCGCCGGGATGGAGCTGGACGAACGCCTTGACCACCTCGCCCCGGACCGGGTCGGGCGCCCCGATCGCGGCCGCCAGCGCGACCGCCGGGTGGCCCTGCAGGCAGTCCTCGATCTCGCTGGGGCCGATGCGATAACCCCCGCTCGAGATGAGATCGTCCTTCCGGCCGACGAACCAGAAGTAGCCCTCGGCATCTTTTCTGGCGAGATCCCCCGTCAGCGCCCAGTCGCCGACGAACTTGTCCCGCGTGGCCTGCTCGTTGTTCCAGTAGCGCAGGAACATCACGGGGTCCGGACGGCGCACCGCCACCTCGCCGACCTCGCCGGTGGCCACCGCTTGCCCCTTGTCGTCCACGAGGTCGACGACGTGGCCTGGGATCGGCCGTCCCATCGAGCCGGGCTTCACCGGCATCAGGAGCGAGCAGTTGCCGAGGACCAGGTTCACCTCGGTCTGTCCGAAGCCCTCGTGCGGGGTGACGCCCAGCGCCTCGCGCGACCAGCGGATCACCTCTTCGCCCACGGCCTCACCGCCGGTGAACATCGAGCGCAGCTCGAGCCGCCAGCGCGAGCGCGGGTCGCCGACCGAGCGCATCATCTTCAGCATGGTCGGCACCAGGAACGTGTTGCGCACACGGTGCCGCGCGAGGACGTCGAACGCACGCTCGGCGTCGAACTTCTTCGGCCGGTGCGCGATGACGGTCACGCCGTAGTGCCAGCTCGGGAGCAGCACGTCGAGCAGCCCGCCCGCCCAGGCCCAGTCCGCCGGGCTCCAGTGCCGGTCGCCGGGCTTCGGAAAATACTCGTGATAGAACTCGATCGCCGGCAGATGGCCGAGCAGCACGCGATGGGCATGGAGCGCGCCCTTCGGCGGTCCGGTCGTCCCCGACGTGTAGATCAGGATCGCCGGATCCTCGGCCGACGTCGCCACGGGCTCGAGCGAGTCGGGCATGCCGTCGATCACGCGCGCGTATTCGAGCACGCCGCCCGCATCGGCGCGATCGACCGACATCACGTGGGTGAGCGCCGGCAGCCCCTTGGCGACCGCCAGCACGCGCTCCAGGTTGTCGGCGTCGGTCACGACGAGCTTCGCGCCCGCGTCGCGCAACCGGTACTCGAGCGCCTCGGGGCCGAACAGGGTCGAGAGCGGCAGCGCGACCGCGCCGAGCTTGTACGCGGCCAGATGCGCGACCGCAGTCTCCGGCCGCTGCGGCAGCACGATCCCGACGCGATCGCCGCGCTCGATGCCGAGGCCGGCGAACACACGCGCGAGCTGATTGGAGCGGGCGCGGAACTCCGCGAACGTGTGCTCGCTGACCGAGCCTGCGTCGTCCTCGTAGACCATCGCCACCCGCGAGCGATCGCCGGCGTGGCGATCGCAGGCGTCGACCGCGATGTTGTAGGCGGACGGGATCGTCCAGCGGAAGCGCTGGTAGACCTCGTCGTAGCTCGATCCGCGCGGCAGGAGCGTGTCGACCATGCGTCGTTAGCCTACCACCGCGGGCGGAGCCCTAGCCGCGCGCGAGCCAGAGCCGGGACACCACGACAACGATGATAAGCTCCGCGGCATGCCGGGCCGTCGAGTTCCGTTGCGCGCGATCGCCGCGCTCTTCCTCCAGCGTCAGCACCTGGCGCGACCTCGGTCGAAGGCGCTGACCGCGCCGCGCCTGCGCCGCTTCGCCGAGGACGTCGGCGGGATCCAGCTCGATTCGATCAACGTGCTGGACCGCGCTCACTACCTGACGGTGTGGAGCCGATTCGGTCCGTACGACCGGAGGTGGCTCGATCGGCAGGTCTATCGCAAGCGGCTGCTCTTCGAATACTGGGCGCACGCCGCCTGCCTGGTGCCGGCCTCGGACTTCGCGTGGTGGAGGCGCGCGATGCTCGACTACCGGAGCCGCCACACCGGCTGGTCGGGCTGGCTCAGGCGCAACGGCAAGATGCTGAAGACCGTCAGGGACGCCGTGCTGGCGAACGGGCCAATGGCCAACGGCGACTTCGAGGGCCGGCGTCGACCGGGCCGCGGCGGCTGGTGGTCGTGGCGCCCGGTGCAGCACGCGCTCCATCACCTCTGGATGACCGGCGCGCTCACGATCCACTCGCGCGAGCACTTCCAGAAGCGCTACGACCTGCTCGAGCGCGCGATACCGACGGCGCTCGACGTCGAGCCGGTCACCGCCGTCGAGTTCCAGCGCTGGCACCTCGAGCGCTCGCTGCACGCGATGGGGGCCGCGACCGAGCTCGATCTGGCGCGCTACCTCACGTTCCCGCGCTTTCAGCCCGGGATCCGCCGCGCGGCGCTCCGCACGATGCTCGAGCGCGGCGACGTCAGCGAGATCGAGCTCGAGGGCTCGGCCGGCCGATGGCTCGCGCTCACTCGCGACGTGCCGGCATTGATGCGAGCGGGGCGCGCGGAGGCGCCGTCGCGCGGAACGACGTTCCTGTCGCCGTTCGATTCGCTGATGTGGCATCGCGATCGGGTCGCGCGACTCTTCGGGTTCGACTACCGCATCGAGGTCTACACGCCCGGGCCCAAGCGCGTGCACGGCTATTACACGCTGCCGATCATGCACGACGGCCAGCTCATCGGCCGCGTCGATGCCAAGGCGCACCGCGCCGACCGCAAGCTCGAGGTCCGTCACGTGCATTTCGAGCCGTGGTTCGCGACGAACGGTATCTCGCCCACGGGCTTGGAGCGACTGGATCAGGATGCGGCGCTGGCCGGCGTCGCGGACGCGCTGCGCTCGCTCGCCGTCTTCGTCGGCGCCGACGCGGTGCGCCTGCGCCGCGTGACTCCCGGACGGCTGCGCGCGCCACTCACGCGGTGTTTGCGCGATGCGCGAGAGCCCGTTGCCCCGCCTGCCCCCGCCAGCGCGCTCGAGGCTGAGGACGCGAAGCTGCCGGTCTGACTAGATCTCTTTGCTGAGGTCGTGCCCCACGAAGTAGCTGCCGAGCACGGATCCATCGGGGAAGCGGACCGTGATGCTCCCCAGACCGTGGTGAGCGTTCGGGTCGACGCCGGTCACCACGCCTCCGGTCCTGAACGTCGTCCTTACGCGGTCGCCGACCACGAAGGGGCAGACGACGTCCCGCATCGAGCGCCGAAGCTTCCTTCCGGCCAGGAATGCTCTGAGCGGCTTCAGCGCGGCGTCGAGGAAGCCCGCCTTCTCCGCAGGGGCGGGTGCCGCGGCGCCGGCGACGTCGTACGTTTCCCCGTCGTCTCCCTGCACCATCCATCCGTTGGCGGCGGCGAGCCTCACGAACGCGCGAACCTGCTCGTCGGTCGGGCTCTTGACGGTGATCGCCCCGTCCTCGAAATAGACCCAGTCGGGGATCGCGGGCGTCGCGCGCAGGCGGTTCCATTCCTCGCGACTGAACTGATCGGACGCCGCCCGTCCGTTGCTTTGGACCAGATACAGGTTGTAGCCCAATGCGTCGCCTCCCTCAGCGCGCCATGGCGTCGAGCACCCGTGCGTGATCACTTATGAGTGGCGCCTGGCATGTGTGGGCGGTCGCTCGGAATCCTGCTACCATCCAGCTATCTTAGCGCCCGAGAGGTCGTGGAATGGACAAGGAAGGTAGCCAGCTCATCCGGGGACTCGAGGGGGTCGTCGCCGCCGAGACCAAGCTCTGCGACCTCGACGGCAAGAACGGCCGCCTCGCCTACGGCGGCTACGACATCGACGACCTGGCGCAACGCGCGAGCTTCGAAGAAGTCTGCCACCTGCTCTGGTACGGCGATCTTCCGAACGCCGCGCAGCTCGACAAGATCACCTACGCGCTCATCGCCGCGCGCGAGATCCCGACCGATCTCGTCCAGGCCTTCCGGCTCATGCCGAAGGCGACGGATCCGATGCGCGTGCTCCAGGCCGCCGTGGCGATGCTCGGCATGAGCGATCCGGATACGACCGACAACTCCCACGCGGCGAATATCCGGAAGGCGATCCGACTCACGAGCCAGATGGCGACCGCGATCTGCGCACATCACCGGGTCCGGTCCGGCGAGGAGCCGATTCGTCCGGCATCGGATCTCTCCCACGCCGCGAACTTCCTCTATATGCTCACGGGCAAGCGACCGAGCGGCGTCGTGAGCAAGGCGTTCGACGCGAGCCTGACGCTCTACGCCGAGCACGAGCTGAACGCGTCGACCTTCACCACGCGGTGCATCGTCTCCACCCAGTCCGACATGCACTCGGCCGTGGCCGGCGGCGTCGGCGCGCTCAAGGGGCCGCTGCACGGCGGCGCCGGCGAAGCCGTGATGCGCACTCTGATGGAGATCGGCGAGGTCGCCAACGTCGAGGCCTTCACCGAGAAGGCGCTCACCGAGAAGCGGCGGTTCATGGGCATGGGGCATCGGGTCTACAAGGCGGGCGATCCGCGCGCGGCGATCCTCAAGGGCATGGCCGAAGAGGCGTGCCGTCAGTCCGGCCAGTTCAAGTGGTACGAGATGGCCGTGAAGCTCCACGCGCGCATCAACGAGGCGAAGAAGCTGATCCCCAACGTCGACTTCTATTCGGCGCCGCTCTTCTACTCGCTCAACATCCCCGTCGATCTCTTCACACCGGTGATCGCGGCCGGCCGCATCGCGGGCTGGACCGCGAACATCGTCGAGCAATTCGACGATAACCGCCTGATCCGCCCCCGCGGCGACTACATCGGCCCCGGCCGTCGCGACTTCAAGACCGTGGACAAGCGCTGATTCGTAGACGCCATGAGAACGCCGCTTTCGAATGGGCCTCTCAAAAGTATCGAGCGGAGCCAAGCACAATGACGTCACGTCCAACCCTGTCATCGCCGTCGACCGTGCCCGAATCGGTGGGGGGGTCTGGGGGAGGAGCGGCGCTCGCTCCCCCCCAGTCCAACTAAATGCCCCAGAGCCTCACGCACAAGCTCATCGCCAGCCATCTCGTGGCCGGCAAGCCCGAGGCCGGTCACGAGATCGGCATCTCGATCGATCAGCTGCTGCTGACCGACACCAACGGCACGATGTCGTGGCTGCAGTTCGAGGCGATGGGGTTTCCGCGCGCCGTGCCCGCGCGCATCGTGAGCTACGCGGACCACAACGTCTACCAGGTCGACTCGCGCAACTCCGACGACCATCGCTACATGCAGGCCGTCTCGCGCAAGTACGGCGCGATCTTCTCCAAGCCCGGCAACGGCATCTGCCACCAGGTGCACATGGAGAGCTTCTCCATCCCGGGGCAGACCTTGCTCGGCACCGACAGCCACACGCCGCTCTGCGGCGCGGCGGGCATGCTGGCGATCGGCGCCGGCGGGCTCGACGTCGCGGTGGCGCTCGGCGGCGGCCCGTACTTCTTCCAGATGCCCCAGGTCGTGCGCGTGCACCTCACCGGGGCCCTTCAGCCGTGGGTGACGGCCAAAGACGTCATCCTCGAGCTCCTGCGACGGCTGACCGTCCGCGGCGGGACCGGCAAGATCTTCGAGTACGGCGGGCCGGGGCTTCGCAGCCTGCTCGCGACCCAGCGCATGACGATCGCCAATATGGGCGCCGAGCTCGGTCTCACGACCAGCGTGTTTCCGAGCGACGACATCACACGCTCCTTCCTGACGCGCCTGGGGCGCGGCGACGACTGGCGCCCGGCGGGGCCCGACGACGACGCGACGTACGACGACGAGATCACGCTCGACCTGGCGGCGTTGACGCCGCTGGTGGCGCTGCCGGGCTCGCCCGACCGGGTCGTGCCGATCGAAGAGGTCGCGGGCACGGCGATCGAGCAGGTGATGGTTGGCTCGTGCACGAACGGCTCGTGGCACGACATGGCGTCGGTCACCGACATCGTGCGCGGCCGCCGCGTACACTCGTCGGTCTCGTTCGTGCTGTTCCCGGGAAGCCACAAGATCCTCGAGACGATGGCTCGCGAAGGGTTGCTGACCGACCTCATCGCCGCGGGCGCCACCGTCTCCGAGTCGAGCTGCGGGGCGTGCGCCGGGATCGGCCACGTGCCGGCGGCGGGCGCCAAGAGCCTGCGCGCCTTCAATCGCAACTTCCCCGGACGGAGCGGCGTGAAGGACGACGCGGTCTATCTCTGCTCGTCGACCGTCGCGGCGGCCTCGGCGCTCACCGGCGTCATCACCGACCCCCGCACGCTCGGCGCGCCGTCGCCGACGGCCCTGCCGGCGCGCTTCGCGTCGTCGACCGTCGGATTCGTCGAGCCCGACGGCGCCGGCGAGATCCCGCGCGGACCGAACATCAAGCCGGTGCCGCTCGGCGAGCCGGTGGCCGACGCGCTCGAGGCGCCGGTCGTGATCAAGCTCGGCGACAAGGTGTCGACCGACGACATCTCACCGGCTGGCTCCGCGGTGCTCGTCTTCCGCTCGAACATCCCGGCGATCTCCGAGTTCACCTTCAAGTACGTCGACGCCGAGTTCGTGGCGCGCGCGAAGGCGGCCGGCCGTGGGATCATCGTGGGCGGTGAGACGTACGGGCAGGGCTCGTCGCGCGAGGCGGCCGCGACCGGGCCGATGTTCCTGGGCATCCGCGCTGTGATCGTCAAGTCCTTCGCCCGCATCCACCGGACGAACCTGATCAACTGGGGCGTGGTCCCGCTGGTGCTCGACGACTCGGCCGACTTCGCCGCGATCGAGCAAGACGATCGGCTGAGGCTCCCGGGCTTGCGCGCCGCGCTGGTAGCCGGCGAGCGCGTGCGGATCGAGAACGCGCGGACCGGTGCGATCTTCACCGCCTCGTGTGTGCTGACGCCGCGCGAGCGCGAGATCCTGCTCGCCGGCGGGATCCTCGCCCACACCAAAGCCGGTCGCGCGTGACGACGATCGACTGAGGAGAGCCACATGGGCCAGAAGAAGATCCGCGCCGTCTACATGCGCGGCGGCACCAGCCGCTGCCTCGTCTTCCACCAGGGCGACCTGCCGCCGGTCGGCGCCGACCGCGATCGCATCCTGCTCGCCGCGCTCGGGAGCCCCGATCCCTACGGGCGGCAGCTCGACGGCATGGGCGGCGGGATCTCGTCCTTGTCGAAGGCGTGCATCATCGGCGCCCCGAGCCATCCCGACGCCGACGTCGACTACACGTTTGCGCAGATCGAGGTCGCGAAGGCCACGGTGGACTACAAGGGCAACTGCGGCAACTGCTCGTCGTCCGTCGGACCGTTCGCGATCGACGAGGGCCTGGTCAAGGCCGTCGAGGGCGAGACGCTCGTGCGCATCCACAACACGAACACGAAGAAGCTAATCGTCGCGCACGTGCCCGTGCGCGGCGGCGAGGCGGCCGTCGAGGGCGACTTCGAGCTGGCCGGCGTCGCCGGACGCGGTGCCAGGATCGCGCTCGACTTCCTCGATCCGGGCGGCGCCGGCACCGGCCGGCTGCTGCCGACCGGCGCGCCGCGCGAGACGATCGACGGCATCGACGCCTCGCTGGTCGACGCGACGAATCCCGTCGTGTTCGTCCGCGCGAAGGACGTCGGGCTCGCCGGCACCGAGACGCCGCAGGAGATCGACGCCGATCGGGCGCTCTCGGCGCGGCTCGAGGCGATCCGCGTCGAAGCGGCCCGGCGGATGGGCATTCCCGGCAGCGCCGCGGTGCCGAAGATCGCGATGGTCGCGCCGTCGACCGCGTTCACGGCGCTGGACGGCGTCAAGCATGCGGCCGACACGGTCGATCTGATCGCGCGCGTGATCTCGATGGGCAACTGCCACCGCGCGGTCGCGCTCACCGTCGCGATGTGCCTGGGCGTCGCCGCCCGGATCGACGGGACGGTCGTGCGCGAGTGCGCGGGTGACGCGGCCCGCGATGTTCGCCTCGGCCATCCGTCGGGCGTGCTGCCGATCGACGCGGCGGTGCGGCCGCGCGGCGGCGGCCCGTGGGCCGAGCGCGTCACCGTCTACCGGACGGCTCGACGGTTGATGGAAGGCTTCGCGCGCATTCCGTGAGCGCCACCCTCACCGGCGCGCGGCGCGACACGATGGACGGTTTTTATCGCGCCGTGCGCGCGGTCGGGAGCTTCTGGCTCTGGTTCTTCTTCCGCTCGGTCGACGTCCGCCACCCCGAGCGCGTGCCCGCCGACGGACCGGTGCTGCTCTGCATCAACCATCCCAATAACTTCATCGACTCGCTGCTGGTCGGCGGCGCCGTACCGCGCAAGGTGCACTATCTCGCCACCGCGGCGCTGTTCAGGAAAGGCCTCGTCGCGCGTTTTCTCCTCGCGTGTGGCGCCATTCCCGTCTACCGCAAGCAGGACGATCCTGACAAGATGCAGAAGAACACCGACACGTTCGAGGCGTGCTACAGGGCCTTCGGCGAAGGCCGGCTGGTTGCGATCTACCCGGAGGGCACCACGCACGCCGAGGTGCGCGTGCAGCGGATCAAGACCGGCGCCGCGCGGCTGGCGCTCGGCTACGAGGCCGAGCGGCCGGGCGCCTTGCGCGTGATCCCCGTCGGGCTGAACTTCGACGCGCGCAAGTCCTTCCGCGGGCGGGTCCTCGTGTCGTTCGGCCCGGCGATTCCCGTCACGCCGTATCTCGACGCGTATCGGCGCGAGCCGGTCAAGGCCGTCGAGGCCCTGACCGACGCGATCCAGTGGGGCATCGAGGCCGAGGTGGTTCACGTCGAGCGCATCGACGAGAGCCGGCTCGTGAACGCGATCCAGGAGCTCTACCGCGACGAGCTCGTGCGTGAGCTCAAGGAAGAGCGCGGGCTCGCCGAGCGGCAGATCGATCTCGTGCGACTCTCGCGGGCGATCGTGGATTCGACCAACTACTTCAAGCAGCGCGACCCCGAGCGCGTCGAGCGCATCTGGCAGAGCATCCAGAGCTACCGAGCGCTCCTCGCCGAGTACCGCGTGAAGGACGAGGCCGTGCGCGCCCGGCTCGAGGGGCGGCGCCCGCGCCAGCGAATCCGCCGCGGCTGGGACGCGATCGCCGGCTTCCCGTTCTTCGTATATGGGGCGGCCGTGAACTTTCTGCCGTACTGGATCCCGCGCTGGGTCGCGCGCCGCATGTCGCGCAAGGAGACCGACTACGCGACCTGGCGGTTTCTGACGGCGATGATCGCGCTGCCGCTGTTCTGGTTCCTCGAGACGTGGATCATCGCGCGCCTGGCCGGCCCCGCCGTCGCGCTGATCTTCCTGGTATCGCTGCCGCTCTCGGGCGTGATCGCCTATCGCTACTGGGTCGGCGCCGGACGCCTGCGGAGCCGGCTGCGCTTCGGCGCGCTCGCGCTGACCCGCGAGCACGTGGCCCGGCGTCTGACGACCGAGCGACAGGCGCTCATTGCCGAGCTCGAGCACGCCAAGAACGACTACCTGACCGCGACGAAAGGAAGCTCGTTTTGAGCGTTCGCCTGCTGGAGGAGATGTCGACACCCGCGCTCGACGCGCTCGACCGTGCGCGCACCGTTGTGGTGCTGACCGTGAGCCCGCTCGAGGAGCACGGGCCGCATCTGCCGGTGGGCGTCGACGCGATCGCGGCGCGCCACTTCGCCGAGGCTCTGAGCGCGCGGCTCATCGGCGCTCGGCCCGGCTGGACCGCGCTGCTCGCCCCCACCCTGCCGCTCGGCTCGTTCACGTTCGACGCGGTGGGCACCGTGAGCGTGCGGCAGCGGGTCGTGCGCGACGCGGTCGTGGACTACGGGCGCTCGCTGGCCCGCGCGGGCTTTCGCTACATTCTCGTCGCCAACGGCCACGGCGGCCCCGGGCACCTCACGGCGCTCGAGGAAGCCTCGGCGATCGTCACCCGCCGCCACCGCGTGATGATGGCGTCGGTGTCCGGCCATCTGGCCTGGGAGTTCCTGCGCGGCCGCTACGTCGACAAGATCGAGGCTGAGCTCGGACGGCCGCTTTCGGATGCGGAACGGCGCGCGTTCGCCGAGGACGCGCACGGCGGCTGGTGGGAAACGTCGCTGATGCTGCTGATCCGCCCCGATCTCGTCGACCAGTCGTATCGCACGCTTCCGCCGGCGCGCTACTCGCTGCCCGAGAGGGCCGTGCCCAACTTTCCGCTGCGGAACGGCGGCCAGGGCTACGTCGGCCACCCGGCGCTGGCCGATCCGGCGTTCGCCAGGGCAGCGTCGCAGGTGCTGATGGCGGAGACGATGGAGCTCGTCGAGGGCCTGCTCGACGGACGCATCAAGCCGAGCGCCGGCCGGTCGCCGTTCTTTGCGCTGCCATTTTTCAGAACAGACTTCTGGCCGCTCGCCGTCACCGCGGCCGCTGGCCTCGCGCTGGGCGCCGCCGCCTCCCTCGCGCTCGTGCTCGGCAGACACCGCTCCGATGGCCCCGGATCCGATCGTCGAGCTTGACGCCGTCGACGGCGTCGCCTGGCTCCGGCTCAACCGCCCGCAGGCGCTGAACGCGCTCAACCGCGAGCTGACGGACGCGCTCGAAGCCGCACTCGAGCGCGTGGCCGCGATGGACGGCGCGCGGGTTCTGGTGGTGGCCGGCCGCGGCCGCGCGTTCTGCGCGGGGAACGACATCAAGGAGATGGAAACGGTGTCGTCCGAGGATGCGGAGACGCTCGCCCGGCGCCACGCGGCGATCATGCGACGCTTCGCGAGCCTGCCCCAGGTGACGATCGCCGCGGTCGACGGCTACGCGCTGGGCGGCGGTCTCATGCTGGCGATCGCGCAGGACCTGCGCGTGGCGTCCGATCGCGCGCGCTTCGGCTTGCCGGAGGTAACGCTCGGCTTCCCGCCGGCGTACGGGATCGGGCGGCTCCTCGACGTGGTGGCGGGCGGCCACGCGCGCGACCTCTTGCTCACGGGCCGCACGATCCACGCCGCGGAGGCGCTCCGGATCGGTCTCGTCAACCGGGTGGTCGCGCCGCCCACCCTGGAGGCAAGCGTCACCACCCTCGCCGGCGAGATCGCGCGCTCGCCGCGCAGCGGTCTCGCGGCCACGAAAGAGATCGTGGCGGCGATTCGGTCCGGCGCGCCGGGCCGGGAAGCCGAAGGCTACGCGGCGGCGCTCAGGTCGAGCCCGGCGGCGCGGGAGCTGATCCGGGAGTTCGCGAGCCGGAAGAAGAAGTAGGCGGCTATCGCTTGCGGCGGACCATGTCCTGGTCGGCCACGCGCAAGAGATCCTCGGCGCTCTCCGGGGGCGACTGCGCGTAGGCCACGCCGAAGCTGCACGTGATCGGGACCGGGATCCCGCGCTTGCCCGAGAGGCCCTTGATCTTCTCGTTGACCCTCGTCATGACCGTTTCGATATCCTCGGCCGCCGCGTCGGGAAAGAACACGAGGAACTCGTCGCCGCCGTGGCGCACGATCAGGTCGGTCGTGCGCGTGGCCTCGACCAGCGCGTCGGCGACCGTCCGCAACACGTCGTCGCCCACGCCGTAGCCGAAGCGGTCGTTGATCGCGCGCAGCTGCAGCACGTCGACCATGAGCAAGAGCGCGCCGGTCTTGCGGCGCCGCGCGACGGCGGCGAGCCGCCGATACTGGTCGTGGAAGGCACGGCGGCCCGCCAGGCCCGTGACCGGATCGGGGGCGAAGCGCGACAGGCGCCGGTCTGTTTCGTAGAGCCGGCCCGCGAGCATGCGCAGCATCGAGACCGCCAGCTCCGCCGAGCCCTGGAGCACCCGGAGAAATTCGGTCTGGGGGATCACGAGGCAGTGCGTCCGCTCGACCGCGACGACCGTCGCCGAGCGCGGCTGGTTTCGAAGCACGCTGAGCTCGCCGAGGATCTCACCCTCGCCGAGCTCGCCCACGATGAGCTCGACCGGCGAATCGGGCGCGACCTCGAGCACGCGGACCCGGCCGCTCAGGATGATGAACACGCGATCGGGCGGGTCGTTCTCGCGGATCAGCACGTGGCCCGCCGTGAAGGACTGCTCGGTCGCGGCGGCCAGGAGGAGCTCGCGCTGCTCGGCGCTGAGCGTTCTGAAGAGCGGCAGCGCGGCGAGCAGGCTCGATCGCCGGCTTCGGCTATCGCCGAGGGTCGCCGTCGGCTCGCCGCGCGGAAAGACGCGGTCGACCGGGTCGAAGACCATCAAGGTGCGCGCGAGCCACGCGCGCACCCGGGTTCTCAGCATCGGGGGGCTGAACGGCTTCGAGAGATAGTCGGTCCACGAGGCCTCGCCGCGATACACGGCGTCGGACGGGATCGAGCTGTCGGCGAGCACGACGATCGGAAAGTTGCGCCGTCCGAGCCGGTCGCGCAGCACGTCGAGCACCGCGTCGCCGTCGCCGTCGAGGACATCGCGGTCGATGATCGCGATGTCGGGCAGGAGCTCGGGACCCCGCGAGAGCGCGGCGCGCACGTCGGGCTCGCGCAGGAACACCAGCCCGTCGTCGCCGAGGACTTCCTCGATCTCGGCGACCTCCGGCTCGTTCGCGCTCACCAGCAGCACGCGGCCGCCGATGATCTGCCGGTGCTGCAGCGCGGAGGCCTCCGCCATGTCCGGGACCGCGCTGCTGCCGCGAACCGAGAGCTCGAGGCCCTCGCGCGCCGCCAGGACGTCGAGCGCCTGACCGCGCCGGCCGACGTGGGCGCGCGCGGCCGCCTCCATGCGCTCCATCGTCGCGTCGTCGTGCGCGGGATCGTGATGGAAGAGCACCAGGCGCTCGACGCCGGCGGCCAGGGCGACGTCGACGGCGTACTCGAGGCTGCTGTGTCCCCAGCCGACTTTGTCGCGGTACTCCGCGTCGGTGTACTGGGCGTCGTGGATCACGAGATTCGCGCCCTTGAGGAAGGCGATGTGCCGCTCGTCACCCGGGTGCTGCGAGACTCGGCCCGAGGCGTTCCAGAACGGCTCGTGGTCGGTCGCGTAGGCGATCGTCGCGCCGTCGCTGGTCATGCGGTACGCGATCGTGGGCGCGGTGTGGTTCAGAAATTGCGTCTCGACCAGCACGCCGCCGACCCGGAAGAATCCCTCGTCGAGCTCGGTGAAGTGGATGCGCGAGCGTAGGTCGCGCATCTTCACCGGGAAGTACGAGTACTCCATCTGGCCGGCCATCGCCTCTTCGAGCCCGCGCTGAAAGCCGAGCGGCGCGTAGATGTTGAGCTCGGAGCCGGGCAGGAACGCGGGCACGAAGAACGGAAAGCCCTGGATATGGTCCCAGTGGGTGTGGCCGATGAAGAGGTGCAGGCGAATCGGATGCGGCATCGTCTGGGCCAGGTGAAGGCCGAGCTCGCGGGCGCCGGTGCCGCAGTCGAGGACGATCACGGTGCCGTCGGAGGCCCTCACCTCGACGCAGGAGGTGTTTCCGCCATATCGGGCCGTGTTCGGCCCGGGCGCGGCGATCGACCCACGCGTCCCCCAAAAGCGCACCTGCATGGCGGATAGTCTTATCATACCGTGCAGTCCCGAACGCATTTCTCCAACAAATTCCGGAACTCACGCCCCACATTGCCAATGGCGAGGCCCTCTGATAAACAACAGCGCGTGAGCGCCACCTCCCTGCCGCCGATTCCGACTCACGTGATGGGCAGCCACGGCTTCCCGGGCTGGCTCTGGACCGCGCTCGACCGCATCAAGGCCGGCGACTACGGCCAGACCGACGCGAAGGAGACGTTCGACGACGCGACCCAGCTCGCGATCCGCGACCAGGAGCGTGCCGGCGTCGACGTCATCTGCGACGGCGAGATGCGGCGCTTCTTCTTCGTCCAGACGTTTTACGCGAAGATGGACGGCCTCGAGCCGGTCGAGCCGCTCCGCAAGACCGGGCTCTACGCGTACGACTCGGCGCCGCGCTACCGCCCGCGCGGGCGGATCACGGTGCCGCGCGGGCTCGGCGTGGTCGACGAGTTTCGATATCTGCAGACCCAGACCGACAAGCCCGTGAAGGCGACCTGCCCCGGGCCGGTCACCTTGTCGATCCACGTGCAGCTCAGGCCCGGCGACGCGTACGACAACGACCGTCTGGCGCTCTGCTGGGATTTCGTCCCGGCGATCAACGCCGAGCTGCGGGCGCTGGTCGACGCCGGCGCCGACTACATCCAGATCGACGAGCCGTCGGCGGCGATCGTGCCGGGACAGATCGGCGAGTACGTCAAGATGTTCAACGCCTGCGTCGAGGGCGTCCGCGCGCGGATCGCCTATCACGTGTGCTTTGGCAATCTCTTGTCGCGCCCGCGCGGCAAGCGATCGTATCGCTGGATGTTCCCGGCGCTGCTGGACACGCGGTGCCAGCAGTTCGTCTTCGAATACGCCAACCGCGAGATGGCCGAGATCGAGCTGTGGAAAGAGGTCGGCGTCGACCGCGACGTGGCGTGCGGCGTCGTCGACGTGAAGTCGTTCTACATGGAGAGCCCGGAAGACGTGGCCGAGCGTCTCGAGCTCTGCGCCAAGTTCATTCCGGTCGAGCGGCTGTCGGCGGTACCCGATTGCGGGTTCTTCCCGGTGCCCCGCTGGGTCGCGTTCGAGAAGCTCAAGCGGCTGGTCGCCGGCACGCGCCTGGCGCGCCGCCGCCTGGGCCTCGCCTAGATCGTGTCGACCGTCGCGCATGACACGAGGAGCCTCACGATGACGTCCACTCCCCGCTCACGACGACAGTTCCTGAAGCTCCTCGGCGCCGGAGCCGGCGCGGCCGCAGCCGCTCGGCTCGACGGGCCACCCGTGTCGGCTCAGGCGACAGGCCCGGTGAAGATCGGCGTCCTGACGATCCGCGCCGGCGTGGCCGCCCCGGTCGGCGCGGCGGGACTTCGCGGCACCGAATGGTGGGCCGAGCGAACGAACAAGGCCGGCGGAATCCTCGGGCGGCAGGTCCAGCTGGTCGTCGAGGAGGAGTCGAATCCCAAGGACACGGTCGAGCGCTACCGAAAGCTCATTCTGCAAGATCAGGTCGAGGCCGTCCTGGGCGGCATCTCGACCGGCGTGACCCTGGCGCTCGGACCGGTCGCGGAGGACCTCGGCACGCCGTGGCTCTCCTGGGACGGCACGACCCAGAAGGGCGTCGAGGAGACGATGCCCAATCCCAAATGGGCGTTCAAGAGCGTCGACAACGAGGTCGAGGCGATCGTGGCCGGCATCCTCACGCCGAAGTACTTCAAGGGCATCAAGACCGTCGCCGGGATCGGCAACGATTACTCGTACGGCCACGACTGCTGGGAATCGTACCAGGCCGTCCTGAAGCGCTACATCCCGGACGTGAAGTTCGTGCTCGAGCTGTTCCCCAAGCTCGGCGTGACCGATTTCACCTCGCACATCGCGGCCATCCAGCAGTCGAAGGCCGATCTCCTGATGTGCTCGTTCTGGTCGGGCGACGCGACGATCATCATGAAGCAGGCGGCGGCGGTGGGCCTCTTCAAGACCATGAAGGGCGTCTTCACGACCGCCGGCGGCGTGCACGACTCGTTGAAGAAGGAGTTCACGCCCGAAGGGCTCCTGCTCGGCTACAACACGATGTACTTCGACGACCCCAAGGCGAGCCCGCTCCTCAAGCAGTTCGTGCGCGAGTACAAGGCGAAGTACAACGAGTATCCGCCCTACGAGTGCGACCACGCGTTCTTCAACGCCGAGTCGTACAAGGTGGCCGTCGAGAAGGCCGCCGGATCCAGCAAGAAGTGGCCGGAGAAGGCGCAGGTCGTCAAGGCGCTCGAGGGGCTCGAGATCGAATCGCTCTCGGGCAAGCGCAGCTGGCGTGAGGACCACGTCCAGATGTGCAACTTCTATCAGGGGATCACGACGCACAAGAACGCGTACGACTTCGTCACGATCAACCCGATCGAGACCGTCTCGACGAAGCAGGCGATGAAGCCCGCGGGCACGAAGCTCTTCGACTGGATCGCCGGCTGGAAAGTCTGACGGCCCACGTCGTCAACGTCCTGCTCGGCGGCCTCTTTCACGCCGCCATCCTGTTCCTCGTCGCAGCGGGGCTGCAAGTCGTCTTCGGCGTGCAGAAGATCTTCAATCTCGCCTGCGGCTCGTTCTACGCGCTCGGCGCGTACGCGGGCGTGTCGGCGGTCGGCTGGTACGTGGGCGCCGGCGGTCCGCCGGCTCTCTTCGTCGTGCCGCTCGTGCTGGCCGGCCTGGCGGTGGGGGCCGTCGGCCTCGTGGTCGAGCGCGGGCTCCTCTCCTTCGTCTACGATCGCGACGAGACGTTCCAGCTCTTGATGACCTTCGCGGTCGTGCTGGTCATGGAGGACGCGATCCGCATGACGTGGGGCACGGCGCCGCGCTCCACCGCCGGGCTCTATCTGGCCTACGGCCAGATCCGCGTCCTCGGCGCCACGGCGCCGGTCTACAACCTGATCGTGATCCTGGCGAGCCTCGCCATCGCGCTCGCGATCGGCTGGCTGCTCACGCGCACCGCGTTCGGCCGGATCATCCGCGCCACCGCCGACAACCGCGACATGGCCGAAGCGCTCGGAGTCGACATGCGGCGCGTCTACGCGAAGGTGTTCACGCTCGGCACGATGCTCGGCACGCTCGGCGGCGCGCTCGTGATCCCGGCGACGGCCGCGATGAGCGAGATGGGGATCGAGCTGATCGTCGAGGCCTTCGCGGTGGTCGTCATCGGCGGCCTCGGCTCGATGCGCGGCGCCTTCGTGGGCGCGCTGGCCGTCGGCATCCTGCGCGCGATCGCGATCTCGGTGTACCCCGAGCTCGAGATGCTGCTGATCTACCTCATCGTGATCGCCGTGCTGGTCGTCCGCCCGCGCGGCCTGTTCGGCGCGGCCGAGGCGTGATGGGCACCGCCGTGGTCGTCCTGGCCGTCGCCGCGATCGCCGCCGCGCCGCTCGTGGTCTCGACGTACCACGCGCTGCTCATGCTGCCGTTCATGGCGTACGCGGTCGTCCTGCTCGGGCTGAATCTCCTGTTCGGCTACACGGGCCTGGTCTCGTTCGGCCACGCGCTGTTCATCGGGCTCGGCGCCTATACCGGCGCGTTCCTCACGACGCACGCCAAGATCCGCTCGCTCGAGCTGATCTTGATTGCGGCCGCGGCCCTCGGGGCGCTGGTGGCCGCGCCGATCGCGGCGCTCTGCGTGCGCTACGTGAAGATCTACTTCGGGATGCTCACGCTCGCCTTCGGGATGGTGTTCTACACGTTCGTGCTGAAGTTCTATCGCCTCACCGGAGGCGACGAGGGCATGCCCTTCCTGCGCCCGACGCTGCTCGGCCTCCGCCTCGACGCGATGCCGAAGATCGACTATCTGGTCGGCCCGTACTATTACTACTCGCTGGCCGTCCTGGCGCTGGCCGCGCTCGCGATGTGGCGCATCGTCCACTCGCCGTTCGGCCTCTGCCTGAAGACGATTCGCGACAATCCCACGAAGGCCGAGACGCTCGGGATCGGCGTCACGCGCTATCGGTTCTACGCCTTCGTGATCTCGGCGATCTACGCCGCGGTCGGCGGCGTCTTGCTCGGCCCGCCGACCGGGAACGTCGATCCCACCCTCGCCTACTGGACCCATTCGGGCAACATCGTGTTCATGACGCTTCTCGGCGGGTTCACGAGCTTCTTCGGCCCGGTGGTCGGCGCGTTCGTGTTCATCTATCTGCAGAACTGGGTGATGTCGGTCGTGCCCTACTGGCGGCTGATCTTCGGCGCCATGCTGGCCCTCATCGTGATCGTCGCGCCGGAGGGGCTCCTGGGCCTCGTGTCCCGCCGCCGCGCGGCGCCGGTGGCGCGCGCGTGATCCTCCGGGCGAGCGGCCTCACCAAGCTCTACGGCGATTTCCTCGCGCTCGACGACGTGAGCCTCGAGGTCGACGCGGGCGAGTTCGTCTCGATCGTCGGTCCCAACGGCGCGGGCAAGTCGACCTTGATCAACATTCTCACCGGCATCACGCGGCCGAGCGCGGGCAGTGTGCGGGTGAGAGACCGCGAGGTCACCGGCCTTCGGCCGGCGAGCCTGGCCCGGCTCGGCGTGGCCCGCTCGTTCCAGCTGGTCCAGGTGTTTCCCGATCTCACGGTGCTCGAGACCCTGCAAGCGGCCGTCGTCGCGCGGCTCGGCCGCGGGCGCCGCTTCTTCGCCTCGCTGGCGCGCGACCGCGAAGTGCAGGACGGCGCGCTCGAGGTCGCCGAGCTCTTTGGTCTGAGCGACGAGCGCCACGTGCCGGCGCGACAGCTGCCGCAAGGAGACAAGAAGCTCCTCGACGTCGCCTCCGCGTTCGCGCTCAAGCCCGAGATCATCCTGCTCGACGAGCCGACGTCGGGCGTGAGCACCGCCGACAAGACCGCGATCATGGACACCCTGGTGGGGGCGTCGAAGCGGGTCGGCCTCAAGGCGATCGTCCAGGTCGAGCACGACATGGACATCGTGTTCGGCTACTCCGACCGGATCGTCGCGCTCCATCAGGGCAAGGTGCTGGCCGACGCGGCGCCCGCCGCAATTCGTGCGGACCAGCGCGTGATGGACACCGTCGTCGGCCGGCAGGCCGGCGTCTCGCGGGCTCCCGGATGCTGACCGTGTCGAAGGTCGACGTGTTCATCCAGTCGAGCCACATCCTGCGCGGCGTGTCGCTCGAGGTGGGCGCGCGCGAGGTCGTGTGCCTGGTCGGCCGCAACGGATCGGGCAAGACGACAACCCTAAGAACGATCATGGGCTACCTGCGGCCGCGCGCGGGCTCGGTCGAGTTCCGCGGAGAGCCGATCCACGGCCGCCGCACCCATGAGATCGCCATGCGCGGGCTCGGCTGGGCGCCGGAAGACTCGGGGATCTTCGCCGACCTGACCGTCGGCGAGAACGTCGAGATCGCGACGTGGACCCGGCGCGGCGGCCGCCCCGCCGCCGAGCGCATCGAGCTGGCCTACGGCGTCTTCCCCGTGCTCCGCCGCTACGCGGCGCGCAAGGGCCCGCAGATGAGCGGCGGCGAGCGCAAGATGCTCTCGATCGCGCGCGCGCTGGCGCTCGATCCGGAGATGCTCTTGCTCGACGAGCCGTTCGAGGGGCTCTCGCCCGCGATCATCCCGGCCGTGAGCGCCGGCATCGCCGCGATCACCGGACTCGGCCGGGCGATCCTGATCGCCGAGTCGAACATCCACCACGTACCCGAGTACACCACCAGGCTCTACGTCATCGAGCGCGGCGAGATCATCTTCGGCGGCGCTCCCGAGGACGCCTGGCGCGACGCGAGCGTTTCGCGGATAATCGGAGGACCTTCGCGATGACGTTGCCCCTGATCCCGACCGCGGTCGTCGGCTCTCACGGAAAACCCAGCTGGTGGTTCGCCTCGGTGAAGGCGTTCGAGCAGGGCGACTTCGGCCCGGGCGACATGGACGAGATGTTCGACGACGCCGCCAACACGGCCATCCGTGACATGGAGTGGGCGGGGATCGACATCATCACCGACGGCGAGGTCCGCCGGCTCGACGGCTACGTCGACTCGTACTACGCGATCATCAAGGGCATCGAGCCCTTGCCGGTGCGGCGCAAGGCCGGCCCGTGGGGCTACGATCAGCAGACGCGTTACGAGGCGGTCGGACGCATCGAGACGCCGAGCGGCGGCCTCGGCATCGTGAAGGAGTTCGGGTACCTCCGCGCCCACACCAAGCGGCACGTGAAGGCGACCTGCGCCGGCCCCCTCACCTTCGGCTCGCGCATCCATCCAGGCAAGATGTACAAGGGCGTCGTCGACGTCGCCGAGCGCTTCGCCGAGGTCATCAACGCCGAGCTCCGCGGCCTCGTCGCGGCGGGCGCGGACTTCATCCAGCTCGACGAGCCCGCGCGCGGCAACGTGTCCGGTGAGGAGATGGCCCGGCTCTTCAACCTGGCCACCACCGGCATCAACGTGAAGCTCGCCTTCCACATCTGCTTCGGCAATCGCTTCGGCCGCTCCCGCTTCAGCCGCTCGTACGAGCCGTACTTCCCGGGGCTCCTGAAGGCGCGCGCCGACCAGTTCGTGCTCGAGTTCGCCGGCCGCGAGCTCAGCGAGGTCGACCTGTGGAAGAAATACGGCGAGGGCCGCGAGCTCGGCGCCGGGGTCATCGACGTGAAGGGGTTCAGCCAGGACACCGTCGACGAGGTCGCCGCGCGCATCCGGCGCGTGCTCCAGGTGTGCCCGGCCGAGAAGCTGACCGTGAACCCCGACTGCGGCTTCGGCTGGTCGCCGCGCTACATGTGCAACCAGAAGATCACGGCGCTGGCCGCGGGCGCCGAGCTGGTGCGCAAGGAGCTGTCAGGCCGGAGCTGAGCCGCGCCGAGCCCATCGCGCGCCGGCAGGTCGCGACGCGATCAGACGCAGGCGTGCGACGAGGCTCGACCGCGCAGGCGCTCCATCCCCGCCAGCATGCGCGGCAGATCCATCGGCTGATCCAGCTCGTCGCGAAACTCCTGGTAGCAGCGCATCACGTTCGGCAGGATTCGCTCGGCGTCGCTCCACGACGCGTAGACGCCGAGCTTGATGTCCGCGGCGGCCGCCTCCGCCGGCATGCCGGCGTCGAACCGCTGCTTGGCCTCGCGGCGCACCAGCGCGAGATAGTCGCGCATGTGCTTGAGATCCTTCTTGGTGCCGATGGGGCCGTGGCCCGGCACGATGACGTCCGCGTCGAAGCGCATCAGGCGATCGGCCGCCTTGATCCAGTTGCCGACGTGGCCCTGGAACGCCAGAGGCGTCACGTAGAGGAACGCGATGTCCCCCGCGAACAGGATCCGCTCTTTGGGCAGGTACGCGACCGCGTCTCCGGCGGTGTGGGCGGCGAAGCCCGGGTGCCAGAGCTGGATCTCGCGCTCGCCGTCGTGCAGGACCATGCGGTCCTCGAACGTCACCGTCGGCAGCACCACCTGGAGCTTCGGGAACTCCGCGGCGAACTTCGGCATGAACCGCTGCAGCAGCGGCACGGGCGGAAATCCGGGCGCCAGCTCGGCCCGGCACTTCTCGGTCGCGACGATCGCGGCGCCGCGAAAGAACCGGTTGCCGCCGGTGTGGTCCAGATGGTGGTGCGTGTTGATGAGCTGGGCGATCGGCTTGCGCGTGGTCTTCTTGATGGCCGTCACGAGCCGCTTCGTCATCGACGGGACCATCAGCGCGTCCACCGCGACCGCCGCCGAAGGCCCGACGATGAGCCCGGAGTTGGCGACGCCCGTGTCGCCGGTCGGATCGATCCCCGAGGCCTGGACGTAGGCGAAGACCTTGGCGCCGACCTCGAGCATTCCGCTCTTCCACTTCGTCGGCACGACGTGGGAGCCCATGTTCGCGCGGCACGATAGCACACGGTCGGTACCTTGACACGGCAAAACCCGGCGTGCTATCTCGCGCTATGCCCGACGCCGTTCTGCTGCGCACCGAGCGCCTGACGCGCGCGTACGGGAGCCTGCTCGCGGTGTCCGACGTCGACGTGACCGTGCGGCGGGGCGAGCTGCTCTCGATCATCGGCCCCAACGGCGCCGGCAAGACGACGTTCTTCCGGCTGATCTCCGGCGAGACGGTCCCGAGCTCCGGCCGCATCTGGTTCAACGGCGTCGACATCACCGGCTTGCCTCAGCACGCGACGGCGCGGCTGGGCATCGCGAAGTCCTACCAGATCACGAACGTCTTCCCGCACCTGACCGTGCTCGAGAACGTGCGCGTCGCCGTGCAGGGCTACGCGCGCTCGTTCAACTTCTGGTCGCGCGCCGACGGGCTCTCCGACGTGCGCGACCGCGCCGTCGCCACCTTGAAATCAGTCGGGCTCGGCGACAAGGTCGACATGCTCGCGGCGCACCTGTCCCACGGCGAGAAGCGCCACCTCGAGCTCGGGATCGCGCTGGCGTCCAATCCGATCCTGCTGCTGCTCGACGAGCCCACCGCGGGCATGAGCCCCGAGGAGACCGACGAGACGATGCATTTGATCCGCGAGCTCGCCGCCGGACGCACGGTCGTGCTGGTCGAGCACAAGATGAAAGTCGTGATGGGCATCTCGGACCGCATCACCGTGCTCCATCAGGGCCAGGTGCTCGCCGAGGGCACGCCGGACGCGATCCGCGCGAACCCGCGCGTGCAGCAGACCTATCTCGGAGCCGGCCGGTGAGCCTGCTGGTCCTCGAGGACGTCCACACCTACTACGGCGAGGCGCACATCCTGCAGGGGGTGTCGCTGACGGTCGGCGAGGGCGAGGTCGTCACGCTCATCGGGCGCAACGGCGCCGGCAAGACCACCACCCTGCGCTCCATCATGGGCATCGTGCGCGCTCGGCGCGGTCGCGTGCGGCTGCGGGGCGAGGACATCACCGCGCTCGGCACGCACGAGGTCGCGCAGCGCGGGATCGCGTGGATCCCCGAGGAGCGCCGCGTGCTGCCGAACCTGACCGTGCTGGAAAACCTGCGGCTCGGGATGATCGCCGGAGCCAGGCCGAACGGCGGCAGCGAGGTGCTGGACGAGGTGTTCGGCTATTTCCCCCGGCTGCGCGAGCGCATCGCGCACCGCGGGCGCTTTCTGTCGGGCGGCGAGCAGCAGATGCTCGCCATCGCGCGCGGGCTCGTGAGCCGGCCGGCGGTGATGCTCGTCGACGAGCCGACGGAGGGGCTCGCACCGCTGCTCGTGCAGAACCTCACCGAGATCCTCGCCGCGATCAACAAGCGCGGCACGACGATTCTCCTGGTCGAGCAGACCCTCGAGGTTGCCCTGGCTCTTTCACACCGCGTGTACGTGATGGATCAGGGGCAGATTCAGTTCGAGGGGACTCCGGCGGAGCTCCGCCGGGACCCGACCATTCAGCAGCGCTTCCTCGAGATCTAGGTCGGGCCCCGGCGGTCGTACTGCGCGCCGCAGGCCGGCGCGGCCGGCTGCGGCGCGCCTCTGAATGAGCTAGGCGCTAGCGCCAGTCACGGCCGTGGCCGTGACGAACGTGACCCGGCGGGACGAAGCCGCGGCCGGGAACGACGACGCGCTTCTCGACGACGATCACCCGAGCCGGCGCGTGGTAGACGGGCCGGTAGTAGGGAGCCGGCGCGCGGTAGACAACGGGCGGCGGCGTGTAGACCGGGTAGTAATGCGGCTGCACGACCACCGGAGCAACCGGGGGCGCGGGGTAAAAGACCGGCCGAGGCGCCGGGACTACCGCGCCGAAGACGCCGGTGCCCGAGATGATCTGGTTGAAGACGGCGAAGGCGCCAAGGCCGAGTGCCGCGTCAGTTGCGGGCCCCGCGAACGCCGCGCCCGGGACCAGCATCGCCAGCAAGCCAGCGAGAACAATAGCCTTTTTCATTGTCGGTCCCTCCTGAGGGAGCCAACTACTTTCCTTCCCTCTGGCCGATTGGACGTAGTCCGAGGAGGGAGTATTTCACTAGGTAAAGTATCGGCCGCGGGCCGTCAGCGGGGCTTGCGCCCGGAGACATTGAACATCGCCGTGTCGAGGCCGAGCGCACTCTTGCCGATGGCCTCGAGCATGCGATCGACGGTCGGCGGCATCAAGGTGCAGGTCCTCAGATCGCGGAACGCTCGCTCGGCTGGAAAGTCCTTGTACGCGCCGCGGCCGCCGACGACCTGGATCACTTTCGACGTGACGTGCAGGCCGACTTCGGTCGCGAGGTATTTGGCGCGATTCGCGAGCGGACCGAGCTCGCCCAGATCGGCGCCGTCCCACCGCGCCGCCGAGTCGGCCAGCACCAGCGCCGCGGCGTCGAGCTGCACGGCGAGCTCGCCGACGTGGCGCTGCACGGTCGGATCGGTCGCGACCGCGACGTTCTCGGGCTTGACGACGCGCTTCTTCGCGTAGTCGAGCGCGAAGGCGAGCGAAGATTCGGCGATGCCGAGATAAACGGCAGCGTAGCCGAGCGCGAAGCTCTCGATGACGCCGACCCGGACCGCGGCGCCGGGATCGCCGAGCAATCCGTCCTCGGGCGCGCGCACGCCCGTGAAGGTCACCGATGGACTGAACGTCGCACGCATGCCGAGCGTGTCCCACTTGCCGTCGGTCGTGATGCCGGGCGAATCCGCGGGCACCAGCGCCAGCTGGAGCGCCTTCGCCATGTCGGTGCCGCCCTCGAGCGCGCACCAGATCATGTAGTAGGACGCGCCCAGGGCCATCGTGCAGAAGTGCTTCACGCCGTCGATGACGTAGCCCGAGGCGTCCCGCCGAATCACGGTCTCCATCAGCAGCGTCCGCGAGAGGCTCACCGCGGGCTCGCTGCCCCAGCTGCCGAAGAGCTTCGCGTGCCGGACCACCTCGTCGAAGTACCGGCGCTTCTGCTCGGCGGTGCCGACCGCATCGATGAAGCGCATGACGGTCGAGTGCATGTGCACGGTCATCGCCGTGCTGGCGCACCCGCGTGCGATCGTGCGGATGACGGCGACGTACGTGGCCATGTCGAGCCCGAGCCCGCCGTGGCTCCGTGGAATCGCGCCGGCCAGGAGCCCTTCGCGCCAGAGATCGCGCCAGCTCTCGACCGGGTTGGCGCCGGCCGCGTCGTACCCGGCCGACCGCGGCGCGATCCGCGCCCGCGTCAGCCGATCGGCGACGTCGACGACCGCCTGCTGCACCTGGCTCATGACGAAGTCCCCCGCGCCGTCAATGTGCCCCAGATGCCGCGCGGCAGGAACAGGACAAAGGCCATGAAGATCACGCCGATCACGATCGGCCAGGCCTCGATCACGATGCTCAGGCGGTCGGCCAGGATCAGGAACGTCGCGGCGCCGACGAACGGCCCGAAGAACGTGCCGGCGCCGCCGAGCAAGGTCATGATCACGACCTGGCCCGAGGTGCTCCAGTAAAGCGAATCAACGGGCACGACCGTGAGCCGGAGCGCGTCGAGCGCACCGGCCAGTCCGGCGAACAGCGCGGAGAACACGAATGAGAGCAGCTTGATCCGGTTGATGTCGTAGCCGCAGGCCACGGCGCGATCGCTGTTCTCGCGGATCGCCTGCAGCACCGCGCCGAACGGCGAATCGAGGATTCGCTTGAGGGCGGCCACCGCGAGCACGACCAGCGCGTACGCGAAGAAGTAGAAGGCCAGCGGCGTGCGAAGCGACACGGACCAGCCGAGCAGGCCGAGCGGGTGCAGCGGGATACCGCGAAGCCCGTCGTCACCGCCCGTGAGGTCGGCAGCGTGAAACGCGATGAAGTAGAGCATCTGGGCGAAGGCGAGCGTCAGCATCGCGAAATAGATACCGCGCCGGCGCAGGCAGAAGAATCCGATCACCGCGCCGCCGATCACCGCCGCGGTGAGCCCGAGGCCCAGCGCGAGCCAGAGCGATGTGAGCTTGAGCTTCGCCAGCGCGATGCCGGTGCCGTAGGCGCCGAGCCCGTAGTACGCGGCGTGGCCGAACGACAGAAGTCCGGTGTAGCCGTACAGGAGATTGAACCCGAGGGCGAACAGGCCGAAGATCAGCACCTGTGTGGCAAGCGACTGATAGGGCACCAGAAACGGAAACACGGCGAAGAACACGATGAAGGACGCCACCGGATGAGCCGAGACCCATGCCGCGATCGGCCGGAGCGCCGCCGGGATCATTCGGCCAGCCCGGCCTCGCCGAAGAGCCCGCTCGGCCGCACGAGCAGCACCGCCGCCATCACGATGAAGATGACCAGCTCGGCGAGCTTGGGGGCGAAGAACGTCGTCATGCTGACGATCTCACCCATCACGAGCCCCGCGATGATCGCGCCAGGCAGGCTGCCCATGCCGCCGACCACCACGATCACGAACGAGTCGATGATGATCTCGACGCCCATCTCGGCGTAGACGCCGCGCATCGGGCCCGCCAGCACGCCGGCCAGGCCGGCCATGGCGATGCCGATCCCGAAGACCAGGAGCCAGATCCGGTTGAGATCGACGCCCAGCGCCCGCACCATCAGCGCGTCGCGCGAGCCGGCGCGGATGATGAGCCCGATGCTGGTCTTCTCGAGAAAGAGCCACAGTGCGATCAGCACGGCGGCGGTCACCGCGATCACGAACAGCCGATAGACGGGGAAATTCATGAAGCCCAGGTTGACGGCGGAAGCCAGCTGCTTGGGCGGATCGACCGTGAGACCGATCTTGCCCCAGATGAGCTTGGCGCCCTCGACCATCGCGAGCGAGAGCCCGAACGTCAGGAGCAGCGGGTCATCGGGACTGCGGCCGTAGAGCCGCCGGATCAGGAAGCGCTCGACCAGGAAGCCGAGCGCGCCGACCACCAGCGGCGCCAGGACCAGAGCCGCCCAGAAGCTCTTGGTCAGGCTCATCAGCGAGAAGGCGACGTAGGCGCCCAGCATGTAGAACGAGCCGTGGGCGAAGTTCACCACCGTCATGAGCCCGAAGATCAGGCTCAGACCGATGGCCATGAGCACGAAGATGCCGCCCAGCACGAGGCCGGTGAAGGCCTGAGCGGCGAGTGCCGAGAGCGGGATGTCGAGCACGCGCGGCTAAGCGTGACCCTTTTCGGCGCAGGTCCGGTCGAGCTCCTCGTTGGCCGCGACCTTGCCGACGATGTCGAACAGGCCCCACTCGCCCTTCACCTGCTGCGGCGAGCGGACCTTGAGGATCCACAGATCCTGGAACGACTTGTTGTCGCACGCGCGCCAGTACTGCTTGCCCTTGTAGTGGTCGTACTCGCGGTTCTTTCTGAGCGCGTTCGCCACCGCGTTGGAGTCGGTCGACTTCGCCAGCTCGACGCCCCGGGCGACTTCCATGACGCCGCTGTAGCCGTAGCCGGAGTACGAGTCGGGCGGCCGGTTGAACTTCTTCGTGTACGCCTCGACGTAGCGCTTGGCTTGCGGCAAGGTCTCGGCCAGCTCGTGGCAGAAATGGGTCGCTCCGTAGATGTCCTGCCACACCTCGGCGCCGCCCTCCTTCGTGTAGTCGAGGAAGTGCAGCGGCACGACGATCTTCGCGTCCTTCTTCAGGCCGAAGCTGATCGCCTGCTTCAGGAACGGCACCGCATCGGCGCCCGGAGTGACCGCGTAGATCACGTCGGGCTTGGCGGCCTGGATCTTGGGCAGGTGCGCCGAGAACTCCGGCTTGCCGAGCGGATAGGGCGTACTGCCGAGCAAGGTGCCACCGAGCTTGGGCGCGGCCGCGGCGAACACGGCGTTGTTCTGCTTGCCGAACGCGTAGTCCGCGTAGACGATCCACCACTTCTTGCCGAGCTCCTTGATGCCGAAGCTGGCGATCGCCCGGCTGGTGATCGTCGGGTTCAGCGCCTCGTGGAACGTCAGCGGGCTCGTGTCGGGCTTCGCGCTGATCTCGTCGGACTGGCTCACCGAGATGTAGAGCTTGCCCGCGGCCTTGCTCTGCTCGTTGATGGCCATCTGCACGTGGGCGGCGAGACCGCCGACCACGAAGTCGACCTTCTGGTTCTCGATCAGCTCCTTGGTCCGCTGGGCGCCGACGGCCGGCTTGAGCTCGTCGTCACGGAACAGGACCTCGAGCTTGCGTCCCATGATGCCGCCCTTGGCGTTGATCTCCTCGTTCGCGAGCTGGGCGCCCCGATGCATGTCGGCGGCGATGGCGGCGAACGTGCCGGTCAGCGGGAGTGGGAAGCCGATGCGGATCGGATCCTTGCTCTGGGCGCGCAGCACGGCGGGGAAGGCCAGGATGGTGGCTCCGGCCGTTGCGGTCGTCAGGAACTGGCGTCGATGCATGGCTCCCTCCGTTATGTGTAGGCGCGCCTCGGCTGGCGGGGCCCCAGCCCCGTACGGCCTGTAGCGCGCACTGCGAGGTCTCAAAAACGAGTGGCGCCGATGATAGGGGGGCCGGTCAGCGAGTGTCAATCGTGATAGATTCCGGCCGTGCCGGCGCCGGCTGGGCGAATCGGAGCGCGCGCCAAACGCGGCGACGACCCTCGCCTGCTCACCGGGCGCGGCCGCTACGTCGACGACGTGAGTCTCCCGCGCATGGTCCACGCGGCGTTCGTCCGCAGCACCCACGCCCACGCGCGCCTCACCCGCGTCGACGTCGAGCGCGCGCGACAGGCCCCGGGGGTCGTGGGCGTGCTGGCCGGCGACGCCGTCGCCTCACTCTGCAAGCCCTATCGCGGCGTGCTCCTGCACTACAAAGGCATGAAGACCGGCGCGATGCTGCCGCTCGCCATCGAGCGGGTGCGCTACGTCGGCGAGCCCATCGTCGCGATCGCCGCCGAGACCCGCGCGGCGGCCGACGACGCCGCGGCGCTGGTCGACGTCGAGTACGAGCCCCTGCCCGCCGCGCTCTCGCCGGACGCCGCGCTCGGCCCCGGCGCTCCGCTGATCCATCCCGAGCTCGGCGACAACGTCCTCTACGAGACTCGGCTCACGGCCGGGGAGGTCGACCGCGCGCTGAGCGCCGGGCGCGTGTGGGCCCGCACGTTCACGACCGGCCGGCACACCGGCGTGCCGCTCGAGCCACGAAGCCTGATCGCCGACTATGAGCCCGCGACCCGCGCGCTCACGGTCTGGATCTCGACCCAGGTGCCGCACATGATGCAGGCCGTGCTCGCCGAGCTCTTCAGCCTCCGCGAGGCGCGCGTGCGCGTGATCGCGCCGGACGTCGGCGGGAGCTTCGGCATCAAGATCCACGTCTATCAGGACGACATGGCGGCCTGCGCGCTGGCGCTCACGCTCGGGCGTCCGGTCAAGTTCGTCGCGAGCCGGCGCGAGTCGTTCCTGTCCGACATCCACGCGCGCGAGCAGACGATCGCGATCGAGGTCGGCGCCGACGGCAACGGCGTCCTGACCGCGATGCGCGCCTCGATCACCGCCGCGGTCGGGCCCTACTCGGCCTACCCGCGCTCGAGCGTGGTCGAGGGCGGCCAGGTCCTCCGTCTGCTGCCGGGACCCTATCGGCTGCGACACTACGACGCGGCGCTTCGCGTCGTCGCCCAGAACAAGGTCGTGACTTCGCAGTACCGCGCCGTCGGACACCCGATCGCCACCGCGGTGACCGAGAGCATGCTCGATCTCGTCGCGCGCGATCTCGGCCTCGATCCCGCCGAGGTCCGGCGCCGCAATCTCGTGCGCCCGGAAGATCTCCCGTACACGTCGCCCAGCGGCAACCTGTTCGACAGCGGCAGCTACCAGGTGGCGCTCGCGCGGCTGCTCGAGGTCGCGGGCTACGACCGGCTGCGCCACGAGCAGCGGGAGGCGCGCGCCGTCGGCCGGCACGTCGGGATCGGCCTGGCGTGCTTCGTCGAGCTGACGGGACCCGGCGCCCAGTTCTACGGCGTCGGTGGCGCGCCGATCTCGGGTCAGGAGGGCGCGACCCTGCGCCTGGAGCCCGGCGGCGCGATCACGGCGCTCGTCGGCGTCACCAACCAGGGTCAGGGTACGCACACGGCGCTCGCGCAGATCATTGCCGACGAGCTGGACGTCGAGCTCGACGACGTCTCGGTCCTGTCCGGCGATACGGCGGCGGTGCCGTACGGCGGAGGCACCTGGGCCAGCCGCGGCATGCCGATCGGCGGCAGCGCGACCTTGCTCGCGGCGCGCGCGCTCGGCGAGCGGATCCGGTCGGTGGCCGCGGCGCTCCTGGAAGCGAACGCCGCCGACATCGAGCTCTCGGGCGGACGCGCCGCGGTGCGCGGAAGCCCGTCGCGAAACCTGAGCTACGGGGAGATTGCCCGAGCCGCGCACTTTCGCTCGAACGAGCTTCGCGGCGTCGAGCCGAGCCTCGAAGCAACCGTGCACTACACGAATCCGGCGGCGTGGACCTTCACCAACGGCGCGCACCTGGCCGTCGTCGAGGTCGACGTCGACACGGGACGGGTCGGCGTGCTGCGCTACGTCGCCGTCGACGACTGCGGCCGCATGGTCAACCCGGCGCTCGTCGAGGGTCAGATCGCGGGCGGAATCGCGCAGGGCCTCGGCGGGGCGCTCAAGGAGCAATGCGTCTACGACGACAGCGGACAGCTTCTGTCGACCACGTTAATGGACTACGCGGTGCCGACCTTCGCCGACGTCCCTCTGGTGGAGGCGCACCACATCGAGACTCCGGCGCCGTCGATCGCCGGCGGCTTCAAGGGCGCCGGGGAAGCCGGAGCGACCGGGGCGCCCGCCGCGATTCTGAACGCGGTCAACGACGCGCTGGCCCCGTTCGGCGTCATGCTGACCGATCAGCCGGTCACTCCTGAGCGCGTCGTGCGGGCTCTCCGTGAGGGAAGGAACGGCCCAAGATAGCGCGTGCGGTACCCTGCCCATGACACCACTTGTCGGAGCCGTGGTTCTCAGCATCGCGCTGATTGTCTCGCCGTCGGTCGCGCAGTGGGCGCAGGCTCAGCCCGACTTCGCGAGCATGCGGGTCGAGCCGTACACGCCTGCGAAGCCAGCGCCCTCCGTCTCGCTCCCGGATTTGTCCGGCAAGACGGTCAATCTCTCCGATCTCCGGGCAAGGTCGTCATGCTGTTCTTCTGGGCGACGTGGTGAACGACTTGCCGGGGGGAGTTGCCCTCCGTCCAGAAGCTCTACCAGGACCTTCGCGGTAAGGGGCTGGACGTCCTCCTGATCGACATCAGAGAAGATCCCGAACTCGTTCGCCGAACGGTCAAGGAGCGCGGCTACGTGACGCCGGTGCTGCTGGCCCAGAGCGGGCAGGTGAGCGGACCGGGCTACCGGGTGTGGGGTCCGCCCACGGTCTTCATCATCGATCGGCAAGGCCGGCTGCTCGGCCGGGCCGCGGGGGCCCGGGGGTGGGATAGTCAACAAGCACGCCAGTTTATGGAGGCCTTACTCGCTCAGCCGGCTACGCCCTGACCCACTGGCGGGGTGGTTTGCGAATTTCGGAACGCCGATGCTACGCTGCTATTCTACGAATGTAGCGACCTCTAAAGGGCTAGCAGGCTGCCGTCGGCCTTCGGCCCGTGACGTGTGGCGACGGGACCGCGCCCCAGGAGCGAGAACGAAGATGGCCATGGACCCGACCTCCGCTGCTGAAGCGAGAGAGCGAGTCGCGAAGTGGATCGAGGAGACCCGGCAGATCTTCGCCTTGCTGCCGGAGCTCACAGCGAACGACCACCACGCGGGCGCCTCGGCGCAAAAGGAAGTGGACAAGCTTCACAAGGACCTCGAGGACCTCAAGCGCGAGAACCACCTGCTGAGGCTCGAGAAGGACGAGATCGCTCAGGCGATGGGACAGATCGCCGCGAAGCTTGGGATCACGCCGCGCCGGAGCCCCTTCGATCGATCAGGGCCCGGAGACCATCCGCGCGTACCGGACTCCACCAAGCCCGCCGAGCCCGCCCGGGCGGCGGAAGCGAAGGCTGCCGACCCCGCGAAGTCCTGACCGTCAGGCGCTGCGAGCCGAGCGGAAGGTGCTGGCCGACTTCGCGCCGGCCGACTGCTTGAGGCTCAAGGTCAGCTCGTACCGCTTCTCAGTCATCGGATCCGGATTGAACACCGCCACCCAGAGTGTGGCGTAGTCCCGCCCGAGCCCCGGCACCGAGGTCCCTTCCGGGTAGGCCCGAAGCACTTCCGACTTGAGATCCGCGCGTCCGACCGGCGGCATCGTCATCAGCCACGCGTGATCGGAGTCGCTGCGCCCGTCGGCCAGCTTCACGTCGATGGAACGCGGCTCGCGTAGATCGGCGGCGATCGCGAAGAAGCGCGCGGTGATCGGCGCGACGACGACCGGGAAGCGATGGTCGGCGAAGCGCTGCCGCTCCTGCGTGAGCCGCTGGGAGTTGTGCTCGGGGTCGCCGATGCGGTTGCTCGGATGGGTAAAGATCCGCGTCTCGGTCGTCGACTCGAGGATGCGCGCCTGAGTCCACACACCGGGCTCGGGCACGGCCGCGAGCAGCACGCTCTTGACGAACTCCGGGTAGATTTCCTGCAGCCGCCCCTCGGTCACGAGCACGTTGTACAGGTGGGCGCCGACCGACTTCGGCCCGTCGCCGGTCGCCGGCTGGAACGTCTTGAGGCTGTTGAGGGCCTTGTTGACGAATCCCGAGAAGCGGCGCTCGATGTGATCGAGCAGGATCGAGTAGCCGTAGGCGAGCAGGCCTTCCTCGTAGTCCGTGCTCTTCTGGATCGGCACGCTGAACACGTAGTTGTACTTGGTGAGCTCTTCCTTCACCGCGTCGGTGAACGAGAGCGTGCCCTTCCAGCTCGTCCAGCGCGCCCACGCCGACACCCACCACTGCGCCGCTTCGTCGCCGCTTCCTCCCTGGTCGGCCAGTTGGGGCTGCGGCGGCGGCGCGGACTCGCGCGGCGGCCCCGGCTCGCGCGGCTCGGCGATGACGTTGCGGGCTGGCGCCACCTCTCGCGGTTGCGGCTCCATGATGATGTTCCGCGAGGGAGCCACTTCACGCTGCGGCTCGGTGACGATGCTCCGCGAGGGCGCCACCTCGCGCGGCTGCGGCTCCACGACGATGTTCCGCGACGGAGCCACCTCACGCGGCTGCGGCTCGGTGATGATGTTCCGGGACGGAGCGGCGGGGGCGGGCGGCGCCGGTGGGGCGGGAGCGGCGGCCGCGACACGCGGCGCGGGCTCCTTCGCCGCGGGCGCCGCCGGCCGCTGGCCCGCCGGCGCTGAGGCGCCGATCGCCAGCTTGCCGCGCGCCGCGGCGACAGCCAGGGTCCTGCCGAACGCTCCGGTCACGGCCTCGTCCAGGACCGCGAACTTGTCGTCATCGAGCGCGTCGCGACCTTCGATGATCGACAGCAGCGCGGCGAAGGCGGGGATGGTGTCGAGAAAGGCCGGGGCGTTCTCGGCCTCGTACGCCTTGGGGTCCTGAGCGGCCTGGCGAATCTCCTTGGCCTTGGCCAGACAACTGACCAGCGCCGCGAAGTTGGGACCGTCCGTATGGCTGATCGTCAGCACCCGGTCCAGGACCGTCATCACCCGGGAGCGGGCCTCGCTGAGAGCCGCCTTCTTTTCCTCGGCGGCGATGGCCTGGACGACGGTGGTGAGCAGGGGCTCGAGCGCCTTGGGACCGTCGATCTCCGCCATCGCCGGGACGTTGACCGACAACGAGCGAGCTGCCTCGAGAACGCGGTGTCGGACCTCCGAGAAGTCCGTACGGACCTTGGCGATTTCGTCGACGATGCTTTCGGGTGGGAGGGTGCCTGAGGCTTGAAGCTGCTGGGCCGCCTGGGCGAGGGTGGAAGCGAGACCCTTGACCCGCTCACCGAGTGCTTCCAGACGTTTGGCCAAGTCCTCCGCGTTCAGAGCCATGGGGTGATTTCGATTCTATCGCGGTGGTCCCGGAACCTGTCAAAAACCCCGGAAGCCGCCCGAAGTGTCCGTAGAGGCCCGGTTTGCCGTGCTTTGGCGGTGATAGACTCCTGACCGTGGCGCACCCTTTGGAAGGCATCGTCGTGGCCGATCTCACCCAAAATGTCGCCGGGCCTTTCTGCACCCAGACCCTCGGCGACATGGGCGCCGAGGTGATCAAGATCGAGCGTCCCGGCCGCGGGGACGACGCGCGAGCCTGGGCGCCGCCCTACTGGGGCCGGGAGAGCGCCACCTTCATGTCCTTGAATCGGAACAAGAAGAGCCTGGCGCTCGACCTCAAGTCGCCCGGCGGGCTCGAGATCCTTCACCGCCTGGTCGGCCGCGCCGACGTGTTCGTCCAGAGCCTCCACCCGGGGGCGATCGCAGCGCTCGGGCTCGAGTTCGCCGGCGCCGCCCGGATCAATCCGCGGATCGTCTATTGCTCGGTCACCGCGTTTGGCGCCCGCGGGCCTTTGAGCCACCTGCCCGGATACGACCCGCTGATGCAGGCCTACAGCGGCCTGATGTCGGTCAACGGCCACCCGGCGCAGGAGCCGGCTCGGGTCGGGACGTCGATCATCGACATGGGCACGGGAATGTGGGCCGCGCTCGGCATCGTGGCCGCGCTCCGCCAGCGCGACACGACCGGACGCGCCGTCGAGGTGACGACCGCGCTGTTCGAGACCGCGCTGATGTGGATGTCGTACCACGCGATGGGCTACATGGGCTCGGGCGTGGTCCCGCAGCCGCAAGGATCTGGCACCGCGATGATCGCGCCCTACCAGGCCTTCCCGACCGCCGACGGCTTCGCGATGATCGGCGCCGGGTCGGACGCGCTGTTCGCGAGACTGATCGCAGCACTCGGCTGTCCCGAGCTCGCAGCCGACCCTCGGTTCAAGGACAATCCCTCCCGCGTGAGCAACCGCGTCGCGCTCGTCGAGGCGCTCTCGGCTCGCACGCGGGAGCGCAAGGCGGCTGAGCTCGTCGAGGCGCTGCGCGCGGCCGGTGTCCCGGCATCCCCGATCCTCAGCGTCGATCAAATGCTCCAGGAGCCGCAGACGCGCGAGAGCGGGGCGATCGTGGGCGCGCCCCATCCGCGCCTGCCCGACTACCGGAGCGTCGGCTTACCGCTCACGTGGGACGGCGTGCGACCGGCGGTGCGCCGCGTTCCGCCACTGCTCGGGGAGCACAGCGGCGATGTGCTGACCTGGCTCGGCTACACGCTCGACGACGTGCGAAGCCTCAAGGGAAAGGGCGTCATCCAGTGACCGCGACGTTCCGTCATCTGCTGGTGACGCACTCCGACGACGCGCGTGTCGTCACGGTGACGTTGAACCGGCCGGAGCAGATGAACGCGATGAACACCGCGATGGGCGAGGACCTCCTCGCCTGCTTCGACGGCTTCCAGCGCGATCCGGACGTGCGCGCGATCGTGTTCACCGGCGCCGGCGATAAAGCGTTTTGCGCCGGCGGCGATCTCAAGGAGCGCAACGCCATGACCGACGAGGCGTGGCGCGCGCAGCACGTGATCTTCGAGCAGGCGGCGTTCCGCGTGCTCCGCTGTCCCGTGCCGGTCATCGCGGCCGTCGAAGGCTTCGCGCTGGCCGGCGGCTGCGAGCTCGCGATCCTCTCGGATTTCATCGTCGCGGGTGAGACGGCGGTGTTCGGCGTGCCGGAGACGACGCTCGGCATCTTCCCGGGCATCGGCGGCACGCAGCTCCTGCCGCGCATCGTCGGCGCGCCGCTGGCCAAGGAGCTGATCTTCACGGGCCGGCGGATGAAAGCCGATGAGGCCAAGGCCGCGGGGCTCGTGAATCACCTGGTGCCGGCCGGTCAGGCGCGCGCGAAGGCGACCGAGATCGCCGCGACGATCGCCAGGAACGGCCCGATCGCCGTGCGCCAGGCCAAGAAGGCGATCGCCTACGGCGCCGAGACCGACCTCGACACCGCGATGATCCTCGCGATCGAGGCCTATAATGCGACGGTCGTGACCGAGGACCGCCTCGAGGGCGTCCGGGCCTTCAACGAGAAGCGGAAACCCGAGTTCAAGGGGAAGTGACGATGGCCTCGATCGAGCTGTCCTTGACCGACGAGCAGCGCGCGCTCCGCGCGGGCGTGCTGGAGATCTGCAAGCGATACCCCGGTGAGTACTGGCGCGACCTCGACACCCGCCGCGAGTACCCGGAGAAGTTCGTCACCGAGCTCACCGAGGCCGGCTACCTCGCTGCGTTGATTCCTCAGGAGTACGGCGGCGCGGGGCTCGGCATCCGCGAAGGCGGCCTGATCCTCGAGACCATCAACTATTCGGGCGGCAACGCCGGCGCCTGCCACGCCCAGATGTACATCATGGGCACCGTGCTCCGTCACGGCTCCGAGGCTCAGAAGCGCGAGTACCTGCCGAAGATCGCGACCGGCGCGCTCAGGCTGCAGGCCTTCGGGGTCACCGAGCCGAATTCGGGATCCGACACCACGAAGCTTCAGACCACGGCGATCCGCAAGGGCGACCGCTACGTCGTCAACGGCCAGAAGATCTTCATCTCGCGCGTGCTGCAGTCCGATCTGATGCTGCTGCTGGCGCGCACGACGCCGGTCGATCAGGTCAAGCGGCGGACCGACGGGCTGTCGGTATTCCTGATCGACATCCGCGACCTGAAAGGATTCGAGGTGCGGCCGCTCCGGATGATGATGAACCACTCGACGAACGCGCTCTTCTTCGACAACGTCGAGATCCCGGCCACGAGCCTGATCGGCCAGGAGGGCAAGGGCTTCTCCTACATCCTGGACGGCATGAACGCCGAGCGCATCCTGGTCGCCTCGGATTCGCTCGGCGACGCGCGCTGGTTCATCGAGAAGGCGGTGGCGTACTCGAATCAGCGCGTGATCTTCGGCAAGCCGATCGGCGCCAACCAGGGCGTGCAGTTCGCGATCGCGCGCTCGCACATCTCGACCGACGCCGCGCAGCTGATGCGTGACAAGGCGGCGGCGCTGTTCGACGGAGGCCAGCCGTGCGGCGGCGAGGCGAACATGGCGAAGTACCTCGGCGCCGAGGCGGCGTGGGAAGCGGGCAACGCGTGCATCGACTGCCACGGCGGCTACGGCTACGCCGAGGAATACGACGTCGAGCGGAAGTTCCGGGAGTGCCGGCTCTATAAGACGGCGCCGGTCAACAACAACCTGGTGCTCGCGTTCGTCGGCGAGCACGTGCTCGGGATGCCGCGGAGCTACTAATCACAATCGGGGGGAGCAGGCGTCCATGAAGCTGCCGGCGCGCGTGACGATTTGCGAAGTAGGGACCCGGGACGGGTTCCAGATCGAGCCCGACTTCATCTCGACCGAGCAGAAGATCGAGGTCGTGAATCTCCTGTCGGACGCGGGCGTGCCTCGGATCGAGGTGACCTCGTTCGTCCACCCGAAGGTGGTGCCGCAGCTGCGCGATGCCGAGCAGGTGATGGCGGGCATCACGCGGCGGCCGGGTACCAGGTACGCGGCGCTAGTGCCCAACGACAAGGGTGCCGTGCGCGCGGTCGACGCCGGTGTCGACGCGATCCACACGGTTGTCTCCGCGAGCGAGAGCCACAATCTCGCCAACGTGAACATGACGATCGCGGAGTCGATGGACAAGCTGCGCGCGGTCATGCAGGTCGCGGAGCGCGCGAAGGTGCCCGTCGCCTGCGGCATCTCCACGTCGTTCGGGTGTCCGTTCGAGGGCGACGTGCCCATCGGGCAGCTCGAGAGCGTGGTGCGGCGGCTGACCGACATGGGCGCGCGGGCCGTCGGCCTGGCCGATACCACCGGCATGGCGAACCCGCGTCAGGTCGCGCGCGTGCTCGAGCACCTCGTGCCGAAGTTTCCGGGCATCGAGTGGACCTTGCACACGCACGACACGCGGGCGATGGCGATCCCGAACATCCTGGCCGCCATGGAGTACGGCGTCACGAATCTCGATTGCTCGATCGGCGGCCTCGGCGGCTGTCCGTTCGCGCCGGGCGCCTCGGGCAACGTGTGCAGCGAGGATCTCGTGCACTGTCTGTCCGCGATGGGGGTCGAGACCGGAATCGATCTCGATCGGCTGATCGCGGTGTCGCACCGCGTTCAGGAGATCGTCGGCCGCGCGCTGCCCGGACAGATCGTGAAGGCGGGCAAGTCGACGCGGCGCTACCCGGTGCCCGACACCGTCGCCGGTCGCGTCCCGGTCGCGCGCGCGTGACGAAGCAGGCCCGGCGCATGCTGGCGCTGATGGACCGCGCCACCACGCGCTGGCACATTCCCAACGTCGGACGGGCCAAGGGACGCGTGCTGCGCCGACTGCTCGACCGTCACAAGCCCACGCGCGGGATCGAGCTGGGCTCCTTGCTCGGCTATTCGGCGATTCTGATCGCCGGCTCGATGCCGCCGAAGGGACGCCTGGTCTGCATCGAGGCGAACCCGTTCCTCGCGTACCTGGTGAGGGCCAACGCCGAAGAGGCCGGCCTGGCCCGGCGGGTCAAGGTTGTCGCGGGCGACGCGCTGCGGGTGATCCCGCTGCTGCCTGGCCGCTTCGACTTCGCCTTCATCGACGCCGAGAAAGAAGACTATCTCGACTATCTGCGGCAGCTCGAGCCCAAGCTCTCGCCCGGCGCCGTGATCGTCGCCGACAACACCGGCATCGCGCGCCGCGAGGTGGCGCCCTACCTCGAGTACGTGCGGACCGGCGGCCGCTACGACAGCCGGGCCTACGACTTCGACGACGACGCCATGGAGGTCTCGGTCTTCCGCCGCTGATCCGCCGGCAGCGGCCGGGGCGCGGCGCCGATGTAGTCGGCGCGCGGCCGGATCAGCCGGTTGTCGGCGTACTGCTCGAGCGCGTGGGCGCACCAGCCCGCCACGCGTCCCACCGCGAAGATCGAGGTGCAGAAATCCGGCGGGATCGCCAGCGCGTCGTAGACGACGGCCGAGAAGAAATCGACGTTGACCGGTAAGGTCGTCCGCGTCCGCATCGCGTCGTAGACGCGCTCGGCCACCTCGAAGAGCTTCTGCCGGCCGGTCGCCTCGGCCATCGACTTCGCCATGCCGCGCAGCACACGCGCCCGGGCGTCGTCCACGCGATAGACGCGATGGCCGAAGCCCGGCACGCGCACCTTGGGATTGCCGCGTTCCTGCCTGGACAGCCCGGCGCGCGCGCCAAGCCGCGACTCGATGTAGCTCTCGGCGCGCGCCGGCTCACCGATCTCGAGCAGCATCGCCAGGACGTCCTCGTTGGCGCCGCCGTGCCGCGGCCCCTTCAAGGTCGCAACCGCGGCGACGATGGCCGCGTGCAGGTCGGTGAGCGTGGCCACGCCGACCCTCGCGGCGAAGGTCGAGGCGTTCAGCTCGTGGTCGGCGTGAAGCGTGAGCACGAGGTCCAGCACGCGCGCGACGTCGCGCGACGGCGCCTTGCCCTCGAGGAGCTCGAGGAAGTACGCCGCGTGTGAGGCGGCGCCGCGGGCGGCGACCGGCGCGCGGCCGGTCCGGATGCGCTGCCAGGCGGCGACCGTCTCCGGCACCAGGGTCATCAGCCTGAACGCCTTGGCCAGGTTCGCCTCGGGCTCGTTGGAGCGCACGTCCGGGTCGCGCGTGGCGGCCAGGGACACGGCGGTCCGCAGCGCGTCGAGCGGGTGGGTGTCGCGCGGAAGGCTCTGCAAGAGGTCGGCGACGGCCGGCGGCAGACCGCGCGCGGCTTCGAGCCGGGCGGCGAACTGCGCCGACTCGCCCGCGGACGGCAGCTCGCCGTGCCAGAGCAGCGCCGTCACCTGCTCGAAGGAGAGCACGGCCGCGAGCTCCCCGATCTCGTAGCCGCGATAGTAGAGCCGCCCCTGCTCACCGTCGACCTGGCAGATCGCCGACCGCGCCGCGATGACGTCCTCGAGCCCTGCCTTCCACGCCGTCTCCATCGCCGCCTCCTTCAGTGTGTGGGTCGCATCCGCGCTATGGCGCCTCGCGCCGGTCGGGGCCCACAGCCCCGACGGCCTGCGGCGCGCTCTGTCTAGATTAACTATTATTGATTATAGTTGATTTAGATTGATAGAGCCAGTCGGCGCTGGACGAGACCGGCCCGGCCTGCTAGCGTCGGAGGCGGACACGAGCATGATCAGCGTGAACGGCGAGGAGTACCTGACGGTCAAGGAGGCCACGCGGCTGCTCGGCGTGAAGCCGGCGACGCTCTACGCCTACGTGAGCCGCGGCGTGCTCCGGAGCTATCGCCAGGGCATCAAGCGTCAGCGGCTCTACCGCCGGGCCGAGGTCGAGGGCCTCCTGCGCCTGGCGCCCAGCGCCACGCGCAGCGGCAACGTGATCCCGCTGCGGGCTCGGGCGCCGCGGCCCCGGATTCCGCTCGCCGAGTCCTGGATCCGAGACTGACATGGCGGCGCGAAGGCTCGCGGCGTTCCTGAACCCCGGACGCGATCTGGCGGGCGGTGTCGAGCTCGCCCGACGGGCCGAGGCGCTCGGCTACGACAGCGTCTGGGTCACACACGGCTCGGGACGCGACTCGTTCGTCGTGCTGTCGGCGTACGCCGCCGCCACCACACGGCTGGGCGTCGGCAACGGCGTCGTGCCGATCTACCCGCGTCATCCCGTGGCGATGGCCCAGGCGGCGCTGACCTTGTCGGAGCTCAGCGCAGGGCGCTTTCGGCTCGGGATCGGCGTCAGCCATCGGGTCAGCATGGAAGCCTCGCTCGGGCTCACCCTGCGCGAGCCCCTGGCGGTCATGCGCGAATACGTCGGCGTCCTGCGCGGTGCGCTCGGCGGCGCCACGGCGTTCGACGGCCGGCACTACAAGGTCAACTGGAGCCTGGCGCTTCCCGAGCGGCCGCCGACGCCGCCGATCTATCTCGCCGCGCTGTCCGGCAAGATGCTCGAGCTCGCCGGCGAGATCGCCGACGGCGTGGTGCTGTGGCTGTGCTCGCCGGACTACGTCCGCACCGTCGCCGTGCCCGCGCTCGAGCGCGGGCGGGCGCGCGCCGGCAAGACGCTGGCAGGCTACGAGATCATCGCGGCCGTTCCGCTCGCGATCTCGGACGATGCGCCCGGCGCCCTGACCGCGTTTCGCGGCGAGCTCGCCCGCTATCTCACCCTGCCCTTCTACCGGGCGATGCTCGAGGCCAGCGGCCTCGGCAAGGAGCTGGCCGCCTTCGATCGCAGCGGCGAAGTCGCCGAGGCGCTGACGCGCGCGGTCGGCGCCGTCGGCAAAGCGGACGCCGGACGCGAATTCGTTCGCGCCTATCGCGAGGCCGGCGTGACGCTTCCCGCGATCCGGCCGATCACCTTCCCCGACGCGCCCTGGTATCGCCGCACCCTCGAGGAAGCGTCGAGCTGGTGAGACGCATCACGGTGCTCGCCGCGCTGCTCGCGGCGGCGTGCGCCACGGGCCGGCCCGACGGCGTCAGCGTTCGCCCCGACGGCGCCCGCGTCCTGCCGGCCGACCGCACCGCCGCGATCGTGTACGTCGCCCTCGGCGATAGCACGGTCGAGGGCGTCGGCGCGACCAGCCCCGACCGCAATTACGTGAGCCGGCTGTACCAGCGGCTCCGCGCGGTGTACCCGAACGCTCGAGTGAGCAACCTCGGGCGAGGCGGCGCGACGTCGGCCGACGTGCTCGCCCGCCAGCTCGATCGCGCGGTCGCTCAGCGGCCGGATCTGGTCACGCTCTCGATTGGCCCCAACGACATCACCACGCGGGTCACCGTGCGCGCGTACGAGGAGAAGCTCGACGCGATCCTCGGCCGCCTCCGCAACGAGACGACGGCAGTGATCGTCGTGAACCTGATTCCCGACCTCGCGGCGACCCCGCGGTTCAGCCGCAGCAACGCGCGCGAAGCCGTCGGCCGTCAGAGCATTGCCTTCAATGAAGTCATCGAGCGCTTGGGCCGCGCGCACGGGGCCGAGCTCGTCGATCTCTACGCGGCCAGTCGGCTCGAGCTCCCCTTGCGGCCGGAGCTCGTGTGGACGGACGGTTATCACCCTTCCGATCTCGGCTACGCGCGCTGGGCGGAGCTGGTCTGGGCCGGCGTCGAAGCTCGCATCGCCCCCAAGTAGCCGCGACGCGGCGGCATCGCGGTAAATGAAGAACCGCTCGGCCGAGTCGAATCGTATAGAGCCTAGAGAAGGAGGACGTCGGTGGTGGGCTACGTGGTCGGTTTCGTGCTCGCCCTGCTGGTTGCCGGAATTCCGGTCGCCGAAGCGACCGACGCGACCTCGTCGATCAAGAGCGGCGAGATTCGGCAAGGCCACATCCATTACACGAAGAAGCCGAACGCCGTCCAGAAGCCGAACGGCCACCATCGCCCGGCGCCGCCGGTGATCGTCATTCCGCAGCCGATCTACTTCGCCGCGCCGCAGCGCTGCGTGGTCCCCGGCTACTGGAACTACGCCTGGGTACCGCAGAGCTACGTCAACTACGAGTGGGTCCCGGGCTTCTACAATTACGACGCGGTGTGGATCGAGGAGCACTACGAGCCTCGCACCTACGCCTGGGGCTACTACCAGCCGTACTGGGTTCCCGAGCGCGCCTGCTGAGGGCCGGCCGCCCGCCGGCTCGCGTGGCGCCCCGTGATACAACTGTAGGCCCATGCGGGCCTACGTCGTGTCCCGCCTCGCGCAGACCGCGCTCGTCGTCTTTCTCTCACTCTCGGCGGTGTTCTTCCTGGTGCGACTCTCCGGCGATCCCGTGCTGCTCTTCATGCCGATGGACATCCAGACCAAGGACGTGAACGAGTTCCGCCAGCGCCTGGGCTTCAACGATCCGCTGCCGGTCCAGTACGCGCGCTTCATGGGCGGCGCGCTTCGCGGCGACTTCGGCGAGTCGCTGCGCTACCGGCGCGACGCGCTCGGTCTCGTCCTCGAGCGGTTGCCGGCCACCTTGCTGCTGGCCGGGACGTCGCTCCTCCTCACCGTGCTGGTCGCGATCCCGCTCGGCGTGGTCTCGGCCGTGCGCCGCGATAGTGTGCTCGATCATCTCGGAACGATCTCGACGGTGCTCGGCCAGGCGACGCCCGGCTTCTGGCTCGGGCTCTTGCTCATCTATCTGTTCTCGGTGCAGCTCCGCTGGCTGCCGACCGGCGGGATGGGCGGGCTCGCGCACCTCGTGATGCCGTCGGTCGTGCTGGCCGCGTTCTACTCGGCGCGTATCGCGCGGCTCACGCGCTCGGCGGTGCTCGAGGTACTCGGCGAGGACTACATCCTGACCGCGCGCGCCAAGGGGCTCGCCGAGGGCCGGGTGATCGGCAAGCACACGCTCCGCAACTCGGCGATCCCGATCGTCACGCTCGCAGGGCTCGAGGCAGGTCAGATTCTCGGGGGCGCCGTCATCACCGAGACGATCTTCGCGTGGCCCGGCCTCGGGCGACTCACCGTCCAGGCGCTCCTCAATCGCGACTTCCCGGTCGTGCTCGCCGCGGTGTTCTTCATCTCGCTGATGTACACGCTGATCAACCTCGCCGTCGACCTCCTCTACGGCTGGCTCGACCCGCGCGTGCGGCTGCGATGAGCATGCGGTTGAGAGTGGCTCAGGTCGCGCGACTGAATAGCTGCCGCGAGCTGTTGCGGCGGGGCACGGGCGTGGCGAAGCCCGGGAGGCAGAGCCCAGTGGGCTCTGCCGTGTGCCCTGTTCAATGAAGAAGTGGCTGGGCATCGCGTTGACACTCGGCGCGCTCCTCGCGGCGGTCGCCGCGCCGTGGCTCGCCGCGCACGATCCGCTGCGCACGGACTTCGCGCAGAGCCTCAAGCCTCCGGGCGCGCCGGGCCATCCGCTCGGCACCGATCAGCTCGGTCGCGATCTCCTCGCGCGGCTCCTGTACGGGGCGCGGCTGGCGCTGTTCATCGGGGTCTGCACGGTCGTCGCCACCGCGGTCGTCGGCGGGCTGCTGGGCCTGGTCGCCGGATTCGTCGAGCGCTGGCCCTCGACGGTGCTGATGCGGATCGTCGACGTGCAGCTCTCGTTTCCGTTCATCCTGCTGGCGATGACGATCAACGCGATCGTCGGTCTGGGCCTGCGCAACATCATCCTCAGTCTTTCGGCCGCCGGATGGGTCGTGTATGCTCGCGTGGTGCGCGGCGAAGTCCTCTCCGTGAAGCAGCGCGACTACGTCCAGGCGGCCTCGGCGCTCGGCATGGGACGCATGCGGCTCATGTTCCGCCACGTGCTCCCGAACGTCGCGCCGTCGATCGTCGTGGTCGCGAGTCTGCAGTTCTCGTCGTTCATCGTCGCCGAGGCGGCGATCAGCTTTCTCGGGTTCGGCGTGCAGCCGCCGACGCCGGCCTGGGGCAGCATGCTCTCGGAGAGCCGCGACTTCCTCTACGTCGCCTGGTGGCTCGCCGCGTTCCCCGGCGCGGCGCTTGCGCTCACCGCGCTCGGCGTCAACCTGCTCGGCGACTGGCTGCGCGATACGCTCGACCCCAAGCTCAGGGTCTGAGCGGCGCGGCGGCGGCATGGCGACCAGCCACTTCTTCGCGTATCTGTCACGGATGAAGTTCATCCGGCGCTGGGGACTCATGCACAGCACGTATTCCGAGAACATCCAGGAGCACAGCCTGCGCGTCGCGCAGATCGCCCACGCGCTCGCGATCATCAAGAACCGGCTCTACGGCGGCGACGTGAGCCCCGAGCGGGCGGCGACCCTCGCGCTCTACCACGACACGAGCGAGGTGCTGACCGGCGATCTCCCCGCGCCGGTGAAGGAGTTCAACCCCGAGATCCACCGCGCGTATCACGCGATCGAGGCGGCCTCGAAGGAAAAGCTCTTCGGGCTGATCCCCGACGCGCTCAAGCCGGACTACGAGTCGTTCTTCCGCGCCGACGCGCGCGATCAGACGCATCGGCTGCTGGTGCGCGCCGCCGACAAGATTTGCGCCTACTTGAAGTGCCTCGAGGAGACGGGCGCCGGCAACCCGGAGTTCGCCCAGGCCGAGAAGAGCCTGCGGGCGAGTGTCGAGGCGCTCGATCTGCCGGAGGTGCGCTACTTCCTGGAAACCTTCGTCCCGAGCTTTCGGCTCACCCTGGACGAGCTCAACTGATCGCGACCACGTAGAGGAGAGTCTATGCGCCGTCTGACCACGCTGCTCGCCGTCGCTGTCGTCCTCGCACTCGTCTCGCCGGCTCCGGCCGGCGCGCAGAGCCGCGGCAAGGAGATCGTCGTCGGCCTGGGCGCCGAGCCGCGCACGATGCTGGCCGTGACGATCGTGGACTGGACCACCAACAACATGCTCGAGCACATCTACGACCGGCTGCTCGACCGGGACGCGAAGACGTACAAGCCCAAGCCGATGCTGGCCGAGAGCTGGCGCATCGTCAACGACACCACCTGGGAGTTCAAGCTGCGCCGCGGCGTGAAGTTCCACAACGGCGAGCCGTTCACCGCGCAGTCGGTCAAGGCCACGATCGATTACGCGCTCGATCCGGCGACCAAGAGCCATTACGCCGCCGCCGCATACTGGGGCCTGGTGAAAGAAGTCCAGGCCGTCGACGACTTCACCGTGCGGTTCGTCACGAGCAAGCCCTGGCCGACCATGGTGGACAGCGCCGCCTTGACCAACTCGCTCATCATGCCGGCGAAGGCGCTCAAGGAGCTCGGGCCGCAGAAGCTCGCCGAGAAGCCGATCGGCACCGGGCCCTTTCGCTTCGTCGAGTGGCGGCGCGACGAGCGCCTCGTGCTCGAGCGCAATCCCGACTACTGGCAGGGCCCGGCCGACGCCAGCCGGGTGACCTTCCGCTTCATTCCCGAGTTCAGCGCGCGGATGGCAGCGCTGCTCTCCGGCGAGATCGACATCATGAAGGACGTGCCGCCGCACGCGGTCGAGGCGATCGAGAAGAGCGGCCGCGCGACCCTTCGCGCGACGGTGTCCTCACGCATCAACTATCTCGCGCTCGTGAATCTCAAGCCCGGGCCGATGCAGGACGTGCGCGTGCGCCGCGCGATGAACCACGCGGTGGACGTCGAGGAGCTCATCAAGCAGGTGCTCAAGGGACGCGCCTCGCGCATGTGCGGGCCGCTGGCGCCGGCCAACGTCGACTATTCCCCGGCCGAGTGCTACAAGTACGATCCGGCCCGCGCCCAGGCGCTCTTCAAGGAAGCCGGCGTCGACCCGACGAAGCTCTCGCTCACACTCGATACGCCCTCCGGACGCTATCCGCTCGACAAGGACGTCTCGCTCGCGATCGCGGCGCAGCTGCAGCGGCTGGGCATCAAGACCAACGTCGTGGTCAACGAGTGGGGCACGCATCTGGACAAGATCAAGAACCGGAACACCGGCGACATGTTCTTCCTCGGCTGGGGCCCGGCCCTCTACGCCGAGGCGACGATGCATCCGCTCTTCCTCGCCGATCAGACCTATTCGTCGTACGGCAACAACAAGACGCTCGACGAGAAGATCTTGCGCGCCCAGACCCTGCTCGATCCCAAGGCGCGGGCGGCGGCGTACGCCGAGCTGCAGCGCCTGGTGCGGGACGAGGCGCCGTGGGTGTTCCTCTGGCAGCAGCACGACCTCTACGGCGTGACGAGCCAGATCGAATGGACGCCGCGCGCCGACGAGAAGGTGTGGATGTACGAGGCGAAGGTGACGCCGCGATGAGCCTGACGGTCTTCACCAACGCGGTGGTGATCGACTGCACGGGCGCCGAGCCGCTGCCCGGCGCCGCGGTCGTGGTGGAAGACGATCGCATCAAGGAGGTCGCGCCGAACGGGAAGGTCGGGCCGCTGCCCGGCCCGGTGACGACGCTCGACTGCCGGGGCGCGACCTTGATGCCGGGGCTCACCGACGCGCATGTCCACATCTGCGCCGTCGAGGGCAACATCACCGACCAGCATCGGTATCTGCCGCCGAGCCTCCTGGCCGCCAAGGCGCTGCGCCGCGCCGAGGAGTGCCTGATGCAGGGTTTCACGACCGTGCGCGACGCCGGCGGCGCCGACTACGGATTCCGCGAAGCGGTCAACGAGGGCATCTATCCCGGCCCGCGCATGCTGGTCTCCGGCAACTACATCTCCCAGACCGGCGGCCACGGCGACAAGCGCCGGCGCGCCGAGTGGATCGACCCGATCGACTGCTGCATCGGCATGGTCGGCTCGATCGCCGACGGCGAGGCCGAGGTGCGCAAGGCGGTCCGCGAGCAGCTTCGCCGCGACGTCGACCAGATCAAGATCATGGCCTCCGGCGGCGCCATGTCGCCGTCTGACGAGCTCGACACGACCCAGTACACGATCGCCGAGATGCGCGCCGCGGCCGAGGAGGCGCGCGCGGTCGGCAAGTACGTCCTGGCGCACGCGTACTCGGACACCGCTGTGCGCAACGCCATCGAGGCCGGGGTGCGCTCGATCGAGCACGGCAACCTGATCCGCGAGGCCGCCGCCAAGGCGATCAAGGACGCCGGCGCGTTCCTGGTCCCCACGATGATCACGTACGAGATGATCTATCGCGAGGGCAAGCGCTACGGGATCGGCGACCACCAGATCCAGAAGATCAACCTGGCGCGCGAGCAATCCGTGCAGGGCTTGACTTACGCGTATCGCGCCGGCTGTCAGATCGGCTCCGGGTCGGATCTGCTCGGCGACATGATGGTCCAGCGCGCGGTCGAGTTCGAGCTGAAGGCGCAGGTGATGAAGCCGATGGAAGTCCTGCTGTCGGCCACCAAGGTCAACGCCGCGCTCTTCCGCATGTCGGACCGGATCGGCACCGTCGAGCGCGGCAAGTACGCCGACCTGATCGTCGTCGCCGGCGATCCGCTCCGGAACCTCCGCGTGTTCCAGATCCAGGACAATTTGAAAGTGATCATGAAGGGCGGTCATGCCTACAAGCAAACCCTCTGAGCATCGGGACGAGATCCTCGACCAGTTCACCCGCCAGGCGACGCCGTTCGCCACGGCGCCGGGCATTCGTGACGAGGCCGCGCTCAAGCTGATCGTCGAGGCGAGCGGCGCCGGGCCCGACGACACCGTGCTCGACGTCGCCTGCGGGCCCGGGCTCGTGGTCGCCGCGTTCGCGCGCGTCGTGCGCCACGCGACCGGCATCGACATCACGCCGGCCATGCTCGACCGCGCGCGCACGCACGCCGCGCAGCAGGGCCTGACGAACGTCACCTGGCATCTCGGCGACGTGCTGCCGCTGCCGTGGCCGGACGCGTCGTTCTCGATCGTCACCTCGCGCTTCGCCTTCCACCATTTCCTCGAGCCCCTGTCGGTGCTGCGCGAGATGGCGCGCGTCGCCAAGCCGGGTGGCCGCGTGGTGGTCGTCGACAGCACGCCCCGGCGCGAGCGCGCCGACGCGTTCAACCGGATGGAGCGGCTGCGCGATCCCTCGCACGTGCGCTCGCTGCCGGTCGAGGAGCATCGCAATCTCTACGCGACGGTCGGGCTGCCGGAGCCGCGCGTCACGTCGTACCGGCTCGAGGGCGAGCTCGAGTCCCTGATCGGCCGCTCGTTCCCGCACCCGGGCGACGACGAGAAGATTCGCGAGATCTTCCGCGGGGCGCTCAAGGACGACGCACTCGACATCGAGCCGCGGCTCGAGAACGGGCAGATCCGCTACGGCTTTCCGGTCTCGGTGCTGGTCGCGGAACGGTGACGGCCATGCGAATCGTCGACCTCAGCTTCCCGATCCGGCCGCACTTCCGCTGGAAGGTCGCGCCCGAGCTGGTGGCCGCGCACGCGACCGGCCATCCGCTGCAGAGCACGGTGCTGACGATCAGCTGTCACGCTTACACGCACGTGGACGCGCCGCTGCACTATCTGGTCGACGGACGCGACATGGCATCGATGCCGGTCGACCAGTGGGTCGGTGAGGCGGCCGTGGTCGACCTGACGCACCTCGGCGCCAACGGCGAGGTCACCGCCGCGGACCTCGAGAAGCGCGCCGGCCACGTGCGCCGCGGCGACATCGTGCTGCTGCGCACCGACTGGCCCCGGCGCATGGGCGTCGACAAGGAGCAGTTCTGGAAGGACGGGCCCTGGACCGGGCCGACTGCCTGCGAGTGGCTCGTCGCCCGCGGCGCCAAGGCGGTCGGCTACGACTATCCGCCCGACCACTGCATTCGCGACACGGTCGCCGAGCCGCGGCGCCGTCCGGCGAGAGCGGAGTACACGACGCACGCGATCTTCTTTCCGGCCGGAATCACCGTGATCGAGTATCTGACCAACCTCGACCAGATCGGCGCCGCGCGCGGCCGG